>Ga0307373_10000744_pt1 | contig 62479 bp, 58 predicted proteins | sample OX2MG_FD_202534 | JGI IMG/M metagenome (GOLD analysis project Ga0307373, IMG submission 202534) | Soil microbial communities from Risofladan, Vaasa, Finland - OX-2 | ecosystem: Environmental > Terrestrial > Soil > Coastal area > Acid sulfate soil | place: Finland: Risofladan, Vaasa | collected... | reverse complement strand
GTGCGGTGTTGACCTCGGTCACCGTCCCACCGACCGGCGCGTACAGGTCGGACGCGGCTTTCACCGACTCGATGGCGCCGAACTTCGCGCCCGCCGTCAACGTGGTGCCGACCTCCGGAAGCTCGAGGAAGATCACGTCGCCCAGCTGCGCCTGGGCATGGTCGCTGATGCCGACGGTCGCGTTCGAGCCCACGACGCGGACCCACTCATGACTGGCGGTGAAGCGGTAGCTGGAGAGGTCGGCCACGTTCAGGCTCCCTTGGGGCGGCGATAGAAGGGAAGAGGCACGACCGCCGCCGCGGTCAGCGTGCCCCTGATGTCGATCGAGAGATCAGCGTCGAGTGGCAGGTCGCCGTCCACCGACACGGTGGCGATCGAGTGGTCGAGCGTGAAGCTGTACGTTCCGCTGGTCACCTCACCGACGTCCTTGCCACCGGATATCACACGATGACCGTGGCGTGCGATTGCCCTCCCCTCCAGCGTGATCCCCGCGAAGCGGCGCGGCGGGTGCTTCGGATCGAGCCGCGCGAGAGCGGCGCTGCCGATGAAGGCGCCCTTCTGTGGCTTCACCGTCCAGCCCAGCGCGCAGCTGTACGGGTCGGTGTGATCGTCCATGTCCTGCCCGTACAGGCGCAGCCCGGCCTCGAGGCGCAGCGTGTCGCGAGCCCCGAGCCCGCAGGGGAGCAGCCCCTTCGGCGCACCGGCCTCGAGCAGCGTGTCCCAGAGACCGGCTGCCGCGGGTGCGTCGACGTAGAGCTCGAAGCCGTCCTCCCCGGTGTAGCCGGTACGCGAGACCGCCGCGTGCACGCCGGCGACGCTCGTGTCCTTGAAGTGAAACGGCCGCATGTCGCTGACTTCGTCGGCGGTCAGGCTGCCCACAAGCGCCACCGCCTCGGGCCCCTGGACCGCGAGGAGCGCGAGATCGTCGCTGAGATCCGCGAAGGCCGCGTCCCCACGGCGCGCGCGCATCCATTCGACGTCCTTCGCCCGGCACGCGGCGTTGATCACGACCATGTACCCCTCGGGGTCGCGGTACACCACGACGTCATCGACGATGCCCCCGTCGTCGTTGCACATGACCCCGTACAACGCGCCACCGACGTCGAGCCGGGAGACGTCGTTGGTCACCAGGTTCTGGACGGCATCGAGCGCGCTCTCACCGGTGAAGCGCACCTCGCCCATGTGTGAGAGGTCGAAGAGCCCGCAGCGGGTGCGTACCGCGATGTGCTCGTCGCGGATCGTGGTGTACTGGAGCGGCATGTCGAAGCCGCCGAACTCGACCATGCGCGCCCCGGCTGCGACATGCCTCTCGTACAGCGGAGTTCTTGCGGCCATGGGCTCGCGAGTGTAGTACGTTCCCAGACCGCTTCAAATGATCTATGCCCTCATCGCGGTGGCGGCCCTGGTGGTCGTCCTCTGCATCGCCCTGCTCGTGGCGCGCCATCGCTTCCTCGGCGCGTCCCTGCCCAAGGTGCGCGGACGCCTCGGGATGGCCGGGCTGGGCGCCCCGGTCACGATCAGCCGCGATCGCTGGGGCGTCCCACACATCTCGGCGACCTCGATGGAGGACGCGGCGTTCGCGATGGGTGTCGCGCACGCCCAGGACCGGCTCTGGCAGATGGAGGTCACCCGCCGCGTCGCCACCGGCCGCATCAGCGAGCTGATCGGCACCGACGGCGTCAGCATCGACCGGTTCGTGCGCAGGGTCGGGCTGCACCGGGTCGCCCGCGACGAGGAGCTCCGCCTCGGCCCTGAGCCGCGCCGGATGCTCAAGGCGTACGCGGCAGGCGTGAACGCCATCGCGACCTCCGGCAGGCCTCTCCCGCTCGAATACCGCCTCCTCGGCGCGACGCCCGAGCCGTGGGAGCCGATGCACAGTCTCGCCGCGCTCAAGCTCCTGGCGCTCGGGCTGAGCATGAACTGGGACGCGGAACTGCAGCGCCTCGAGCTGCTCCGCGCCATCGGTCCCGAGCACGCGGCACGGCTCGACATCGTGTACCCGGACGCCAATCCGACCATCCTCGCGGCAACGCTCCGAGCCACGGGAGGTGCCGACAGCCGATCGCAGCTCATGGGGATGTTCCGCGAGGCGGCGCGCTGGATCCCCACCGCCGGGGGCATGAGCAACTCCTGGGTCGTCTCGGGGGAGCGCTCGTCGACAGGACGGCCGATTCTCTGCAACGACCCTCACCTGGTCCCGGCAGTCCCGTCGATCTGGTACGCGGCGCACATCCAAGCCGGAGAGGACTTCGAGTCCACCGGCGTCACGATGCCCGGGTTGCCGTTTGTGATCATCGGCCACAACAAACGCGTCGCCTGGGGCTTCACCAACTCGTTCGCCGACTGCCAGGACCTGGTCATCGAGGAGTTCGATTCGCCGGCCGGCGAGCGGTTCCGCACCGAGCGCGGATTCGAGCCGACCCGGCGGCTGCGCGAGATCATCCATGTGAAGGGCTCGTCCGACGTGCTCGAGGAGGTGGTCGTCACCCGGCACGGCCCGGTCGTCGAGCGTATCGAGGATCCCGAACGGTCGATCTGGCGCGGGCTCGCGCTGCAGTGGACCGCGCTGCAACCCGGTGGTGGCGCCGAGGGGCTGCTCCGGCTTCAGCGCGCGTCGGACTGGAAGAGCTTCCGCGAGGCATTCGTCCCGTTCGATGCTCCGTCCCAGAACGTCGTGTATGCCGATGTCGACGGCCACATCGGCTATCTGCTCTCGGGACGGGTGCCGGTGCGTAAGCGCAAGCCGAGCGGGTTGCCGGTGCAGGGCTGGACCGGTGATGCCGTCTGGACGAGATACCTCACACCGGATGAGATGCCGAGCATGCTCGACCCGTCCGAGCAGCAGATCATCACGGCCAACAACCGCATCGCCGGCGAGGGTTTCCCGCACTACATCGGCGCCGACTACATGTCCGGCTACCGAGCGCTCCGCATCGCCGAGCTGCTGTCGGAGCGGGTCGTCGATCTGGCGTATATGGCGCGAGCGCAGATGGACCTGGTCTGTCCGCCGGCGCGCCAGGTCATCCGCCTCCTGAGCTCGATGACCTGCGCGAGCACCGTGGCCGAGAGCGCGCGTCGCCGGCTCGCCTCCTGGGACGCCGTCATGGACCCGCACCGCGTGGAGCCCACCATCTACGAGGCCTTCATGGCGCGCCTTGCTGAGCACTCGTTGAGCCCGCTCTGCGGGAAGGCGTGGCGCATCCTCGCAGGCGTCGACCTCTCCCACCCGGTGTTCGAGTACCCGGGCAACCTCGTCGGCCGGCTCACCCCGTCGCTCATCGAGCGCTGGGAGGGCGGTGATGACGGGCTCTTCGAGGGGGTGACCACATGGGCCGAGGTGGTCACGAAGTCGCTCGAGGACGCGATGACCGACCTGCGCACCCGTTTCGGGCGGGGGTCGCGGCGCCTCGCCTGGGGCCGGGTGCACCAGGTTCGCCTCGTCCATGCATTCGGACGTCGTCGGGGACTCGGATACTTCTTCAATGCCCAGTCGATCCGCGTCGGCGGCAACACCGACACCGTCCTGGCGACGTCCCAGATGCCGGGTGAGCCGTTCGAGACCCATGTCTCCGCGCCGTCGTGGCGGCAGGTCATCGACGTCGGCAACTGGGACGCGTGTGGCGGCGTGCACGTCCCCGGGCAGTCGGGGCAGCCGGGCTCGCGTCACTATCGCGACCTCTCGCGACGCTGGAAGACCAACCGCCAGTTCCCGCTGTACTGGAGCGCCCAACTGACACGGCGGCACGCTCGTGCCCGGCTGACGCTCGTACCGCTGCCCGATGGGCACCCGACGGAGCCCGGGGCTCGACCGGCCGGTCCGTGACCCGTCCCGGCGAGCGGGGCATCGTCCGTGGTTGCTGTGCGGGGATCGCTCTGCTGATCGTCCTCGCCGCGGGTGTCGCGTTCCTCGGGGATCGCGCGCTGGCGGCTCCGGTCCTCGGCGCGCAGCCCGCAGGACCAGCACACGGCGACACGGAGGTCTCGATCGCTGTGTCGCTTGGGACGGCCATGGCAGCGCAGCTCGTCGCCGGCTCGCACGGTGTGGTCGTCCTCAGCGAGCGGGATCTCACCGTCCTCGCCGATGCCAACAATCCGCAGCCTGCCAGGTATCGGGATCTGCAGGTGCGTGTCCGCGACGGCCTGCTGGTGGCCTCAGCCCAGATCTCGTTCGGGCCCTTCACTCCGACGGCGGTGGTGCATGTCAGCCTCTCGCTGCAGCCCGGCCCGAACGGCCCGGTGATCGCCGCCCAGGTCCCTGAGATCGACATCGGTCTGCTCAGCGTGCCGAGCTTCCTCGGCTCCGCGCTCGTGAAGGAGATCGACTCCGCGCTGTCGCTCGACAGGCTGTTCTCCGTGGACCCGCGGCTCACCGCGCTGCGCGCTGATATCGAGTGCGTCGCCGTGGTTCCGGACGGAGTTGCGGTCGGAGTGCACGATCCCGGGGTCCCGACCGTTGCCTCGTCGTGCGGGTGACAGCGCGGAACCTGTGCAACGCTTGGAGCGATGGTCATTCGAGTTGCGGCGCTCTCGGGGATGATCGCGGTCGCCTGCGCGTCGGGCTCGGGGCCGGCCGGCGTTCGAAGCGCGTCTCCGACCGTCCTTGACGCTGCACAGCTCACGGCCGCTGTCTCTGCGGCTGACGCCGAGATGTACGCCAACAACTATGCAGCTGCGAACGCCGCGTTCTCGGCGCTGATGATCGCCGCACGTCGGAGTGCGAGCGTGCGTGCCGCTGATGCGCTGCTGCTCAACTACGAAGGTGACGGCGTCGCCGCCGCCCAGGTGGCCGCAGCGGCTGTCGCTCTCGACCCGCGCGACGGTGAAGCGCAAGCAGTGTTGTGCCGAGTCGATGACTGGGCGGGCAACATCGTCGCCGCTGTTGCCGCCGGGAATGCCGCCGTCGCGCTGGACGTCAACGACCCACTCGGCCATCTGTTCCTTGCCGAGGCGCTTTCCGACAGCGGGTCGGTCGCGCAGGCGCGCGTGCAGCTCGCCGAGGCGTCCGCGCTGATCACGGCACGTCCGACCGCGTATCTCACCGCCGAGGTGCAGCGTGAACAGGCGAACCTCGACTCCGACCTGGGTGACAACGTCTCGGCGTTGAAGGCGTTTCGTGCGGCGCTCGCCGTGCAGCCGCACTGGCTCTATCGCACCACCGAGGTCGTGAACTCGGAGCTGATCGGCGGTGACAGTGCCGGGGCGCGGGCAACCCTCGACGCGGCCACTGCGCAGACGCCCGATGACCTCGGCACGATCGAGAGCCTCGGCAACGACGCCCTGCTCGTCTCGGACGCGAAGGCGGCGAGTGCCCTGTGGAACCGTGCCCTGGCGCTCGCGCCGCACGACCCGACGGTGCTCGACGCCGCAGGTGAGGTCGCAGTTGCTGCCAATGATGACATCACCGCTGGCGTGGCGGACTTCGAGGCGGCGCTGCGGTTCGATCACTACGACGGTGAGGCGGCCGCATATCTCACGGCGATCGCGACCGATATCGAGCACGACCCGCAGGCGGGCCATCAGGAAATCGTCGACGCGGTGCTGGCCGGTCTCCCGACAGGGTCGGGACGACGACGGATCCCGGTGATTCCCGACCCCGCAGCCGTCGTCGCCGGTGACGCGACGATCGCGCTTGCTGCTGTGAACGCCGCGCGAGCGGCCGCCGGACTGGCGCCGGTGCGCCTCGATGCCCGGCTGTCGGCGAGTGCGCTCTCGCATTCGTTCTACTGGTTCTTCAACTACTTCGCGCCGACCGTGACCGGATTGGGCATCCACCTCGAGACCCGCGGGGACCCCGGGTTCACGGCGATGCACCCGTGGACGCGTGCCGTCGTGTTCGGCTATCCCACCCAGCGGATCGGCGAGGACATCACTCACAGCGGCGCGCCGGAGAGCGCGGTCGCGGAGTGGGTGAACAGCGTGTTCCATCGGTTCGCGATCGTGCGGCCGGATCTGCGGGTCATCGGCTATGGCGAGGCGAATCTCGGCTCCGTGTTCATGGAGGACATGGAGTTCGGGTTCGCGGTCGCGGGGCCGGCGGCGCCCGTCCCGTATCCCGCCGCCGGACAGATGTACGTTCCGGCCACATTTGTCGACAACGAACTGCCCGACCCAGTGCCGCCCGGCAGGCCACGGACGACCGGCTACCCCGTGACGGTGACGTTCGCGGCTGCCGACCGTGTGTCGATGCACTCGTTCACGCTCACGTCTCCGAGTGGGGCGGTGCTTGCGGCGTACGTGCTGCCGCCGTCGGGGTCCACCGAGAACTCGGCATCGCTGCTGCCGGTGGCGCCGCTCATCGCGGGTGCCGTCTATACGGCGCGCATCTCCGCGACGGTCAACGGGTCCGCATACGCACGCACCTGGACGTTCACCGTCGCTCCCGGTCCGCCATGACCGCCATCGCGAACGCGGCGTGGCTCTGCACCTGCGGGTAGTTGCCGAGCGGGGTGTGATCCCGGGGATCAGCCACCTCGCCGAAGAGGCCGAGCGGTCCCCGCGTGGCGAGCGCCGCCTCGAACCAGCGCGAGCCGTCGGCCCCGCGCGAACGCATGGCGGCCGAGAGCCAGAACGTGGGGAACACGAAGGGAGCGCACGGATCGTCGACGGTGTCAGGCTGACCCTCGTAGCGGTCGATGAGTCCGCCGCGATCGAGGCGGGCGACGATCAACTCGAGTGTTGCCGGGACGCGCGACTCAAGCGATTCGAGCCCTCCCAGCAGCGACAACTGCGCGAGCGCGGCGTCGGCGCCGCCGCCGTCGAGGCGGAGCTCGAGTGCACCCTCGCCTTTGAGCGCGGCGGCAACGGCTGACGCGGCGGCGCGCCACCTCTTCGGATCGCCCGCAACCACGCCGGAGTCTGCGAGCGCGGCAGCACCCGTCAGGCCGCTCATCGCCGTGATCAGCGAGTGTGTGTAGCGGCGTGGCATGCCACGTATCTCCCAGATGCCGTTGTCGGGCTCGCGCCAGTGATCGGTGAGCCAGGTGGCGAGGATCGGCACCGCTCCTGCCAGCGGGTCCGGTAACGCCTGCAGCTCCGCGAGCGCGCTCGCGAGCTCCAGCACCTCACCCGGCACGTCGAGCTGAGCCTGCCCTGCCGCTGCGTTGCCGATGCGGACCGGGCGGGCGCCGTGATACCCGGCGAGCTCTCGACGTTCTGATTCGATGGGTGGGGCGCTTCCGTCGACTCGAAGCAGTGGCACCGGGCCGTGCTCGGTGACCACCTCCCCGATGAAGGCGCCGAGGTCGATTGCCGCACCGACCAGACCGAGGCGCAGTAGCGCAACTCCGGCGAGCGACGCGTCTCGCAGCCACAAGTAACGGTAGTCCCACGTGCGCGACGACCCCGGCCACTGCGGGAGCGACGTGGTCGGAGCGGCAACGATGCCGCCGCGTCGGTTGCGGAGGCCGAGCAGCACCGCGGCGGTCGTGCCGAGCAGCTCGCTGACGGATGGGGTGCTTGCACCCAGCGTTGCGGGCACCATCCGTTGCCACGTCGCGAGGGTTGAGCCGATGCTTTCCGACTGCGGATCCGTTGCCGGAGCGCCGAGAGTCACGGTGAGAGGTTCGGCCGGAGTCACAGAGACCGTGGTTACTGCGCCGCCGGCAGCCGCAGTCCAGGACGCGCCCGCACGAATCACGCGAATGACGACGCGCGTCTCGCCTGTCACCTCCAACGTCTCGGCGGCGACCGTCATCCGCGCCGCGCGACCATCCCACTGTGGCGCTCGAAACTCGACGACCACGTCGATATCGCCGCCCTCGGCTCGCACTCGCCGGACGAGCTGTGGATCGTCGCCGAGCCCGAGCGCGTCCTCGACGACGAGTCGCGCGCCGTCAACCTCCCACACCGTTTCAAGCACAAGCGAACGCGCGTGATAGCCGCGCGAAACAACACGCGAGCCGCGCTGTGCCGGATGCACTGCGAATCCGCCACCGCGCTGGTCGTCAAGGATCGAGAACAGCAACGGTGTCGAGTCGACCCACGGCCAGCAGAGCCACGCGACGTTGCCGTCGGGATCGACGAGCGCGGAAGTTCGCGAGTCGGCGAGGAGCGCGTGCTCCCCGATCGGATGTTGCATCCGGCGAGCCTAGCCGAGACGCGCGCTACCCGAAGATGCAGTCACGCCTCGCTCCAGAAGCGTGCTTCCATCAATGCGTCGACGCAATCGACGACGATCGAACCCCACTGGAGACGCATGCGCGGAGTCCAGGGGCGGCACCGGAGCCCAACCAAGAGCGAGAGCGGGGCTCTCTCAGGGCGGCGGTTCCACGACGACAACCCCGTCAGCGATGTGGATGCGCCACCCCTGCTCATGCACGGCGCGATGGTGTGGCCGGCACAGCGACACCAGGTTGTCGAGCGTGGTCGGCCCATCGTCGACCCAGTGAATGATGTGGTGGCCGTCGGTCCAGGCCGGTGGGCGGTCGCATCCCGGGAAGCGGCAGCCCTTGTCACGGAGGCTGAGCGCGGTGCGGAGGTGCGCCGGGATCGTGCGCGTCTTCCGCCCCACCGCAAGCGGCTGCACAGGGGTGAGCGCCGTCCACGGCGATGCGTCAGGCGCCGGCGCGTCGACCGTCACCACGGTCCGCGCCGCGTCGCAGGCGATCCGTCGCGCGGTCTCCGGATGAATCGGCCCGACGCCGCTCAGCTCCGCCGGCCGGGTCTGACCGCCGGCCACCTCTGCCCCCGCGCGCAGCGTGTCAGCGCTCACCGTGAGCATGAGATGCGGTCGCTGTCCGTGCACATCGCGGAGGTCCCCGCAGCGCAACTGCATGGTCGCCATCTCGACCAGCGCATCCGCGCGCCGCGTGGAGGCCGGACGGGTCTCGCCCGCAGCCAGCCCGTGCCCGATGCTGTCGATGACCATCTTGACCAGCGCTCCACCTTCGGCTTCGAGCCGCCCACGGAGGAGGTAGTCGCCCCCGTACGTCGGCTCGCATTCGAACCAGCGGTGTTGGTGCGCGTGGTTGTCAGCGGCGAGCACGCCGTCGGGGTCGATGCGCAGCCTGGCTGCCTGGATGACGGTGCGCATCCCAGCAGGGTCCACGCGCTCCGCCGCCTGCACGAGGATGGGCTCGAAGGGCGCCACCTGCTCGACACCGACCTCATCGGCGAGGTGCCCGATCATGGCCACGTTGCCGAAGGAGGCACGCCCGGCACGGGCGCTCTCCAGCGCTGCCGGCAACTCGCCGAGCGTTCGAGCCAGGTGAAGCCGATACCCCGCCGCTTTCACGGTCATGCCGCAGCGCCGGCGCAGCCAGGACATCGTGCCGCCCCCACCGTCGGCCAGCGCGCCGCGCTCGATGTGAAACCGGTGCAGGCGCCGGATGGACTCGGCTTCGAGGCGATCGATGGCCCGGCGGATGTCGACCAGATCGTCGCCCAGTGCCGCTGTCGAGAACCCCTCGATGGACTCCGCGACGAGCGTGTCCACCGCCGCAGTGAGACGGGTCGTCGCTTCCGGTATTGCGGCCGCCACCATACGGGGAAGTATAACCGCATCCACTTCTCACCGCACCGGTCCCGAGGCCCCAACACGGACAATCCGCCGCCTGTCGGGTGTTCAGCTCCGGCAGGCGCAACGCCAACCGCAGAGTTACAGCCATATCCGGCGAGAACACCGCCCAAGCCGGCGCTCCGCGGAAACCTGGCCCGTGCGTCTGCGCGTCGCCGGCGCTGCCACAGGTGTGTGACCGCCGGTCCAACGACCCGTCGGACCGCGACGATACCGACATGCGTACTGTCTCGGGTGTTGTCGGCGCACTCGGCGCCGTCGTGTGCATGGGGGCGGCGGTCGTGATGACTGCAGCCACATTCCTGCCGTACACGGGAGGGAATTGGGGCGACGGGTTGCTCACCGGCGGGGAGACTGCAACTCCCATCACCGTCAACATCATCGGCGGATCCGATGTCTGGCTTGTGCTCGGTACCGTCGTCACCCTTGGCTTCGTCGCCGCATTTCACCTCGGGGGAGTCCGCCGCCAAGCGTCGGCGTTCATCGCCTTGGCAATCTCGGTGGTTGCGCTCGGGATGGCACTCAAGCTCCCCGGAACGTGGATGCAGGATGGCGTTGTGTACGGGGAGCCCTACCTTCTCTACTCAGGGTTCTACGTGTTCCTCGGCGGCGCGGTGGCAGCGGTCGCGGGCGCGCTGCTGATGCTCGTCACCAGTTTCGCGGGCTTGCCTGCAGAGATTGCAGCGCCAGTGTCTCGGTCGCTCTCCTGAGCCCTGCCCAGGCCGACGCGCGGCGAGAGCTCTACGTCGTCGCGAGCGGCGGTATCGTGTCCGCGATGGACGCGATCTTCTCTGCCCAGTTCGGGTCGCTCGCGTAGTCGACGTTCATCCCGCGCAACGTCGGCCCGTGGTAGTAGCGCCCGGTCGGCGACAGGTAGTTCGTCGCGATGAACTGCGCCACGTACTGGATGCACGCGTTGAAGCTCGAGAACGTCATGGCGTCCCCGTAGGGATTGGAGTCGTTGGCGCCGAACCCGAAAAGGTTGAACTTGTACTGAGCGATCGCACTCGTGCCCCAGCCGGATTCGAGGATCGCATGGGCGACGAAGTAGCGCGCGCTCACGTGATACGTCGTCTCCGCCTGCATGAAGCTCGCGCCCAGGCCCGCAAGCGCAGAGCCGGCGAGGAACTGGTCGATGCTTGCGGCGGTCTCACCACTCGGAAGCGTGAGGTTCGTATCGATGGTGAAGAGCGGCCCCGCGACCGGGGGATAGATCGCATCGCGAGCCCGAGCAGCCGCGAGTGCCGCAACCGCGGCCGACAGCGCCTGCTGCGCGTGGGTCGCCTGCTGATGTGCGGTGATGTCGGCGAGCAGCAGATTCTCTTCCTGGACCTTGATCACCGCCTGAACGGTCTTCGCCTGCTCCTCCGCGGACGCGAGTGCTGCGAGCGCGTCGTTGTCGTTGGTGAGCGTTGACGCCGCCTTGGCCTCCTCGGCGCCGATCCGCGCGACCAGCTGCCCGCTCGCGGTGGAGATCTCGTTCACCTCGACATCGCGCTGGATCGCGGCGGCGATCGTGTTCGCCGAGATGATGTACGCGAGCATCGCCTCGGATCCGCCGCTCTCGTAGGACTGGCGAATGTAGGCGGCCAGGTGCCCCCGGTCGATCGAGAGCTCGTCGTTCACCGTGGCCAGGGTCGCGGTGTCGTTGGTGATCGTGACGTTGAGCGCGGCGATCTGCGTGTTCAGCGCGACGAGGTGCGCGTTTGCCGCGGCGAGCGCCGCCTTCGCCTGACCGAGTGCGGTGTCCGCGTTGTTGGCAGCGTCCTTCGCGTGCTGCTCAGCCGCCTTCGCCGCATTCGCCGCTTGCTGTGCGGCGGTGACCCCGGATCCCGGGTCCGCCGCCACCGGCGCCGAGATCAGCGTCAGGAGCAGCGCGAACGGAAGTGCCGCCGCGAGTCGGGGATGGGCGAACGGAAACCGGAGGTGACGCATCGCGGCCAGTCTCCCATCGGTCCCACGGCGCTCCGTGCCATGTCATCGCGCCGTCACGGGCCGTCACCGCCGCGTGACGGAGCCGCCGGCGAAGTGTCCGAGGTGGACGGAAAAGGCTAGGAGGCCTTGCGCTCCAGGAGGCGGCGACGAAGCTCGTCGGGCGCCACCAGCTCGACGACGGAGCGCGGTCCGCAGTCGGCGCAGATGCGATGGCCACCCACGGACTCACCGTCGGCGCCGTAGTACAGCACGGAGAGCATGACCCTCTGGCACAGGGCGCACCGGTCGGTGGTCTCCGGGGTCGTGTCCATCGCTGTAGCCATGATCGCATGCAGAAGGCTTGAGGGGAAGCCGATCCAGATCACCGTCACCGAGCCGCCACCGTCTGGCGTGAGCAGATGACCGACTCGATGTAGGCTCGGTGCATGCGTCCTCCTCTGTCCGACGCGACAACAACGGCACTCGACGCGTACCTCGATGAGCTGGCTCGCTGGTCGGCACATCTGAACCTCACCGCCGTCCCGCGCGATCAGGCCTGGACGCGCCACATCGAGGAAGCGCTGGACCTGCTCGACGTGGCGGCACCCGCTGCAGGCTGCCGGGTCGTGGACATCGGATCGGGGAGCGGCGTGCCTGCCGTCGTGTTGGCGATCGTGCGTCCCGATATTCGCGTGACGATGCTCGAGGCGGACGTTCGCAAGAGCGGATTCCTCGTCCACGTGGCGGGGCTGCTCGGACTGCGCAACGTCGAGGTCGAGGCGATTCGCGCGGAGAAGGCGGGACGCAGGGCGGGCACGCGCGAGAGCTTCGACCTTGCCACCTCGCGAGCCACCGCACCACCCGATGTCCTCTGTGAGCTCGCGCTCCCCCTGCTCCGGGTCGGCGGCAGTCTCTGCGCGCTCGTCGCCGACGCGCAGTCGACACTGGCGGCATGCGCCGCCGCGGCCGAGGCGTGTGGCGGAGGCGAGCCGCGCGCACCCGCGCCGGGTGTCCTTCGCATCGCGAAGGTGGCGCCGACGCCGGCCGACTACCCGCGACGCGACGGCGTCCCCAGCCGGAACCCGATCAGCTGAGCCGCCGCTGGATGGCGGCCGCGGCGACGGCACGCTCGTTCCAGGGCAACGCGCCCGACGCGGTCTCGAGCGTCTTCTCGTGGCCCTTGCCGGCGCAGAGGACGGTGTCCCCCGCGGCCGCGTGGGCAACCGCGTACGCGATCGCCTCGTCTCGATCCGGGATCACCAGCACGTTCTCGCCCCGCCGACCACCGGCGGCGACGGCACCGCCGGCGATCTGCTCGAGGATGGTCTGACGATCCTCGCCGCGGGGGTCCTCGTCGGTGATCACGCTGCAATCGGCGAGGCGTGCGGCCACGGCGCCCATGGAAGCGCGTTTCTCCACGTCGCGCTCTCCGGCCGAGCCGAACACGGCCCAGAGGCGGCCGGTCGTCGTCCGGCGCAACTCGCGAAGCACCGTCTCGAGCGCATCCGTCGTGTGCGCGTAATCGACGACCACCTCGAACGGCTGTCCCAGATCGATCCGCTCCATCCGCCCGGTGACGACATCGGCGGCCTCGAAACCCCTGATCGCGCTGGCGAGATCTCCCCCCGTCGCGCATGCGCAGGCCAGCGCCGCAAGCGCGTTGCGGACGTTGAAGCTCCCCGCGAAGCGCAGCGCCACCGGAGCATGCCCCCACGGCGTGTCCGCCGTGAAGCGCACACCGTCAGTGGACGGCACGATGTCACGCGCGCGCAGATCGGCGTGAATGGCGGCGTCGTCCGTGTACGTGAGGCGTGTGGCAACCGGGATCGTCGACAGCCGGGGAAACCCGAACGGGTCCCCCGCATCGAGCACTGCGACGCCGTCCGCTCGCGGTGACACGCGCTCCAGAAGGCGGGCCTTCGCGGCGAGGTATGCGTCGCGGGTGCCGTGCAGCTCCAGGTGCTCGGTGGTGATCCGCGTGAAGACCGCAGCCCGGAAGGCAATGTCATCCACGCGATGCATCTCGAGCCCGTGCGAGGACGTCTCGAGCGCGACGTGGGTGCAGCCGAGGTCTCGGATCCTCGCCAGCTCGCCCTGCAACTCCGGCGCCTCCGGCGTCGTCTGGCGCGACGTATTCGTCGTCACCGCGCCAGGGGTCCGACGATCGACGGTGGTGATCGACGCAGCCGCGATGCCCGCAGCCCTCCACGCGTGCCAGAGCAGCGTCGCGGTGGTCGTCTTGCCGTCGGTGCCAGTGATCCCCGCGACGCAGAGGCTCGCACTCGGGTGCCCCGCGAACGAGCCGGCCAGCGCCGACAGCGCAACCCGGCTGTCGGCGACGAGCACAAGCGGAACCGACGCGTCGACCGGTGGGTCCGGCGCGCGCTCCGCCACCACGGCAACCGCTCCGCGGGCCACCGCGTCACGGCAGTGGCGATGCCCGTCGGAACGCAGCCCCGTGATGGCAACGAACAGGCTTCCGGGGGTCACGGCTCGCGAGTCGTAATCGATCGCGGTGATGCTCAGCCGAGCGCGGACGCCCGCGCCCGCCGGGTCGATCCCGGCATCGGCGAGCAGATCGGGCAGGGGTCGCCCTGAACTCGCCTGTTGCACCGTCGCAGTCTATGGTAGGGTCGCTCCGATCATGCCTGGAAAAAACAAGAAGGCCGCGCCCGTCTCGCTCGCCGACGCCCTGACGGCGACCCGTTCCGCCCATCGCCGCGTCCTCGCGCTCGCCGCGCGGCTCGAGGCGACGGAGCGGACCATCCTCGCCGCGATGGCGTCGTCCCACGCCCCGGCAAACGCAGCGTCAGCGTCCGGCACCCCGGCGAAGCGCCCGGTGGGCAGGCCGCGCAAGACGCCCGCAGCGACGCCGTCCGCCCCCCGGCCCGTCGGACGCCCCGCGAGCTCTCGCAAGGCGACGGCGAAGCGTCCGGTCGGTCGCCCGAAGGGCTGAACCCGAATCCAGACTTGCTAGGTCAGGTTTTGGGTAGACTGGCGTCATGGCCAAGTCTTCCCGCGACCTCCTCGATGACGCACGGCGATCCGTCAAGGAGATCTCGCCGCAGCAGGTGCGCTCCACGAACGGGTCGCGCATCCTCATCGACGTCCGTGAGCGCAACGAGTTCGACGAGGGATACATCCCCGGCGCGCTGCATCTGAGCAAAGGGTTCATCGAGACGCGCATCGAGGACACGGTTCCTCAGCACGACGCCCCGATCACCCTCTACTGCGCCGGCGGCGTGCGCTCGCTCTTCGCGGCGCGGGCGCTCCAGGAGCTCGGCTACACCGACGTGGCATCGATGTCCGGCGGCTACGCCGCCTGGAAGCAGGCCGGCTACGACTTCGTCGTCCCGCGCGTGCTCACGGCGCAGCAGCAACAGCGCTACAGCCGCCATCTGCTCATCCCCGAGATCGGCGCGGAGGGCCAGGCCAAGTTGCTCGACGCCCGGGTGCTGCTCATCGGCGCGGGCGGTCTCGGCAGTCCCGCGGCGCTCTACCTCGCGGCCGCCGGCGTCGGCACGATCGGGTTCGTCGATTTCGACACGGTCGACCGGAGCAACCTTCAGCGCCAGATCCTGCACACCGAGGATCGGATCGGCATGCTCAAGACCGCGTCGGCGCGCATCGCGCTCGAGGCGCTCAACAGCGATGTGCGCGTCGTCGAGCACAACGTCGTCCTGAGCAGCGAGAACGCCCGCGAGATCTTCGACCAGTACGACATCATCGTCAACGGCTGCGACAACTTCCCCACCCGCTACCTCTCGAACGATGTGGCCATCTTTGCCAAAAAGCCCATGGTGGACGGCGGGATCTTCCGTTTCGAGGGACAGGTCACCACCATGGTGCCGTTCCAGTCGCCGTGCTATCGCTGCCGCTACCCGTCGCCGCCACCGCCCGAGGAGGCACCGTCGTGCGCCGAGGCAGGCGTGCTCGGCGTGCTCCCCGGCATCGTCGGTGTGCTGCAGGCCACCGAGGTCATCAAGCTGATCACCGGCGCGGGCGATCTGCTCACCGGCCGTCTCCTCCACATCGACGCGCTCGCGATGAAGTTCCGTGAGTTCCGGGTCCCGCGCGACCCGCAGTGCCCCGTGTGCGGCGAGAACCCCACGATCACCGAGCCGATCGACTACGAGGGCTTCTGCGCCGCTCCGGCATCCGTCGCGACCGAGGCCGTCGGCGCCGGCGTCTGACCTGCCCGGCGCGCTATGAGCCCGGCGTCGCCTCCGGGCCGAGGGTCTCGGCCTCGCTGATCAGCATCACGGGGATGCCGTTCTCGACGCGGTAGCGCAGGTGGCAGGCGTCACAACGCAACGACGCGGGTTCGGGCTCGACCGGGCCGCGGCACTGCGGGCACGCGAGGATGGCGAGCAGGTCGGGGGGCAGCGAGCTCATCGAGCCGCTCCCGCGGGCACGAGGAAGCTGCCGAGCGCCTCGTTGAATGCGTGCGGCTGCTCGAGGTTGCCCAGGTGGCCGCAGTCCAGCTCGACCAGCCGCGATCCCGAGATCGAGACACTCATGGCGCGAACCTCCGAGAGAGGGATGATCGCATCGTGCCGGCCGGCAACCACGAGCGCCGGCACGTCGATGCCGCCGAGCACGTCCGTGCTGTCACGGCGCGCGGCGATGGCGCGCTGGGCGAACGCGATGCCCTCGGGGGTGCAGCGCCGGATCCGCCCGCGGACCGGGTCCGCGATATGGACCTCGTTGCGCGCGGCCGGACCGAGGAGTCGATCGAGCATCGGCTCGACGATGGACTCGACGGAGTGCTCTCGCTCCACGCGCGCTGCGACTGAAAGACGCTCGTCCCGCCGCACATCGTCGTCAGCGCCCGGCCGTGTGCTGCAGAGCGCGAGCGCGCGAATCCGCTTCGACGCGAGTCGCCACAGCTCGAAGGCGACGTAGCCGCCCATCGACAGGCCGACGACGGAGAATCGCTCGATCTCGAGCGCGTCGACAACGGCGAGCACTGCAGCCGCATAGCCCGCGAGTGAAGGCGTGCCGGGAGGGGGCGGCGGCGACTCGCCGCAGCCCCAGAGGTCGATGCGCACGCAGCGGAAGTCGCCGGACAGCGCTGCGACCTGGTGGTCCCACTGCGAGGCGTCGAGCGTGTACGCGTGCAGGAAGAGGACCGTGTCGCCACTCCCCGTGTCGTGCACTGCAGGCAGCACATCGCCCCGCGCGCTCACGCCGGTCAGGCCTGCGCGCTCACCACCGTCGCGGGGAAATCCTCGTCGAGGGTGGCCGGCTCGATGTGCGTGCGCGCGTGCTTCTCGACGTCACGGAGCTTGAGGATCTCGCTCGGCGTGATAAGCGTCACCGCGACGCCCGCGCGCCCGGCCCGGCCGGTTCTTCCGACGCGGTGCAGGTACTCGTCGGGCGTCAGCGGCACGTCGTAGTTGATGACGTGGGAGATGTCGTCGATGTCGAGGCCGCGCGCGGCAACGTTGGTCGCGATCAGGTACTTGACGTGCGAAGCGCGGAACTGTTGCATCGCCCGGTCGCGGTCGCGCTGCGTGAGGTCACCGTGCAGCAGGCCGACCTTGTACCCACGTCCGCCGAGCTGCGCCTGCAGGACGTCGGCGGTGCGCTTCGTCTCCACGAAGATGAGCGCCATGACCACGTCCGGTTGATCGAGGATCTGCGCGAGCGCATCGGTCTTGTCGGCCCATGTCGTGCGCACGTAGAGCTGGCGAACCTCGGAGGGGATCTCCGGTCGCGTGCTGATCTCCACGGTCTCCGGATCGTGCATGTGGCGCAGCGCGAGGCGTCGCACCCACTCCGGCATCGTCGCGCTGAACAGCAGCGTCTGGCGCTGCGCGGGGCACTGCCGGAGGATGCGCTCGACATCGGGCGCGAAACCCATGTCGAGCATGCGGTCCGCCTCGTCGAGCACGCAGATGCGGACGTTCGCGAGGGTGAGCGATCGTCGCTGAATGTGATCGCCGAGCCGCCCCGGTGTGGCGACGACGATGTGCGCTCCCTGGCGCAGCTCCTCCATCTGGCGGCCGATGGAGTCCCCGCCGTAGATGGCGACGCTCTTCAGCTCGTGACGCTTGCCGAGACGCGTGAGCTCGTCGTGCACCTGCACCGCAAGCTCGCGGGTTGGGCAGAGCGCGAGCGCCTGCACCGGACCGTCGCGGGGATCGAGTCGCTCGATGATGGGGATGCCGAACGCGGCGGTCTTGCCGCTGCCGGTCTGTGCCTGACCGATCACGTCGCGGCCGGCGAGCGCGAACGGCAGCGAGCCGGCCTGGATCGGCGTGGCCATCGTGTAGCCGAGCTCGGCCACGGTGTGCTGCATGGCGACGCTCAACGAGAGCTCGTCGAAGCTCACCGGCTCGGGGGTTTCAGTACTCGGGGCCTCATCAACCGTCACAGGAGCGGCGGGACGAGGCCTTGCGGCGAGCGGTCTACCAAACCGCGCGCGAGAAGACGAACGCAAGACAAGAGTCAGTCTACCCCGAATTGACGAGTCGCCGGGTGTATAAGATCGCTTTGATGCTCGCCGACGTCTTCCGCACGCGCTCGGTCGCGTGACGGCGCCTGCCGACATACGGACCGCGAGCGCACTTCCCGGTTTCGTGCCCCGCGCGCTGGTGATCGACCTCGACGGCACGACCATCGACTATCGCCAGGAGCTCCTGCCACGGGTTCGCGACGCGGTCCGGGCCGCAGCCCGCCGTGTTCCGGTGATCGTCGCGACCGGTCGTATGTACCGTTCGGCGCTGCCGTGGGCCCTCGAGCTCGGTGTCGATCAGCCACTCGTCTGCTACCAGGGAGCGATGGTGCGCGGCATACCCGGCGACCGCGGGACGGCGGGTGAGCACATCTACGAACGCGATCTCGGCCCTGAGCCGGCGGTCCGTGCCCTGCGCCTTGCGCGCCGCGAGGGCTGGCATTACCAGGCGTACCAGGACGACGAGCTGCTCTGCGACCAGGATCGCCCGGAGGCGCACCTCTACTCGGCGATCAGCGGCGTGCGGTTCCGTCTCGTCGACGACCTCGAGCCACTGCTGGCGCGCGGGACCACAAAGGCCGCATGCGTCATCGACGACCTCGTCGAGGTGGACCGGGCGAGCGCACTGATGACACGCGAGCTTGCGGGACTCGCTCGCGTGACGCGCTCCAACCCGGAATTCGTCGAGATCCTGGACTCCGACGTGAGCAAGGGTGCCGCCTGCGAGATCGTCTGCGCGCGAATCGGCTGCACGCTCGCGGACGCGGTCGCCGTCGGTGACGCGCCCAACGATGTCGAGCTGCTCGACGCCGCGGGCTTCGCCGTCGCGATCGCGACCTCGCGACCGGAGGTCATCGCCGCGGCAGACGCGACGTGCGCTCGGCCTGAGGACGGCGGCGTCGCCGACGTCATCGCGGCGCTCGGGCTCGCCTGAGCGTCCGCGCGCACCGCGTGATGCGCGAGGTTGGCGTCAGCCGCCCGCAGCGCCCGACTCGCGTCCCGGCTTCGTCATCGCCTCGGCGTCGAGGATGCGGGTCAACTCCTCCTCGCTGAGCCCTGTGCGCTCGCGGGCGACCTCGCGAACGGTGCGACCGCTGGCATATGCCTCCTTCGCGATCGCCCCGGCGGCGTCATACCCGATGCTCGGCACGAGCGCGGTGCAGAGCATGAGACCGCGCTCCACCAGCGCCGGGCCGTTGTCCGTCGCGGCAACGCCGTCGACGCACTGCGTGGCGAGGTTCCGTGCCGACGCCGCGAGCAACGCCGTCGACTGGAGGAGGTCATACGCCACGACCGGCATCATCACGTTCAGCTCGAGCAGCGATCCCGCGGCCGCGCAGAAGGCGATGGTGGCGTCGTTGCCGATGACCTGCGCCGCGACCATCGTCACCGACTCGCAGATGACCGGGTTGACCTTGCCCGGCATGATCGACGAGCCCGGCTGGACCGCTGGAATCGAGATCTCGGCAATGCCCGCGCGCGGGCCGCAGCCGAGCAGCCGGATGTCGCTCGCGATCTTGTAAAGCGCGACCGAGACGGCACGCATCGCGCCGCTCGCCGCCACGACGGCGTCGAGGGTCGACTGCCCGCTGAAGTGGTTGTCGGTCTCGCGGAACGGCAGCCCGAGGTCCGCCGCGACAAGTCCGATGACCTGTGCCGGGAACTCCGGGTGCGTGGCCACGCCGGTCCCGACCGCCGTGCCGCCGAGCGGCAGCTCCGCGAGCGTCGCGATCGCCTCTTCGCAGCGGCGCCGCGCACGCTCCACCTGACCGGCATAGCCGAGGAACTCCTGGCCGAGGCGGATCGGCGTCGCGTCCTGGAGATGCGTGCGACCCGTCTTCACCACGGGCCAGAACTCCTCGGACTTGTGTCGCAACGACGTCTCCAGGATGCGCAGCGAGGGGATCACGTCCTCATGAATCGAGACCGCCGTCGCGACCTGGATCGCCGTGGGGAAGACGTCATTGCTCGACTGTCCGAGGTTCACGTGGTCGTTCGGATGCACCGGTGTGCGCGATCCGCGCGCGCCGCCGAGGAGCTCGATCGCCCGGTTGGCGATGACCTCGTTGGCGTTCATGTTCGTGGAGGTGCCGCTGCCGGTCTGGAAGACGTCGACGATGAACTCGTCGTCGAGCGCGCCGTCGATCACGTCCTGGGCCGCCCGGATGATCGCCCCGGCAAGGTTCTCGTCGAGCAGGCCGAGCTCGCGGTTGACCATCGCCGACTGCTGCTTGATGAGGCCGATCGCGCGGATGAAGCCGCGCGGCAGGCGGAGGTCGCTGATCGGGAAGTTGACCTTCGCCCGCATGGTGTTGGCGCCGTAGTAGGCGGTGGCGGGCACTTCGAACTCGCCCATGGAATCACGTTCGCTCCGGGTCTCTGCGGCGGTCACGACGCGGCCTCCTCCTGGTGCAGCGGGATCGTCATGTCGAACTCGGCGCCGCTTCCCGGGTGGCTCCGAGCCGCCACCGTACCGCCGTGGCGCTCGGCGACGGTGCGAACGATGTAGAGACCGAGGCCGCTTCCGGGCACCTTCCGCTGCCGCTCGGCCACCGAGCGGAAGTACTTGTCGAAGAGGTGCGCGGTGTCGGCCACGGGGAACCCGGCTCCATGGTCGCGGACGGTGAAGCGCACCGACTCGCCCTCGCGGGCAGCCATCACCTCGATCGCGGAGCCCGTCGGCCCGTGCTTGACGGCGTTGCCGAGCAGGTTGGTGAGCGCGAGGATGAGCCGGCGGCGGTCGCCCTTGAGCGTGAGGCCGCCCTCGCACTGGCGCGTGATCGTCGCCTCGCGCAGCTTCGCCTCCATCGCGACATGCTCGATCGCCTCGTCGACGACCTCGTCGGCGTCCATGACCTCGAGCGCGAGATGGTCGTCCGGGTCCTCGAGGCGCGCCAGCTCGGCCAGCGCGTTGACCATCCGCACCATCATCTCCGTGCTGGCGGTGATCCCCTCGATCGCGACCATGGCCGTCTCGGGAAGCTCACCGAGCATCCCGGCGCTGAGCAGCTGGCCATAGCTGTTGAGGATGGTCAGGGGTCGGCGCAGTTCGTGCATGGTGATCGACAGGGAGGTGCCGCGCGCCGACGACTCGGATGTCGCGCTCGACAACCGGTGCTCGAGGCTCGCCACGCACGTCGTGGCGAGACGGTGTCCGACGGCATCGAGATCGTCGGCTGCCGCGGAGGTGAGCTCAAGGGCCTCTTCAGGATCGAGGCGCTCCTCCCGGATGGACTCGGCAGTCGCCTGGCGGAGGGCGGTCAGGTTGCGGAGCGCGCGCTCGAGGCGCCGCTCCACGTTGTTCTCGGCGTCGAGGTGGTGATACGCGATCAGCGGGCGGAAGTCGTCCGCGCTGAGCGCGACGAGGACGGCGTTGACGAACTGGCGAGGGCCGCGAGCGCGATCGGAAGGCTGGACGGGATCACTCGAGGGTGTCTGGCGTGCCCACAGATCGGCGATCCGGGCCGCATGAGCCGCGAGAAAGTCGCTGAAATGCCTGGTCACGCCGCTGAAGTCTAGTGCTGGAGCCCGCGACCTACGCGGCGGCGACGTCCTGCGGTGACATCACGACCTCGCTCATGGGCGCCAGCGCCTTCGCGCTCCGCCGGTGCCGGGACCAGAGCACCGCACCGAGCACCGCGAACGGCACCATCTGCAGGTCGATGAGCAGCGAGATCTCGCCGGCGTGCGCCACCGAGACACCGCTCTTCGAGAGGAGCGCCACGAGCACACCTTCGCGCAGGCCGAGCCCGTTGATGCTGAACGGCGCGAGCGCCACCAACAGCGTGATCGGAACGCAGACGGCGAGCACCGTCCAGCTGAGGTCGACTCCGATGGCGCGAGCCCCCAGGCTGAGCGCGAGCAGGTTGAACCCCCAGCCTGCGGCGCCGACGAGGAGGGACTGGGCGACGGCGTGGGGATGCCGGCGGTAGCTGGAGAAGGCCTCGCCGAACGAGCGGATTCCCCGGCCCATCGCGCCGGAGATGCGCGTCAGCAGTCGGTACGGGATCACGCGATCGGCGCTCAGCGCCATCATCCAGATGATCACGACGCCGACGGCGAGCGCCGCGATCACCACGAGCACACCGGTCCCGAGCAGCGCCCGGAGGATGACGGCGGCGGCGATGCCCCAGCAGGTCATGCCGAGCATCCCGGCCAGACGGCTTCCCGCGAGCGATGCGAGCACGTTCCCGTGGCCGACCTGACGCCCCATCTCGACGGTCCGCATGGCGTCCCCACCGACGCCGGCCGGCAGCATCTGGGTGAAGAACATGCTCTGGAGATACGACGAGCTCAGACGGCGCCAGCTCAGGAGCGGGTGGCGGCTGCCGCTCTGGCCGGACGTGGCGCCCGCGGTGCGAAGCAGGACGCCCCACTCCACGACGCTTGCGGCGACCGCGAGCATCGTCAGCCCCAGTGCGGCGGCGATCCAGAGTGGATCGGCCCGGCTGAGGCTGACAACGGCCTGAGGGATGTTGATCGTGTGGGCCAGGATCGCCAGTCCGACGACCGTCCCCGTCACGCGGGTCCACGGCGAGCCGGTGACGGCGCGGAGGATGCGGAGGGCGCTTGGCACGGGACTCATTGAAGCAGTGTTGTCCTTCTGCCGTCGTCGCGTTGTCCGGAACGTGACACATCGCCAGACACTCGCGACGGCGCCCGCGCAGCGGCGCTACTCACCGGCGAGGTAGGGCTCCCGGAACGCGGTCTCCTCGGCGATGAACACGAGGTCGAGGTCGTCGACCGGCCCGTTGCGGTTCTTGGCCACGATGAGCTCCGTCTTGGCACGATCGATCTCGCGGTTGTGCATCCCCTCGCGGTAGAGGAAGAGCACGACGTCGGCGTCCTGCTCGATCGAACCGCTGTCGCGGAGGTCGCTCAGCTGCGGGCGCTTGTTCTCGCGCCGTTCGGATTCACGGGAGAGCTGGGAGAGCGCGAGGACGGGAACGTCGAGCTCCTTGGCGATCGCCTTGAGGCCGGAGGAGATGTCCGACACCTCCTGCACCCGTGAGTCGCGCCGGCCGCCCTGCATGAGCTGGAGGTAGTCGATGACGATCAGCTCGATCTTGTGCTGGGCCTTCATTCGCCGTGCTCGCGCGCGGAGGCTGTTGATCGGCAGCCCCGGGGAGTCATCGATCCAGAGGTCCGCGTGCGTCAGGGTGTCCATCGCCTTGGCGATCTTCTGGAACGCCATCGGGTCCGCCTGGCCGGTGCGGAGCATGTACGCGTCGACGTGCGCCTCGCTGCAGATGAGGCGCTGTACGAGCGCCTGGCGGGACATCTCGAGCGAGAACACCACGACGGGCTTGCCCGCGAGCACCGCGGCGTTGCGCGCGATGTTGAGCGCGAACGACGTCTTCCCGACCGCGGGACGAGCCGCGAGGATGATCAGCTCTCCGGGTTGCAACCCCTGGGTGAGGGCGTCGAGCTTGGAGAAGTTCGTCGGCACGCCGGTCACCAGCTGCTTGTGCTCGATGCGCTTCTCGAGCGTGTCCCACCATTCGCGGACGACCGGCGCGATGTTGCGGACATCCGCTCCGCGGCGTTCCTCGCCGATCTTGAACACCGTCTGCTCCGCCTGGTCGATCGCCTCCTGTACCGCGGTCGTGTTGTCGAAGCCGAGACGGCTCACCTCACTGCCCGCAGCGATCAGGCGGCGGCGGAGCGCGTGCGAGATGACGATGTCCGCGTAGTGACGCACGCTCGCGGAGCTGGGGACCACGAGGGACAGCTCGGCGATGTAGTCCATGCCACCGGCGCGTCCGATGCCGGGGCCGCGATCGAGCTGGTCGCGCAACGTGACGGTGTCGATGGACTCGCCTCGGTCGTCGAGGGCGAGCGCGGCGCGATAGAGGACGGCGTGACGCTCCGCGTAGAAGTCCTCCGGCTCGAGCACGTCGCGCACCGCAGCCATCGCGTCTCGATCGATGAGGATGCCGCCGAGCACCGCCTGCTCGGCGTCGTTGTCGTGCGGCGGCACACGCATCGCCGCACTCGCACCGGTGGCGTGCCCGAGGACCTCGGTCGACGGGATGGAGGTCATTGGGCCGCGACGACGACCTTGAGAGTCTCCTTGACCTCCGGATGGAGCTCGATGCTCGCCTCGTGGGGGCCGAGGGAGCGGATCGGCGGGTCGATCTCGATCTTGCGCTTGTCGATGTCGATCCCCGCCTCACGCTTGAGCTGCTTGGCGACGTCGGCGGTGGTCACCGTCCCGAAGAGCCTGCCGGCCTCGCCGGCCTTGGCGTAGACGGTGACGGTGAGCTTGCGGATCCGCTGGGCGGTCTCCTTGGCGTCGGTGAGCGCCTTCTCGACCCGGCGCCGGGTCGCCTCCTCACGGCGGCGGATCTGGTCGATCCTGTTCTGATCGGCCACGACGGCGAGATGCTGGGGAAAGAGGAAGTTGCGGGCGTATCCGTGCGTGACCTCGCGGACATCGCCGGCCTTCGCCGTTCCTGCCACTTCCTTCAAAAACAGCACCTTCACGAGACTGCCTCCTGCTCCTCGGGGCGGAGCCGCCGGTAGATCATCATCGCGATCCGCTCGCCGCTGCGGACATCATCGTCGAACCTGCTGCGCCGCAGCGTGATCAGCTGCTCCTGCTCGGCGACGATCGCGCGCGGGCACGCGGCGATGAACGCGCGGGTCGCAAGCAGGCTCAACGCGAGCACATCGAGCTCACCCACAACGGGCAGCGACTCCGGAAGCTCAACCACAGGCAATGCGATCAACACCAGTCCGCCGCCCAACGCGAGCTTCATGTAGCGCGGCACGCGATCGTCGAACATGAGGCAGTACGCCAGCCGCAGCATGCGCGGCAGGTCGACGAAGAGGCGTTTGGCGCTGCGCAGTTTGCTCAACATCTCGGACCCGGCATTGTACGTCGCCTGCCGTTGCTCCCGAATTCGGAGGTGACGACGCACGGTTCAGTCATCGCTCAGCAGCTCGCGGTGCGCGTCGAGCCAGGCGCGCGCACCGTCGGAGTCGCCCGGTGCGATCGTTCCGTCGACGACGGCATCCCGGATCGCGGCTTTGATCCGTCCGACCCAGGGTCCCGGCCCACGACCGGCGAGGACCATCAGCTGGTCGCCCGTGAGCGGGTCATGCATGGCCGAGACCGATCCCCCCTCGTCCAGCCGGTTCATGCGCTGCTCGAGCTCGTCGAGTCCCGCCAGCGTGGGATAGGCGGACGCCGTCGTGTCGGCGCGAGCGAGGTCGAGCAGCGCGCCGCGCAACTCGCCCGCGTCGACGATCAATCGCCGCACCGCCTTGTCGCTGAACGTCTCGCGCTCGTACTGGATCGGCCGCAGGTGCAGGCGCACCAGGCGGCTGGTGGCGCTGATCTCATCGTTGCTCAAGCGCCAGCGGGTGAGGATGGCGCGCGCCATCTCGGCGCCGACCTGCGCGTGGTCGTAGAAGGTGTGCTTGCCGTCCGCCGCCAGCGCGTGGGTCGACGGCTTCCCGATGTCGTGCAGGAGGGCCGCGGTCCGCGTGACGAGGTCGAGCGGAGCCGCGTCGACCGTCGCGATCGTGTGGTCGAAGACATCGAACGTGTGAAAGCCCCCCTGCTCGACGCCGATCGCGGGGAGCAGCTCCGGGAGCACGAACTCGAGCAGCCCCGCCTCGCGCAGGACGCGCAGACCGGCGCCCGCGTGACGGGAGACGAGCAACCGCCGGAGCTCGTCGCTGACCCGCTCGACCGAGAGGATCGTGGTCCGCTCGGCGTGGGCACGCATCGCCTCGACGGTGCCGGGCGCGAGCGTGAAGCCCAGCTGCGCCACGAATCGCGCCGCTCGGTACATCCGCAGGGGGTCCTCGGCGAACGTGATATCGGGGTCGAGCGGTGTCCGAAGGGTTCCGCTGCGGAGATCGGCGATCCCGTGCCCGGTGATGTCGATCACCCGACCGTCGAGCGTCTGGCAGAGCGCGTTCACGGTGAAGTCGCGCCGCATGACATCCTCCTCGAGCGTCCCCGGGCGGACGTCGGGGTTGCGCGACTCCGGGTCGTAGCGCTCGGCCCTGGCGCGCACGCCTTCGACGATGAATCCCGGCCCGCGGATCTGCGCGGTCCCGAAGCGCTCGAAGCGCTCCGGCGGGTGCCAGCCGAACCCGCTCGCGACGGCGGCGAGCAGCGGCATCGGGTCGGCGTCCACCGTCACGAGGTCGATGTCCTTGCTCTGCGGCCCGCCCAGCAGTCGATCGCGTACGAAGCCTCCGACAAGATAGGTCTCGACGCCGAGCGCGGCCGCCGACGCCGCGACGGCTTCCAGGACGTCCTCCAGCGCCGGCACGGCGGCCCGGACCTCCCGGACGGTCCCGCTCATGTGAGCGACGCGCGAAGCTGCGCCGGGCGGCTCCGCAGGAGGAGGGCGGCGAAGAGCGCGGCTGCCGCGGCACAGACCCCCGCCCCGAGGAAGACCGTGTGCAGCTCGGTGACGATCGCGCCGGTCACGCCCCGCTCGTACGCCGGGCAGTTGAGCGGCGACGACGGGCAGAGCGTCTGCGGTGCGGGCAGTGTCGCCGCCGTCGTGTAGAACACGTGCAGGCTCACCGCGGTGAGGATGGAGATGCCCACGAGCATCCCGATCATGCGCGCAACGATGACGAGCGCCGATGCCAGGCCGTGCATCTGCTCGCGGACGGACACCAGCATCGACCCGTTCACCGGCGCGATCGCCAGCCCGAACCCGATCCCGCAGGCGAACAGCACCGGGTCGCTCGGATGCAGCCAACCGAGCCCGAGCGGGTCGGCGAGCGTGGTCGCCGTCCAGGACGTCATCACCGCGAAGGCGCCTGCGGTCAGCACCATCCCGGCGGCGGCGACCGACCGGTTGCCGGCGCGCTGCGAGAGCCATCCGCCGATCACCGCCCCGATCGGAACGCCGACCAGGAGACGGAGCAGCACGAGCGCCGCGCCGAGCTGCGAGTTGGGAAACACCGTTGCGCGGGCGAGGACGGGCACGTCGAGCAGCGCGGCCATGAGCGCCGAGCCGATCGCGAGGTTGGTGAGCAGCGCTCCGTACGCCCCGTGTGACCGCAGCTCCCGCGCCGCGAGCAGCGGGTTCGAAGCGCCTCGTTCCCGAACGACGAAGAGGATCGCCGCCAGGGCCCCCACCGGCAGGAGCCAGACGGCTGCAGGGGAGACCGCACCGCTCGTCGGATCCTCCGCAGAGAAGCTCACGATCACCGTCGCGAGCGTGGTGCCGAGCAGCGCGGCTCCGGGCCAGTCGACCGCGGCCGCCACGACCGGCAGCTGCCGCACGGCGATGAGCGGCCGTGTCGAACGGCGCGGGCGAAGCTCCCAGAGCACGAGCGCAAGCGCGGCCGCGGCAGCGACCACAGCAAGCGGCGTCAGCCATACGAGCCCCCCGATCGCGGCATAGGCGAGGCCGAGCGTCTCGTTGTTCTGCAGCGAGCCCGGTGCGATGACGGCGAGGCACCCTGCCGCCAGCGCCACGACGGCCAGCGCGATCGAGACCGGGTCGATCCGGGCACGGTCGGCCGCCGGAGCACGGGCGTCGCCGGCCCCGCGGCCCGCGGCGACAAGCCCGAGACCGAGGATCGCGGCGATCGGAAGGTTCAGCCAGAAGATGGTCTGCCACGTGGCGACGGTCAGGATCAGGCCGCCGTACAGCGGTCCGAGCACGCTCCCCAATTCCTGCACGGCGCCGATGACGCCGAGCGGCACCCCACGCCGCTCCGCCGGCCAGACGTCTGCGACGAGCCCCAGCGTGACGGGGACGAGGCCACCGCCGCCGAGCCCCTGCAGGGCGCGGCCGGCGACCACGGAGGCGAGGTCGTGCGCCGAGGCTGTCACGAGCGAGCCGGCGGCGAAGATCGCGAGGCAGAGCAGCAGCAGCGGGCGCCGTCCGTACAGGTCGGAGAGACGGCCGAGGAGCGGCATCACCACGACATAGCCGAGCAGGAAGCCGCTGATGATCGGCGTGGCCGCCTGGAGCTGGTCGATGCCGATGCCGACGTCCGACATGATCGCCGGCAGGGCGAGCACGATCACGTACGTGTCGACGGCCGCGATGAGCACCGCCGCCGCCGCGACCGCGAGAAGCCAGCTCCGCCGCCCGTTCACCCTGAGGCGGGAGGCGGCGTGACCGTCACGTTCTCGCCATAGTTGGCGAGAATCAGTGTGTACGTGCTGTTCGTGCTCGCGCTGACGAACGGGCCGGTGAGGACGACCCTGCGCAGCTGACTGGTCGACGTGTCGATCCCGAAGGTTGCCGCGACCGGTTTCGTCTTGTCGGCGCTGGTGAGCAAAGCGGCCACGTCGGCGCCGGGGAGCGTGCAGCCGACCTCGTGCAGCGCTTCGCCGTTGTAGCGGTCATCGCTCTGCACCTGCGGGGACTGGCAGTCGAGCAGCAGCGACGACAGGCCGCCATTGGGGTCGATGAGCTTCGCCGGGTCCGCGAACCCGTAGTCCGAGGGTTTCGCCGTCGTGAAGCCGGGACTCGCCGGCAGCATCACGAAGAACTCCCCGCCGACGGACACCACCGGGACGCCGATGGAGAACCCCGACAGCGACACCTGCAGCGTGCCGTGCATGCTCGCCGGGCGCTTCATGTCGCCGCTGCCGCCGACGAGCAGTGGCCCTGTCCCGGTCACGTCGCTGCTGCTCAGGGTGAAATGGAACGAGGCGGTGCCGTCGAGCACGCTCTTCGCGTGCTTGAGGAGCGTGGATGCGTCATCCGGAGGCGTGCCGCAACCGCTGAGCATCAGCAGCGATGCCGTCGCGACAACCGCGGTGCGGCGCCAAGCGGCGATGACGTGCCCTCCGAATGGAGTCGGTGTCGCGGGCGAGTATAGGTCTGCCGATAGACTGCGACGTGTGAGCGCCGACCAGACTGCCGCGCTGCCGCAGGTCGAGGCGGCGCAGTTCTTCGGCGTCGACATCCGCGTGGGCAGGGTGCTGAGTTGCGAGACCTTCCCCGAGGCACGCCTGCCGGCCTACCGGATGGTCATCGACTTCGGACCCCTCGGAACGCGCCGGTCCTCCGGGCGGCTCACCGATCATTACCGGCCCGAAGAGCTCACCGGGAGTACGGTGGTGGCGGTCGTCAACCTGCCGACCCGGCAGATCGGCCCGGTCCGCAGCGAGGTGCTCGTGCTCGGCGTCTACCAGGAGAACTCGAACCGCGTCGTGTTGCTCAGGCCGGACCGTCCGTGCGCCCCCGGCGATCGCGTTGGCTGAGAACGCCGACCCGGCGATCGGGTGAACCGTCTCGCGCTGTTCGGCGAGCCCGGCGCCCGGCGCGTCAGCCCGTTCCTGTTCCTGCTCGTCGTCGTGTGCTTCTTCCTGGCTTTCGCCGGCGTGTCGTGCAACACCGACGCGACCAAATCCGGTCTGCAGGCCCTGGCGGGCGCGGAGGGCGTGAGCAATTCCGACTCGGCGGCGATCGACACCTGCCTCGACTCCCTCAAGGGTGTGAACGTCGTGAGCTACAGCGGGTGGGCGCTCGTGCTCGGCAAGGATCCGACGATCACGTCGCTGCCGCCGGCCTGCGACACCGGCACCGCTGTCACCGCGAATGACGCGAAGCAGGTGAACATCGGTCCTCAGCTGCTCGGGATCCTCGGCCTGGTCGCCGTCGGGCTGGCGCTCCTCTGCGCGATCGCGGGCGCGTTCGGCCTCGCTCGAGGGCGCAGCCGCGCGTTCGCCGCCGTGATCTTCGGAACCGGGTCCATCGCACTGCTCATCCTCGACCAGCTGCACGTCCACGACGTGCTCATCGCGAAGATCGCGGCGAGCGCCGGCTCCAGCGTTCCCGGATTCAATGTGACGTCGTACTTCGACGTCAACCCCGGCATCGGGCTCGTCATCGCAGTCATCCTGCTTGCCGTCGCCGTCCTCTACAACATCGCCGCGATGGTCGTCGGCGACACGCCGCCGGTCGCTGCCACCGCTCCCGCGCCTGACGGCGGCACGGCCCCGCCGGTCCTTGCACCGCCGCCGCCTCCGCCGTAGGGCGACGCCGCACTGTTGCGCTCCCGGCTACGCCGAACCGCCGAGAAACGCGATCCCGTATGTCTCGAGTTGCGCGCCGACGGAGCTCGACCACACCTCGGCGATCGCATCCGCGGTCCAGCCGCCGTCGCGATACGCCACCGAGATCTCCTTTGGATGCGACCAGAGCGAGAGCTTGTCACCGCCGAGCCCGACGCACTGACCGGTCACGCCTGCGGCCTCGTCGGAGCTGAGGAACACCAGCAGCGGCGCGACGTCCTCAGCCGTGCCCATGCCCATCCCCTTGCGGATATTCGCCGGCAGCGGCTCGCCTTTCTCCGCTGCCTCGACAAGAGGGGCCATGCCCGGAATGGTCGAGATCATCCGCGTGATCGCGTTGGGCACGATCGCGTTGACGGTGATGTTGTGCTTCGCGCACTCCATCGCCCAGGTGCGCGCGTACGCGGCGATTCCCGCCTTCGCGGCCGCGTAGTTCGTCTGGCCGAAGTTGCCGCGCTGTCCGGCGATCGACGACACGACGACGATGCGGCCACCGCCCCCCTGCGCGCGCATCTGCTTCACGGCGGCTCGAGCGCACGTGAACGTGCCGCGAAGGTGTGTCGCGATCACGGCGTCGAAGTCCTCATCGGTCATGTTCCAGAGCACGCGGTCGCGCAGGATTCCGGCGTTGGTGCACATCACGTCGAGACGTCCGAAGGCGCGCACCGCCGCGTTGACGAGCTGATCCGCGGCCTCGGCGGAGCCGACCGCGCACACCTCGGCGACCACCTTGCCGCCGGACTTGCTGATCGCGTCCGCGGTCTCCTCCGCGACGTCGGCGTCGACGTCGTTGACGACCACAGCGCACCCCGCACCGGCGAGCGCCAGCGCGTACGCCCGCCCGATGCCTCGACCGCTTCCCGTGACGACGGCGACCTTTCCTTCGAGATTCATGGCACTGACTCTAGGCGAACGCGATCTCGACGTGCCGGTCGCGAGCCACGTAGCCCGCCTGCCGGTAGATCGAGTTCGAGACAGGATTGTCTGCATCTGTGAAGAGCATGGCCCGGTCGACATCGGGAGTCGCCAGCGCGGATGCCGTGACCTCGTAGGTGAGCCGACGTCCGTACCCGTGGTTGCGGTGCTCGGGCGGCGTGTACACGGGGCCGACGCGAAGCACCCGCGCCGCGACGCGATGACCGACGAGGCACACGGGCGTCGCGTCCGCGGTCCACAGGTCGAAGATCCCGGCCCGTACGGAGCGCTCTGCCGTGACCCGCGGGTCGAGGCCGATGATCAGGTCCACCTCGGCGCCGAAGGCGGCGAGCCATCCGGCGAGCAGGGGCACGTCCTCGAGCGTCGCGTTCCGAGCGCCGCCGGGAGGGATGGGGACGTCCGTGAGGCGATCGAGCTCGTTGAGCAGGATGGTGCGCGCGCGCCCGATGGTGCCGCCGGCCGAAGCGGTCAACGCCGACGCGACCGCGTGCGCCGAACGCTCGGGTCCGTTGATCCCCGGCGCCCTGACGCCGATGGAGGTGGCCCGCGCGATCATCGATGCGGCCAGCTCGGACGCCGCGGAGTCGGGGATCGCAGAAACCAGGAGCGGATATGGGGGCGTCCAGCTCGCGGCGCCGCGGACCGCGCCGGACTCGTCGGTGATCCACCAGAAGCTCGGCGGAGCGCTGAACGAACCTGGCGCCGCGCGCACCGTGTCGATGACCGTGAGCAGCACGTTGCGCGCGCACGGATCCTCCTCGAGGAACGGCAGCGCGGCCGTCGCATACACGTCGACCGACTCCGTTGTGTGAATCGCCATGAGCGCCAGATTGTGCGCCGGTCAGAGCGAGAGATGTCCACCCGTCACGATCTGCGCAGCAACGTAGACGAGCCACGGCAGCAGCGTCAGCATGAGGAGCGCTCCGCGCGCCTGACCGCGCCAGAGCAGCGCGAGCAGATACGCCGCGGTCGCGATCGTGAGCGCAGCGCTGATGACACCGCCCGCGTTGAGGTTCCACGTCGTGAACACCACGCCGATGCTGGCCAGCACGCACGACTGGAATGTCGCCGAGCCCGCGACGTTGCCGAAGGCGAGCAAGTCGTCGTTCGTGCGCACCCATAGCACGCTGTTGAGCGTCTCCGGGAGCTCGGTCGCGATCGGCACGATCACGAGCGCGAGCACCAATGCCCCGACGTGCAACGCCGAGGCAGTCTCGTCGAGCGCGGTGACGAAGAGTTGCGATCCGAAGATGAGGATGGCCACCGCGATCGCCAGCTGCACGAGCACGAGCACCGTGTGGGGCTCGCCCGGGCGCCAGCGGACGATGTGCAGCGGTTCGGGCATGTCGCCGCCGGCGCCGCTGCCGCGCAGCGTCGCCACGACGTATCCGGCGTAACCGAGCAGGAGACAGATTCCGACGGCGATCCGCGCACCCGACGGAAGCGCGCTCGAGAGCACCGCGACCGTGAACGCCACGAGGAACACGCCGAGGTCGCGCCGTGCCTGCCGTCGATCGATGACGAGCCGGCGCGCGCCACCGCGGATGAGCACCGCCACTCCCGTCGCGCCCGCGCCGAGTGTCAGGAGCAGAAACGGCGAGCCGAGGATCGCGCCGGTTGCGACGGAGTCGGCGTGCGGTGTGTGCGTCGCGAGCGCAACGATGGGCACGACCGTCTCCGGCAGCGAGGTGCCGAGCGCCGCGAGCAGGCTGCCCGTCGCGCCCGTGCCCAGCTTGAGCTGGAAGCCGGCCCACTCGATGGCGTTGGTGAACAGCTCCGACGCGATGACGACGAGCACGAGGCTCACGATGAAGAGCAGCGCCGTCGTCATCGGCGTCCGCGGAGCCGGTCGATCGGCGTGTGCAGCCACGCCGTCGCGAACCCGAGCACGTGGCGGATGGTCACGGGCTGCACGCGATGCACCGGAGGCCCTCCCGCCGCGACGTCGACCGCATCCCGAGCGCGTTCACGGATCCACGGAAATACGGTGCGGGGCAGGCGGTCCGGCGCATGCATCCGCAGCGCCCAGGACTCGAGGCTTCGACGCGGAGCGCCGCCGACAACATCGGCGAGGAACACGACGTCGCCGGCGGAGCGCAGTCCCTTCCATGAATACACGCCCACCACGCGGGTGATGCGCACGACGTACCCGGTCTCCTCGGTGACCTCGCGTGCGGCCGTCACGGCCGGATCCTCGCCGGGGTCGCAGTGGCCACCCGGAAGCTCCCACCCGGGCGGCCAGGGCCGGAACTGGAGCAGCACGCGCCCGCGCTGGACGATCGCGACCTGGGCGCCCTCGACGTGCCACTTGACACCATCGATGACAACGGCGCTCATGAGAACACGGTGAACACGTTCGGCAGGCCGACGAAGATCGGCGCTACCCCGGGGACCACCAGGTGCTCGAACGTGAGCGACGCCGCGCCGATCGTCATCGCGGCGATGGGATTGACGCCCCCGCTCGTGAGCTGTGGCGGGAGCAGCACCGCGAGCGCGACCGCCGCGTACACGGCATAGCGATACTGCTCGACGCGGAGGAAGAATCCGGGAAGGCGTCCGAAGAGCAGACTGCGCACGACCGCATAACCGTCGAGACCGGGCAGGGGCAGCGCGTTGAAGACGAACAGCGCGATGTTGACGAGAAACCCCTGCAGCAGCACGCCGAAGAGCACACCTTCGAGGGTGAACTGCGCGACCGTGTCGAATCCTCTCGGGTCGATCGCCGCGCCGGTCAGCTCGACTCGCAGCGCGAGCACGAAGATGGCGGCGACGACGAGGTGCGCCAGCGGCCCGGCCGCGGCGACGGCGGCTCGCCGTCGTCCGTCGCGCAGGAACAACGGGTCGAGCTGCACCGGCTTCCCCCAGCCGAATCCCGCGATGAGCATCGCCGCGGCACCGAACGGGTCGATGTTGCGTCGCGGGTCGAGCGTCATCCGCCTGTCGCGTCGCGGCGTCGGATCGCCGCAGCGCAACGCGACCGCGGCGTGGCTCAGCTCATGGATCACCGAGCCGATGACGAATCCCGGCAGGGTGTAGAGGACGACCGCCAGGTAGGTTCCGGGGCCCGTCACCGGGCGCTGCTACTCGAGCTCGACCCGCGCCGGGCGGCGCGAGCGCCCCGTGCCCGCTCGCGTTCGCTTTCCACCCCGGCCCGCGGTGCCTTCAGGCGGCGCCTCGGACTCGTCGGGCGACTGCGTGTGATGCTCGATCAACGCCGCGACGGCGAGCAGCAACTCGCGTTGCGCGTTGAGCAGATGCCGCTGCGCCGCGGGCGGGATCAGGTCGCCGAGGGACGATCCGACGAGCCGCGCGGCATCGTCGACGAGCTTTGCCGGGTCGAGCCGGGCCGTCATGCCTTCGCGTCCGAGAACGTCACGGACAGCATGCCTTCCTCGAGACGCCCACGGCTGACGCGCTTGCCGTTGAGCACCCGTGGCAGCGAGATCTCACGTTTGTAGGGCCCGACGGTGATGAAGAGGTCGCCCTCTCGATGCTTGATGTCGACCTCCTCCTTGCCGACGAAGGGGAGATGGATCTGCAGCACGTAGTTGTTGCCGACCTTGCGAATGCGCTGCGGGATCGAGTGGTAGAAGATCTGCGACGGGTCCTGGTCGCCGTAGATTGAGTCGGCCATCTCGGCGAGCGCAGGCAGCCCGACGATCTCGTGGTCGAAGAGCTTGGTGCGCAGCGTCGGGATCGGTGAGAACGCCGTGTCGACCATCGTCGAGTACCGCTGCTGCGCCTGGCGCCACGAGTCGAAGTACGTGTCCTTGACCTCCGGCGGGAGCACGCGGTTCACGACGATGAGGTCGGTCAGGTAGTCATACAGGCTCAGGTATGTGAATGCCCGCTGCGCCTCCTTGACGACCATCTTCTCGAGGTTGAGCACGATCCGCGTCGTGCACACCTTGGGGTCGCCGAGGATCTTCTTCATGCCCTCGAGGTCGAGGAGCAGGTCGCGGACGTTGCCGAAGATCTCATCGCTCGGCAGCGGGATGTTGATGAACGGCTGCATCACGGGCCGCGCGACCTTGTTCATCATCCGGTGGATCGGGAAGATGCGGTTGAGGTACCACTTCGCGACATCGGGGAACGCCAGCAGCTGCAGCGTCTCACCGGTCGGCGCGCAGTCGATGATCAGAACGTCGAACTTGCCCTCGCGCTTGTGCTTCTTGATCCACATGAGGCTCGCGACCTCCTCCATGCCCGGAGGGGACGCCATCTCCTCGGCGACGATGTCGTCGACTCCCTGCGACGCGAAGAGCGACGTGAGGTAGATGTGGATGCGGTCCCAGTGCTCCTCGAGCTCGTGGAGCGCGTTGACCTCCTGCCCCCACAGGTTCGGCGCGAGCTGCGTCGGGTGGTCGCCGACCTGCGCGTCGACGCTGTCGGCGAGGCTGTGCGCCGCATCGGTGCTGATCACGAGCGTCTTCAGCCCGAGGCTGGCGCACTTGACGGCTGTGGCGGCGGCGACCGTCGTCTTGCCCACCCCACCCTTGCCCGTGTACAGGATCACACGCACGGGGGTGTCTCAATGCTCACGGGTTGATACGCGTGACCACGAACGCGGCGATGAGGATCAGCACGATCATCAGCGACGCCATGATCGCGACCCGGCGAAGGTCCTGGGGGACGTAGGGAACGCGGTCGAACGGTATCGCCGCATCGTCGCTCTCGAGCGGCAGGAACATCGCCGCGGTGCTCACCTGACGGCCTGGCGAACGCGGTTGCGCGGCAGGGTTGAGGCGCTGAACGCGGCGGCGTGACGAGCCGTCGGCGGCCGCGTAGCCGTCGTCCGCGGCGGCGACACCGGTGGCCACGGCGTCGTCGTCGAGCTCCGTCTCAACGGTGCCGCCGCTTCCCGGAAGTGGCGCGACGCTCGCGGGGAGGAGCGGCGGTGCAAAGCGGGCGGGCGAGGGCGCGGCGCTCGCCTGTCGCGATGCGGTGCCGGGTGCCTGGACGCGTCGCGACGGTGCTCGCTGCTTCTGCTTGCGGGTCTTTTTGGCCATGAACTCAGCGAAGCGTATCAGGGGGCCGCGGCCGCAACTCCACGAAGATCACCCCGGCGGGACAGGCAGCGGGCCGCCGGATGAGTGCGGCCACGAATGTGGAGCCGTGACCAGAGCGGTGGGGAAGCCCGGAGCCCGCTGCCCGACAAACCTGGGATGCAAGGGGTGCAGCCCTACATCTTGTGGTCTGCCGGCGACACTAGCACACCATGCGGTGGTGATCAATCACCGGCCGGCGCGCCCCCCAGGGCGCGGCGGAAACCGGTCGCCAGCGCGTCCACGAGCTCATCGCGGCTGACCCGACGCCCGAGAATCTCGCGGACGCCGGCGCCCCCGGGCGCGAGCACGGCATCACCTCTCAGGTACGCTGCGGCGCGCGGAGGCTCGAGCAGGACCGACCCATGCTGGAGCAGCGCACCCGCGCGCCTCGCCTGCGCGCTCCCGACGAGCTTCCGGCCGCGATCGTCGAGCAGCTCGTGCGCCGCGGGACGTGCGAAGCAGTCAGCGATTGCCGCGCCGTCGCGCGCGTCGCGCCGGAGGTCGGCCGGCATCGCGTGAGGCGTCGTCCGTATGCCGAGGACCTCCAGGCCGGCCGCGACAGCGTCGTGGATCCGCGCGCACGATTCGAGGACGCGGCCGCCGAAGATGGGGTCGGACGACCGGCAGACGACGGAGTACGTCACCTCCTGGTCGTGCAGCACCGCCCGTCCGCCGCTCGGCCGGCGCACGACGTCGACGCCGTCGCGCTCGCATGCATCGAGGTCCACGTCGGTCACCGGCTGCATGCGACCCAGGCTGAGACACGCCGGCGCGAAACCGTACAGGCGGACGGCTCCCGGCATCTCGCCGCGCGCACAGGCGTCGAGCAGCGCCACGTCGCGACGCATGTTCTCCTCACCGGGCAGCGGGGCGTCGATGATCAGCGCGAGCCGCGGTCCGTCCGCGACGACCGCTGTCTCAGACATTGAAGCGAACGTGGATGACGTCGCCGTCGCGCATCACGTAGTCGCGCCCCTCGAGCCGCTGCTTGCCGCGCTCGCGGAGGACGGCATATGAACCCGCCGCGAGCAGCTCCTCCGCATCGGTGACCTCGGCGCGGATGAAGCCCCGCGCGATGTCGGTGTGGATGCTCGCCGCCGCGTCCAGCGCGGTCTGGCCCTCGCGCAGATTCCATGCGCGGACCTCGGTGTCGCCCGCGGTGAAGAACGTGATCAGACGGAGGAGCCCGTAGGCGCTCCGCGCCACGCGGTGCAGGCCCGGCTCCTCGAGCTGGAGGTCGTGCAGGAACCCCTCGCGGTCCGCCGGGTCGAGCTCGGCGATGTCGTTCTCGATCTTCGCCGAGACGGCGATCGCGTCGCCACCCGCGAGCCGCGCACGCCGCACGACATCGTCCGGCACCGGCTCGCCGGCCGCCTCTTCCGCGACGTTGACCACGACCATGAGTGGTTTGCCGGTCAGCAGCCAGAACTCTCGAAGCAGTGACTGCTCTTCGGCGGTCAGCGGCATGGTGCGCACCGAGTTGCCCTGGTCCAGGTGCTCCTGGACGCGATGCAGCAGCGCGATCAGCTCCGGCTCCTTGTCCTTCTGGAGGCGCGCGCTCTTCTCAGTGCGCTCGAGTCGCCTCGTCACCGTCTCCAGGTCTGCGAGCTGCAGCTCGAGCTCGAGCACGTCGATGTCGCGAACCGGATCGACGCGGCCCTCGACATGCGTGACGTCGGGATCCTCGAACGCGCGCACCACGAGCGCGGTCGCGTCCGCCTCGCGGATGTTCCCGAGGAAGCGGTTGCCGAGGCCCTCGCCGCGACTCGCGCCGCGCACCAGGCCGGCGATATCGGTGAAGGTCACCGTCGCCGGGATCACCTTGGGTGGCCGGAAGAGCGCGGCAAGACGATCGAGACGCGTGTCGGGGACCGGCACGACGCCGGTGTTCGGCTCGATGGTGGTGAAGGGATAGTTGCCCACCGCCGCGCCGGCCTGCGTCATCGCGTTGAAGAGCGTCGACTTCCCGGCGTTGGGCAGGCCGACAATCCCGACGGCGAGGCTCAAATCCTCTCCAGCTCGAACGCGGTGTGCAAGGCGCGCACGGCGTCACGGACCCGCGGCCTGTCGATGATGCAGGTCACATGGATCTCGCTCGTGGCGATCATCTGGATGTTGATGTCCTTTGCTGCGAGCGCCTGGAAGATCTTCGCGTAGATCCCGGGCGTGCCCCGCAGGCCGCTGCCGATGACGGTGACCTTCGCGACGCCCGCGGTGGCGTGATACCCCTGCGCCTGCACGCTCCTGGCGACGGATGCGAGCATGCGCCGCGCCTTCGGCAGGTTGGATTCGGCGATGGTGAAGCTCAGGTCGGTGGCACCGTCGTGACCGACGTTCTGCAGCACGATGTCAACGTCGATGCCGGCATCACCGAGCGGGCCGAAGATCGACGCCGCGACGCCGGGGCGATCGGGAACGCGGAGCAGCGTCACCTTGGCGACGTCGGTCTCGTGCGCAATGGCGCGCACCTTCTGGCGTATCTCCATCTCACTCCGCCTGGCGATGATTGTCCCCGGTTCGTTGTCGAACGTGGATCGGACGTGGATCTCCATCGAGTACGCCTCGCCGATCTCGACGGCGCGCGGATGCATCACCCGGGCTCCCGCGGACGCCAGCTCCAGCATCTCGTCGTAATCGATGGCGGGAATCACGCGCGCCTCCGGGACGAGCCGCGGGTCGGCGGTGTGCACGCCGGGCACGTCGGTGAAGATCTCGCAGCGGTCGGCGCCGACCGCGACCGCGAGCGCGACCGCGGAAGTGTCCGATCCGCCGCGGCCCAGCGTCGTGACGTCCATGTCCTCCGTCGCGCCCTGGAAGCCGGCGACCACCACGACGTTGCCGAGCGCGAGCTCGTCGAGGACTCGCTGCGGAACGATGTCGACGATGCGCGCGGTGCGGTGCGCGCGGCTGGTTCTGATCCCCGCCTGCGCACCGGTGAGCGAGATCGCCCGCGTTCCCGCGGCGTGCAGCGCCATCGCCAGCAGTGGCGCGGTGATGGTCTCGCCGCTGCTGAGCAGCATGTCCATCTCGCGTGACGGTGGGTCCGACGTGATGCGATGCGCGAGCGCGATCAGCTCGTCGGTCGTATCGCCCATCGCGCTGACGACGACGACGATCTCCGTCCCCGGCTGCAACGACTCGCGGATCCGGCGTGCGACGCGCCGGAGCTTGACCGGCGTCGCGACACTCGATCCACCGTATTTCTGAACGACGCGGGTCACGCCGAGACGTCCACGCGTGTGCCGTAGTTCTGCGGGGACAGATGGAGGATCGTGCCCGGTACCTGCGCGGACAGGGCGGCGAGCGCCATGGCGTCACCGATCGGCTCCGGATCGAGCGGGGTGAGCGCGATGACCGACGGCCCCGCACCCGCAAGCGACGCGCCGGACGCGCCCGCCTCGATCGCCGCATCGACGATCGCCTTCGTTCCGGGCATCAGCGCGAAACGCGCGTCCTGGTGCCAGTGGTCCTGCATCGCCACACGGAGCCCCGCGTGGTCGCCGAGCGCGAGCGCGCGCACGAGCAGGGCGCACCGGCTGGCGTTGAAGATCGCGTCGCTGCGGCTGAATTCGACCGGCACCACCTGGCGCGCTGCTGACGTCGCAAACGGGCGCTCGGGAACCATCAGCACCGCGTGCAGCTCCTCGGCGACGGTCAGCTGCACCGCCGGCACGCCGGGAGAGCAGATCGCGAGTCCGCCGAGCAGCGCCGCAGCCACGTTGTCGCGATGCCCTTCGAGCTCCTCGGCGCGGTCGAGGATGTCGTTCTCGTCCCAGGGCGCGTGGTGCAGCGCGGAGGCCACGAGCACGCCGGACAGCACCGCGGCGGCGCTCGAGCCCATGCCCCGGCCGATCGGGATGTTGTTCACGCAGGTGAAGTGGACGCCGGTTGCGCTCACACCAAGCTCGGCGCAGGTCATCGCGTACGCGCGCGTCACGAGGTTCTCCTCCGGATGCCTCAGCGCAGCCGGTGCGCCGTCGCCGGGGTCGATGCTGAGGTCTCCGTCGCGCTCTTCGGCTCGGACCGTGTTCTGCAGGTGCAGCGCGAGCGCGAGGATGTCGAAGCCCGGACCGAGGTTGGCCACGCTTGCCGGGACCGCGACTCGGACGCGCACGCCGCTCAGACCTCGACGGCGCGCGCCAGCGCCTGCACGTCGGCTTCGATCTGCAGGATGGGGGCAAGCCCGCTCTCGGCGGCACCGGGGTCCTTGAGGCCGTTGCCGGTGAGGACGCACACGACGCTCGAGCCGCGCGCGACGTCGCCGTCGCGCACCGCTGCTTCCAGCACGGCAAGCGACGCCGCGGACGCGGGCTCGCAGAAGATCCCCTCGAGCCGGGCCAGACGGCGTTGCGCGTCGAGGATCGCTTCGTCGTCCACCGCCGCGATCATTCCCTCGGACTGATCGCGCGCCTCGATCGCACTCCTCCAGGACGCGGGGTTGCCGATACGGATCGCCGTCGCAACGGTCTGCGGGTCGTCGACCGGCCGTCCCAGGACGAGCGGCGCGGCACCCGCCGCCTGACCGCCGAGCATGCGCGGAAGACGGGTCGCATGCCCGGCGGCGAAGTCCTCGCGAAACCCGCGCCAGTACGCGGTGATGTTGCCGGCATTGCCGACCGGCAGCGCGAGCACGTCGGGGGCGTCGCCGAGCACCTCGACGATCTCGAACGCCGCGGTCTTCTGCCCGTCGATGCGATTCGGGTTGACGCTGTTCACCAACGTCACCGGGTGCTGGTCGCACAGCTCGCGAACGAGACGCAGCGCAACGTCGAACCCCGCGTTGACGCTCACCACGGTCGCACCATGGACTCGCGCCTGGAGCAGCTTCCCCGACGCGATGCGTCCACCCGGTACGACCACGACGGCGCGAAGGCCGAACCGGCCTGCATAGGCGGCGGCCGATGCGCTCGTGTTGCCGGTCGAGGCGCAGATGATCGCGCGACTGTTCGCGTGCAGTGCCGCCGCGACGGCAACCACCATCCCGCGGTCCTTGAACGACCCGGTGGGATTCAGTCCCTCGAGCTTGAAATGCAGCGACGCCAATCCCAGCGCGGGGCCGAGCGTGACGGACTCCACGCAGGGTGTGTCCCCCTCGCCGAGGCTGATCCGCGGCGCGGCGGACGGAAGATCCAGGCGCGCTCCCCAGCGAGCGATGACGCCGCGTCCCTGCAGTGTCATTCGCGGAGTCAGGCCTCGACCCTGTCGAGCGTGCAGGCGATCTCGTCGACGGACGTCAGCGTGTCGAGCGTCTCGATCGCCCGCAGATGCATCGCTCGCGACGCCGTCCCCGTGAGGACGATGAGCCCTCCCTGCGGCAGGTCGACCGCGGCATCGACCGCGATCCCGCGATCCTCCAGCGCCTGCACCACCAGCTCGCGCCCCTCGCTCTCGCGACTCAGCCGCAGGCGCACGTAGCCGGCGACGTCGACGTCCTCGTCGTCGAGCGGCTCCGCGGTCCGGGCGGCGGGTGCGGTGCGGCGCGGGGCACCTCGCTCACGCACGGCGTTGACGACATCGCTCACCACGGCGCTCGCTGTCGACGCCCCGCCGGCGCCGAGCCCGCGGAGCATCACGCGCGTGGCGAGGTCGCTCGTGATGATGACAGCATTGTCAGCATCATCGACGTCGCCGAGCAGGTGTCGCGCGCCGACCGCTGTCGGCCGGACGCTGAGGCGCACGCGTCCGCCACTCGCGCGCCCCGCGTGGGCGAGAAGCCGGACGCGATACCCCAGCTGGTCGAGTGCGCGGACGTCATCGCCGGCGACGGCGCGGATGCCGACACGGTCGACGCCGCCGGTTTCGACATGCGCGCCCATGGCCAGCCACGAAAGGATGACCAGCTTGTGCGCGGCGTCCCAGCCGTCGACGTCCAATGTGGGGTCGGCCTCGGCGAAGCCGCGGTCCTGCGCATCGCGGAGCGCCTCGTCGAACGTCAGCCTTCCGGTTCGCATCCTCGAGAGGATCACGTTCGTCGTGCCGTTGATGACGCAGTCGAGTGCGGTGATGCGATCGCCGAGGAGGCTCGTGCTCAGCAGCGAGACGATCGGCAGCCCGGCGCCGACCGCCGCCTCGAAGTGGAGACCCGCATGGTGAGCAGCGGCGACATCCGCCAGGCGGGGACCGGATGCGGCCATGGCGGCCTTGTTGGCGGTGACCACCGACTTCCCGGCGCGCAATGCCGATTCGATCAGCGCCGTTGCGGGATCGATACCGCCGATCGCCTCGATGACGATCGAGACGTCGGGATCGTCGACCACCGCTCGGGCATCGGCGAGCAGGCGCACGTTCTTCAGGTCGATCTCGCGGGACCGTGAGGTGTCGCGCACGGCCACGCAGCGGAGCACCGGCGTCGCGCCGGCGCGTTCGCCGAGCAACTCCCACTCATCGATGAGACGTGCTGCGACAGCGCTGCCCACCGTGCCGAGACCGAGAAGCCCCACTCCCACCGATTCCACTGCTACGACAGTGTATGGGGGCTCAGATGATGTGCCGCCTCCAGGCCAGGAGCACCGCGGCGGCGCGGTCCTTGCATCCCAGCTTCTCGAGGATGTTGCTGACGTGCGTCTTGACGGTGTTCTCGCTCAGGAAGAGCAGCACGGCGATCTCGGCGTTGTTCTTGCCGTCGGCCATGAGCCGGAGGACATCGCGCTCGCGTCGTGTGATCGACGGCATCTGTTCGGCGGCGGCGCTCACCAGCGCAGGGTCGAGCAGTGACTCTCCCGCCGCGACCGCGCGTATCGCGCCGGCGAGCTCCTCCCGAGTCGCGTCCTTGAGCAGATAGCCGACCGCCCCGGCCTTGAGCGACGGAAAGATGTAGTCCTCGTTGCGGTATGTCGTCAGGACGATCACTCGTGCCTCGGGGTCGCGAGCACGGATCTTGCGGAGCGCCTCGATACCGTCCATCACGGGCATCTGGACGTCCATGAGGATCACGTCGGGGTGGGTGCGGCGAGCTTGTTCGACCGCCTCGGCGCCGTCCGCCGCCCGGCCGACGACCTTGATGTCGGCCTCGAGCTCGAGCATCGTGCACAGCCCGTCGCGAACCACCGGATGGTCGTCGGCCACGAGTACCGAGATCATCCGGTCTCAGCGATCGCGACCGGCTCGGTCAGCGGCAACCGGGTGGTCACCGTCGTCCCGCGACCCGGGCTGCTCACCACCGTGAGAGTGCCGCCGGCATTGCGCGCGCGCTCGGCCATGCCGTCGAGCCCGAAGCAATCGTCGCGCGGAGCGTCCGCCGCGGGGTCGAACCCGACGCCGTCATCGGTGACCGAGAGCACCAGCTCCTGCCTGTGGGCGCGCAACTCGACGTCCACGTGCTCGGGATGGCCGTGACGCGCGGCGTTGGAGAGCGCCTCCTGTCCGATGCGCAGCAGCGCAACCTCCGCGGTCGGCGAGAGCGACGGGTGCTGGGGCACAGCGCGCGCCTTGAAGCGGGCGGGGATCCCGGTCCGCTCCTCCCAGGCCTCGACCTCGTGGCCGATGGCCGCGACCAGCCCGGTCGCGGAGAGCGGCGCGGGTCGAAGGTTCCACACCGATCGACGGGCCTCCTGGAGTGCTCCGCGCGCGAGCTCGCGAGCCTTGTCCACCGAGCTCCGGGCACGCCCCTCCGACCCTCGATTGAGGAGCGTATCCGCCGCCTCCAGCTCCAGCACGATGCCCGTGAGCTGTTGCGCGAGGGTGTCGTGGATCTCACGCGCGAGGCGGGTGCGCTCCTCGAGCACCGCGTGATCGGTGAGTGCCTGGACGGGGAGGTACATGCGCCGCGAGAGGAGTGTCGTCGCGATGAACGCGAGCACCACCAGGAGGACGAGCACCGGCAGCACGGTGACCGGGAACAGCCGGTGGATGCCATCGGTGATGCCGAGCGTGAGCGAGTTCAGGTTGGGCTCGAGCGTGGAGATCGCCACGGGGCTGGCGACGATCCAGTGGGCGCTGTACACAGGCGCGGCGAACACATCGTCGTCGACCTTGTTGAGCTTTGCGGTCACCGGAGCCGGCGGGATGGCGCCGGTCGACTCCATGCGGTGCAGCGCGCCGGTGAACGTGGTGCTGCCGGGGGCCGTGAATGGAGCACCGACAGCCGTGTTCGGAAAGTCGGTGAACACCTGCGGCGTCCCGTACAACAGCTTGCCGGACGCGCTCACGACCAGCAGGGAGGCATCAGTCGACTGGCCCGCTCCGAGCGTTGTCTGCATCAGCTGCGCGATCGCCTGACCGGAGATGTCGAAGCCAACCAGTGTCTGGCTCTTCTGGCTGTCGAGCAGCGAGTACCACACGCTGACGCCCTGCTCGCCGTTGCCGAGCAGGTCGTACGGATCGGTCCAGAACGGACCGCTGGCAACACGCCCCGGCTCGCCAGGCGCGATCCATGCGTCCGGCGCGATGGTCGTCACGCCCCCCTCGGATGTCGCGAAGACGTCGGACCCGTTCCGAAGGGTGGGATGGGTGACGTCATATCGCTGACCGGACAGCGCGCCCGCAACCGCGAATGCCGGAAACGCGCGAAGAGCGCCTGTCGCCTGGTTCTCGAACCAGACCGAGGTGATGAACGATGGTGCGTGCAGCGCGCTGTCAGCCGCGCTGACGATCGCGTCCGACGACGTCGCTGCCGCAAACCTGCCGTCGCGTTGCGAGGCGGCCCCAGTGGCGAGCATGAGCGTGTCACTGGAACCGTCATCCACGTAGCTCACATCGCCGGCATTCGTCAGGCCCTTGGGGAGCGTGGCGCCGGCCGGTGTGGCCGCCAGCTGCCTGGTCAGCGTCTGTGCCAGCGTGATGAGCTGGGCGTTGATGGTGCTGAGATGCTGATCGAGGGAGTCGGCCCTGCCGCTCACCCCCGATCGTTGCTGACTCTGCTGGCGCTGGAGGATCGCCGACTCGGTCGCGTTCGCGGTGCTCTTCGCCACCGTGTCGAGCTCGATGACCGCCAGGACGGCGAAGGCGACCAGCGGCAGCAGTGCGACGCCGACCATGCCCAGCAGCAGGCGGTTGCGAAAGCGCCGGCGTGGATCCCTCCGGCGAGGCAGACGGCGCACGCCGATCCTCATGGCGTGCCTCCAGTTCTCGCCGCGGTTTCCAAACTCCCCATCGTCCGATCGACCACTCCGTCCCCACTATACGGTCGGGGCACAATGCACGCTCGTGGATACGGCGGGATCTCGACACATGTTCCGTGCGCGGCCGGCGTGGCAGCGCGCGCTGCCGCTCGCGGTGGGCCTCGCCATGACGGTCGCCGGCTGCACATCCACGCCGACCGCCATCTCTCCAACTCCGGGAGGGGGCGGGCCCGTCGCCCAGGGTGGGACGCTCACCATCGGCGTGTGGCAGGCGCCGCCGACGCTCCTTGACGCCGGCATCGTCGGCAGCCTGCCGTTCGCCGACGTGATCGCGGCCCCGGTCGAAGAGGGGCTGCTGTGGTATCGAGCCACCAGCGCCACGACGACGACCGCGAGCGAGGCCGACTACTGGAGCCCCGACCTCGCCACCGAGGTCCCGACCGTCGCCAACGGCGGCGTCGAGACCACCGGGTGCGCCGACATCGCGGCGAAGATGTGCGTCACCTGGCACCTCCGCCAGGGCGTCCACTGGGATGACGGCAGCACCTTGACCGCACGCGACGTGTGCGACACCTTCGATCTGCGCTGGCTTGCGTATGGCGCCGCGGGCAGGCCGAGCCCGACCCCGCTCGCGTCCACCGCCGGGTGGAACCAGGTCATCAAGTGCACCGAGACCGACGAGTACACCGCGGTCGTCGACTTCAAGAGCGAGTACGGGCCCTATCTGACCCTCGGCAGCGGGGTCGACGGCATCCTCCCGGCAGCAGTGCTGGATCGAGCGCTCGCCGCCGGCAGCAACCTCGAGACGACGGCGACGACGCTCGACCTGACGGCGGGGTCGGGGAACGCTGCCGCCTTCAAGGGCAGCGCCACCCTGGGGCAAGCACTCGACGGCACCGGGCCGTTCGTGCTCTCGAGCTACGCGCCCGGCTCACAGGTGGTGCTGGTCCGCAATCCCGACTACTGGAACACAAGCAGCCTCGCTCACCTCGACAAGCTCGTCTTCCGGATCGAGCCGGACCTCGCGACCGAGCAGAAGGACGTGCGCTCCGGCGCGATCGAGGTTGGCCTCAACCTCGGCCTTGCGGCGCTGCCGGACCTGCTCTCCGACGCGAAGGCGGCGAACGCGCGGCTCAAGGTCGACACCGTGGCGGGATCCGGCGCAGAGGTGTTGATGTTCAACCTGTGCGCAGCGGCCGGAGACGGATGTGCCAACCCGTCCGAGCACGAGAACGAGGACACCGCCGACCTGACGGTGCGCAGGGCGATCCTCCTCGGCATCGACCGGCAGGCGATCATCGCGGCGGTCGCCCCGGGGAGGACCACCGTCCCGCCGGACTCCTGGATCAGCCTCGGGGCGAGCTATCTCAGCACTGACGGCGTGCCGATCACCGCGTTCAACCTCGAGCAGGCGAACGCGATCCTCGACTCGGCGGGCGACGTGCGCAACGCGAAGTGCGGCGCGACGCCGGACGGGCAGGACTATCGAGCGTTCAAGGACGGGACGTGCCTCGTCGTCAACATCGGCACCACGAGCGACGACCCGGCACGCCTGACGATCGAGAGCATGGTCAGGGCTGATCTGGCCAAGATCGGCATCAACGTGCCGTCGCAGTTCACGCCGAACGTGCCCGCGGGAACATTCTTCGACTCCTTCGCGGACGGTGGCCCGCTTGCGACGCACGCATTCGACATCGCGCTCTACACCGTGGGTCTGGGGCTTCCCGGCGAACCCGACACCTACGCATCGACATGGCACGGCAACTGCGGCGGGGGGTGCCCGGCCGAGGACGAGATCCCGTCGAGCGCCGACCTCGGGGCCGGGATGAACTTCAGCGGCCTCAGCGACGCGAAGCTCGACGCCGCGCTCGATCTCGCGGGCGCCACCGCGGATCTGACTGCGCGCGCACACGACTACGGGCTGGTCGACGTGCAGCTGGCCGCCCTGCTGCCGGCGGTTCCGCTCTTTCAGGAGCTCGCCGTGAACACATACTCGACGAGCCTGTTGGGAGTGACGCAGAACGACTTCATTCCCGACTTCGACACCGCGTCGTGGTACTGCGCGAACGGGAACTGCATCGGCTGACGCAACGCGCGGCGCCCGCGTCAGTCGCCACCCCTATACTCCGCCCTCGTGCGTCAGGTCAGCGAGCGGGCGCTCGATGCCGCCTCGGCCGCCGGCGCCTCGTATGCGGATTGCCGGGTGGTCAATCGAACGGTGCAGAAGATCACCGTCAAGAACGGCGCCGTCGCCGCCGTGGAACTCTTCGAGGATGAGGGCGTGGGCATCCGCGTCATCGTCGAGGGGGCGTGGGGATTCGCAGCGGTCGACCGGCTGGACGGCGTCAGCGTCGAGGCGGCGGCCCGCCACGCGGTGCAGATTGCGAGGGCGTCGTCCCGGGTGAATCGCATCGCCGTTCGGCTCGCGCCGGCACCGCCGCTCGTGGGCGTGTACCGGACGCCCGTCACGCGCGATCCGTTCACCGTCTCGCTCGACGACAAGGTCAGTCTGTTGATGCGCACGGATGAGGCGATGTCGCATCAGCCGCAGGTGCGCATTCGCGAGTGCTCGCTCGAGTTCGTGCGCGAGGAGCGCCATTTCGCGAGCAGCGAGGGCGCTCGCCTCGACCAGACGATCATCGAGTCGGGCGGCGGCCTCGACGCCACGGCGACGAGTGACGACGAGGTGCAGACGCGCAGCTTCCCGAACAGCTTCGGGCGCCACCAGGTGTGTGCCGGGTGGGAGGCGATCGATGCCTTCGACCTCCCGGGCAACGCGGGTCGCATCGCGGAGGAGGCGGTCGCGCTGCTGAGCGCGCCGGTCTGTCCCGCCGGGACGATGACCGTGATCCTCGACGCGACGCAGGCGGCTCTGCAGGTGCACGAGTCCTGCGGCCACCCGACGGAGCTGGACCGCGTGCTCGGGCACGAGGCGGCGTATGCCGGGACGTCCTTCCTGACCCCCGACCTGCTCGGCACGTTCCGCTACGGCAGCGAGCACGTGACCATGACCGCGGACTCGACCCGAGCGCCGGGGCTCGGCACGTTCGGCTGGGACGATGAGGGCGTGGCTGCGCAGCGGTCGGTCCTCGTCGACCAGGGCATCTTCACCGGCTATCTCTCATCGCGTGAGACCGCGGCCGCGATCGGTCAGGTGAGCAACGGGACGATGCGCGCCGACGGGTGGGCACGCCTGCCGATCATCCGCATGACGAACGTCAATCTCGAGCCGGGAACCTCCTCCCTCGAGGAGATGATCGCCACCACGGAACGTGGCGTGTACCTCGAGACCAATCGCTCGTGGAGCATCGACGACCGCCGCCTCAACTTCCAGTTCGGCACCCAGAACGGGTGGGAGATCGTCAACGGCAAGCGGACGCGGCTCGTGCGCAATCCCATCTACAGCGGGCAGACGCCGGAGTTCTGGAGGTCGTGCGACGCCGTGGCCGGGCCGGATGAGTGGCTGATGCTCGGGGTGGTCAACTGCGGCAAGGGTCAGCCGTCGCAGTCGATGCACGTCGGTCACGGCGCCGCCCCCTGCCGCTTTCGCGACGTCAGGGTCGAACCGGCGCGATGAGCCGTGACGACGAGCTGCTCGCAGCCGGCGACGCGGCGCTCGCCCGTCTGGAGCGTGGCGATGCCGAGCTGGTCATCGTCGACGACACGAGCGAGCTGACGCGGTTTGCCGGCAACGAGATCCATCAGAGCGTCGCGGAGCGGTCGCGCTACGTCCGCGTGCGGCTGATCGACGACAACCGAGTCGGCGTCGGTGAGGTACGCGGCTTTGGTGAGGCCGCGGTCGAGCGGGCGCTGCACGCTGCGGAGGAGAGCCGGCGCGTCGGCACCGGTTCCGGCGTCTCGCCGCTGCCGGCGCCGGACCACCGTGCGGGCGGGCCGGTCGCCTTCGCGCCGGCCACGGCCGCGGCGACGCCGGAACAGCGCGCCGGGCTGGTGTCGATCGTGACCGGCGCTGCGCGGGCGCACGACGTCAACGCGTACGGCGCGCTGAGCACCGGCACGCGCACGACCGCCATCGTGACCACCGCCGGCGTGCGCCGCGCCGCCACCGCGACGCAGGCCAGCGTCGTCAGCGTGGCCCGCGGCGACGACGGCGGCGGCTACGCATCGCGGCATTCGGCGGACGTCGACGCGCTCGACGTCGACGGTCTCGCCACCGAGGTCGTCGACACCTGCGAGCGCAACCAGGGCGCGACGGCGATCGATCCCGGCGACTACGAGGTCGTGCTCTCCCCATATGCGGTCACGGATCTGCTCGAGCACCTCGCGTGGGTCGGCTTCAGCGCCCTGGCGACCCAGGAGCACCGCAGCTTCATGCGCATGGACGAGCGGTTGATGAGCGAGCTCGTCACCATCCGCGACGACGCGACGGCACTCGACGTCTTTCCGTTTCCGTTCGACGCCGAGGGTGTGTCGACGCAGGCGCTGCGCCTCATCGATCACGGAGTGTGTGCCGGTGTCGTGTACGACACGCCCACCGCGCTGCGCGACGGCGTCTCTTCAACCGGCCATTCCCTCCCGCAGCCGAACACGCGGGGACCGCTGCCGCGCCACGTGGTGATGGACGCGGGGACGACTCCCTGGAAGGACATGGTGTCCTCGGTATCGCGCGGGCTGTACGTCACGCGCTTCTGGTACGTCCGCGACGTGCACCCGCTGCGTACGGTCATCACCGGCATGACCCGTGAGGGGACGTTCCTCATCGAGAACGGCCGGATCACCCGGCCCGTGAAGGACCTCCGCTTCACACAGAGCATCGTCGGCGCGCTCGACGGCGTCGTCGACGTGAGCCGCGAGCGGCGCCTCGAGCTCGGGGAAGGCGAGTCGGGCGTGCTCGCGCCCTGGTTGCGCATCAATCGGTTCACCTTCTCGTCCTGACCGGCGAAGATGGCTCCATGACGCGGCCACCGCTGATCGGCATCACGCTGCGCGCGCCGGCCGAGCTGAACCTTCCGCCGGTGCTGGCGCGCAATCGCGCCTATTTCGACGCGCTGGAAGCAGCGGGCGCGACCCCGGTGGGGATGAGCGTGTCGCTCTCCGAAGCGACGTTGCGCCGGCTGTTCGACCTCTGCGACGGTCTCTGCCTCCCGGGCGGGCCAGACGTGCAACCGACGCTGTACGGCGAGGAGATCCGCGCCGACTGCTCGGTCGAGGTCGACCCTGAGCTCGATCGAGCCGAGATGCTGCTGGCGCGCTGGGCACTCGAGGCGGACAAGCCGCTGCTGGCGATCTGCAGAGGCGCCCAGGTGCTGAACGTGGCGCTCGGCGGGACGCTCTGGCAGGACGTCGGCGCGATGCTCGCCACGGAGCACAACCACTATCCCCCGAGCACGCGCGGCGAGGTCACCCACCACATCGAGGTGCTGCCGGAGTCGCGCCTCCACACCATCGCCGGCGACGAGCGGGTCGACGTCAACAGCATGCATCACCAGGCGGTGCGCGATCTGGGGCACGATCTCGTCGTGAGCGCGCGAGCGCACGACGGCCTCGTCGAGGCGGTCGAGCACCCGGGACGGCGCTTCGTGGTCGGGGTGCAGTGCCATCCCGAGGAGCTGTATCTCGAGCGCCCCTGGGCACGCAGGCTGTTCCAGGACTTCGTCGCCGCAGCTCGTGGGTGACCCGGAGCCGGATACCGGGCGGGGACACCGCCGTCTCTGGATCGGCGCCTTCGCCTTCTGCGCCGCGCTCGTCGTGGTGCGCAATATCGTGGATCTGGCGGGATCTCCTCCCGGCCTGTACGTCGACGAGGCGTCGATCGGCTACAACGCCTGGACGATCGCCCACTTCGGCGTCGACGAGCACGGCATCCACCTCCCGCTCTTCTTCGAGGCGTTTGGCGAGTACAAGAACCCGGTCTACGTCTACAGCGTCGCCGCGCTGGTGCGGTTCCTGCCGCTGACCGTGGCGGTGGAGCGCTTCCCGGCGGCGATCTTCGGCCTCGCGGTGGTCGGCTTCCTGTCGGCCGCAGCGTGGCGGCTCACGGGGTCGAGGGTCATCACGCTCGGCACGCTGCTGCTCACCGCGCTGACACCGTGGCTCGTCATCGAGAGCCGCGTCGGGTTCGAGACGATCTCGATGGTCGCGCTCCTGTCGGCGGCGGTCTGGTGTCTGTCGGCGCGCACGCCCACGCCGCGACAGTTCGGCCTGGCCGGCGTGTTCCTCGCCTTCGCCATCTACGGCTACACGACCGCGCGCCTCGAGGTGCTTTTGATAGCGATCGCCCTTGCGGTGGTCTGGGGGGTCGCCCGCACGTCCGGCTGGTGGCGGGCGATGGTGCCCGTCTTCATGGGGTACGTGGTGCTCGGGGTCTACTCGCTCCTCAATCCCGGGGCCCTGACCGGGCGGTTCGGCCTGATCAGCATCTGGGCCGACGGCGCGCCGCTCAACGTCGTCGTCGACCGCTTTCTCGTCAACTACATCACCTACTTCTCGCCGAGCTTCCTGTTTGTCAACGGCGATGCGAATCCCCGCCAGAACACCGGGATCGGCGGGATGCTGCTGTGGGTCACCGCGCCGCTGCTGGTGGCCGGGCTGCTCGTCTGCTGGCAGCGGCGGCGGCAGCCGCTCATCCAGTTCCTCGCGGCGGCCATCGTCCTGGCGCCGATCGCCGCCGCGCTCACCAACAACGGGACGCCGCACGCGCTGCGCTCGTCGGGAATGCTCCCCCTGCTCGTCGTGCTGGCGATCCTCGGCGCCGACGGCATCCGCAAGGCCGTCGGGGACCGGCCCCAGGCGCTCCTCGCGGTGACCGGGGTGCTCGCGGCGGGGCTGCTCGTTCAGGGGGCGCTCTTCACCGTCGATCTCTACACGGCGTACCCCAACCGGGCCGCGATCGATTTCGACACCGGGGAGATCGCCGCCATCACGACGGCGCGCGCGGAGGCGGGCGGGCACCGGGTCTACCTGTCGAGCAACCTCGATCCACCGTACATCGAGGCGTTCTTCGCGCTCCTGCCGGCGCCACCGGCGGATCCGGTGACCGACGATGCCACTCCCGGTCTCACGGCGCTCGGCATGCAGGTCACGCCGCCTCAGCTCGTCGAGCCCACCGCGTCGCCGGGAGACGTGCTCGTGCTCAATGACGGGGTCGACCCGGCACCACCTGCCGGCTGGACGCTCGTGGCCACGGAGCGGTCGCCCGCCAACCCGGTCGACCCGTCGACGGCGCGGCCGGCGCTGATCTCCGTCTACCGCTTCGACGGCTGAGGAGGCCGCTCGCCCGGACCCGCTGCTAAGGTTGGCTATCGACGAGCTTTTGCGAACGCCACACCATCGGAAAGTGAGAACCCATGACTGACGTCGTGATCGTTGAAGCCGTACGTACCCCGCTGGGCCGTGGCAACCAGCGCAACGGGGACCTCCGCGACGTCCACCCGGTGCTGCTCGCCGCCCACGTCCTTCGCGAGGTCACCGGCCGTGCCGGCATCGACCCGGCGATGGTCGGCGACGTCATCTTCGGATGCGTCAGCCAGACGGGCGAGCAGTCGGTGAACATCGGACGCCAGGCGACGCTCGCCGCCGGGTTCCCGGTCGAGGTCCCGGCGACCACGGTCGACCGGCAGTGCGGTTCGTCACAGCAGGCGATCCACTTCGCCGCCAATCTCATCCAGTCCGGCGTGTGCGACATCACGATCGCGGCAGGGGTCGAGAGCATGAGCCGCGTGCCGATGGGCAGCACCGTCTTCCAGGGCCCCGGCGCGCCGTTCCCACCCGAACTGCTCGAGGTCTACAACCTGGTTCCCCAGGGACTGTCGGCCGAGATGATCGCCGAGCAGTGGCACATCACTCGCGAGCAGGCCGACGAGTTCTCCGCCGAGTCGCAGCGCCGCGCCGGTGAGGCGCAGGCGGCGGGGCGGTTCGACCGTGAGATCGCGCCCGTGGTCGTCGGCGCCAACGGCGATGGTCGAGTGATCAGCCAGGACCAGGGGATCCGCGCGGACACGACGGTGCAGACGCTCGCGGCGTTGCAGCCCTCGTTCAAGCCCGACGGCATCATGCACGCCGGCAACAGCTCGCAGATCACCGACGGCGCGGCGGCCGTGCTGCTCATGTCGGTGGAGCGCGCGTTGGCCCTTGGAGTCACGCCCCGCGCGCGCATCGCGGGTCAGACCGTGGTCGGCGTCGACCCCGTCACGATGCTCACCGGCCCCATTCCCGCGACCGCGCGGCTGCTGCAGCGGTCCGGCCTCACCATCGGCGACGTCGACCTCTTCGAGATCAACGAGGCCTTCGCACCGGTGGTGCTGGCCTGGGCACAGGAGCATCACCCCGACATGGAGCGGGTGAACGTCAACGGCGGCGCCATCGCGCTGGGCCACCCGCTCGGCGCCAGCGGCGCGCGCCTCATGACGACGTTGCTCCACGAGCTCGAGCGCCGCAACGCGCGATACGGCCTGCAGGCGATGTGCTGCGGCGGCGGTCTCGGCACAGGGACGCTGATCGACCGGTCGATCTGACCGGGCCGACGCCGACCGTCGTGTCGGCCCGCGTACAAGGGTGACGGATCGGTCACGCAGTCGACATGCTCGGAACGGCGGAAAACCCCGTGCTATATTCGGCCCGCCCCACCATGAGCCCAGCGACGAGTACCGCCATGAAGAAGGTCCTGATCATCGAGGACTATTACGCGCTCGCCGACATCGAATCTCTGCTCTGCACGATGGAGGGCTATGAGGTGAAGGTGGCGAAGAGCGGCGACGAAGGCCTCGCGGCGTTCGGGGAGTTCCAGCCTGACCTCGTGCTGCTCGACCTCATGCTGCCGGGCGACCTCTCGGGAACCCAGGTGCTCGAGCGGATCCGCTCCGACCACGGCAGCGACCCGAAGGTCCTCGTGGTGAGTGCGCTCGTCAACGCCTCGACGGCTCCGAAGCTCGAGGCATACGGCAACGTCCAGACGCTCGCCAAGCCCTTCAAGATCAAGGAACTCGCCTCGCGCATCCAGTCGATGCTCGCCCAGTAGGAGCACTACACTCGGGGGGCGATGCGACCAGAACCACCGCCGCCGCAACGAGGCCGCCCGGAGCCGCATCGCCAGTCCGCGCAGTCGCGTCCGCACGGCCGCCGGTGCCCGTATCTGGAGCAGATCCTCCGCGAGAGCGCCGGGCCCTTCGGTCTCCTGACCCGCTACAAGGCCGACTGCCATGTCGACCGGCACACCCACCGGTTCACCGGCCGCCACCCCGTGCCGCCGTGCATCTCGTCGCCGGAGTCGTGCTCGCTGTACCAGCACGAGCACGGCGCGGAGGACGAGCGCATCCGCCGCTACGCGGAGTAGCGCCGGGGGCGTCACATTCGCGCATCGAAACGGGACCACGGAGCCGGTCGCGCCTAGGCTGTGCCGGGTGGCGGATGTACAGACCATCGCGGTGGTGTCCCGCGCCGGGTCGAGGCGCCTGAAGACTCTCGGCATCCTCGGCGGGCTCGCGGGCGTGGCCGCGCTCGTGTCCTTCACCGTCACGTTGCTGCGGTTGCCGACGCTCCTTGCGGCGGTCTACCGCTTCAGCGACGCGCCGGAGCTGAGCTACATCGCCCAGGGACTCGCGACGGGCCACGGTCCGCAACTCCTGCCGACGCAGACGTCGATCGGCGTCATCTGGTTCGACGAGCTGCTCCAGTGGGTGCCGTTCCGCGCCGGCATCGAGTACTGGACCGGACCTGTGCTCACGGTGGCGATGGGATTGCTCCTCGTGCGCACCGCGCACCTCGTGCTCGGTCGCAAGGGAACATTCCTCACGTCGGTGCTGCTGCTCGTGCTCCCGACGGTGGTGCTGTGGCCGCTGCTGTTTCCCGACAACCACATCACCACCTACGCCGCCGCGGTCCTGCTCGCGTGGCACCTCGTGCTCGATGTGCGCGAGCAGCGCAGCGTATCTCGCTCTGTGCTCGTCGGCGTCGCCGTCGGCGTGGGTGTCGTCACCGACCCGCAGCTGCTCGCGTTCGGAGTCGTGCCGTACATCGCGACGGTCGCGGTGCTGCGCCGGCGCCTCCCCGCGCATCAGGTCCGCTCGTCCCTCGTCACATTGTCCGGCACGCTCGTCGCGGCATGCCTCTCGTTCCTCGTGATGAGCGTGCAGGGAATCCGCACCGTTTCCATCCTGCCCGGCAGCGGCGGTATCAGCGGCGTCATCCGTGGCATCGGGCTGGCGATGCAGACGCTCGCATGGACGATCGGTGGCGGATGGTACGGCGAGGCGATATCCGTGCTCGCTGCGGGACTCTGCGTCGTCGCCGTGGGCAGCGTTGTCGCTCTTGTGGCGGTCGGTGCTGGACAGCGCACCGTCGCCGGCCCGCGGCCCGCATCGGTGGAGACGTCGCTCGCGGCGTATGGACTCTTCTGGGGCATGGCGTTCGCGTTCCTGCTCGGCGCCTTCGTCTTCCTCGGCTACGGTGCGGGTGGCGCTCCGATGCAGGGGCGCTATCTCGTCGGCTGCTACCTCGCCGCGGCGGCGCTGCTCCCCGCGATCGTCATCCGATTCGGACCCACCTCGCTCGCGCGCCGGCACTCACGCGCCGGCGCGGCGGCGCTCCTGGCCGTGGGTGTGTTCGGCCTGTTCGCGGTCAACAATGCGGTGAGCACCGCCACGTTCGACGCATCGCACTTCTACGATCAGCTCCAGGTGCCCGCAGCGGATGACCCGCTGCCCGTGCTCCTCGAGCACGGGCTGACGCGTGGCTATGCCGGATACTGGGAGTCGTACGACCTCGACTGGCGGTCGAACGGCGCGCTGTCCGTGTGGCCGCTGCTCGGTGGCTCCACAGCGTGCGCGGGCGGGGCCGCGAGCCTGTGTCCCTATGACTTCGCACCCAAAGGCGAGTACGCACCGGCAGCGGGAACCACGTTCATCATCACGCCCTGGACGGGTGAGTCCTGCGGGAAGTCGCTGCCGTCGGCAGCGATCTTCGGACCACCCGAGACCGTGTACACGCGCGGGCCGTACACCATCTCCGTGTACGGCTACGACGTGGCATCGCGGCTGTCGAAGGACGCGAGCCTGTTCTGCTGAGGCCGATCGCCTGCGAGGCGACCGCACGTCAAGCGGCGCTGTATCCCTGCGGTGGGGACGGGCTCTCCGGCGCTCCCGGCGCATCCTCCTCGACCGTCGAGCCGCCGTAGACCGCGAAGTAGCGGGCTTCCGGATGATGGAGCACGATCGCCCCCGTCGACTGCTCCGGCACGAACTGATATCCCTCGGTCAGCGTGACGCCGATCTCGCCGGCCGGCACGATGCGCATGAGTGTCTCGTGGTCCTCGAGGTCGGGACACGACGGATAGCCCCACGAGTACCGGCGGCCCTGCTCGTCGGGAAGGCGCAGCTCGCGACGGATGCGGTGGTGCACGTATTCCGCCGTCGCCTCGGCCATCTGCGTGGCGAAGCCGTGGACTCGGAGCATGTCGTCGTACGCGCCGTCGACCTGCAGACGGTTGGACAGCTCGGACGCACCGGGGCCGGTGGTGACAACCTGCAGCGCGATGACGTCGCGCTCGCCGTCGGCGGCATCCTCCACAGGACGGACATAGTCGGCGAGGCAGAGACGCTGCTGCTCGTTCTGACGCGGGAAGGTGAATCGTCCGAGCTCGGCGTCGATGTCGCCGGGGTCGTAGACGATCACGGTGTTGCCGTCGGCGAGCGCGGGCCAGTATCCGTACACGGCTTCGAGCTGGAGCCATCCGTCGCTCACCGCCTCCTCCATCGAACGCTGGAGACGCGGCTCGAGCTCGGTGCGCAGCAGCTCCTCCCATCTCGCCGGGTCACGCACGCCGCGGAACTGCCAGCTCATCTTGTAGAGAGAGTTGCGATCGATGTGCGGGTACACGTCCCAGATCGGGATGTCGCGCAGCACGCGCGCGCCCCAGAAGGGCACCGTGGGAATCGGCGCGTCGCGTCGCGCCGCGCTGCGCGCGGGAAGGGAGCCGGCTCCGGCGGCGGCCGCGTTGCGACGCTCGAGCTTCTCGCGCTCGCGCTCGCGATGGACCCGCGCCTCGTCGAGCACCTTGGTGAGCAGCGCGTCGTGCCGATCGGGGTCGAGGAGCTGATCGATCGTCTCGAGTCCTTCGAAGGCATCCTTGCAGTAGAAGACGCCGGGAGCGTACGCGCGCTCCTCGTCGAGATAGAGGATGCGCCGCCCGAAGCCGCGGTTGATCGCCGCGCCACCGATGATCAGCGGATAGCTCAGACCGCGTTCATCGAGCTCCTTGACGCATGCGGGCATCTGCTTGCTCGTGCTCACCAGGAGCGCGGACAGGCCGATCGCGTCGGCGTCGATCTCCTGCGCCTTGTCGAGGATCGTGTTGAGCGGCACCTGCTTGCCGAGGTCGAACACGGTGTACCCGTTGTTGCTGAGGATGGTGTTCACGAGGTTCTTGCCGATGTCGTGCACATCGCCGTACACCGTGGCGAGCACGACCTTGCCCTTCGTGTATCCCTCGCGCTTCTCGAGGTACTGCTCGAGATGCGCCACCGCGCGCTTCATCACCTCCGCGCTCTGCAGGACGAAGGGCAGGATCAACTCACCCGAACCGAAACGGTCGCCGACGTCCTTCATCGCGGGCAGCAGCACGGTGTTGAGGACGGTGACCGCGTCGAGGTCACGCAGCGCGAGGTCGATCTGCTCCTCGATGCCGTCCTTGCGGCGATGGAGGATCTGCGCGTGGATGCGCTCCACCGTCGTCATGCCCTCGTACGGATCCGCGGTCTCCGGAAGGCCCGCGCCGCCCGCAGACGGCTCGCCGTCGAAGTGCGCGATGAAGCGCGTCAGCGCGTCGGGCACGCTGTTGAACACCAGCTCCTCGGCAAGCCGCCGGGTCTGTGGGTCGATCTCGCCGTACGGCACGACATGCGTCGGGTTGATGATCGCCGCGTCAAGCCCCGCTTCGACGCAGTGGTGCAGGAACACGCTGTTGAGGACGGGCCGCATGTGCGGCGCGAGTCCGAACGACACGTTGGACACGCCGAGCACGGTGAGCACGCCCGGCAGCTCACGCTTGATGGTGCGGATCCCCTCGATCGTCTCGTGCGCGGAGTCGATCCACTCGGCCTCGCCGGTTGCCAGCGTGAACGTGAGCGCGTCGAACATCAGCTGGTCGGGCGTCAGCCCGAACTCATCGCGCGCGAGGTCATGGATCCGGCGCGCGATCTCGACCTTGCGATCTGCGGTGCGCGCCATCCCCAGCTCGTCGATCGTGAGCGCGATCACGCAGGCGCCGTGGTCGCGCACCAGGGGCAGGACCGCGTCGCACCGCTTGCGTCCGTTCTCGAGGTTGACGCTGTTGACGATGCCGCGTCCGGGATACACCTCGAGCGCCGCGTGGATGACATCGGCATCGGTGCTGTCGATGACCAGCGGGGCGTCGACGCTCATCTGCAGCGTCTTCACCACGGTCCGCATCTGGTCGGCCTCATCGCTGCGTTCGGTCACCGCGACGCACAGGTCGAGCGCGTGCGCACCGCCTTCGACCTGCGTTCGCGCGATACCGAGGATCCCGTCGTAATCGTCGGCGAGCAGCAGCCGTTTGACCGCGCGCGAGCCCTGCGCATTCACGCGCTCGCCGATGAGGAGCGGCGCGGGCTGCTGATGCAGCTCGATGGCGTGCATCGCGCTCGCGAGGCGCGGCGCGGTGTCGAGCGAGGTGCGCGGCGCGCGGTGCACCGCGCGGACGTGCTGAACGAGCTCGCGGATGTGCTCGTTCGTCGAGCCGCAGCACCCGCCGACGATGTTGACGCCGTACTCGCGCACGAAGCTCGCGAGCTCCGATGCCATCGGGACTGCCTCGAGTGGGTAGTGCGCGCGTCCCTCGACGTTGAGCGGCAGGCCGGCGTTCGGGATGCACGCCACCGGGACGGCGGTGTGACTCGTCAGGTATCGGATCGGCTCGCGCATGTGCTCCGGACCCGTCGAGCAGTTGAGGCCGATGACGTCGACGTGGAGCGACTCGAGGATCGCGAGGACCGCGGCGATGTCGGTCCCGAGCAGCATGCGGCCGGTCACGTCGAGCGACACCGACGCGATGATCGGGACCGGACGCCCGGACTCCTCGACAGCGCTGCGCGAGCCGAACACGGCGGCTTTGGTCTCGAGGATGTCCTGCTGTGTCTCGATGATCAGCACGTCGACGCCGCCTTCGATGAGCGCCGCGGCCTGCTCGTGAAACACCGGCACGAGCTCCGCGAACCCGAGGCGGCTCATCGACGGATCGCTCGACGCCGGCAGGAACCCGGTCGGCCCGATGCTTCCCGCAACGAAACGGGGACGGCCGTCCTGCGAGTACTCGCCGGCGACGCGCCGCGCGAGCTGCGCGGCGGTCACGTTGAGCTCCCGGGTCAGCCCGCCCTGGCCCCACTCCTCGAGGCGCGGCCGCGTTGCCTGGAAGGAGCACGTTTCGATGACGTCGCAGCCGGCGTCGAGGAATCCGCGGTGCACCCGCTCCACGATCTGCGGCGCATGGATCGCGAGGCCGTCCATCCAGCCCTCGAGCGCGGCGCCACCGTAGTCCTCGATGGTCGGGTTCTCGGAGTGCAGGCTCGTCCCCATCGCGCCGTCGAACACGAGCACCCGATCGTGCAGCGCAGCGATGAACGGAGATCGCTCCTTGCCCGTCATCGAGACGACGTTACCAGGGAACGGCTCCGTGATACGCTCGGCCACCGTTCGACCTGCTTCGAGGAGACCCTGTTTGGCACGACGTCCACCCCGTCCCGGCAGCACCAGGAGGCGCGGTCCCGTCCGTCGACGCGAGCCGGCCGATGGCGCTGCGCAGGTCGAGGTCAAGGAAGAGACCATCGAGATGGACGCGACCGTCGTCGAGCCGTTGCCGAACGCGATGTTCAAGGTGCGCCTGCAGACCGGACAGGACGTCCTGGCATACACCTCGGGAAAGATGCGCAAGTTCTACATCCGCATCCTCATCGGCGACCGGGTGCGTGTCGAGCTGAGCCCGTACGACCTCTCGCGCGGGCGCATCACCTTCCGCTACAAGTAACGGGGACCCTCTGTGCCGGCGATCTACATCGTCGCCGTGCTGCTGGTGCTGCTCTTCCTGGTCGGCGCCTACCGGATGATGGGAGCAGGGGCCTCGAGTGACGAGGATCCGCATGCGGTCCTGACCGCCGTGCTCGACACCACCGCGACCGCCGCTGATGCGCTTGGTTCCGCGCTCGCCGAGGGAACCCCCGACGAGGTCCACGCGCTGCGGAGAAAGCTCGACGGCTGCGCTCAGGCGCTCGAGCGCATCGCCGCGACCCCCCTTCCCGCGCAGCTCGATGAGGCACGGGCCGCACTCGAACAGGCCGTGGACGAGCTCACCTGGTCTGCGCGACTCGCGGAATCGCCCGCACACGGCCGCGACCCGGCGCTTCGCGATGCGGCGCTCGCGCTGCGCACCAGCAGCGCCGGCAACCTGGCACGCGCGCGCATGTCGATCGGTGCTTAGGGCGCCTTCCTGAAGAAGTCGAGCGTGGTGCGCGCGCCCTCGCTGAGGCCGACTGACGCGGACCACCCCAGGTGCTCGCGCGTGAACGCAGGGTCGAGGCAGGAACGGCGTTGCTCCCCGGGCTTGCCCGGACCGTGCACCGCGTCGCCGGCGACGCCGCACGCCGCCGCGAGCATCCGGTACAGGGTGTTGACGTCCGTCTCGACGCCGGTGCCGATGTTGTAGGTCCCGGGCGGTCCGTCGATCGCCGCAAGGTTCGCGCGGACGACATCGTGCACGTGCACGTAGTCGCGAGTCTGCCTGCCGTCGCCGTTGATCACCGGCGGCTCGTCACCGAGGAGTCTGAGCGCGAAGATGGCGACAACGCCCGCCTCGCCGTGCGGGTCCTGCCGGGGTCCGTACACGTTCGCGTAGCGCAGCGCGACGAACTCCAGCCCCGTCTGGCGGCTGAACGTTCCGCCGTATGCCTCCGCGCAGAGCTTCGATGTGCCGTACGGCGACTCGGGGCGGCAGGGGATGTCCTCGGGTGTCGGGATCACGTCGGTCTCGCCGTAGATGGCGCCGCCGCTCGATGCGAACACGACGCGACGTGCCCCCGCGTCCACCGCCGCGCGAAGGACGTTCACCGTCCCGACGACGTTGACGCCGGCATCGTGAAGTGGATCGCGCACCGACTCGCGGACGGAGATCTGCGCGGCGTGATGGAACACCACCTCGGGTTGTGCCTCCGCGACGACGGCGTCCAGTCCGTGAGACGTGATGTCGAGCTCGACGAATCGCGCCGCGGGGTTCAGCTGTGCACGGCGCCCTCGTGAGAGATCGTCGATGACCGTGACCGTATGTCCCGCCTCGAGCAGGGCGTCGGTGATCTGCGAGCCGATGAACCCGGCGCCGCCCGTGACGAGCGCCCTCATCCCTGCGTCGCGATCCGTTGTGCCTTTGGGACGTGTAGATGGGTGACCACGAAGATCACGAAACCGACCACCACCAGGCTTGCGTAGCTGATGCTGCGGTCGAGCAGCGTGATCGACACGGCCGACGAGTTGGTGACCCCGCCGACGGTGATGAGCACGCCGATCATCCCTGCCTCGACGAGCCCGAGCCCACCCGGCAGGAAGGGAACGGTCGTGAGCAGCGCCGCCACGAGCGCGATGAGCAGGAATTGCGACGGACCGAGATGGACACCGGCGAGATGCAGCGAGAGCACGACGAGGCCGAGCCGGGCACCCTCGGCGATCCAGACGAGCACCGTGAGACCGAGCAGGGTCGGGAGACGCGCAAAGGAGTCCACCGTGCCGAGCCGGAGGCTCTCGTAGCGGTGGAACACAGCCTCGGGGAGCAGACGCAGGATGCGCTGCCCGCGCCCCGCGCGCATCACGAGAATCACGCCGACGCCGGCGACGCAGACGCCGACGCCGATCACGACGTACGGGACGAGGATGCCCGGGGCTTTGGTGCGGAACACGATCGCGCCTGCCGCAAGCAGCAGCGACATGAGCACGATGAGGTCGATCAACCGCTCGGCGATGATCGTCCCGAGCGCCTTGCTCACCGGCACGTCGAGCTTCTGCTTCCCGAGGTAGGCGCGGTAGATGTCGCCCATCTTCGCCGGCACCACGCAGTTGACGAAGAAGGATGTGATCACGATACCGGCCAGCGACCGTGACGGCCGTTCCTCACCCGCGTTCGCGAGCAAGACGTGCCAGCGGATTGAACGAACGGCGAACGACGCGTAGTAGACCGCCAGCGCCGCGACATAGATGAAGAGGTTGGCGTGGCGGATGTTGTCCCACGCGTCGCCCCAGTTGATCTGTGCCCGCCAGACGGCGACCCCGACGATCACCACGGCGAGGCCGATGGACGCGAGGGTGCGGATGGTGAGGAGGCGGCTCGTCAGCGAAGGGGGTGTCTCGCTCGTTTCCGGCTCGCCACGCACGAGCGTGGAGGTCACAGCCGGGACGGTACCACGAGGTCCTCGGGAGGTCTGACGTGTGGACAGGCGCGCGACAGGTCCGAGATCAGGCCGAACCCGGCGGGCGGCGCATCCGCGACAGCAGCGGGCGTCGCGAAGGCGTGCTGCCGTCGCC
>Ga0307373_10000742_pt1 | contig 62519 bp, 58 predicted proteins | sample OX2MG_FD_202534 | JGI IMG/M metagenome (GOLD analysis project Ga0307373, IMG submission 202534) | Soil microbial communities from Risofladan, Vaasa, Finland - OX-2 | ecosystem: Environmental > Terrestrial > Soil > Coastal area > Acid sulfate soil | place: Finland: Risofladan, Vaasa | collected... | reverse complement strand
AACCGACGCCGCTCGCCGGCCAGCTCGCGCAGCCGCTGTCGTACCGCTGCTGCATCAGGTGGCCGCCGGCGACGCACGGTCTTCGGGTCGACCTCGAGAGCCTGCATGCACGGCTTGTCGCCTTTCACGCAAACGGCATGCCGCATTCCCTATTTCCGGCTCAATCGGCAGCTTCACTTCCGCATCGTCGGCTTGGCGCAGAATCCGATCCTGACGGCCGCCTATCGGGATCACAGCGCCAGGATCGACCGCGCTCGTTCGCTCGCCAATTTCGGCTCATGGCGCTGGCAGGAGTCGGTCGAGGAACATGAGTTCATCATGGCGGCGTTGCGTGCCCGCGATCCACGCCTACTGGCCGACCGGCTCGAAGAGCATAGTCGGCGCACCGGAGAAGCGGTTGTCGCGGCCTTGGCGCGGATTGAGCGAGCGGATGAGAACAACCACCACAGTGTGACACCGCCTGTAGGTGTCTGGTCGATCGATTAGCGCGGCGGTCGGCATCGAGACTCTGCGACTATTCGCAGTTTCTTGCACCTGCGGAGACCACGCATTTCACGGCCTGCGGACCGGCGTCGCGTGTGAACACACACTGAAAATCGGCGCCGATCGACAACCTGTAAGCTGAACGGCGTCAATCCGCAGGCCTATCTCGCCGATGTCATCACCCGCATCGTCAACGGCCACCCACAACACCGCATCGACGAACTCCTGCCCGGGGCATACGCCGCCGCGCCCAGATCACCAATGCCCTAGCCGCGCTCAAGAGCCGCAACATAATTCTCGCAAACCCGGAGAGGCCCGGAGAATATCGACTCCCCACCAAATCATTCGCTGTGTGGATTAAGGCTATCGGGCAAAAACGGGAATTGCTTTCGGCCCCAAAGACAGACCGCCTTTTCCCGTAAGGTGAGGTTGCTACCTAATGCCGCGCATGACAGGTTGCCGGCGTGACGCAGGCGCGCCCATGCCTTGGGATGGCCTTCGCCATGGAACAGGCTGGCGGTGAGGACATCCCCGGATGGATGGGCCCCGGCGCGCCATCGGCCACGGCGCAAGCTGGCCTCGGCCTGCTGCATGGGCGGACGGTTCCGAGGGACAATGCCGGTAGACACCGCAGCGCACCAGCCGCCAGACCCGGCACACCGAGCCAAGGCCGTAGGGCTTGCCGCCGACCGGGGAGATCTGCCGGCTCATGGCCTCGGCCTCCGTCCGGCCAAAAAGGACGGCGCGCCTCTAGGATCGCGACCTTCTCGTCGAGCAGTTCGCGCTCGATCAGCGCCTGCCCAAGACGACCCGTCAGCTTCCCGGTCTCCAGCGCCTCGCCGCTCTCGGACTTGCTGACCAGTACGGCCTCACCGGCGGCGAGGAACGCCTCACGCCGCTGGCTCAGCGTCGCCGCCGTGACCCCAAGGCTGCGAAAGACCGGTTCGAGGTCCTTGCCCCGCAGCAGCTGCAGCACCACCGCCATCTTCCGCGGGCGCGACATCCGCCCACCGCGGCCGAGCGCCGCTCAACCAGACGCGTGGGGCCGTCGCTCGGCGGCGCTCGGTCGGTCCACCGTCGTCGTCATCCCTTCCGCAATCTCGCACCTCCAATGCGGACCTGCGCCGCTTGTAAGGTGTCTCAGTCGTCCGTGCGACGGGGAAGGAGCGACATCGGGGCTCAGGTCGCCACCCAGTCTCTCGTTGATTTACATCAATGATTAGTGTTGTGCGAGGAGCTAAATTTTGGGAATTATCCGGTTGACGTACCAAACCATCTAGGTTAGTATCGCTTCCAGAAACAAGGAAGCATGTCATGACCGGCCCGAAAGTTGATCTCCGCTCTCCCAAATTCCACGACGATGACGCGGCGCGTGAGCACGTAGAAAGCGTGCTCTGGCCAGATGGCCCAGTTTGCCCGCGCTGCGGCGTCATGGGCGATAGGATCACCAAACTCCAAGGCAAGAGCACCCGCCCCGGCGTCTACAAGTGCAAGGACTGCCGTAAGCCGTTTACGGTGACGGTCGGCACGGTCATGGAGCGCTCGCATATCCCCCTGTCGAAGTGGGTGCTCGCCGCTCAGTTCATGGCGTCTAGCAAAAAGAGCATGAGCGCCCTGCAACTGCAAAGAATGCTGGATACGAATTACGAGACGGCGTGGTTCCTGTTTCATCGATTGCGCGAAGCCGCAAACGATCTCGATGGTTCAGGTCCGCTCGGCGGTCAAAACAAGGTAGTGGAAGCCGACGAAACCTACATCGGCGGTAAGGAAGCCAACAAGCACAAATCGAAGCGTGCCCATGCGGGGCGCGGGCCGGTCGGCAAGCAAGCCGTGTTCTCGCTTGTTGAGCGCGATGGTTATGTTCGCTCGCGTCACGTTGCAGACGTGACGGCCAAGACGCTAGGTAATGCCATCGTAACGCAAGCGGATCGTAAGTCGTATTTGATGACGGATGAGGCGGCGGTCTATACGAAGCTCGGCGAGGAATTCGCTGGCCACGGCACCGTCAACCATTCCGCTGAAGAATATGTGCGTGGCACATTCTGGCATACGAACACGGTCGAGGGTTTCTTCGCTCTGCTAAAGCGCGCCGTGTACGGGCAATTCCACAACGTGAGCGAAGCGCATCTTCACCGATACCTCGCCGAAGCGGATTTCAAATACAACACGCGTTCGATGGCCGATGTAGAGCGCGCCGCCGAGTTGTTACGCGGTGCCAAGGGCAAGCGGCTTCTCTATCGACAGCCTAACGAAGCCCCGCACGCCTAAACAGCACGCGCGGGCTTTCTTGCGCTGGCGCGCTTGTCGCGATTCCGAGTAGGCTTCCCCTTGTCGCGCACCCGCTTAGGACGCGGCGAGGGAGGCGTTTTCAGGAGTTGTAATAAGAGTGCATCACGGCGCTGGCCGTCATCATTTTCCATACAAGGGACCTTAGCACTAGACGCTTTATGGACCAATGGCCGCTTTAACACCAGAACAGCGTACCCGAATGGCTCGCGCGACGCGCGAGCTTGCCTTAGCATTGCTAGAGGATATACGACACCTTCGGGGAGTGGTAACTCGTCCTATTCCCCACCAAGACGAACTCCGTCGTGCGAGCGCCACGCTCCGCCGGTTGCTGATTGAAGGCGATCTTAGCAAGGTCGCTGCTCCTAGAATTGGCAAAGTGGTCCTTCGCCAATTTAGCAACGAGATGTTCTACCGAACGCATGCCGTGCGAGGATACGCGTTTTTTGCCAACTGTGGGGTAGACATTGGTGGCGTAGTGTTTAGAGGTATTTCCGTCGAGCAACGTGAGCTGAACGCGGATCAGGTCCGGATTGATTATACAAAGCAAAACGCTGTATCGCCAGATACCCTAGAAGATGTACGGCTCGACAACTTCTTGTCCCAGCAAATCATGCACTTCAACGGCGTTTGGATAAGCAGAAGGGCGGTCATAAAATACGTCGCCAATGTCGCATCGGGTGTGCACTCTGGAAGCAATACCGATAACATGGACATTGCACTGAGCAGAATACGGCAAACCGTCCTATACCGCGTGTTGCCAAATCCTGGAATCGAGGTTAACACGGAAGCCCTAGGCGCATATCTGTTGGACGAATTCACATTTTCTATTTTTCATTTAGACCCGGTCCTCGCAGAGATACACGCTACCATTAAACTGCTAGTTGAGACCCCGTCTATTTGTGAGCTTGAGCAGGCGGTGTCGAAGGAACTTGGCGCCTGATAGAATCCGACTCTAACATCGAATAGAAGATTGCAACGACAAGTGCCTCTACCTCCTCATTCTCGGGCTCCCATCGTCGGAATGCATCCACCCCAGCATTAATCATATCAGGCGTGACCTCGATCTCCTCCGATCCTTTGACATTCGCACTGTCGCGCATGGCTTAGCCCTAGTATTGTGGTACGTCAACCGGATAGTTCCCTAAATTTTCCCAAAAGGTAAGGAATGCTGTTGCCATGGCTACTTTGTGTCCGGTCACGTGGCGTGCTGCCGCAGCGTCGATCTTCACGACATCGTTGTGCGGCTGCGCGACCAGCCCGAGAGCACTAAATCCAGGTATAAGAATGAAGATCGTTCTTCGGGACGCTTGATGGAGCGCAGCGACACCCGCCCGGGGGCTTGAAGGCGACCGGCAAAAGCAACCCGGAAGGGTATCTCAGCGGAAGAGGATGGCACATCGTTTTCAACCGGGTGAAGACCGCGGTGCAGACGCGATCCTGGCAATCGTCGGCATCACCGCCGACCGAAGCAAGCGCCGCTGGCTGAAGCGCTTCCTACAGGAACATGCCGGGCTGCCGGTTTTCGTGCCGCCCATCCCATATTGCCTCGGGTTCCGTTTCTCCAGCCGCTGGCTGGAATGGTATCTGCGGTCGATGGTCCTGACGAAGGGGTACCGCCGCGCGCATGTCCTGGCGTACATTGGGGGCGGGTTTCTGTTGCGGTTTGCGGCCCGCCGCTGGTCCTTCCTCCGCTTCGGCCGCATCCTCTACGACCGCAGCCCGATCCAGGAGGCCGTAGCGCCGGAAATCCTGCGCCGAACGCCGCGGCTGGTTCTTCGGCTCACCGGAAACGCCTCCGTCATCGACCTCGCGTCAGAGGGCGTGCGGAAGCTGCCTTTTCCCAGCACGGAGCTGGAGCAGGGACTCGTGATCGAGACCGAAGCGTCCCGGCTCGCCCGCCGGCTGCGGCTCCGGAGGGAGTCGGTCCCGGCATCGGCCTGGCAGCCGGAAACGCTCCTGCCCGGCGCCAACGCGGTGAAGGAGCTCCCGCTGTCTCACGACGAGGTCTACGGGTCCGAAGCTTTCCTGTCGGAAGCCCTCGCATTCCTCGAGACCGGGCATTTCCTCACTCTGGCCGGGGAGTCGGCGAAATTCCATGGGTGAGCACCGTCCCGCGACGCTGACTGAACTGCTCGAGGACGCCGCTCGGCGCCATGGGAACCGGGTCGCGATGACGTCGCGCGACGGATTGCGTACGGTGGAAATGAGCTATGCCGCCCTGCTCCGCGCCTCGGAGCTGGCCGCGACCGTGCTGCGGGAGCGATTCGGTATCGGGCCGGGGGACCGCGTCCTTGTCGGGGCGCCAAACGGCGTGCGCGTCGTCGCCGTGCAGTTCGGCATTCTGCGCGCCGGGGCGATCGCCGTTCCGCTCGACCGCAACTCCCGGCCCGACTTCATCGAGACGGTTCGGCGCAGGACCGACGCCAAGATTCTGATCGCCGCGGACGAACAGGCACACGGCGCGGGCGCGGGGACCTGCATCCCGATCGAGGACATCGAACTCGAGGCGGGCGAGCCGTTCGGCGGCCCGCGTCCGCGGCCGGAGGACCCAGCGCTAATCGTCTATACCTCGGGCACAACGGGAGATCCAAAGGGAGCGGTGCTCACGCATCGCAACATCGTCGCCGACGTGCTCGCGGTATCGGAGATCATTCCGGGCCGCGTACGGCTGGACCTGCTCTCGGTCCTGCCGCTGTCGCACATGCTGGAGCAGACTTGCGGCCTCTGCCTGCCGCTGCTGGACGGCGGCCGCATCCATTACGCAGCCTCCTGGAATCCCTCGGCGATCGTCCGGGGGATGCGCCGATACCGGGTCACGGGAATGGTCGTCGTCCCGTACTTCCTGCGCATGATGTGCGAGCGAATGGAACAGCGCGCTACGGCGCGCGGGCTGGGGCCCATATGGCGACTCCGGTGTCGCGCCGCGCGGCGGCTGCCGATGGGGCTTCGGCGCTGGTTGTTTCCCGATGTGCACCGCGCGCTCGGCGGCAGGCTCGACTTCTTCCTCTGCGGCGGCGCCAGCCTGCCGACGGAAACCTTCCTGATCTGGGAGGCCATGGGCTTTCGCGTCATCGAGGGCTACGGCGCCACCGAATGCGCACCGGTGATCGCGGGAAACACCTATCGCGACCGGGTCCCGAATTCGGTCGGCCGGCCCCTGTCCGGCGTCGAAGCGCGCCTGTCGGAGGAGCAAGAGTTGCTGGTCCGCGGCCCCAACGTATTTCCCGGCTACTGGCAAGATGAAGCGCTCACGCGCGCCGCATTCACGCCGGACGGTTGGTTCCGGACCGGCGATCTCGCCGAGTTCGGCGCCGGCGGGCGGATCCGGATCACCGGGAGGCTGGCGGACCGCATCGTGCTGGCAAGCGGCATGAAGGTCTATCCGGAGGATGTGGAGGCGGCGCTCGCACAGGAGAGCGCCGCGCAGGACTGCGTGGTGGTTGGCGCGAAGCAGCCGGACGGCCACGAAAGCGTCCACGCCGTCATTCGCCGGGGCGAGGCCGTCGACCGCGAGGCGGCGGCCGAGGCCGTGGCGCGGGCCAACCGGCGGCTCGCGCCGCACCAGCGCATCCTCGGCTTCACACTCTGGGACGGCGAGTTCCCGCGCACAACGCTGCACAAGGTCAGGCGGAAGATCGTGCGGTCGATGCTCGGTGAAGGTGTCGCAGGCTCGGCATCGGGACCGCGCGCCGCCGGGACGCCCGGCCGCGCCGCCGATCTCCTTCGCCGCGTCGCCCCTCGGTTCACGGGTACGATTGGTGCCGCGACGCGTCTCGAGCTCGATCTTGGGCTCGACTCGCTCCAGCGCGTGGAGCTCGGCGCGCTGATCGAGTCCGAGACCGGCCTCGAACTGTCGGAAGAGCGGCTCAACGCGATCGAGACGGCGGGAGAGCTCGCCACGCTTCTCGACGCGCCTCAAAGCCCGCCGCAGCGCGCAGACTTCGCGGCTTGGCCCCTCTCCGGCGCTGCCCGATGGATCCGGAGCGCGCTTCAGTCCGCGGTCCTGTTCCCTTTGCACCGGCTGTTTTGCCGGCCCTTCCGCATCCAAGGCGGCGACAACCTGATCTCCGTCCGCGGGCCCGTGCTGTTCGTCGCGAACCACGGCAGCCACGTGGACACGGTCTCGATCCTGCGCGCCTTGCCGGGCGCCCGGCGGCGCTGGACCGCGGTGGCCGCCGCGGCGGATTATTTCTATGCCAGCCAGGTCATCGGGTGGGCGGCCTCGCTGCTGATCAACACGTTCCCGTTTTCGCGGTCGGGGCAAGTGCGTGCTAGCCTTGAGCGCTGCGGCGCACTCTGCGACGCTGGCTGGTTGGTCCTGATCTACCCGGAGGGGACCCGCTCGCCGGACGGGGCACTGCTGCCGTTCAGAAGCGGCATAGGCCTGCTCGCCGCCGGGCTCGGGGTTCCCGTCGTGCCGGTGGCCGTCTCCGGCGGCCACGCGATCCTGCCGAAAGGAGCCGTGTGGCCGAGACGCGGCGCCGTGTTCCTCCGGTTCGGGCGGCCGCTGACCGTCCCGCCGAACATGGAGACGAGAGAGATCGCGGACTGGCTGCACGACGTGGTCGCCGGCGAGCTCTCGAGGCTGCGGGCTTTGCCCGAAGCCGGACGAGGGAGGCGCGAATGAGCCTGGACGCCGACGGCCGTCGGCCGATCCCCGCGCGCAACCTGGCGGTGATGCGCGACCTCGTCCGCCGCGTAGCCGGCTGGGGGTTCACCCCGAACGGCGTCTCGATCTTTGGCTTGGCGCTCGGGGTCGGTTCCGGGCTGCTGCTCGCGCTGACCTCGGCCCTGCCCGGCGGCGCCCGATTGCTCTGGATCGTGTCGGCGGTGCTGGTCGGTCTGCGCGGCATCTCGAACACGGTCGACGGGATGCTGGCGGTCGAGCACGGGAAGGGATCGGCCTCGGGTATCTTCTACAACGAGCTGCCCGACCGGATCTCGGATGTCGCCCTGTTCGCGGGGGCCGGCTATTCGCTCGGCGGCTCGCCGGCCGCGGGGTGGCTCGCCGCCTGCCTCGCGCTGTTCGTGACCTATGTCCGCGCGATCGGCGTGCTGGCCGGCGCACCGGCCGACTTCGGCGGCCCCTTCGCCAAGCAGCAACGCATGTTCTCGGTCGCGATCCTGTCCTGCGTGCTCGCTGTCACCCCCTCCGGCTGGTGGTTCGCCTGGGGGCCCGGCGGGGGCTGGGGGCCAATGGCGGCCTGGCTGTGGATCAAGCGCCGGAATGGCACTGACCGCGATCCGCCGGCTGCGGCGAGCGGTCGCTTCCGTCACCCGCCCCACCAGAAACGGATGACATGGAAGTAGACCGGCGCGGCGAAGAGCACCGCGTCGATCCGGTCGAGCATCCCCCCATGGCCGGGGATCAGGAGGCCCCAGTCCTTGACCCTGCGATCGCGCTTGATCGCCGACATCACTAGGCCGCCGAGGAAGCCCATCATCGTCAGCCCCATCGAGACCAGCAGCGCCTGCCAGGGAGCGAAAGGCGTCATCCACCAAAGCCCAGTCCCCAGGGCGCAGGCGCTGGCCGCGCCGCCAACCAGGCCTTCGACCGTCTTGGACGGGGAGAGAGTCGGCGCAATCTTCGTCCTGCCCACCAGCTTGCCCCAGAGGTACTGCAGGACGTCGCTCGCCTCGACGACGATGATCAGGAAAGCGATCAGGAAGATGTTGCGTCCCTCGAAGCCGGGGATGCGGACCATCAGGAGCGCGGGGACATGCGACAGGCAGAAGACCGCAACCATCAGCCCCCAGTATAGCTCCGAGGTCCTGGCCATGAACCGCGCGGAATCGCCGCGCAGCGCCGACAGGATCGGCAGGAACAGGAAGCCGTAGACCGGGATCAGGATCGAGAACATTCCGGACCACCCGGCCCAGATCAGCAGGTACTGCCCGGGCAGCAGGACGGCGAAGGCAAGGAAGATCGCCATGCGATCGCTTTCCCAGGCGGCGCTGAGGCGGAGGAACTCGTAGAGCGCGAAGCCCGACACCGCGGCGTACAAGACGACCGTAAGCCCCGGGCCAGCTACCATCGCGAGGGCCAGGATCGCGACCATCACCCACCACGACCGGGTGCGGCTGTTGAAGTTGGCGATCACGGCGTTGCCGGGATCGCGATGGGCCAACCAGGCGCCGACCGCCGAGGCGACGAGCAGCGCCGCAGCGCTGCCGCCGAAGAGCACGAGGATCTGGCGATGGGGGGCCATGACGCTCACCTTGGGGAGAGTGGATCTTCAGTGGATGACATTAGAGCTACTGGACCCCCAAAATGAGATGAGGGGCTCCCGGCCACTTTCTACAGTGTGATGGAGCCTGGCCGGCCGGCGGCGACGATCTGGTCAATAACCTCAGCTCGCCAGACAATACCAAGCTGGGCCTGAAGTTCGTCCTGTGCACCGATGCGCCCCGAGGACACGCCGATGAACCTCGTCGCGGCACCTGGGAACACTACCATTCCGCCTGTGTCGGTCAAATAACCGCCCCACGAGCGCAATATAACCGGTGATCCGGACATCCCAGGCCGCGAGGCCGTGTCCACGTATAAGCGGGGCTGCCCGCCCATGGCGACACCGGGTTCGCTCGCGACGCTGGCCTGTTTCCAAATCGGTAGCGTTGAGACATGGATTCCAAAAGGATATCCAAGAATGAACGCTTCCATACCTATGGAAATCCCAATTGGGGCACTCGCCATTTCATTAATCGGATACAGTATGGCACCAGGCATGACCGGCAGTGGCAGGGCTACAACGTCCACACCGCGCGCCATTGGATGCTCAAGCCACAGAGGCGCGCTGTCCGCGCCGCGAAGCGGAAGCGAGATGGGTCCTCGCGTGCCTGGTGGCGACCCGACCAGATCAAGCTGAGCAGTCACAGTATCGGGCTCACCAGCGCTGGGCGATAAATGTGCACCTGTTGTTGGGTTGACACCGGTGACCACATGCCAGTTCGTGATTAGGAATGCTTGATCTCCCGAGCGCCAAATAAACCCTGTTCCAATTGCAAGCGGTGTCCCTTGGAAACTCGTTTCCAGCGGCTTCGCTGCTACTGAGTATTGATCGATAACAATGGGCAGCGCTTTGAAAACCTCCAATGGGAGAAAATTATTATAGCGCCAAATCCCGATCCGCTCGACCTCATCGAGACTCAGCTCGTCACGGCGGCGATCATAGAGCTGCGTCGTGCGCGTCGAGGCATGGTTCGCCATCGCGGCGGCTTTTTCGAGGGTGCCGCCGTTCTTGAGATAGGCCGTGATCCCCGTTGCACGGATGGTGTGGTTGCCGATCTTGGTGGCGATGCCGGCCGCCGCCGCGCGCCGGCGGATCATCGCATAGGCGTTCGCCTGCGGCAGCGGCGTGCACGTGAGCTGGCCGGTGCCGCGGCCGATGGTGCGGAACAGCAGCCCCTTAGGATCGTCGCGCAGGCCCGCGCTGTCGAGATAGGCGACCAGGTACTCGTCGAGGTTATGATGGCACGGCATGGCGTGGCGCTTGCCGCCTTTCTCGCGCAGCCGCACCCACAGCCGCCGGTTCTGGGTGAACACGTCCTCGACCTTCATCGCGAGCGCCGCGCCGATGCGGGCGAAGGAATAGACCATGAGCCCGATCAGCGCCCGGTCGCGCAGCCCCGCCGGCGTCGCCACGTCGATGCTGTCGAGCAGCGCGCGCGACTCGGCGGGATCGAGCACCGGCGTCTTGCCGGATTTCACGATGTGGGCGGGGCCGCGTACCGAGGCGGCCGGATTGACCGGCACGACCTGACCGATGACGAGCCAGTCGAACAGATGGCGCAGCGCCGCGAGGCGCTGCCTCACCGTCGGGGCCGCCAGCTCGTCCTCGCGCGACAAGGTCTCGATCCAGGTGGCGACGTGGAGCGGCTGGACGTCGGCGATCGACGGCACGCCGGCCGCCGCGCACCACGCCAGAAAATCGCTCACGGCGCGGCCATAGGCGCGGCGCGTGTGCGGGTTGCGGATGTTGGCCGCACAGAATTCGAGGAAGCGCACGCCGGCGCTGAGAGAGGAATGAGCGCGCCCATGGTTATGAGATCAGCTTGTCGAAGACATCGCGGTACGGGCTACCAGTCGCGCCGCGGGAACCGGGGTCGCCGGGCGAGCCGGCATTGCCTGGACTGCCCGAGCTGCCAATGCTCCCTGGATTTCCCATGTGCTTGTCAACGACCATGCCGTCGTCGATCTCGCTGACATACTGGCCGCTCATCGTGAAGACGCGCGCGCCACGAAGCTGGCCGATCGGCCGGCCGCTCATGTCGTGGATGTAGCCGCCTTGGCGGTAGCCGGCCGCCTGGCCGTTCTTGCGATAGATATAATCCGTCATGCTGTTGGCCTCGATGAGTATATGATAAAGGACATTATCAAATATAGAGTGGGGGATGAGCCCGTCCTGTTTAGGCGCGCGCCCTCGATTCCGATGACCTTCCCCCGGCTGCTTCCACCGTGCTTCCACGTGGCCGATCACGCATCAACACTACAGCGTGCGTTCGGTATAATAGATTGAAATATTTGTAGCATCTGGTGCCGACGCGCAGATTCGAACTGCGGACCTACTGATTACGAGAATGGGCGAGGTTCCCAATTCGCTGCTTACCCATTGCTTACCCGAATTCGGCAGCAAGCCGGGTAAGCATCTCGCGATCCGCTAACTCTTTGAATTTTTGGAGCGGGCGAAGGGATTCGAACCCTCGACCCCAACCTTGGCAAGATATTGATCCACCTACCCCACAGCCTTCTATCGAACTCTTCGTCCCTATAAATCAGCTACTTACCTGAAACCTCTTACACCACAGTATCCTGAAAGCCGCCGGGAGCCACCTTCTTCCGCTTACAAAACGCTTACATTTTAGCGCCAAGCCTGATAATGTAAGCAGCGTAGTGGAAGGAAAGGGCCATGTCGAGGTTGACTAAGCGGGCTGTGGACGCGCTCGAAAAGCCAGACAACGGTCAAGCCTTCCTCTGGGATGGCGAAATCCGCGGCTTCGGAGTCCGCGTCGTTCCGTCAGGGCTTAAGACCTTCGTCATTCAGTACCGCAATGGTGAGGGTAAGAGCCGTCGGGTCAAGATCGGACGCTTCGGCATCATGACGGTCGAAGAAGCCCGCGAACTTGCCAAGGTGAAACTCGGCCGCGTCGCGGACGGCATCGACCCCGCCGAGGAACCCGAGGCGGGAAAGGACGACATGACCGTCGAGGCGCTGTGCGACTGGTATCTGACAGAAGCTGAGGCCGGGCGGATTCTCGGTCGCAAGAATCGACCGATCAAGGCGTCGACGCTCGCGATGGACCGCAGCCGGATCAAGACACACATCAAGCCACTTCTAGGCAAGCGACTCGTGGGCAGCTTACGCATCGTAGACATCGAAGGCATGCAGTCCGACATCGTCGCTGGTAAGACCGCCGCTCCGGAAAGGGGACCCGGACGGGGCGGAGTCGCTCGTGGCGGTCCCGGTGTTGCGGGACGGGCGGTGTCAACGCTCCAGGCGATTCTCAGCCACGCAGCCCGCCTGGACATCATCGAGAAGCATCCGAGCGAAGGGGCTCGCCGTCTTGCCGGCAACAAAAAGCAGCGGCGTCTGAGCGTGTCCGAAATCAAGAAGCTTGGCGCAGCTTTGCAATACGGCGAGCGAAATGGAGAGCACGGTACCGGTCTGGCGGTCGTGAAATTGCTGGCCTTGACCGGCTTCCGGATCTCCGAGGGCCAGAAGATGCACCGGGTTTGGCTCCACGCCGACGAGGGGTACGTCGCGTTCCCTGACACCAAGGGCGACGCCCAGATTCGCGCGATCGGTCCCGCCGCCGCACGGCTCGCGGCAAGTCAGCCGGAACAAGAGGGAAGCCCCTATCTGTTCCCTGCCGACGTTGGCGGCGGCGCCTTCACCGCCGGGAAGGCCTGCCTGGAGCGTCTGTGCGCGTTGGTCGGCATCACGGGCGTCACGCCGCACACGCTGCGCCACACCTTTGGCAGTGTCGCGGGTGACCTCGGCTTTTCGGAACTGACAATCGCAGCGATGCTCGGCCATGCCGCGCAATCGGTGACGCAAGGCTATGTTCATATCGATGAAGCTTTGCGGCTCGCTGTCACCCGCACGTCCGACACCATTGCAAAGCTCCTCGATGAGGGCGCGCGCGAAGCGATCAGGTCGGCAGTCGCCGCGTAGGCGTCCTTCGGCGTCTTCGAAACTTCCCTTGACGGAATATAGCTTGGAGGCTATATAGGTGCCCTGGGTCGTCGAGTTCCATGATGAATTCGAACCGGAGTTCGAGGCCTTCGAGCCAGCCGTCCAGGACGCTCTGCTCGCGGTCGCAAAGCTGCTGGTCGACTTTGGCCCGCAACTCGGTCGGCCGTATGCCGATACGCTCAATGGCTCGAAGTACGCCAATATGAAGGAACTGCGGTTTGAGGCTTCCAACGGCGAGTGGCGTGCGGCGTTTGCATTCGATCTGCAGCGGCAGGCCATCTTGCTGGTCGCCGGAGACAAATCAGGCGGCAGCCAGAAGCGCTTTTACAAGCAGCTAATTGCGAAAGCAGATAGGCGGTTTTCTCGGCACCTGGATCGCCTGAAAGCCGGAAAGAAGGAGAAGTAAAGGTGGGTCGCACTATTGACCAAGTCATTGCCGAGCTTCCGCCCGAGCGGCGGGAACAGGTTGAAGCGCGCTATCAGGAACTGAAGCAGGAGGTCGAAGGTCTGCGCGAGTTACGCGAGATCGCTGGCAAGGCCCAACTCGAAGTCGCCGCCGCCCTGAACATCAAACAGCCCTCCGTCTCGAAAATTGAGAAGCAGACCGACATGTACCTGTCGACGCTGCGCAGCTACGTGGAAGCTGTTGGAGGCAAGCTAGAGCTTATCGTGAGACTGCCGCGCCGGCCCGCGATTCGCCTGGATCATCTGGGCGATGTAACTGCCAGTAGCCAGCCAGTAAGGACAGTAACCAGGCGCCCCAGCGCCCGTTCGTAGCGCAGAACAGATGATTTCTGCTGCCGAAGCAAGATCCGAGTCAGGTGTAATAATCAGTCACCGCCCGAAGGATGCTCGCCGTTCCTTTACCGCCTGGCCAGATTGGTTCTCGCGGTGCGAGGGCGTCCTTAACGCAGAAGAACGCCTGGTGACTGCTGCTTTTCCACGCGAAAACAAAAAGATCCGCAGCCTTCGCCAAGTTGGTCAATTTGGCCGTACAAACCAGGTCCGAGTTCACCTCAACCTTGCAGCCAGGGAACATGCTCTCGATCAACGCTTTTGCTCGATCGCCAGCCGACTGCGCCAGCGTATAGATTCCAATCGTCTTGCCTGAGAGGTCTGGCCGTTCCTCTTCGGGCACACGCTCTGCCTTGACGCGCCCCACCCAACCGAACGCCGCCTCGTCGACCCCAAAATCTTTCGACAGAAGTTCCAGGGACACAAGGTCCGACGGTTGGAGTCGGTGAGCGAAAGCCTGGGTCTGTCCGAGCACCTGCATGAAGAATCGCAGCCGGGCCTCCCGAGCTTCGCCGCTAGACGCAGGTGCTAACGCTACCGCCTCACACGCATCCAGACTCCAGGGCAGGGTATCGTACGAGGTGACGCGACTCTGGACGTCCCTTAGATCGTCTACCATCGAGACATACTCCCCAGAGGCGAGACCGAGCGTCAACCGGTGACTGAGGACTTGCGCGAGCACCTCCAAATCTGTGTTGGACAGAGGATCATCCATCGCGATCAGCAAGAATAGGACACTGGCGATTGGACGAAGGGTGGGGCTGACAGTCGCGCCTGGCGGGAAAAATGCATTGATCAAGGTTGATACCGCCTCTCTAGCAAGCACTTCCGCCTCGGCGCTCAAGCCTCCGATCAAGTCTGCAAATTGAGTTGAAAGGGCCTCGCTCTTCATGAACGGTGCGACGTCCCAGTTGGTGACGGCACGCTCGAGCGCCCTCGCTGCGCCCGAGAGGTCTGTTCCGCTCTTGAGTTGTTCGGCCCAAGCAAGCCAGGAATTGGCGGGTTCGGGCGTCTGCGGTGCTGTTCCGGCAGGGTTTGCCGCCAGTCGTAAGCCCGCGAGCTTCCCCTGTTGCGCCGCAGACAACTCGCCGATCAGTTTGGGATCCACCGTTACCGCCCAGTCGGCGAGGCGAACCTTCGCCTCGTCTCCGATCTGGTAGGCGCAAAAGATCAGGCGATTGAGGCTCTTCTTCCCCGCCGGTAGGGCCAGATAGAACTCGAAAGCACGGTCGTATTGCGCGTCGTCAAAGGCAGAATCCCCATCGTCTTCGTTGAATCGCGAACGGGTTTGCGCCTTCATATTCTCAGCGGACTTGGCCACCCATGGCAAAGTGCGTGCTGCCTCGGGCAAAAGGCCTAATAGCTCTTCGATTAGAACGAGAGCCGGCTTTGGCTGCAGACGCTCGTGGAGGAGGAACGCCTTCACGACGTGCGGCGCGCGAATACCTCGGCGCGACGCAAACAGCCGTGGGTAAGGGCGTGCGATGTTCTCTTCGAAGGCCCGCAGGAGTTGGTCCAGATCACCCTCGGCTTCCAGCGGCTCGACAAAGGTGCGGTACAGCGCCTCCACGAGGTCGGCCAACGTTTGCGGCGGCGTCGCCAGGTCGGAAAGCGTCGCGATCAGCCAATGGTTGCGGGCAATCTGGGGCCAATAGCCGAGCCCCGCCTGCATGCGCACATCGAGGTAACGCAGGTTCTCTTCGTTGAGGCGACCAGTGGCGCGCAGTTCCGCTATCAGTTCAGTCGCGCGATGCTCGTCCTGCGCCAGCAGTGCACGATCGAAATCGGCGCGGATACGGCCGACGGGCCGCGAGATCTCGCGCCGAAGCAGCGGTCGCGCGCTACGGAGTCTGGCAAACTCGATTAAGCGCTCCGCGATCCTTGCATTGTCGGCGGAGGACGCGCCGCTAATGATGAGAATCCGTCCGCCGAACCGCGTCCGGAGGGCCCTGACGCGGGCGTCCTTAGTCCCCTCCCGCGCCGGTTCGAACTGCTTGAGGTATGAGGGCCCCAGCCAGGCTTTGAGTTCGGCGGCGAAAGCGCTGCTTTCCCGCAGGTCGACGGTGGTGGCGTACCAACCGATCGGCGCTCCCCCTTGCACCATCGGCAGGACGACGGCCGCCTTGTCAGGCGTGCGGGCGAGTTCGTCGAGCCAAGGGATTACTTGGCGCGATAGCGCCGGGACCGCGTCGGTTTGCAGCATCTCCCAGGTCAGTTGATTGGGAGCCGCGAAGAAGGCGCTGAGCCAGGTGGCCTCTGCGAGCGGCAGTTCGGCTATCACAAGCGCGCCTCAAGATAGGATTCGAAGCTGATCCGCGCCTGCGCCAAGCTTTGCGGGCTCGTATCGTAGATCACCGCCTCGTCGTTCAACTCGAGGCCGCGGTAAGTGATATTCATCGAGCCCGTCAGGAGTCCCCGGCGCAGCAGAATCCCCTTAGTATGAAGGTTCTCGCGCCGAACGATGCTGAGCTTGTCGTTCACCCCGATTTCAGCAGAGGCTTCGGCCAGCGCGTCTAAAAAGGTGACATTGTGGTCGTCAAGGCTGGTGGCCACTCCGAGGGGGCACCCGCGCACCATAAGTTCGACTGCGACCTCTACAAGGCGGATCTCGCGCGCGCCCCACTCTGGGTTCACCGCATTGAATCCGCTAGCGCGATTGTCGAGGATGGCGACATTGCTGATCCACGGGCTCACGAACCAGACCCTCTGGCCGCCAGGCGCCATCAGTTCACCAAGGAGCATCAACTGTAGTAACTCGCGGATAAGGTTCTGACTCGTGACCGCGCTCTTGAAGATTCGGCGACTGGCGAAGGCGTCAGTCATTGGAGCGCCTCGGGGATGTCGACTTCCACCACATGCAGAAATCGCTCTCTCCGCACCGCCTGCACCCGTGCGAAGACTGACAGGTAGCTGCTCTGGACGGGGTTCGTGGCGAGGAAGTTAAAGGCCTCCGCCAGGCGCTCAGGGTCCTGGACTGGACAAACCAGTGTCGCTGCCCCCGTCTCAGCCAGTCGCGCCAGGCACTGGCCCCGCCAGCTCTTGTCCTGGACGTTGATCGGATCGTGGGCGGCCTCAAGATAGGCCCTGACCAGGAGGGACTCTGGCTGCGGAAGGTCGACAAAGGGGGAATAGACCTGCAGGCCCGACTGTCGGACCTCGGCCCCGCGGGGCCACAGCAAGCTGTATACCACGCCCATTCGCCATTGGTCGGGGTTGACCATCGGCGTGTCAATTCCAGCGAAGTTCAGCGCGGAATCGATGTCAGTCCGGCGCGCGAGCCGGTATGCGATCACGCGGGCATCCAGTTCGACGCCGAGTCGCGCCTCCTGCTCTGACCATTCCCGAATAGCGCTGAGAAAAAATGCGTCGCTCTCCGGTGTCGACCCCCGGCGCAGCACTCGGTTCGCGAGCGCTACCATGAAGCTGTGGAAGGTGACAAAGCCTGCCGCAGCAAGCGCCTGACGGAGCGAGGTCAGGCTTTGGTGCGCGGCGTCCGCTCCTTCGGCCTGGCGGAATGTGGCCGTCGCTTGACCTAGTTCGCCATCGGGCTCGTCCTCCACCAACGTTTCCAGAAACCGCTGCAGCTGATGGTCGCTGAGCGCAAAGTCGTTGTCACGTAGCGCGGCCGTCATGAGCCCGAGGTACCGTCGCGGATCTTCGGCATATTGCCGCAAAGCTTCCTCGATCTGGCCGTTTCCGCCGGGGGCGAGTTCACTGATCCAGACCTCGGCGCTGGGTTCGCCCGTCAGTTGGTCATCTGGTTCCCGCGGACCTGCATCGATGTCTATAACGAGACTGTCCGCGTCGAGTTCGGGGCAGAGATTGAGCAGCGCCTGGTGCGCGGCGGCTGCCGCAGTCGCCGTGAACCGAATGCGCAACCATGGCTCCCATTCGGCCGCAATTGGGGTCCACAGGATGGCTGCGAGGTGGAAGAGGCCCGCCCTGACGGCCGGATCGGCCACTAGGTGGGCAAGATCTTGGCGCAATTTGTCTTGCTGATTGGTCAGGCCATCAGCGTCGTCGACAACAGCGGACTGGAACAGAATGTCGAGGGTCCGCTCGAGACTCAGGTCGGCCCGCCCTTGCGCCAGATTCTCGGCCGCCCCCTCCAGGGATATCGACTTGGCGATTGCTTCATTGCTGAGCGCAGCCAGCAGTAGGTGAGCGAGCCAGGCCCGCGCGAAGGGGTTGTCCACCATGGAGAGGTGTGGACCAACGCGAGCCTGGTCGTGGAACCGCGCAGTGCGCACTGCGCGGTAACGTGGACCAGATTCGTCGCCCAGGTTGGACCAAAGCGCCTCCGGAAGACGCAGCCGCAGGCAGAAAGCGTCGACAGACAGCTGAAAGCCCAACGCGACGCGGTCACCGTCCTTTTCGAAGTCGAAGCGCTTATTGACCGAACTCCCATCGCGGAAGCGAAGGGCCGCCTCGCTTCCAAGGGCGAACCGACGGACCTCGACGGGACTCAGACCGTGGTGCGTATGGAACCGGACGTCGGCCACGAAGGGGGTCCAGGGTGAACCCTGCGGCGGTTCCAACACCAAGCCAGGCTTGCGCGCAATGATCTGGGTATGCCACTGCAGGCGCGCGTTGGAGGTGTCCAGCACATTACCCGGCGGGGGCTGAACTTGGAGCGTGTGTGGTCGATAGACCGGGATCGGCGTCGGGCCCGCGTCGGCGTCGATGCGCCATTCGCCCAGGGGTTTGGCATCCACGAGTCCGGTGAGCGGCAGCGCTTGGATCGGCGCCGCGTCCACATTGGCGCAAAGCCAATGGCGTTCATAAGCGTGGCTGAGCCCGTAGCTCCAGATACATGAGGTCGCGGAAATCCATGTCCGACAGGCTTTGCAAATATTAGTCTGTGCCTTCCATGCAGAGATCGGCAGCCGCGCTGGAGTGTATCGCCGAGCGATCCAGCCGCTTGCGCTGGCAGTGAGGACCCGGCCGAGACTCCCGCCGGCTGCCGATCGATGGCCTACGCGGCGGCGCCAATCGTTTCGCCGGGGCTTGTGTGGTGGGCATCTCCGCCCGCGTTGCGCGTTACTCTGCCCGCAAGATCGCCGGCTTCGCGGACGCATTCGAACCGTTCCTGAGACACTTCGAGATAGCCCGCGACTGCGAGCGTCTTACCGATCGCCCGAGGCGAGCCCAGACGCCGCAATGGCCAGCGCGCCCGGCAGAGGATTCGCTCCATCCGCGCATCCGTCACGGTGACGATGTCGGTGAGCTGACGCATCAGGCCGAATTCGATCATGCCGGCGAACAGCTCATACGTCGCTTTCGCGATGCTGCGCCCCGTCTTCTCGTCTCGCGAGCAGAGATCGACGCCGAACCGGCTGCTCTCCCAGATCGTATCGGACGCCGGCGCAGGCTGTCCGTCCAGCAGCAGCGGGAAGGTATCGCGGAGCATGGTTGGGCCGGTTGTCGGCAGAAGCCGCACGCACCCTTGAATGCGGTCCTCGTCATCTGTCTGGAGTAGATACGCAGGCCGGCAGGCATCGAATTCGTCGACCTCCATGTCGCCGCTGACCTCGACGTCCCAGCCGAGACGTTCCTTGAAGATCCGGTAGCGAAGCCGGTGCATTTCGGCGAGCTCGTCGAGAAATGCACCGTAGCGGTCTGGAGTGATGAGTTGGATCATGTTCGCCTCCTGGCAGGATTGGTCCTGCGCGATTGGAGGCGATCAGCGGGGCGACCCGCATCCTGTGCAGTTGCACAGGGGCTGGAGAATGGAACCTATTCGGTGGTGGCTTTAGAGGCGGCCAACTTGGCAACGGCCTGGCATATCGTCCTGACGCCAAACTTCATCTTTGCATTGTCGAGATGAAACGCCGCCGTGCGGCGAGAGATATTCAGCAGGCGTCCAATTTCCCATGCAGACTTGCCCTGCGCGGCCCATTCGAGGCATTCGAGTTCTCGCGGCGACAACGCGATACCATCGATGACCCGATTGATCGACAGCCTTCGGCGTGCGTGAGCATGAAAGTACATCGCCATGAGCTGCAGCACAGACCGATTTTGCTCGATGCAGCGCTGGAACGCTGGGCGGCGTTCGTCCGCGGCGAACGTGACCGCAGCCACCGGGCCACGGGAGTCGTGGACGGGCACCGTGAAGCCACAGCGGATTCCGAACTGCGCCGCCTCGTCGAATAGCGCGCATTGCGGCTTCGACAGACGCGTCGCCGTGAACTCTTGTCCCCACGCGAACGGCTCCGTGCCTTTCAGCGCCTCGACAATGACCGGGTCAACCCGCTCATAGTGTTCCCGCAGATAGTGATCGGTCCACGCGACCGGGTAGTTCGAGATGAGTTCAGGCGCATCACCCCTTCTCGACGGCATGGAAAGATATGCAAAGCAGCTCAGATCGAGCGCCGCACCCGCGTCGGCGAGCACGGTGCGGAGACGCTCGGTGTCGCCGCTAGTGACGAGGCCGTCGATAAAAGCTTGGAACACACGATGCATGCGGTTAGGCCAGTTTCACATAAACAAATTGCCATCGGGTCGGTGCCGGGACGCGGCAAATTTCGTGGTTTCGTCCGTTGAGATCGCGATGCTTGGCTGGCCGGCCACTGCCTGGAAGGCATTGCCGCGCCGTCCCGGGGGGGCTGCGGCGTCGCGCCACCGCTTGCGCCCTGCCTCGGGCCTATGTTCATCCCGGGTGGCGGTGTCCAGGTCAGCCGGCACTCGTCGATCTCGCCTTGCGGACGAGCCACGAGAGTAGCGGCGCCAGGAAGCCGCCGGAAGCGCCAAGTAGCGGCCGAGCCCCTGGGGCGCTGCGTTCACCAAGGTATATCACGTCGGTCAGCACGCCGCGAAAACCGAGGGATCGCGGCGCTCACGTCTGAAACACAGCCGCAAGGCTGCTGCCGTATCCGGCTACACGCTTTCCCGTGCTTACAAGAAGCTTACATTGTCGATTGTAAGCGGTCATGTAAGCAAAAACGGTCCCGAAGGACCGTTCTAAGTCGCTGATCTTCTTTATGAAATCTGGAGCGGGCGAAGGGATTCGAACCCTCGACCCCAACCTTGGCAAGCGACCACGCAAACCCTAAGTAACTAGTTTTATTGAATATATTGAGAGCGCGCTGGCGCGTAAAGTAGCGGTTTGGAGCCCGAAAACACCGGTTTACGCGCCAGTTTCGCGCCAATGCGAGCGCCCACCCTAAACCGGGTTGGGCACGTGTCTCCAAGCGTTCATTTGGCGCGTCTTGAGCTGTGGGTCCGGCAAATCGGCAATGACCCGGTAGTCAAATCTCCGGCAGGTCTTCCGGCCGGCGCTTGCCGGCCTTTTCGCTTTTGCGCATTTTTGCATAGTCTCTCTCCGCCGCTGCGCGGGCGAGCACCTGTACAAGCTCGACGAGCAACGGATCGGGCGCACCGGTCTCGGTCTTCGATATTTTGTCCATCTTTCGGTCCTGTCGGCCTGCTCTTGTCCCAATCCTGCACGACGTGACAGGCGTCGCCATGCATTCCACGCGGCATCCTCGACTCTTCTTTCGAAACCGACCCGGTAAGGAAAACCGGCACGGCGATATCGCCGTGCCGGTGAGCGGCGGCCCTTAGCACCCCGGCGGATGGGGGCGCATCAGGCGACACGCGAGAACGCGCCTGATGTTCTCCAGATTGATCAGCGCATCGCGGCGCTCGAACGAGCCCGGCGCGCTGCAACCCAGATCGTACCGAGCCTTGCAGAGCAGGCCTCGCAGTTGGCGATTGGTGAGGGCTTGAAGTGCTGACGTACTGTAGACCGTGGACATGGAATTCTCCTCTGTTGTCCTCGCGGCCCCGACCATCAGGGCCGTTCATGCGGTCACAGAGAAAGAATCAGCAGCAGAACGGCCCGCCATGGACGGCGGGCGCGAAAGTGGGCAGGAAGAGGAGGAAGGACGTGGCTACGGCGCAGCGTCAGGCAGCGCCGACAATCCCCAGCGGATGAGAGCCAAACGGAGAGCGGAGGGCCAGAAAGGGGCTCGGCGTGCAAGGAAGGAGCGGGTCAGAGCGCCAGAGCGCATACCATTGTATGATCGCGCGCGAATACAGCATTGACGGCATTCAATGCTGACCGAAATCACATTTAATCTTTCCGAATATTTAATACTAGTAGTTGTATTATGAAATTATAATAGGCACTACGGGGATTGTTTTAAGTCATAGCTTCAGGTCAGGCATGGGGAAGACTGATCCACTTGAAATCGACTACAGGACTTTAGGCACGATCCCGCTGGACGAGCTCCAGCAGGCGATCTGGGAAGACATTCAGGCTCTCAGGGAACAATTCGGCGTCTCGTTCGTCAGAGGCGTCAAACTCGTGGTGCCGGCCACCAACGAGTTCGGCGATCCCGTGGTCGTGAAGCGGCTCTCGAACGGCGCTACCGTCAAGCGCCTCGATACGCACCACTATCGCCCCGCCTGTCTCGATTACAAACTGTAGGAGGGGGATGAGCATGAAACAGCCTTGCTATATCGGCCTTGAAGAAGCCCGGCAGGTGCTCGCCGGAATGGGCGTCAACCTCACCAAACGGCAGATGCAGCGCGCCGCCGACATGGACGCGCAGGGCCGGCGCAAGCTCCCCTTCTTCGTCGATCCCATCGAGCACAAGCTCAAGATCGAGAAAGACGACCTGGTCAGTGTTTATTTCCGAAAGCAAGTAGAGGCACAAAGAAACGTAAGACAAGACCCGCCACGACCGAGCTAAAACTTGCATATTGGCCCGGTTTTATTGCATCATTTCGCATGGCAGACATAAGAAAAAGAAACGGCAGCAAGGGCGTTACGTATCAGGTCCGATATCCCGACACGGCCTCGAAAACCGGCTACGCGTACAAGACATTTGCGACGCTGAAGGAGGCGCGCGAGTATCGCGAGGATTCTGCCGCGCGTTCGAAAAGCGGCCCGCTCTCGCGCGAAATCCGCACGGTCGAGCAGGGACTCACAAAATGGCTTGAGGTCTGTGAGAAGGAGGGCAGGAACGGCCGCGATCCTGTCACCGCGGGCACTCTCGAAAATTACCAATACCGCGCCGATATCATTTGCGCCTACGACTGGCGCAAGCCGCTGCACGAACTCACCGCTCCCGATGTGGTCGAGTTTCGCTCGTGGCTCCTGAAAAATCACAGCCGCGCCGTGGCGCATAAGGCGCTCACCTCGCTGCACTCGATGGTGCGCGAGATGATGACGCGCGGCTTCCTCGCCCACGATTTCGTCTCCGGTATCACGGTCCAGAACAGCTCCCGCTACGATGAACCGGTCACCATACCGACCGAGGCCGAGATTCACGCGCTATTGAGCGCGGCGGATCGTCTCGCGAATTCGAAAAACCCGAAAATCCAGCGCTCGTGGCGCCGATATCGCCCCATGCTTTATCTCGCCGCCGATTCCGGAATGCGGCCACAGGAATATATCGTCCTTCCTCGGGCGAACGTGACCGACAAAGGCGTTCAGGTGGATCGCGCATTGGAGCGCCTTGGCGAAATATCGGTGACGAAGACGCCTGCCGGACGGCGTTTCATCGATCTGAGCGCCGACACGCTGGACATGGTGCGCCATTACGCGAAGCACCATGCCGTCCCCAACAAATACGATTTAGTGTTTCCAACGGAAAACGGAAAATGGCTCGACCCGAAAAACTGGTTACGCCGTGGCTTCTATGTAGCGTGCATTGAAGCCGGCCTTGTCGAGGAGACCGAGGAAGAGGGAGAGACCGTCGTCCGGCCGAAATACCGGCCCTACGACCTGCGCCACTTCTATGCCTCCATGCTGATCGAGCAGGGCGTCAATCTCAAACGCGTCCAATATCTCATGGGACATGAGGACATTCGCACGACGCTCAACGTTTACGGCCATCTGATCGAACGGATTGAAGCCAAGGCGGACAAAACGCCGGGGCTCTTGGCATCCATGCGCAAGAGATCATCTAGCGAGGATCACGTATCAACGGAGGTTCGCGTATGACCACACCAGTTATTTTGGATAGCAAGGAAAATATGGACCAGTTACACGTACAAGAACTTGCCCGCACATGGATTACATATACTTCGCTTCCCGATGCAAAGAGGAAGGCAAGTTCCCTCAGATCGGCATGTGAAGAACTGGACGAACTGGTCCGTTCAAAGCCAGAAGAGGCGTGGCAGGTGATTTTGGCGATACGGGAGCAGAACGTAAGTGAGCTTCTCTTAGCCAATCTCGCGGCTGGCCCATTAGAAAACCTTCTGGTGCGCCATGGAGAACAATTTATTGACCGATGCGAACTCTTAGCTCGTCAAGACAAGGAGTTCCTCTATCTCTTGACTGGCGTTTGGGGCAGTAACGGCATGTCGAAAGATTTATGGAATCGGTTCTGCGTAATCACTGAAAGATCGGAACGCCGCCTATAGAACCGAGGCGACAACGAGTTCGCCTAAAATTCTTGTGGCGAGTCTGTGGCGGTATGAGGTTAAGCCGTTGTGTTTCCATGTTTTGCGATTGCATGGGGTGCAAGGGGTCGCAAGTTCGAATCTTGTCATCCCGACCATTTTTAGATCAATCGCTTAAGTAAAAACTATGGAAAGAAACGGTCCCTTGGGGCCGTTTTTGCCACTGAATACGCACCCGCCGGAACCCGCAGAATTCCGCCATTCTCTGATTATCCCTTTCCGGCGCTGTGGCGCGTTTGTGGCAAGAAATGGTTTGGGTTACCCGCAGTCCTATCCGCTTCTGATCTCAGGTCATACACCGGCATTAGCTCCCAAAATTTCGGTATGCGGCTGTGTATCCATTGGTTACACTCGGGCATGGCGACGAAGGATGTCGGGCTGCGTATCCGTGTCGAGCGGGACCTCCGTGATGAATTTCTGGAGGTCTGTCGAGCTCAGGACCGGCCGGCTGCCCAGCTCCTTCGTAAATTCATGCGGGACTATATTGCCGATCAGAAAGCTAGTCTGCCAAAGGCAACAGCGGGCAAGCGCCGAAAACGGGGCGGGCGCGCGGGCGCGCTAAGCTAAACTACGATCCGGCTGGAGGGGGTACATGGCTTCGAATAAGAAGACGGTCAAGAGGCCCATTGACAATTATACCCATCCCGACAAGCAGCGCTTGAACAATCCCCCCGTTGGGCTGGTCACGCCTGACACCGATAAAGATGCCGCCAAGAAGACCTATGTGTACGATCCACACCTCGATCCAAAATTGGATTGGGCAGGCAAAGCTGAAAACACTTCGTTTGAAATTCCAACAGTGTCGTTGCACGTTCACGAGCGCATCGATCCGCGCAGCATTGTTCAGGCGGTGAAGAAACGAAATGGCACTAACCCCCAACTGTCACTCTTTGCCTCGCCGAAAGAGAACCCGCCTATTCGTGAAGCCATAGAGTTTTATAAACACAAGCATAATTGGTCGAACCGTTTAATCGCGGGCGACAGCCTGCTAGTGATGAACAGCCTTGTCGAAAAAGAGGGAATGGCTGGGCAGGTACAGATGGTCTACATCGACCCGCCCTATGGCATTAAGTATGGCTCCAATTTTCAGCCTTTCGTCAACAAACGCGAGGTGAAGGACGGTAAGGACGAGGACCTGACCCAGGAACCTGAAATGATCCGTGCCTTCCGCGACACATGGGAGCTCGGAGTTCACTCGTATCTGACCTATCTGCGGGACCGACTGCTGCTCGCGCGAGAACTCCTGCACGAAAGCGGTAGCTGCTTCGTCCAGATTAGCGATGAAAACATTCACCACGTGAAGGAATTGCTCGACGAGATTTTCCTTCCGAAGAACTTTTGCGGAATCATTACCTATAGGACCACGGGTGGTCAGAGTACGTCACTCTTATCGGTATCAGTCGATTATCTGATCTGGTTTGCCAAAGACAAGGAACAGGCTCGCACAAAATTTCGACAGCTCACGAGACCGAAAGTTCCCGGCGAGCTTGGCGCAACTCAGTACACCTTTATTGAGCCACGCAATGGCTCGCACGATCCACGCCCAATGGACGATGAGGAATTTGAAGACATTGATGCCCTATTGCTTAAATACCGAGTCCTAGCTCACGACACGCTTTACTCCCAAGGTGCGCCATCTGATCCAGCGGATTTGGTGTTTGAATGGCGGGGCGAAAAATACAAATGCCCGTCCAATACGCATTGGAAGCCCGGTGTCAAATCAGGCGGCATGCAGAAATTGGCCGATGCGAACCGCCTGATGCTGGTAGGAAATACTCTTCGGTACAAGCGCTATATCGAGGACAATCCAGTTTCTGAAATCGATAACGTGTGGAACGACACCGCGATCAGCGGCTTCGGGCGGAAGAAAAGATATGTCGTTGAGACGAACCAAAAGGTGGTCGAGCGCTGTATTCTCCTGACAACAGACCCCGGTGACCTTGTGTTTGATCCGACTTGCGGGTCCGGGACCACAGCTTTTGCTGCGGAAAAGTGGGGACGTAGGTGGATTACCTGCGACACGTCACGGGTTGCGCTGGCCTTGACGAAAGAGCGCTTAATGACAGCCAGCTTCCCCTACTTCGAACTTGCCCATCCTCAAGAAGGTGTTGGCAGTGGATTCAAGTATGAAACTGTTCCTCATATTCAATTGGGCTCGATCGCCAACATCCCCGAAAGTCTTGTCGGACTTGATCAAGACCGTTTAGCCGTAGTTTTGAAGAGGTATGCCGATCGACGGCCTCTCTATGATCGACCCCAAGAAGATAAAAAGAAGGCGCGCGTTACCGGCCCCTTTACGTTTGAAGCGGTTCCAGCACCGGTCGTTAGGCCGATCGACGAGATCGAGGAGCAGGAGGCTAGACCTGCGGACGATTCGGTTGGTCGCGACGGCGAGACGAGGCGCCAAGGCGATTGGCGTGATGAATTGTTGAAGACGGGCATTCGAGGCAAAGGAGGGCAGCGGATCGGGTTCTCGCGTGTTGAACCTTTGGCCGGCACTCGCTGGCTTCATGCCGACGCTGAGACAAAGGCCGACAAACCGCAGCGCGTTGTTGCGTCATTTGGTCCCGACCACGCACCGCTTGAGTCGCGTCAAGTGGCACTCGCAATAGAGGAAGCGCAGCAGCTCGTCCCAAAACCAAAGATCATCGTATTCGCGGCTTTCCAGTTCGATCCCGAAGCTGCGAAGGACATAGATGAGACCAAATGGCCGGGGGTGACCTTAATCAAAGCACAGATGAATGCTGATCTTCTGACGGAGGACTTGAAGAAGAAACGTGCCAGCAACGAAAGCTTCTGGCTGATCGGCCAGCCTGATGTAGAAGTGGAAAAAATCGCGAAAGGCGACGCAAAGGGCAAGTGGCGAGCCACTGTTAATGGCTTTGACTATTACAATACGGTGACCGGCACCATCGAGTCGGGCGGCTCAGATAAAATCGCGGTCTGGATGCTGGACCCCGACTACGACGGGCGCAGCCTCTTTCCGCGACAAGTTTTCTTTCCGATGGCTGGTCCAAAAGATGCCTGGAGCCGGCTTGCTAAGAGCCTCAAAGCTGAAATCGATGAAGAGCTAATCGAAGCCTATCGCGGCACGGTATCGCTGCCCTTCGATGCGGGCGAGCACAAGCGCGCCGCCATTAAGATCATCGATGATCGTGGCATCGAGAGCTTCAGAGTGATTGGGCTCGACTGATGGAACAGAAGAGCATCGACCGGCTCATCATCAATTCTCCGTATGAGGAGCCGCAGCGCTACTGGAGCTACGACCGCGAGCGTCGAACCTTTTCATTGAGCGACGGGCGAAGAGCTGCCGGATATGTCATCGCATCCGAAAGCTCCCGCTCGTTCGATGATCCGGGCATCTTCGTTGAAATCCCGCTGGTGAATCAAATCCGGCCGCGCGTGAAGGCGTGGCGGGAGGCTGGCTATCCCGGCGTCACTGGAGTCACAAGGCGGCTTCTGGAGCAATGGACGAATCCAGAGGAATTTGAGAGCAGGCGCTTCTTTTTCTGTCAGCTTGAAGCCGCTGAGACGTTGATATGGCTTGCCGAGGCGCCGGCGGCTGAAAAAGTTGGAATCGATATCCCTTCGGACGGTGGAGAGTTCGACCGTCTTTGTTCCAAGATGGCAACCGGCACCGGCAAGACCCTCGTCATGGCGATGATTATCGCATGGCACATCCTGAACAAGGTCGCTAATCCGCAGGACGCTCGCTTCTCAAAGCACGTCCTCATCGTAGCCCCCGGCCTCACAGTTAAAAGCCGCTTGGCGATTCTGGAGACATCGCATCCGCAAAACTACTACGAAGCATTTAGAATCGTCCCTTCCGCGTTATTGGACCAGCTTCGTCAGGGTAAGGTGATTGTTCGCAACTGGCATACCCTTAATTGGGACACTGAGGAGAAGATCGCGAAAAAGCGCGGTGTCGATAAGCGGGGTGTGAAGAGCGATGAAGCCTATGTTCGCGACGTGCTGGGCGACCTTGCGAGCAGTCGGAATATTCTGGTTATCAACGACGAAGCGCATCACGCTTGGCGCGTCGCTGCGGGATCAAAAGTTAAGGGGTTGACGAAGTCCGAAATTGACGAAGCCACGAAATGGGTCGGCGGCCTCGACCGCATCAACAGCGCTCGTGGCGTTCTTGCCTGCTACGATTTTTCTGCGACACCGTTTGCGCCTTCAGGCAAGAAAAGCTCCGAGGAGGCGTTATTCGCCTGGATCGTGAGCGATTTTGGCCTCAACGACGCTATCGAAGCCGGATTGGTCAAAACACCGAGGGTAGTTGTACGCGACGATGCTGTCCCAGATGCCAAGACGTATAAGTCGCGCCTCTATCACATCTACAATGACGCCGAGGTCAAAGACGATCTCAATCGCAAGGCCGAACCCGAAGAGCCGCTGCCTGACCTCGTCATCAATGGATACTATCTGCTTGGTTACGATTGGCGTGAAACAGCCAAAACATGGGCTGAGGTTGGGTTCAAGACGCCGCCAGTGATTATCACAGTCGCCAACCGCACCGAGACGGCGGCCCGGATCAAATATGCCTTCGACCATAACAAGGTTCGGATTGACGAGCTTTGCAGCGCCGAACGAACGCTCCACATCGATTCGAAAGTGCTTGATGAGGCCGAAGCGGGCGAGGAGCCTATCGTTGATTTGACTGATGCCGATGTCGAGCAGGACGAGGACGAAATAAGCGATGTTGAGGCTCCAAAGCGGAAGCTGACCAAGAAGCAGCAAGCGGAGATTCTGCGTTTGCAAGTCGATACAGTGGGGCGCGTGGGCCAGCCCGGCGAACAGATTCAAAGCGTGATCTCCGTCGGCATGCTGTCCGAGGGATGGGATGCCAAGACCGTCACCCACATCATGGGACTGCGCGCCTTCACCAGCCAGCTTCTCTGCGAACAGGTCGTCGGGCGCGGATTACGCAGGACCAGCTACGAACTCAATCCGGAGACGGGCCTTTTTGATCCCGAATACGTCAACATATTTGGCGTACCCTTCACGTTTCTCCCACACGAATCCGCAGAAGGCGCTATACCCGCCCCGCCCAAGCCCAAGACCGCTGTAGAGCCCGATTCAAAAAAGGCCGGTTTCGAAATTAGCTGGCCCAATGTCATACGTATCGATCACGTCTATCGACCGCGACTGTCCCTCGACTGGCAGAAGGTCAAGCCGCTGGAACTTAACGCGAGCCACACAGCTCAGCTTGCCGAACTCGCCCCTGTAGTCGAGGGCAAACCCGATATCACCAGGGTTTCGCAGATTGATCTGGAACGCTTGGCGCGTGAGTTTCGCACGCAACGGATCATATTTGAGGCAGCGCGCGATGTGTACGATCAGATGCAGAAAGACTGGAAAGGAAGCAAGCCGCACCTTCTCGCGCAGCTAGTCCGCCTTGTAGAACAATTCATTACCTCTGACCGGATCACCATAATACCGGCGCTCTTTAATCAGGACGATCTCAAGCGCCGCCTGATTATCACCCTAAACATGACGAAGGTCGTTCAGCACATTTGGGAAGCGATCCGCTTCGAGAACGCGGAAAGACTGGAGCCGGTTTTCGATCGCGAGAGGCCGATTCGTTCAACTGCCGACATGGGAACCTGGTACACCGGAAAGCCGTGTGATTATACGGATAGAAGCCACATAAACTTCTGCGTCTACGATAGCACTTGGGAAGCGTCGGAAGCGTTCGAGTTGGATCACAATCCCGCCGTCGAGAGCTGGGTCAAGAACGATCATCTCGGTTTCGAGATTCTCTACATCTACCGTGGCGTTGTCCGGAAATACCGCCCCGACTTCTTGGTGCGCCTCAGATCGGGCGACATGCTTGTTCTTGAGACGAAGGGCAGAGATACCGAACAGGATCAGACCAAGCGTCGCTTCCTCGCTGAGTGGGTCAATGCCATTAATGAGCACGGCGGGTTTGGGCACTGGTTATGGGATGTCTCCAAGGACCCCGGCGATATAAAAGACGTTCTGTCTCGCCATGTCCGAGCGCAGGCGGCATGAGCGAGTGACCCATGCCGATCAGGAGACGCGGACATACCCTTGATCGATGGGAGATTGCCTTAGTAAAGGCGATGCTGGAACGCGGAGGATATAACGATCAGGACATCCTCGCGTATTTCACACGACCAACGAGATCAATTAATCACCGTGTTATCTCGGAAATCCGCACTGGCGCGAGATACGGTACAGCCAGAGCTGCCAGCGCGGAGGAACTTGATGAGTTTCTCGCAACCTGGCCCGAGGTTGATCCCCAGACCGGGCTGAGTCTTCGCGGCGATGAGCTACTTATCAAGGCGCGCGAGGCGATGATCGCGGCCGTTCACACATTCAATAGCGCCGGGCTGCACTTTCGCGCCGAGCTATTCATCGTTACCTCTATCATCTCCTGGACTTACCTCTTGCATGCTTATTACCGCCGCGAGGGTATGGACTACCGCTACCACCGCACTGTGAACGGCATAAGGGAGGTTGAAACTACGACCGGGGGCGCGGAAAAGTTTTGGGAACTCGGGAAGTTTCTGCGCGACACCCATTGTCCTCTTGATAAAGGCACTCGTCAGAATTTAGAGTTTCTGCTGGAACTGCGGCATGAGATCGAGCACCGATCAACCACCCGTATTGACGACGCGATAAGCGCCAAGCTTCAGGCGTGCTGCATCAACTTCAACGTGACGATTAAGTCTTTATTCGGCCCCCAATTTGGTCTTGAGCGGCGCCTGCCGCTCGCCTTGCAATTCGTGACCTTCAGCCCTGACCAACGGGCCGTGCTTAAGAAAGCCAGCACGCTGCCGAGGAATATCGAAACGGTGATGGATGCTTTCCATGCGCGACTGTCTCTCGAGGAGCAGGGTGATCCCCATTTTGCCTATCGCGTGGCATTCGTGCAGAAAACGGCAAATCGCGCCAGCAGCGCCGATCTCGCTGTCGAATTCATCAAACCGGAGTCGGCTGAAGCAGCGGAAATCAACCGTGTGCTGCTCAAAGAAGTTGAGAAGCCCAAGTTTCGGCCGACACAGATCGTCAAGGTGATGAAGGATGAAGGATACGACGGCTTTACGATACGCTGGCATTCCGAACTGTGGAAGTCCCTTAACGCTCAAGACTCCGCCAAAAGCTATGGTGTACGATTATCCGATGGACAGTGGTACTGGTACGAGACGTGGCTGAATCGTGTCCGAGAACATTGTCTGGAGAACGCCGCCAAGTATCGCTCCGTTGCTGCGGCGTAAAAGCCAAGACGAAAATTAGTATGATTCTCGATACTCATATTGGCTCGTCCGGCTGACGCCGGATCGGGCTCTACGCGCGCCGCCCATGCGGTGCTTCCCGAGCCGCCGTCGGGCGTCTCGGCCTTTCGGTAACGATCCCTCGCGCAAGATAAATCGGCCAGCCTTCGGCTGACTTTCTTTGCGTTGTCTGCGGGGCCTGCGGCCCCCTGGCTGTCAAGGCCAAGCCCTGCGGGCGCCGCGGGGCGTTTCCCCGTCTTTCGCTCCCGATGGTCGCTGCCAAGACGGGTGATCCCCCTCTCCCCACGGCGGTCTTGACCGCCGAACCCCCGCTCATTGGCGCGGGCCTAGTCGGGTTGCATGCGCAACCCGTGTCTAGGAGGAAGGAAAATGAAGGCCGATGTTTATGAGCGGATCACAGGACAGATTGTCAGCGAACTGGAGAAAGGAGTCCGCCCTTGGTTCAAGCCGTGGAACGCCGAACACGCCGCCGGGCGCATCACGCGGCCCCTGCGATCCAACGGAATCCCATACCGTGGAATCAATGTCCTGATGCTTTGGTCCGAAGCGATGACCAAGGGCTACGCCGCGCCGATCTGGATGACATTCAAGCAGGCGCTGGAATTGAACGCCTGCGTCCGCAAGGGCGAGAAGGGCAGCCTTGTCGTTTACGCCTCGACTGTCACCCGCAGCGAAACGGACACCGAGACCGGCAACGAGCTTGAGCGCGAAATCCCTTTCATGAAGGGATACACCGTATTCAATGTGGAGCAGGTAGAAGGCCTGCCCGCGCAGTATTACGCAACAGCCGAACCCCAGCTTGATACCGTGCAGCGGATCGACCGCGCCGAAGCGTTTTTCGCCGCCACAGGTGCGAACATTCAGCACGGCGGGAATCAGGCTTTCTACACGATGGCGCAAGACCGCGTTCAGATGCCGCCTTTCGAGAGCTTCCAAGACGCCGAGGCCTATTACGCTACGCTTTCCCATGAAATGACTCACTGGACTCGCCATCCGAAACGCCTTGAGCGCGATTTCGGGCGCAAGCGCTGGGGCGATGAAGGCTACGCCATGGAGGAGCTTGTCGCCGAACTTGGTTCAGCTTTTCTTTCCGCTGATCTCGACCTGACACCAGAGCCGCGTGAAGATCACGCTTCGTACATTGCCAATTGGCTCAAGGTCCTGAAAGACGACAAGCGGGCGATCTTCACCGCCGCCGCCGATGCACAGCGCGCCGCCGATTACCTGAACGGGCTGCAAGCCGTGCAGCAGGAGGCGGCAGAATGAGCCGCCCCGACACGATCATCATCGATGACCGCGCCTATCGCTGGCGCGATATCGTCGAATTGCGGCGGCAGCAGATTGCGGCTTGGAAGGCGACAAGGCCGGAGCAACCGGCCTTGTTCGCCCTCAAGCAGGATTCCCGCCCCGCGACGCAGCGCACCGTTGCCGGTCGCTATTATGAGCCGAGTTTGCTCGACCACCTCCGGCAGAACTAGGGGATCGCACATGCTCGATCCCCTCACGACATTGCCATTCATAATGCAGCGTAACCCGCGCGATCTGCGGCCTGTGTTCCGCGTCTCTCCCGTTCAGGGGTTTTTCACAAGCATGGACGCTGCGTTTTAGCCGGGCGCGCCCCGGCATCAATCCAGAGATTCTTTCGTTTGCGGGTTTCCCTGACGTGACCCTCCCGAAACGAACAGAATCTTGGGTGACCCCGTGGCGTCTCCGCCCGGCTGTTCTCTCCGCGACTTGAGAAAACCCTCAGTGAAAGGAGAGACCACCATGAAACTCTTGACCGCAGACATCCGCGAACGGCTGCTCAGAAATGGCCGCGTTCGTCAGCAATTCGAGATGGACGAAGAATCCGAACCCGACTTCCTGCCGGTCGTGAAGCTGTTCACACCCGACGCCGGATGCACATGGCTTCTGACCGAGATCGACCCGAACGAACCTGACATCGCCTTCGGCCTGTGTGACCTTGGCTTCGGCTGCCCGGAGCTTGGTTCTGTCAGCCTGTCGGAGCTTGAATCCGTGCGCGGCAGGCTGGGCCTGCCCATCGAGCGAGACCTGCATTTTACGCCCACCAAGACGCTGTCCGCCTACGCCGACGAGGCGCGGGCGCATGGCGGGATCAGAGCGTGAGGGGGCGCGCCATGGAACAGGCTTATCGATGCGAACAATTTGTCTGGCGCGGCATTACCATCGAAGTCCGCTATTGCCCCGACTGGTCGCCGTCCTACCGCGAGATTTACGGCTATCCGCTCGCCCATCTGGAGATCGAATCCGTCAATCCGCCGAAAGCCGAATTGCCGATGACGGAAACCGGCTACCGCTCGCATTTTATCGGCGCGACGGTGATTGACGAAGAGGGCGGAGCGCTGGCCTTCGCCCGCACCTGGCTCGATCAGGCGGCGGACACGCCGGAATGGAAAGCGCGGGAAGCCGCCACGCGGCAATTTTCGCTGTTCTGATTTCGGCAAGAGCGCAGTCTTATAAACCGCGCTCCGGTCCGGCATCGCGGCTGCGCTGCTGGAACTCTTGCGTGACGGACTGCTCAAGGCGCGACTCCTCACGCTGGATAGCGTTCCAGTGTGTGCGGTCCTGATTCTGGATGAGCGCGTTGTAGGCCTCCCGGTCTTTTTGCGCCTGAATGTCATTGGCCGCGTCAAACGCGAAGCGCAGATCATCCTGCGCGGTCTGGCAGGCTTCGATCCGCTCATTGAAGCCATTTTCGATGGTTTCGCGCACGTCGAGCCATTGGCGGCGCAGCTCCCGGTATTCGCGCTCGATATCGCGTGGCGGCGACGAACCGAAAGACGGCGCGGGCGCGGGCTTGTACGCGAGGCGGTCGCGCATCTGGTCCCATTTTCGCTCATGCGCTTCTAACGTCTGGCGCTTTTGCTCCGCAAGGCGCGCCTGCTCCTGGGCAACACGCTCGACCGCTTGCTGCTGGGCGCGGCTGTCGCGCTCCCGCTGCTCCTTTTGCGTGGCGAACAGCGCTTCGCGCTGTTGCGCGAAACGCTGTTCCACCCGCCGTTCGGCTTCCTGCCGCAGATTGCGATCCGGCTCGCGGGGCATGGGGCGATCTCCCGCGCCTTACGCCGTTTCGGGGATCGCGCCCGGCTGATCGCCCCATTCGTCGGCGGGGGTAAGGGGCGTACCCTGTCCCCGGCGGGCGAGAGCATCGAGCACGTCGTCGCAGGCTTTCAGGCGCGTGGCGATGGCGACGGCTTCCTTCTGGCCGTACACCGTCATGATGTCGTTGCGCTGGCCGAGATAGTCGAAGGAGACGTGGAACGACTCGGCGTACCAGCGCTGTTTGCGGATCGGCTTGCGCGTGATTTGCGCCTGCTGCATCCGAAACTCCTCCGCATCCCGTTCGGCTTGCGTGCTGTCATGAGGGAGGAGCGCGAACCGGTGGGGAAGCTCACGGTCGTAGTGCTTCCAGCCGAAGAGCGTCCGCACGCTGAATCTCTCCAGCGTCAACATTATCCTGACGCGCTTTCTCAAGAGGGAATTCAGCATCTGACGGAGCATCACGCCGCCGACAACCGGAACGGCGATGGCGGCGGCGAGCATCCCGCCATCGGGATTGTCCGCACCGGCGACCGTCAAAAGACCGTAGCCAATGCCCGCCAGCGTGCCGAGATTGCTGAGGGAACTGACCGCCATGGCGCGGAACGGCGTCAGGACGCGCGGCTCGACGTGGAAAACCGGCAATCCGTTGCGGTCAGTTACCTGCCACGTCGCGGGCTTTCCGGCGAAGGGAGAACGAACTTTCTGGTTCATGATGGATATTCCTTTCGGAGAAAGTTGGCCCGGCCCTTTCAGGGGCCGGGCCGGATGTGGGGGCTTACTTCTTCCGCCTTGCGGCTTCAGCGGCTGCGGCCTGAGCTCGCCTTGCGGCCTGAGCGGCGGCTGCCGCGTAGGTCTTTGCGATCTGGTCGGCCATGTTATGGACGGGCGAAGGCCGCTGGTTATGGCTTACCTGCCGGATTGCGGTACGCCGGGCTTCTTCGGGAGTACGCATTGGATCTTCCTTTCTCTGTTTGTCTGTCGTTTCAGACGTGGATTTTGTAGACTGAGGGGACGGGAAGATTCCTCGCGCCAACCTCGCGGAGCGGCTGGCTTGGCGGCAGGGAGATGAGGACGCGGGCGCCATGCGGTTATCGGACTGGCAACTCAACCGGCTGCGCGATGCGCTCAGCGCCTATCACGACTACGAGCGCGGCATTGATGGCGATTACTTCAACTGGAAGGACGTAAGCGCGGCGATCGAGGAATCGACGGGCGTTTCGATTCCGCAAGAGCGCCTTCGGCAGTTCGTGGAAGGGGTCAAGACTCCGGACGGCGGACGCAAATTTCCGGTGCCGCAAGATGCGTGGATCGACGCCATCGTCAAATTCGCTACGGACGAGGACAGCGAACTGATGACCGAGGCGGAGCTGCGCGAACACGCACCGTCGTGGCACGCCGCGTTGCGCCTGCTCGAATATCTCGACCAGGCATTCGACACCGCACGCGTTCTGCCGCCTGCCACTCTGGAAGGCACTTACCGAAGCGCGTGGTTCGAACCACCCGACGGCGCTCAGGAAGACTTTGTTGTGCGCGAAATTACCTTGCAGCGTGCGTCAGAGGACGGGCTGATCCAGCTTGCCATGATGGAGGATTCCTACGACCTGCTGGCCGGGCCGCAGTTCGAGGAGTGGACTCCGAAACAACGCACCGAGGCGCGCCACAGCCGGATCATTTACCGCGGGTGGGGCATTCTCACGCCCGAGGATAATCTGCTGCTGTTCCTCAAGAACGAGCGCAACGGGCGTAACTGCTATTTTCTGACTGTGGCTTCCGACCTCTCGCATTCGTCCCAAAGTCCGGTGAAAGGGCTCGCTCTGTTGCGCCACGACTATCCGATGGAATCCGAAGACGGCGAACCGCTGGAGCCCAAAAAGATGCCGGCGATCATCGCAAGGGTCGGCAACGGGATCGCGCTGTTTCAGAGGATCACCTAGCCGATGCCGACCGTCTTTGAAGGAAAGCAGACAGCTACCCTGGAAGGCCTAGCGCTCAGCCTCACGGAGCTTCGCGCGCGGATCGAGATAAGGCGTGACCACGCGTGGCAGCCGAATCTCGGAGATACGGCGCAGGAGCGGAAGAAACACTGGCAGGCAGTCGCGGAGCAGCGCGCGCAGAAGGTAGAAGCCGGCGCATACATCGGCGACGAGCTGCTTCCGCAGCTTCGCGACAACAAGGCGATGACCAGCATTGGCCACGAATTTTTGAAAGCGGCGGAGCGTGGCAATGCGCGCATGTTGGGCGCATATATCGAGGAAGGATTTCCCGTCAATTATCAGGATCGCGAGACGGAAGAGACCGCCTTGCATGTCACCGCCGCCACGCGAGCGCGTAAGGCGCTCGCTGTTCTCCTAGCGTGCGGACTTTGCAATTTCCTGTTGCGGGACAAGCGCGGACGGCTGGCGTCCGAGATGGCCTATCTGTTTGGGCGCGATCCGGCGGCAGCGCGCTTGCTGCGCCTGAAAGAGCGGAAGCAGGCGGAAGCGAAAGGAATTAAGCTCACGCGCCGTCCGATTCTTTGAGGTAAGCTCAACCTATCATTGAGATAGCGATGGTTTTTAGTTCGAATTCAGCTCTGACGGTCTTTTGCCGGTAAGTCTGACTCGTGACGAATGCCTTCAGGACCGATACGGCAGCACCACTTGACGTGCTTGGCCCAACCTTCATGGCGGTTACGCTCGACAAGGCCGCTTGCAACGAGATTATCCGGCTGTCCATCAGTGCCAACGTCATCCGAGTAGATGTCCACGACCAGCCCTTCGTGCAGGGAAACGGCAACGCCACTCACATCAAGCTTGGTGTCATGCTGCGAAAGCAGCACCAGGTCCCGCTCCAACATCTCATTGAAATCGACATATAGGCGGGGAGGGTTGATTTTGGTCGATTGACTCATAGTGCTGGCCTCGCCAATAGGATTTCTTCAGGCGCCATTTCCAAAAGCGCCTCAACATCTGCGGCAAACGCGATGTAATCGAAGTCCTTTGGCTTTCGCGGCTTCGTACTTATGCGGTGGATTGCTGTCTTCACTGCACCGCGCAAGGCCCGTAACTGATCCTTTGCATCAAGGTCCTTAACGTCTGTCCAGCGGAGCTGTCCGACGCTCCAAATTTCCTTCTTCTTCGGCCGGTAGCTTGTGTAGTCCGCAGTGGCCGCGAAAGTTGCACCCCATTTTTCGAAGTCCGCAATTTCGAAGCAAAAGACAAATCGGTCGATCGAACTGCCGAAGGATTTATCTAGAAGTCTCTTGGTCAGGTATTCTTCCAGCGCTGACATGGAGATTTTCCAACGACCGCTGGCCTGCCATTCATCGGCAGGTTTTGAGTTTCCGCGTTCGTGACCAACGAAGAGAACTTCCTTGCCGGAACTGATCACTGTCCGAAATTTCATAGATGGGCGATCATCATTCTTTGTTGCTCATGATTACGTAAAGAACTCCTCCAAGCTTAAAATTATACCACAAGAGGTACAGTCACTTTATGTATCCCTCGCATAAACGTCCTTGAAAACCGCCCAATGCGGCCCGCCTGCATCGAAATACTCCACCCGTTGCAGGATCATCGGATCGTAACCCGCCCATACGACGAGCTGCCGCTTAAGCCGGTCGCTGCGCGAAAAGTGACGACTCACTTCATCGGGCGTCAACAGATCGTGCAATTCCATGCTGGCGCTGCGCCCTGATAATCCCGATTGCGCCTGTTCCGGTCCGACCTCGCCCTGACGGGCGACTTCGATCCGGGTTTTGCCGAGACGCCGTGAGACGTATTCCAGCGTTTCGAGATCGTTGTTGCCGAAGAACTGGAGGATGCCGGCGTTGCCGGCGAAAGTCTCCCAACGTTCTTTGTACAGAGCTTTTCCCTGTCCCCAATCCTGCAACACCACCCAGAGCTTGACGTTGAATGACGCGATCTGCCCGGCCGCATCTTCGAGCTGGCGCATGTGGCCGAGCACGGGAAATTCATCGAGGCACACGAGCACAGGCGCAGCCGGTACAGTTTTCTCGCGCTCCATCGCATCAAGGAGCTGGTTGATGAAGATGCGCAGCCAGCGATTGCACAGCCCCATGCGGCTCGCGGGCAGGCAGAGATAGACGCTCACCCCGGCGCGGTCGCGCTTGAGGTCCGCGAGATCGAAGTCGTGCCCGGCCAGAACCCGACGCATGGCCGTGTAATCGAGGAACTTGGTATGACGGCGCACGGTCGAAAGCACACCCGCGCGCTCGTTGCTGCCCTTTTCGTAGAAGTCCCGTGCCGCGCCTTCGAGCGCGCCGGCTAAATCTTCCGTCGCACTGTTTTTGGCGAACCGCGCGGCGTTTTGCAGCATCTCCTTTTCGAGAAGATGCAGCGGCTCTTCGTCTTCGCCGACGAGCGCCGCCGGCTCTTGCGCCAGCGCCGTGCGGAGCAGATCGCGGACAGTGAGCAGCGTGCGCCGTCCCTCGTATCGGGGATCGGTTGCCACATGCAGGATCACGCCTTCGATGAAGTTTTTGGCGCTTTCATCCCAATGCGGGTCCTTTTCCTGCCCGCTGCGCACGACAAGCGCATCGGCGATCAGTCCGGCATCTTCGATGATCGTCGGGCTGCCGGATTTCAGGACCGCGAGCGGGTTATAAGCCTTGCGCAGATGCGCGATGCGGCTTGAGGCGTTTTCAAATGGATCGAGCACATGCACGTTCTGACCGAGCGCGGCGCGGCGCGCGGCACTGATGTTGGCGAGTTCGGCCTTGGGGTCCGTCGCAAGCACGCTACCGCGATAGAAGAGAAGGTTATTGATGAGCGTGACGGACTTCCCCGCGCGCGACCCGGCAACGGTAAGGACGTGCCGGTTATCGTCTATGCCGACGAGCTTGGGACCGAGTGCGCCGATGAGAATCTTCCCGCCCGGATTGAGCGGGTCATATTCGAGTGCTTTCCGCTCAAGTATGACATCCGGCGTCTGCCAGCGCGCCTGCGGCGCCGTCTGCTGCTTCAAATAGCGCGAGCTCAGGCCGCGTGGAATGTCGCGTGTGAAGTCGTCGAGAAAGGAATTCATAACCGCTGCTCCGTTTACCACCTCGTTAGGCGGGTCGCGGCTAATGTCCTCTGGCGCAGACGCACAATTCCTCGCGCCAACCTCGCGGGCCGGAGGCTTCACGGCGAGCCAGAGATATAGGTCGTCTGCTGCGGCACTGGCGGCGCTGGCGGCGGCCATGCTGTCGCCGTTTCCCTGTCGCCTGTTGTGGTTCGGACTGTCTGTACCGTTGAAGAAGGCGGCGGCGGTTCGGTCGGTCCGCCCCTCAGGGCTTCTGTTTTTCCTTTGTCCTGACCGGGATTGCTCTTCTTTCAGCCTTTGACCCAAAAAGCCGTTTAGCAGACCGGCGGGGATGCTCTGCGGCGTGTCCTTCGCCTGCCCGCTCCATTCGGCCCGAAGACGGGCCTCCCGTGTTGGCGGACACGTCCCCGGCGGCCTGCCCTCCGGCGGGTAAGGCTGGAATGAGCCAGCCCGTTCAACAAAGGAGAAGACCCATGACTACGACGAACCAATCGACCGAAACCGGCAACGCCCGCGCTAATGGCAAAGCCAAACTGCCGACCCACGTCGCCAAGGTGCGCCACGGCTTCGGCAAGAAGGCCACCTACGAGCGGATCGGGGTTGCCTGGCGCAACGACGACGGCTCGCTGTACGTGAAGCTGTCCGGCACGCAGGTTGTCAGCGCCCTGACGCTCTATGAGCTGGAGGACAAGGAAGCCGCGCCCGCCGATGCTGGCGAGCCCGCAAACGAAGAGGCGGGGGAATAACCCCCGCCTCACGGCTTCCTTCACTTTGCGACAAGGCGCGGGCTCATGAGCCCGCGCCGCGTTTTTATGCTTCTTCAGACGGCGGCGCTATATCGCGATAGCCACGGGGAGTCGATCGATCGACGATCATGGGCTCCATGTGCTCGCCGCAGACGAGCTTCGCACCGTGCTTCGCCCATGCCTTCATGTCGCCGTGCGGGCAGGCGTAGCGGACGCGCTTGCCGCTCTTCGTTTCGGCATCCATTTCCGCACGGACCTCGGCACGCCGGTTCGGTTGCTCCGTCCACGAGATGATAAAGCCCCGCGCCAGCAATTTGCGCACCGTCCGGTCAAAGGGTCCGTCCGGCACGATCATGTGATCCATGACATCGCCGGTCTCGTCTCCGCCCTCTTTGCCAGTTGAGGTGGGCTGAAAGCCGATTGTTTTCATCTTCTCGGCCCATTCAGTGTTGTGATAACGGCCACGGCCCGGCTTGCCGAAATGATGCTGCCACAGGTGCACCATCTCATGAGCAAGAGTGGCGAGCACCGCTTCCTGTGGCCGGTCCCGGAAGTGAGAAGGATTGAGCGCGATCTCATCGGTGAGCGTACCATCGGTTTTTCCGAAACGATCGCCGCAGAAATACCCGTAGCTCTTTTTGCTTCGTTGCAGAGTGATGAGACAATTGGGAAGGCTGCCCTCGAACAGAGCGCGGTTCAAAGTCTCGTAAGCTTGTTGCAAAGGATCGTAAGTTTCGCGCGTTGGTCTGACAGCCTGATTGTTAGTGTCGGACATTGCAGCTCTCCGCTTTGCTCTTTGCTGCTCCGACCGGCTCTGGGATGTGCATCACACAGATAGTGGAATGTGCATCACAGAAATCTTCGAGTGCCGGTGAGCTTCATCGCGATGATGAACAAAGTGGATTCAGCTTTTCCTCGTGCATTCCTCTCGTTATGATTTCGCAGTGCACATCACAAATCATGTTTCAGAGTTTGTGGTGCATACTCAATTTTAAACTTCCTTCGCTACAATCGAAGTATGGGAGCACTGAACCGACAGTGATTGGTACAAGGTGTGCGCGGTACTACCGCGCGCACCTTGCGGGGGGATTTCCCATCCCCCGTGCGACCCCCAGGGCAACCCCTAAGCTCACGCGTCTTTGACGACGCGCTTGCTAAGGGGTTGGATCAGCCGGCCGCTAACGCTTACGGGCATCGAGCCCTTGCCGGCTGAGCGCAACGACTGACGTTGCGCGTTTCGCGCTAAGGCGCGATCGGGGAGACTTCGGCTCTCCCCCATCCCCATCGAACAAAGGGCTTCCGCGCCCCTTGTGACCCACGGTCAGGACTTTCGCGTCCTGCACCACGACCGGTGTTTCGACACCGGCTTCGACCGCAAGGGAGACTTCGCCTCTCCCTTGGGGAACCCATCGACCGGGGCAGGCGCAGCCCCGGAGCCCGCGGTTCGCGCGAGGACCGCGCGAGGAAGGCGGACGAACGGCGCGCCTAGCTTTTGGAGATGACGGACAAGACCGACAAGAAACGCGATTCTCCTGTCTCCTACCGCCCGCCGGCAGAGCTGCGGGACGAGTTCCGTCGTCGCGTCGAAGCGTCCGGTCTCTCCGCCAATGCCTATATCACCAAGGCGCTCTTCGATCTCGCCACACCCCGCCGCGCCCGTCGCCCGCCCGTCGAGAAGCAGATGCTCGCGCAATTGCTCGCCCGCTCCGCCGCGATCCGGGACGCTCTGGATAACGCCGCCCGCGTTGCCGGCGATGACAGCGGTGCCGCCGATGCGCTTCAGGCGGCGTGCGACGAGCTATCCGTAATCCGCGCCGCGCTCCTCAAAACGATGGAGCGCGCGCCGTGATCCCGTTCGGCAGCCAGCGCGCCCTAGGACAGGACCTTGCCACGCACCTTCTTAATGCGCAGGACAATGAGCGGATGGAGGTGGCGCAGGTGCGCGGCGCCGTCGCCCGAGACCTGCACGGCGCATTCGCCGAATGGGAGGCGCAAGCCCACACGCTGACGCGTTGCAGCAACTATCTCTACAGCCTGTCCGTCAATCCCGACCAGCGGCAGGGACGGCTCACCCGCGAGCAATACCTCGATTACATCGACCGGGTTGAGAACCGCATCGGGCTCGCGGGCCAGCCCCGCGCCATCGTCTTCCATGTGAAAAAGGACAAGAACGGCATCCCGCGCGAGCACTGCCACGTCATCTGGTCACGCATCGACGCCGAACGCGGCAAAGCCCGCCAGATCGCTTTCGACCACGACAAGCTGATGATGGTCACGCGCGAATTCGCCCGCGACCACGGTCTCAAGCTCCCCGATGGCTATTACCGGGACAAGGGACAGGAGCGACCGCAGAAGAACCGGCAGCTTTCTCTTTACGAAAAGAGCCAGCAGGACAGGGGCGGCCTGTCCAAGGAACAGCACATGGCTCAGGTCACGGCCGCTTGGCAAAAGCGCGACACCCCGCGCGCCTTTGTCCGGTCGCTGGAGGATATGGGTTACATCCTTGCCACCGGCACCCGCGATTACGTCCTGATCGATCTCTACGGCAACATGAACAGCCTGCCCAAGCTGATCGACGACAAGAAGGTCCGTACCAAGGACCTGCGGGAATTCCTCGGGAAGGAGTTTCCGAAAGACTCCCTGCCGAGCGTTGACGAGGCGCGGGCTCTGGCATCTGCCCGCCGCGCGGCGATGGAGCTGTTCCGCAAGGATGAGGACCGGGCGGCACGGGAGGCTATGGAAAAGGAGCGACGCGAAGCGTTGCAGCGCAAACATCAGGACCGCCGCGCCCCGGTGGAGCAGGAGAGCAAGGGGCTGGAAGCACGGCAACGGCAGGACAGAGGCGATCTCGCCACCCGGCAGAAGGAGGGCCGGGCGGCGCTCAGGCAGGGCTATTTGCAGGAGAGCAAGCGCATCCGGCTCGACCGCGCGACGCATCGTCCGAAGGGTCTGGCAGCCTTCCTGGGCCGGATTACCGGCGTCGCGCTGATTACGAAGAAGGTTCAACAGTACCGTGACAAGACACGGTACGACGCCTTCGTCGCGCAGAAGCGGGACCTGACCGAACGCCAGCAGCGAGAATCGGCTGCGCTTGTTCGCCGGCTGGAGCTGGAAAATCTCAGCATGCAACGCCGCCTGCGGGCGCTGGAGCTGGTTGAACAGCGGGAACTTCGGTCATTGGAAAATGCCCTGCTCAAGGAGCGCCGGATCGAAGAGCGGGAGCGCACAAGCCGCGAGTCGTCGCCCGAACCGCATACGGACGTATTCAATAAGGCGGCGAAGAAGCCCATTGACCTAAGCGCCGAGTTTGCGCGAGCGGCTCAGGGCGGCGAGGGCGAAGGCGAGGCCTCGGGCGAGTCGGCGCAGGACCTGGCGCCGGAAGCCGAGGTCACGATTCAGCGGCGGAAGCGCACGAAAGACCGGTCGCAGGACGTGGAGCGCTCCGCTAGGAGCGAGCGCTCCGCCAGAGACACGGATAATGGTGGACCCTCCGGCGACGATCCAGCGCCGCGTCGGCGGCGCAATCGCGATCTTGATCGTGGACGGTAAGCAACAGACCTCTTAACGACTCAGCCCCACAACATGTGGTATCATCACCCATATACTGACACCACATTTTAGGGACGCGGCGACATCGCTTAAGGATGGACATCATGATTGACGTGAAATTCGAAATTGGGGGGCGTCGTGTTGACCCGTCAAATATGAGCGACGCGATTGAGGCGATGCTCCTTCAGGGCATCGCCAGCGAGATCCACCGCAAAGTCAGCGGCGTTCGCAATCCCGATACCGGCGAAACGCCGGTCGTTCTTGTGCGCGGCAGCGATCTTGAGAACCTATCCTTGGAAATCAGCGGATCAGAGGAATTGGTTCGGCTCGCAACCGAGCGCCTTGGTATCCAATCCTCCGACAACAGTGCAACTTCTCCGACCGCGGAAGACTCTCCTACTGGAAAGGAGGGGCCATCACCGAAAGCCTTCCTGTGTCATGCGACCGAAGACAAGCCCCTGGCGCGTCGGATTGCCGGCGACCTACAGGCGGCCGGAATTGATACCTTCTTCGACGAATGGGAAATGCGCGCGGGGGACAGCTTGAGACAGAAGATCGATGCCGGCCTCGGTGGTTGCTCCCACTTTATCGCTCTCCTAAGTCCCGTAAGCCTCCACAAGCCCTGGGTCAAAGCGGAGATGGACGGAGCCTTCGTGCTAAAGCTCGAAGGCTCATGTCGTTTCATTCCCTTGCGCCACGGCGTATCGCCTGAGTTGCTACCGCCGCTGTTGAAGGGGTCTTTATCACCATCGCTGGACGACTACGAGCGCGATATAAAGACTCTAATCTCCGATATTTATGACATCAGCCGCAAACCACCGCTTGGACCGTCACCTCCCCTTTTGCTGAATCGGCGAGCCGGAACCGGATTGTCTGCGGCTGCTGAAGCAATCGTCCGCCTTGTTGTAGAGCGGTCAAAGACGGGTATGTCTATGGACCCTCAATTGTCGCCGGATGAATTGCGGAGCGCAACCGGCATGCCTGATAACGACATTATCGATGCCGTTGACGAGTTGCACGGGCTCGGTCTCATGCGGCGTTACGCCAGCATCGGCTGTGGCCCGATGGGCTTTCATATGGTGGTGCCCGAGAATGAGCTATTCGCGAAAATGGATCGGCATTTCATGGCGTGGAACCCTGAGGAGGACGCCGTACGTATCGCCGCCGATATGGTGAACAGTCGCGAGGACGGGACGAATGTCCAGACGCTGGCCGCGCAGTACGGCTGGGAGCCGCGCCGCATGAATCCGGCCGTCGCTTTTCTTGCTAACCGCCGCCTCATTAACGCATCAAGGGAGATCGGCACACACCCGTGGAATCGTTTATTGATTATGAGGACGCCGGCGACGCGACGGTTTGTCCGGGACAGGTCCGGACCAGAGCGTGACGCACCTCCATGATCAATGCGAACATAAGGCGCCATGATTAAGGGCTGTTGAGTTTATGGAGGTGATTAAGCCGATTCCTGATCCACCGAAGGCGCTGCGAGAAGCGGCGCTGAGGGGTACGCTGATTCCCTTCGTTGGCGCCGGGGCATCGCGCATCGCGGGTTGCCCGAACTGGTCGGAATTTGCTGATGGCGCGCTCCGCTTCTTCGTCGAACAGGGCAGATTCAGCCACGGGCAACTTGCCCAAATCAGTCATCTCAACCCGCGCGTGAAGCTGTCGATCGCCAGGGGGCTTCAGGCCGAGCACAAGATTCTGATCGATTTTGGGAAAGTCTTGTATCCCACTGGACGCAAGGACAATCCGAAAGGGAGACTCCTCTATGAGAACCTCTCCAAGCTTGGAAAAACATTCGTCACCACCAATTACGACGAATGGCTCGACACGACAATTGGCGCGCCGGCACCATCGGTCCGCGCCGAGTCAAATCCGGCGGAATCACCGATCGAGGAACGGCCAAAAGTTGTCTACGAAGTCGATGATCTGACATCCGACAACCTGAGGCCAAACACGGTCATTCATCTCCACGGTTCCGTGCTCAAGCCGGAAAGCATGATCCTGACCACTCAGGACTATGTCAGGCACTACGCCAACGATCGGTTTCCCCGCGGCGGAAAATCGGAAAACAACGTCCTCACGTTCCTCGAATTTCTTTTCACCCAGAAAAATGTTCTTTTCGTCGGCTACGGGCTCGATGAACTTGAAATACTGGAATACGTCATCGGCAAGGCGCGCCTGACCGGCGAACCGGGGCACCGGGAGATGCGACATTTCCTTCTCCAAGGATTTTTCTCCCACGAGCATGAGGTGGCCAGAAGTCTTGTCCCCTATTATCGCGAGTGTGGCATCGAGTTGATCCCGTTTCTCCGGGACAATCTGGATTGGGATCAGCTAATCGATGTTCTTGAGAACTTCGGGCGGCTCGCGCCGGTTGGACCTCCTCTGAAGGTTCAGTCGCTTAAGGAGATGGAGGCTTTGCTCGAATGACAGAGCTTTCCGTAAATCAGAAGACGTTCATCAAAAGGATGACCGAAGACGAGGAGTACGAGCACAGGGGCTTTGAACTCCTCCTCAAGCGGCTCGATTTCGACAATTTTTTCGACGCACTGGCGCAGGCCGGCCTGTTTGATCCTTCTCGCAACCTCGGTCCTGTTCCAGCAGACCGGCCCGGTTATTACCGCCTGCCGTACTGGAGCCCGCTTGCCTATCTCGAAGCCGCCGCCAGACGAGCTGGCGAAACGGGCGACGCGGCGCTGGGTGAGAAGGTCATGAACGTTGTCCGTCGGGTGAGCGGCTGGCGCGATAAGGATGGGACCACACGCGACAACGAGAACACTTGGCACGCGTTCGCCACCATCCTCGGTCTTGTCCCGTTGTCCGTCGTGTCACTGGCCGATATCGACCTGCTGCCGGCGTGGTTTCAGGCGCCCTTCAGCCAGTCAAGAGTCGGCGCAGAACTTGCGCGCGGTCCGCTCAATAGATTTGTCTCCAGCGACCGGCCTGAAGACTGGTCCAAGGCGTGCCGGATTCTCAATCACTGCACCGCTCTCCTTTGGAAGGACGAGAAGCAGATCGGCGGCGGGACACACAAGACCGCGGTTACCGTGGTAGATGACTATTGGCTCAAGGCGCTTATCAACTCGAATGCGGCCGCCCTAGGCGCAAAGACGGGAAGAGAGACCGCAGAAGTCTTCCTGACGCGGCTGCGCGATCTCTTCGCGCACGACATGGATGGTCGGCTAACCTATTTGTCGCGGCCGGCAATCGAGGATCATGCACAAAATCACAATTGGGACGGACCGGAGAACCGGCTTGTCGAAGGACTCCGGAATACGCTCTGCGGCTGGGTGGATCACGACACCGCCAGCGCGAAGCCATTCATTGAGCAGCTTCTTCGCGATGAATCGGAAATAGTCCGGCGCATCGCCATTCACGTCCTCAACGAACGCTTTGACGTATTGCGCCAGTCCGTATTGCTGCTGTTCACGCCTGCGATGTTCGATTCCGGCCACCTCCACGAGCTTTACGGCCTGCTCAAGGCTCACTTCGCTCAATTCACCGAGGAAGAGAGAGCGGCGATATTGGCGGCGATTCGCGCTCTGCCGCTTCCGGAAAGAGGCGACGACTCGCAACGCCTGCTCCGCTATCTACAGCGCCAATGGCTATCAGCCATTGCCGGTCAGGGGTCTGACGCCGCAGACAAGTGGTTTCATGAGCTGATGTCCGATCCATCGCTCGGCGGTCTTTCTCCTCACCCGGATTTTCATTCCTATATGGAGTCGCACTGGGGATATGGACCGACGCCGCATAGCGTACAGGACCTCGTCGCATTCGCCGAGGCTGGCACTCTCGTCGACAAGCTCAACGGATTTGTACAGACCGACAAATGGGATGGTCCCTCGACACGATCTCTTGCCGACTCTGTCGTCGAGGCGGTTGGCCTGGCGCCAAGGACTTTTCTTGCTCTGCTTCCCTCATTCCTGAAAGCGAAACGCGAGTACCAGTATGCGGTGATCGCCGGATTCAAGAAGCTATGGGATGCGTGGGACGGAAAGCAGTCTGACTTTGATTGGAATGACGCTTGGCCCAAGCTCGTGGATTTTTTTGAGCACGTCCTGACCGGTCAGGCATTCTGGACGGAACCGGTGACGGACGACGGTTCACTCTCGCCAAACCGCAACTGGATTCCGGCGGTGATTTCAGAGTTCCTGCGGGCCGGCACGAGAACCGACAAAAAAGCATATGACCCGGCCTTGCTGCCGCGTACGTGGTCGCTGACAAAGATCCTATTGAAGGAATCGGATTCACAGCAAGAAGCTGGCGAAGGGGATGCTCTTAACAAGGCGATCAATACCTCGAAGGGAAAGGCGGTCGAGGCCCTGTTCGATCATGCTCTCCGCTGGTGCCGGGTATTCGATGCTCAGACGAAATCGCATGCAGAGATATGGAAGGAAATGCAGCCGGTGTTTGACGCGGAAATCGCATTATGCGGGAACGGGAATTTTGAGTTTTCTGCGCTGTCCGGAGCATATATCACGAACCTGCATTACCTGAGCGGCGATTGGCTGCGCGATAACTTGCGTAAAATTTTCCCGACCGATTATCCAGCTAACTGTCTCTCCGCACTTGACGGACTTGCTTTTGCGCCGGCGACAGAGCCGGTCTATCGGCAACTGGTCGATGCGGGCATTATTGAGTGGGCTTTGGGCCGCGAGATGAAGGGATCGCACGCGCGGGAAAATCTGGTTCAGCGCATGTGCGTCGCTTATCTTTGGGACAAGGAGTCGCTTGAGTCGCCCCGGTTTGCGCTTCTGTATGACGCGCGCCGCGAGGACGATCTTGAAGTCGCCTGCAAGTATTTCTGGGCAATTCGCGGCGAGCCGCTTACTGCCGAGCAAACTGAAAAAATACTTCTCTTCTGGCAGCGCTGTGTGGTTTGGGCAAAAAGGGTCGAGCCAACGCCAGTCAAAGTGCTTTCGGCCCTGAGCCTCCTGAGCTGCTACCTGAAATCCGTTGGCGCGCGCGAACTCCCGTGGTTGCTCACAGTCGCCCCTCATGTCTCGGTCGACTACAACGCGGACTTTTTTGTTGAGGAGCTTGGGCGTCTTGTGGAGGTGAGTCCCCTGCAAGTGGCTGATGTTCTTGTTGCGCTTTTGGAGACTTACCAGCCGTCATTCGACTTCGAGGACAGGCTCAAGAATCTCGTGACGAAGCTGGCGGCGCAGCCGGAAACAAGGCCACACGCGCTACAATGCGCCGAACGTCTCAGATACATTCCGGGGATGATTCAGCTTTACGCGCAGATTTCCGATCCAACGCAGGTGGCTGACATGCTCACATCCCAAAAATGATCACGAGAGTTCCACAGAGGACGATAGATGATTGCGTCACTTGCGTCGTGGCGATGGTGACCGGCTATTCCTACGAGCGGGTGTTGGACGATAGCAAACGGTATGAGCAGCAGACGAAGGACGGCAAGTTCTACGAATGGTGGGTCGATTACCTCCAACACCGGGGCCTGAAGGTGGACTTCAGGCGCTTCATCGCGGCCTACGATCTCTGGAAAGATGGCGGCCGAACTGTCGGCATCCTCGGAATGACAATCCCTCATCTGAAGCGCCGGCATGTAGTAGCCGTGGACGCTGGCGGCGTAGTCGATCCAGCGGATGGATGTCCGGATCGCCTGAATCTAGCGGATTATATTGCAAGTCGCTTGCCGCAAGGTGTGGTCTTCGACGACGTATTTCTGGCAATTGTTCCGAGATAAAGCGCTGGTGCTATGTCCCCATTAGCCACTCGATTTGAAAAGCTAAAATTCATAGTGGATGAACTCCAACTCGCGCTCCACCTCGCTAGACATGCGCCGGACGCCTTCCTTGCACGTACGCTTTCCAGGCACGTTGCAGTACGTACCGAAAACTTTATCGCTCACGCACGCGGCTTACGAAAACCACTCAATCAGGCGCGCTTCGAGACGCGCGGATTTCACAAAACGAAAGAGGTCTATGCGGATTACTTCGACGAATATTTTCACCTCGTGAGGCACAGGCTGGGAGCCCATGTGCAGGATTTTGATTTCGGCAAAAGGATCGAGCTTTGGAACGATATCGAGGTCGTCAAGATCGGTTTTTTTGTTGACGGAGCTAAAGAGATTTACGAGGGTCTCGCACCTCTGAAAATCACTGGATATGTGCCGTTTATTGAGCCAGCCGACCTGACGGACGCCGGGCTAACAAAAGCGTTACAAGAATTCAAAGGTTCCGCTGAAAACCGTCAATGGGCGGAAATCGGCGTCGATCCTCTTTCCATGACCAGGCCAAACACGGCCACAGTGTTAAACATGAGTCCTGTCCACCTGCGGGCGGGGCAACTCGTATTGATACGGCGCTGGATCAAAGCGCAGCGGGATTTGGTCGCGCGCCTGCGCGGCTACGAGGGTATGTTTCGCATTCTGAAATCCCGACTCATCACCGACGTAGTGAGCTTCTTTGACGGCTTGGTTACCAGACCGGTGACAGCGGGCGCTCCGCAACAGATGGATGGTCTGAACACGCTCCTTGTGAACAGTGGCCAAAAGCCCGCTGCGATCGATCAGTTTTTGGGCGTGTACGCGGTTGATCCGCCGCTCAACGCAGCGCGAGAGCTGCGCGATCACTTCGGAGCGCATCTGGAGATCGACGACGCGGTCCCGTTATCGGCGCTGTTAAGCGAGATCGACTCGTTTGATCTTGAGTCGTGCCTTGCTTTTTTCGATCGCTTGGCACAGGTGTTCGAAAAGGTCTGTCACGAGGTGCTGTTTCTACGGATGTACGTCGCCGACGGGCAGCGGCTATATGGTGTGACACCTAACGCCACGTCGGTAGTTTCGTTCGACCAGCGGAATCCAACGCCGGTTACCGCCGCGGCACCGATTCCAGACTACAACAATGAGCAAACGTATCAGGACACTCTTGCGATGTGGCTAAAGGGGGACGAAATATCCCGGCAGGATGCGCGCCAGTTTTTTTGGCAGGCATTTTTGTATTCCGAGGTCGTTGAACAGATCGCTGAGGTCGAAGATTTAGGCGGTGGGTGGCGGTCGAATAGTCATGATTTAAGAAAAGCGCACAGGTTCGTAATTGAATCACTGCGAACCCGCGCGTCGGAGGACGACTTTGTAAAGATACTTGAGCTGTTGCTCGCGTGTAGTTCGGGCGATCCGTACATGCTGGCCGAGATACTGATCAGGCACAGCCTGACTGCACCGCCACAACACGATATCCCGATATGCTATTGCCTCGGCGAACTGGCGGGGTGGCCACATAAGACCGTCAATGCATTCTTGGCGAATCGAGCAGCGACGATTCAGGATTGGAATGCTCAGTTCCTAGCTGTGCTTGCACTTTTTAAAATTTACGTTCGGTCCGAGGGGCTGGCACGGGTCAATCGTAAGAATCCGTTTCGGTCCTACGCGTCAGATATTGCGCCGCTGATAGCGGGTATGACGGAAGAGAAGCGGCTGCTTTGTTTGATCGCCTTTGCTAGCCAGTTCTGTAGTCCCCGTAACGGAAGTTTCGCAAAGGTGCTAAGCGATGAATACAGCGCGCTCCAGTCCGAAATCGAGGCGTTATGCAACGGAACCTCGCTCCACCCGATATGCGCCCCGGTGGACAATCTCCTTCATCAGCTTCTGCTAACACACGATTATGTTGGCGTCTGTCTGCTGCTGGCGGATCAATTGAAAGCGGCGAATTTGGACTCGTTGGCCGATAATCTTTTGACCGCGGCGTGTCGGGGCTGGGTAATTGCGATGCCCCATAGTGAAGCAAGGCGCAATCTCGCGGCGTGTTTTCTGCGCAAGCAAGAATTTGCTACAGCGCTTGAGATCGCGGATCGACTGGCAACACGCAATCCGGATGACGTGATGCTTCAATTATTTGTAGTCCAGGTGCTGGCGGGTACGCCAGGTGCCGGAGCCAAGGCTATTCAGAGAATCGCGACGATCAAGGCCGACTACAAGTTGACCACCGCACATCAAGAGATGTTGGCGGAAATCGAACGATATCTGGTGGAACCTCCCCGTTTGTGAGTGTTTGGCCCATCCAGCCTACGGCCCGACCGGGCTCTACTCGCGCCGCTCCCCAAGCCCCTGCGGGCCTCGGCCATCCGGTGACGATCCCTTGCGCAAGATCGTGATGGTGTGAGCCGCGCAGGCTCACCGCTTTCTCAAATTTGAAGCAGGGCTCAGGGAGGACGCCGCCCTCCCTCCCTTCGGCGCGTCTTCTGTTGGACCGGCAGGGCCGCGTCCGGCGCAGGCCCCCAAGAACCAAGAGGGGACCCGCCCCGTCCGCAACCCGGCCGGCCGCGAAGGCCACACCGACCCTGACCCACCCGCTCTCGGCGAGGGCCAACGGTTGCAGGCGCACCCGTCTTTCCAAAGGAAGGGAATGGTTGAAGGTCGCGAATGTCGCGGCCCGCGCTCATCACAAGAAGGAGAAAATCATGACCATGCAATCTGTTTCGTTATCAGCTTTGGAGGCATCCGCCGCGAACCCGCGCCGGAAGTTCGACCGCAAGACCATCGAGGGGCTTGCCGCAAGCATCAGGACCGATGGCCTGTTGCACAATCTTGTCGTCAGCCCGGTGAAGGGCAAAGGCAAGAGCCAGCGTTTTCAGATCGTCAGCGGTGCGCGGCGATTCCACGCTCTCAAGCTGCTGGAAGATCGCGGGGAGTTGCCGGAGGATTTCACGGTCGCGGTGGAGGTGCGCGACGACCTGTCGAAGGATCAGACGCTGCGCATTGCCACGGTCGAGAACCTGCAACGGCAGAATATGACGCCGCTGGAGGAAGCGGCGGCACTGACCAAGCTGGTTCACAAGGGCGTCACGCTGGATGATGTGGTCGCGCAGACAGGATTGAGCGCCACCACCATCAAGCGCCGTCTGGCGCTCAACGGCCTGTGCAAGGAAGCAAAGGCGGTGCTGGCGAAAGGTGAACTCACCTTGTCGCAAGCCGAGGCGCTGACCTTGGGCACTGACGAGGCGCAGCGGAGCATCCTTGAGGAAATCCTGCGCGGTTGCGAATTCAGCGCCGATCAGATCAAGGCCACATTGCTGGACAATCGCCCGACCGTGGCGCTGGCGATCTTCCCGGTGGAGCAATACACCGGCACCATCACCACCGACCTCTTTGCCGAGGACGAGGCTTCGTATTTTGATGATGCGGAGCAGTTCATGAACTTGCAGAAAGAAGCGGTGGCGCAATTCGTGAAGCATCACGAGGAGCGGGCCGCGTGGGTCGAAGTGACGGACGCCTACCACATTCCCGATTGGCAGTACCGCAAGGCATCGAAGCGTCAGAAGGGCGGCGTCCTTATCAATCTCTCGCCCACGGGTCAGGTAGAAATCCGCGAAGGTCTGGTCAAACGCAGCATCGACAAGCAGACCGCAGTGGAGACGATGGATCATCCGGCAGCGCCCACCAAGCGCAAGGCCGCGTATTCATCGGCGTTATGCGCCTATATCGCGCATCACAAGACCGCTGCCGTGCAGGAATTGCTTATCGCCAGTCCGCGCAAGGCGAAGGAGGTTTCCGTGGTGGAACGCCTTGTGGGTTTCGAGCCGCACGAGGCCATCCGGTCCTTGGCGAAGGAGAGCGAAGCGCAGAGCGCCTATAGCGTCCTCGCAGGACAGGTCCGGCAATTTTCAGCCAAACTTGGCTTTGCCATCGCGGAGGATGAGTCGCTGTGGATGCAGTTTCCTTCACAGGATGCGGATGATCTCAACCTGTACGAGGTGGTGAGGGGCTTGAGCGATCACGAACTTGAACAGCTTGAGACGTTGCTGATCGCACTCACCTTCGGTCAGCACGATTGTCAGAAGCTCGATGCAAGGGACAGCCTGTTCAATCGCGTGGCGCGTGACCTTGGCGTTGACATGCGCAACCACTGGCAACCCGACAGGCGCTTCCTCGACCGGCGCACCCGCGACCAGCTTGTCGCCATCGCCACAGATTGCGGCTATGCCGAAGGCACGGGTCAGGTGTCCTCCTACAAGAAGGCCGATCTGGTGAACGCACTGGCGCGGCATTTCCAGACCGCCCGTGCCGCAGCAGCGCCGACCCCGGCGCAGCGGAAGGCGCGGGAGTGGCTGCCAGAGGCCATGCTGTTTCCCGCCGTCGATGCGGACGCGCCCGCCGAGGCCGAGGACGAAGCGGAGTCCGTTGAGGAAGGAACCGTCGAGGATTGACCGTTTCACCCATCTGCGGCGCGGCTGACTCACTGGTCAGCCGCGCCGCTTTTGCTTGCGGAGGTGACAGCAACGGCGGTTCGCGCGACAATCATTGTCGCAGTTAGCAGGGGGGATTCATGAGAAAGAAGTCATCCACCGTCGAGCAGTTGGCTGCGGGCTTGCGCAAGCGCGCCGAAACGGGCCGCTTCACGCTGGACAAGGACGAGCTGATCCGGATCGCCGCGATGCTGCAAAAACTGGAATACCGTTGCGGCGAGGCTCATCAGGTGGTCGGTTCGCTCGCCACCGATGCGGGGCTGTTCGGTGATCCGGCGGTTATCAGGGCACTCGATTTATTGAGCGACCCGCAGCGTGACGGCGACATTTTGCCGTTTCACACGGCGAAGGATTTGGCGCGAACGGCTGTCCAGCCACCGCCGCGCCCAAAACTCAAACCCTCCCCGAAATCATCCCCTGCAAAAACCCGCAAGCGATCAGGGGAGTGACAGCAGCGGGCCGTCCTTGCGCAGGCCCGTTCCCGTACACAGCTTCGAGGCGGTGCCGCCGGGCGGGATTTCGCAGAGGAGCGCCACGAACTCGCCGATCCTGAATTCTTCCTCGGGCCGCCATAGCGCGGTGAAGATCGGCGCGTTGTCCTTGAGCCCGAGCCGGTAGCTCCGCACATGCCACTTCACCCATTCTGAATCGCTACCGGCGAGCGCGGCGAGTCTTTGCGCGTCCGCGCTGTTCAGCGCGATCCCCTTCACATGCAGGTAGGTTCCGTCCCCATATTTTGACTCGTAGACATCTTCGTGCAAGACCGCCCAGACGGTGAGGATGCCGCCCGCGTCCCTGATGATCTTCCGCACGCTCTCCACCATCGCGGGCGTGATTTCGGTTTCGCCGGCATGCTCTGGCGGACCGATTCGCAGGACATTGCGTTCTTCGTCGAACTGCATGGGCCATCTCGCTCGGACGGGAAGGATAGCAGGCAAGGAAGCTGACCTCTACCCGGCCACGAGCGGCTCTATTGACGGTCGGCTCTTTCCGCCGCTACGGCACGGAGCGCCTCCGCATCGGTCCCTCTTCGTCTCGCATCGTCCCCGGCCAGGCTTTTTTCTAGCTCGGTCATTTCGCCGAGAAACCTGAATCCATCGACGACACGTTGAATCATCTCCTCGAGGTCGGGCCTTTGGTCTTTGCGAAGAAGCGAGGCGAGTTCGCCGACATCATAATCACCGGCACCCGTGATCCGCTCCCGGAACCGGCCGTAATCAAGATTTTGGCCATCGCTGCCCCATAGTTTGAGTACCGCCAGAGAGCGAATGAGGTCGCGGTCAAGAGCCCGGATTGCGATTTCGGAAAGATCGTGAAGGTCTCTGATTTTCGAGCGCTGGCTGGCCGCCCGGATTTTCTCCGCCACCGCTTCGTCGAAGGCCAGAGAGGGAATGGCAACCGGTTCAAATTCCAGCAGCTTGAAATGGTCCAGAGCGAGTTGCGGCATCGGATGCACGGGAAGAACAGGCCGCTCGCGCATGCTGACCTGTAGCTTGATCTTCACGCCCTTCTCGTTACCGGCGTGCGCACAGACTGGATTGGCGGCGCAGCCCTCATCGGTCAGATACCAGTCCTTGTCACGGTCGAACCTGAATGAAATGCCGTGATAGGGCTGTTCGACAGCCTCCAGCATCATCAGCATCAGATCATCGACGCCGATATCGGTGCGGCATGTGAAGTCGAGGTCGGTTGACAGCCGGCCGCGCGGCCCAAAGACCATCTTACGCAGCATGGTCCCGCCCTTGAAAGCTACATGCGCGGTGATGCCCTTCTCGGCAAAGAGCTGGAGCAGGTAGGTCAGGATCACATCGATTTCGACGTTGCCTATATCCCTTGCGCCGGAACGGCTGGCGACCTGCCGGAGCTGATTTGCTGTCAGCATGATGACCCGCCTTCCGCCTTGATCCGTGGCACTTCCGATAAAAGATCGCTGCGGCGCGCATGCACGAACACGCCCCATGCGGCAACGTAGCCGATATCCCCCTCTTTTCGTTTTTGCCGGCCGAAGATCGAGCGTCGGGATTTGGGGATGGCGCTTCTGAGTTTCAGGCGCAATTCCTCGGGCAATGGTTTGCCGACAAGCTCGATCAGAAAGCCGAGCCGCTGGAGCAAGGCGGTTGATTTCATCGCCAGCGCGGCGGTGACCAGTTTGTCGTGATCGATTTCTCCCATCGCGCTGTAGACGATGCGCGCGAGTTCGGCAGGACCGCCCGCAAGGTCCGGACGGTCGATGCAATCGACGACCGTCTTCTCCGGGTCGGAGATTGCGGCGTTGCGGCCATAGACGTTGTAGCTCTTGAACCCGGAAAACTTTCTCGGCGCGATTTTGATGAAGCGCACCTCCGTGCCCTCGATGGTCCGCGCCGGCATTTGACGAAGCACGGCGACCGTGACCGTCATCGGCTTTTGCGTGGTGAAGCCGTGAAAGGCCGCCGCCGACCACCAGCCGATATAGGACGGCTCGGCGGCGGCGGCGGCGAGCGCGATCGGATTGTTTTCGCCGAGGTTCTCAGGACCGTGCTCGGGCGGAAGCACCATGTAGCGTCCGCCCACCAGCCGGGTCAGCCAGCCTTTTCTGAGCAGGTTGCGGATGACCTTGCGGGCCGTCGGCTCCGAACCGAGAAGGTCGATAATGTCCGCCGCATGCACGACTTCGCGGCCCTGCTCCTGGAAGGAGAGGATCACTTTCGTTTCTTTGGGACCGAGCGTGCGTAGGTTTGTTTCCATGATTTTTTTGCCCTGACAGGGCTAATGCACTATACAGATAAATCTAAATCAGTTAGTCTGCGGCGTCAAGTTTAGATCGTTTCATATCATAAAACCGCCCTGAAATGGCAAATATGATATACGGATCAATCTACTGGAGCCGCGAGGAACCCGCGAGGCAGAGGGAATCGGGCACGGCTCATATTGCGGGCTATGAGCCATGAGCCAGAGAATATCCCGGAACGCGAGACGCTGCGGCAACAGATCGCCGAAGGTCACGGATTCGCTCTCTACCGGCACTATGCCGAGCGTGAAGCCGCTGCCTATCTGGGCTTGCACGCCGTCACTCTCAAGAAGGCCCGCCTCGCCGGATCAATCGGGTACATCGCCAAGGGCCGGCGCGCCATTGCCTATTTCGGATTCCAGATTGCCGATTATCTTATCGATCAGGTGAGACCATGCCGCGCTACAGCAAACACAGCTTCCAGATCGGCGAATGGTGGCTCTCGCAACGGGACGGAAGTCCCGCGTGGTACGCCACCTTCTACGACGCCACGGCCAAGCGCACGCGACGTATCAGCCTTGGCACGGACGATTTTGAGCAAGCGAGCCAGAAGCTCCTAGAGCGCTATCTCGAAGAGCACCGGCCGCAGAATGCACCTGTTGAGTCCGTCGCGCTCGCCGATATCGTGCTCGACTACTACAAACACCACGGCCAGCAGGCGCGCAGCGCCGTCAGCATCCGGAAGTCGTGCAGCTACTGGGTCGATTTCTTCGGTGACGCGAGCATTGCCGAAGCCACCAAGCCGGCGAAGCTCGAAGCCTTCATCGCCCACCTGACGGCGCAAGGGCACGCCACCGCTTACGTGCAGCGCATTCTCGGCGTCGGCAAGGCCGCCCTCAAGCGTGCCTGGCGGCGCGGCGAGATCGCCGGCACGCCTTATATTCCCAGCGTGAAGGTCAATTACGGCGAACCGCTCGGACGGCCCTTGAAGGTCGCCGAGCTTGCGCGCCTTCTGACCGAAGCGCCCGATCATTTGCGGCTGCTGATGATGATCCTCATCGGCACCGCCTGCCGTCCCGAAGCCGCGCTGGAACTCACCGGCGCGCAGCTTGATTTCGACGACGGTCTCATCGATCTCAATCCGCGCGGACGGCCCCAGACGAAAAAATTCAGGCCGGTGGTGAAGCTCCCCGACGTTCTGGCGACCGTTCTTGCCAACGCGCCCGAAGGGCCGCTCATCACGTTTCACGGCAAGCCGATAAGAAAGATCAACAAGGCGTGGCGCGCCATGCGCGAAGCGGCCGAACTCGACGCGACGGTCAATCCCTATTCGATCCGCCACACCGTCGCGCGCTGGATGCGCCAGCACGGCGTGCCGGCGTGGGAAGTGGCGGCGCAGCTCGGCCACAAGTCGCGCGACTACCGGACGACCGAACTCTACGCAGCGTTCGATCCCGTCTATCTGAGCAACGCCGTGTGCGCCATCAATCTGCTGTTCGATGAGCTACGCGCCAGTTTCGCGCCAGTGGATGAGGTCTTCTTCAAACCTCACCACTCGCAACCTACGGATTTTATTAGGAAATTTGGAGCGGGCGAAGGGATTCGAACCCTCGACCCCAACCTTGGCAAGGTCCCAAGGCGGTTTACGCCACGGCATCTTTTTCTATCCCCGAGCCAGCTAAGTCAATACTCCATATGGGATTTTCTTGCGGGGGGCCGTCCCGAGCCTATCCTCGTCATACTCAACGACTTTCGCTCTGGTGCTTCCCCCCTGCTTCCCCGCCCTCCCCCTGCAAATCCGGGGAAGCAAATTCTGGAACAAGCATCGAACACAAGAGCAGGAAGGCGGATCATGGCGAAGATTACCAAGCGAGCGGTGGATGCGTTGCAACCCGACAAGGATCGGGACGTGTTCGCCTGGGACACCGAGCTGAGAGGCTTCGGCATCCGCGTGAAGTCGTCCGGCGTGAAGACATTTCTCATCCAGTACCGGAACATCGAGGGGCGGACTCGGCGGCTCGTGCTCGGTCGATATGGCGCCCTGACGCCGGAGAATGCGCGTGATCTCGCCCGCGAGAAGCTCGCGGGCGTCGCCAAGGGCGAAGACCCATCCGCCGAGCGGCATGCTGTCCGAGCGGGAATGTCGGTCAATGAAGTGTGCGATTGGTATCTGGAGGAAGCGGAAGCCGGCCGCATCCTCGGGCGCAATCGCCGGCCGATCAAAGCGTCGACGCTGAAGATGGACCGGAGCCGTATTGAGACCCACATCAAGCCGCTGCTGGGCGCTCGACTCGTCAGCGGTCTCACCCTCAGGGACATCGAGGGGATGCAGGCGGACATCGCCGCCGGCAAGTCTGCGCGAGGCCGGAAGGCAGGGCGAGGCGGCAAGTCGACTGGCGGCTCCGGAGTAGCGAGCCGCACGGTTGGAACGCTGCGCGGACTCCTCGGCCACGCCGCCCGCCACAACATCGTCGGCAAGAATCCAGCGGAGGGCGTTCGACAGCTCGCGGTCGAGCGACGTCAACGACGGCTGAATGACGATGAACTTCGGCATCTCGGACAGGTCATGCGGAGCCTTGCGGCCGAGGGAGAGCATCCGAAGGGCCTCGCCGCCATCCGATTGATGCTCCTGTCCGGGTTTCGTCGAATGGAGGTGTTGGGGTTGGAGCGCAATTGGTTCAGCCGCCGAGACCATTGCGTTCGCTTCCCCGACACTAAGAGCGGCGCTCAGATCAGGGTTCTTGGCGCGGCCGCGATAGCGTGCGTCGAGTCGGCGCCCAGACGGGAGGGCTCGCCCTTTGTGTTCCCAGCCGACTGGGGCGATGGCCATTTCATTGGGGTCGTCCGGGTGCTGGATCGCGTCTGCACTAAGACGGACCTGAAGGATGTGACGCCCCATGTCCTTCGGCACACCTTCGCCAGCGTGGCAGGAGATCTGGGCTTCTCAGAACTGACGATTGCCGGTCTCCTCGGCCACTCCGCCAGCGGTGTAACGCAGAGTTATGTGCATCTGGACACGGCGCTTGTCGTTGCAGCCGATCGCGTGTCAGCGCGCATCGCGGGGTTGCTTGACGGACAAGCCTCGCGCCGGCGACGCGCCAAGGGCCAATGTACGGGTGACAAGAACATGCAAGCCGCATGAAGGCTGGCTTCGCGCGGTGGACTTGGAGTAGCTCGGGCAGCGGTGGTGGTGCTCTGCGTCGCCTTTGCCGGGACCGCGGCGGCGCCGAGCTTCCCGACAACGACTATACCAATCCCGACAATTGGCTCTGTCATCCGGGCCGCTACGCCCGAAGTCGCGTTCCCGGGCGTGGTGTTCAAAGTGATCGAGGATCCAGACGCGTTGATCGAGATTGCACTGGCTTGGCTCCCTGGCTTGGAAGACGCCAGCAGTTGGCTGCTTTGTAACGTTCCTGCGTGATGAAGCGCGGTCACGACGCCTTCTCTGACGTGGCGGTCGTCCGCCGCAACTTGGCGAAAGCGCGGTCGGTCAACATGAAGCGCGCCAGCATCGGCCCGATCAGCTTTGCGGGCTCGACCGCACCCTGACCGGTCTCGTGGGCAAGCGCCTGGCCATAGGCGACGAGATCGCGATGGATGGCCGCCGACAGTTCCACCGTCAGCTTCACCGGCTTGTCGTCTGCGAGCGCTCCGAGTTTCAGCTTCGCCATGGTGGCCTCCTCAACCGCGGTAAGGTTCGAGAACGAGATCGTGAGTGACCATCACTCGGACCGGAAATCCCGGCCAGACGGTGATTGTCGGCTGGACGTTCAGCGATCGCCCGACGACCTGCTCGCCGATCTGGCTGAAGCTCTGGGAGGCGCCCAGGCGAATGCCCTGGAGCAGAAAATTCTCATTGTTGCTGGTCCCCGCCTCAGCCCCGACGCTGAGCAGCGTCGAGAGGATCGCGGCCTTGAACAGCATGCCCCAATGGTTGTCGACCTCGTCCTCCAGGCCGGCATAGCCCTCGGGATCGGCGCCGGGCTGGCGCTCCAGCACGATCGAGCGGCCGTTCGGCATGATCAGCCGGTTCCAGACCAGCAGTGCTCGCGACTGACCGAAGACGATCTGGGCGTCGTACTGGCCGACCAGCCGCGCGCCCTGTGGGATCAAGAGAATTTTTCCTGTCGGGCTGTCGTAAACGTCCTCCGTCACCTGGGCGGTCACCTGCCCGGGCAGATCGGAGCGCAACCCGGTGAGCAGCGCCGCCGGGATCACCGCGCCAGCCTGCAGGACGTATGGACTGGCGGGCGCCTGCACGCGATCAGGGCTGACCGTGCGGCGGTCGACATTCCCGTTCATGAAAGCGAGCTTGTGATCCTGAGAGCTGAGATCGTTAGACCCGCCAGTCAGTGATGCTGCGGTAGCTTGAGCAGCTGCCAGCGCCGGAGAGGTCGCCGTGGCGATCTGCCCGACATTGGTTGTCGCGAAAAGATGGCTGGTGCGAGCGGCATCCTGCTCCTGGGCGATCCGCTGCTGCCCGGGATTGGGTGGTGCTGCCGGCGCCGGCATTCCTGGCGCCGGCGCGCCCGCGTTGACGATCGGCCGGCCGAGATCGCCGGGCAGTGGCGGGCCGAGCTGCGGCGTATTCCGTGGCAGGCCCGTATAGTCTCGCGGCAGATTGGCGAGACCGTCCGGGGTCGAACGATTGTCGGTGTTGTAGAGCTCGGAGCTGGCGGTCTGGTGATTGGGCTGCAAGGCGAAGAACAGCGCACCGCCGATGCCCACCGCGACGACGCCGCCGAGGCCCATCAGCACCTTGCGCGAAAGCCGTGTTACGCGCGGCCGATCGGGCCGCAGCCGCATCTGCTGCGCGATCCGCGCGCCGCCGTCCGGACCCGCAGCCTCGTCCCGCGGTGCCTCGCTCACGACTGCGGCCTCGCATCGGTGCGGACGATGCGGACCTTTTTCTGGGGATCGCCGCCGAGCCGCAGCTCGGCCGCGGCGAACAGCCGGTCCACGATCATATGGTTGCCCTGGACGCGATAGTTCACGAGCTCGGCGCCGCCTTCCGCGCCGATGACCCAGAGCGGCGGCATTTCGCCCTGGCCGATGCCGGCGGGGAATTCGATGAACACCTGCCGGCCGTCGTCGAAGGCGCGCAGCGGCCGCCAGGCCGGATTGTCGCCTTCGATCCGGTAGCGGAAGTTGAGGGCGTCGATGTTCACGCCGGCTGCGACTGGGGCGGCGGCGTCAGCGGCGGCGTTCCCGCGCCGGAGCGCGATGAGCTGGTCCTGAGCATAGGCCCAGGAGACCGACGCCATGTAGGTCTTCTCGGCCGAGCGCAGCTCGAGATGATAGGTGCGCCGGTCGGTGTTGATGATGAGGTTGGTGACAAGGTCGGGCCGCGTGGGCTTGACCAGGATATGGACGCGCTTGGTCGGGCCGGTCCCGCTCTCGGTATCGCCGATGACCCAGCGGACGGTGTCGCCGGCGGCGACGGGGCCGGAGCCGACGAGTTGCTCCCCGGCTTCGAGCGTGATGTCGGTGATCTCGCCGGGCGCGGCATAGACCTGATAGAGCGCCCCGTCGGAGAAGGGATAGACCTGGATGGCGTTGATGTAGCCGGCGCGAGTCGGCTGCACGCGCGCGGCGCCGTTCGCCTGCTCGACGCGCGTGCGCGGGCCGGCCGCTTCCGGCGGCGCGGTCCTCGCACCCGGAATCGGCTTGAGCTGTCCCGGCAGCGGCAGAGGCTGCGGGAGTTCCACGATCTGCACGGGCTTGGGCGGATCGGGCTGCAGCACGGCAGGCCGGGGCGTGTCGTCGTAGCTGATCT
>Ga0307373_10000740_pt1 | contig 62536 bp, 44 predicted proteins | sample OX2MG_FD_202534 | JGI IMG/M metagenome (GOLD analysis project Ga0307373, IMG submission 202534) | Soil microbial communities from Risofladan, Vaasa, Finland - OX-2 | ecosystem: Environmental > Terrestrial > Soil > Coastal area > Acid sulfate soil | place: Finland: Risofladan, Vaasa | collected... | reverse complement strand
GAAACTGGGCGACGGCCTAGGAAGGCCGCCCCACATCCGCGCTGCGCGAGTAAACTCGCAAGTTCTGGAATCCTCGTCGCGTACAGTGGGCCAGCGCTCGCAAGCTCGCTTGCCCCACCTTACGACTGCGGCCAGCCCCGATCTTAGCATTCCCCCCACGGCGGCCAAGTACACGGTTGGCCCGGCCGCCCGCTGAGGTTATGCTCAATCCGTGCCATGAAACATCCCTCCGAAACGAGCCTGAGCGATGCCCGAAAGGCGGCCGAAAGTTTGGGCATCCCCGCGGTCGTCCGCCATATCTTTTTGTGCTGCGCCCCCGAACGCCCCGAGTGCGCCAGCCGCAAGAGAATGGACGCCGCTTGGGACTACCTCAAATCGCGGCTGAAAGAGCTGAAGCTCGTCGATCGCGGCGGCGTCTATCGCACCAAGGCGGCCTGCCTGCGCATCTGCACGGGCGGACCGATCGCCGTGGTGTATCCGGAAGGCGCCTGGTATGGCGAGTGCGATCCGCCGGTGCTGGAACGGATCATTCAAGAGCACCTGATTGGCGGCCGAGTGGTGGCGGAATACTTGATTGCCGAGGGGCCGTTGGGGGCGGGCGGCCCGGCGGTTGATTCGCCGGTCGTGTCGCAACCGCCCGACAGCGCATCGAACACGGCATAGCCCCAGACGGATAATGCCAGCAGGGGGCACAACCAAAAATTGTAACCCCGCGTGATCTCGTAGCTGCCGGCTATGCCCAGCGACGCGGCAACCATCAGCCAGCCGGCGGGGCGACGGCCGGGATTCAGAAACGCGCCGGCGGCCAAACCGGCCAGTGCCGGCGCGATCACCACGAAGCCGTTGTTTTCCATGCGCGGATTGAAAAGCGCCAAATAGCAGGTGGTGAGCGCGAGCACCGAGCGGGCGGCGCGGATGGTTTCCCGGCGGCGGACCACCAGCCAGGCGAGCACGACCGTCAACCCGCCCGCCAGCGCCCGCACCACCGTTTGCACCGGCAGCGGCGTCGTCCACCCGATTGCCGACAGGAGTCCGAACAGATCGCTGACTGGGTTTGCCTCGCCGGGATTTCCCGCCAACAACAGCTTTTGCAGGCAAACGTGGTACTGATCGCAAACATAGCCCGCTTGCTGCGTGAAGAACGGAAAGACCAGCAGCGCGGCGGCACCGAGCATCACCGGCCGACGCACGGGCCGATAAACCAAGAAGGCCACGGCGATGGGGACGATCGTCAGGGGCTTCATGGCCGCGCCCAGACAGAGCCAGCAGGCGGCCGCCCGCCATCGCTCGTGGGCCAGCTCGACGAAGGCCAGGGCGGTCAAAGCCGTGAGTACCAGATTCATCTGGCCGTTTCGAGCGCTGGCGACGGCGGGCGGAATGGTCAGCAGCGTCATTAAGAAGAAGACCCGATGCCCGACGACACCACTTAAACTGGCCCACCGCCAGATCGCCAACGCCAATCCGCCGATCGACACCATTCGCCACAGGACTTCGCCGGTCGGGCTGGGCAGGTAGGCGAAGGGCGAGAAAAGAATGGCCGCCTGCGGAAAGTAGAGGAAGCCGTGTTTGCCCTCGGTATAAATGGCACGTCCCGCGAACCAATGGAAGCTGGCGTCGCGATAGTTGGGAGTGACGGTGCGGTAGTCGGGCGCATCGACGACCACGGCGGCGATCGCGCAAACGAAGGCCAGCCAGACGTACCACGCCCGCCGGTCGTTTAACAACCAGCGGGGCCAGCCAGTCGCTGAGCCCGCTGCGGAAGTCGAAATGGAACCGTAGGCCATAAGCGGTTGGAAAAGTGCCCGTGTTTGGGGTTTCCCCCACACTGCTCCTTCGCTGTCGAGCCGCACGCTAACCCAAACCGGGCGGTCCGGGCAAGGTCGGTTTCCTACGTTCGCAGCTTCCGGGGCTTCGGCTTGCGCCGCAAGGCCACGACGCAAATCTCCTGGCGGTTGTGCTGCAACTGCCGGGCACGCACATAAGGAAAGCCCCACGAGCGGATGCGGGTCAGATAATCGGGCGTCTCGCCGGCCAGCTCCCAATCGAGCAGCTTGAGCGTCAGCAGCACGCCGCGGAGGCGGACGCGCCGCGAAGTGGCGATGGCCTCGACGGCATCGAGCGTGTAACGCGGGGCCACGTTCATGTCGGCGAAAAGCCATTTCACCTCGCGGAACTCGCCGCGGCGAACGTCGCCTCCGCGCTTGCGAATGTGGCGAAAGTTCGGGTGCTCCAACACCGCCGGATCGACAGTTGCCGGGTCGACGCCGATCACGGTCAGCCCGCGGTCGAGCAGCGCCTGGCACGAGCCGCCGGGCGAGCAACCCAGCTCCGCGGCCACATCCGACGGCGCGATCGGCAGCCGCGACCAGCGCAAGGCTTCTTCCATCTTCAGCCAGGCCCGTGAGACGGCGTAGTCCGGCAGCTTCAAGCGGCTCAAGCCGCCGGGCCGCCGCGACGCCCAGCCCGCCGCGCGATGATAGCCCACCCACCACTCGCTGGCTTCGACCAGCAGGCAATCGAGCACTAAGTCTTTGGGACGCGCCAGCGGCGGTGCGGGCGGCAAGGGCGGCGCGTCGGCAGGCCAGAGCGCGCGGAGGGCCGCTTCGGCCGACTCGGCGGCCGGCGTGATCCCCGGCTCGAAACCGTGTTCGCCCGGCGCGGCCGTGTCGCGCTCGAAGACGTGCAGCTTGTGGTAACGCCGGCCGCCTGCCAGCCGGGCCACGTCGCGCACGCGTTCGTCGTCGCCGGCCGCTTGCGTCTTACCCAGCGAGAACCCGCAACTGCGAGCAAAGACGCTGCGCGGGTTGAAGTCGTCGGCCAGTCCGTGATCGGGCGGCAGCTTGAACGTCAAGAAGCCCGGCCGGGAGTAGGCGAAGCGGAACGCCGGCCAAAGTCGGCCCATTTCGGCCTTCGCGGCCCGTTCCGCTCCGACCTGGCAGGTGATGAATAAGAACTGCGGCGAAGCGACAGGTGGTCGTTCTTGTTCCATCCATTACCCTTGCCGTGCCGGCGAACCCACAAACTGGGACAACTCGATTGTAGTCGCTACCATGAGCTTCATGATCTATTTCGGCGTGGTGTTGCTCATTTTAGTGCTGACGGCCGGCTGGTGCATGACCTTGCTGAGCCTGCCCGGCAACTGGGTGATGGTGGTTGCCATCGCGCTGTTCGCGTGGTTGGCGCCGTCCGGCGGCCCCGATATCAGTTGGCAGACGGTCGTGGCCGTGCTGGTCTTGGCGGTGTTGGCCGAACTGCTGGAACTGGCGGCCAGCGCTTTGGGAGCCAGCCGGGCCGGCGGCAGTCGTCGCGGCGCGGTACTGGCGATCGTCGGCTCGCTGGTCGGCGCACTCGTCGGCGCCGCGGTGGGAGTGCCCATTCCGTTCGTCGGCTCGCTGGTCGCGGCGATTCTGTTTGCCGGCATCGGCGCACTGGTGGGTGCCATGCTGGGCGAAACCTGGAAGGGACGCACGCTGGCCGAAAGCTGGAAGGTCGGTCAGTCGGCCTTCTGGGGACGCCTGCTCGGCGCCTTGGCGAAGACCGGCATCGCCACCGCCATCTTCATGATCGGCGTCCTGACCGCGCTGTTTTGGAACACGTAACACTGGTTCCGCAACCTATTCCTCCGGCCTCGGCGGCCCGTCGGCCGGCGAGCGCGGCACCTTGTCCAAGTCGATCACCGTAACGTCGCCGAGGTGCAATCGCGAAAGGTGGCCGCCGATCGAAAACGGCCGCCGCACCGAAAGCGGCGCGTCGTCCTGGCAACTGAACAGCACCTTGCCGTCCATGGCCACTTCGATCTCGCGGCCCATCTTCGTCACCGAGAGCGTAAACAGCGCGGCCTTCGGATTGCCCGTGGCCACGCCTTTGAGCAGCTTGGAACCGCGATACAGCGTGGTCGAGGCATGGCTGGAAAGCAGCAGGTATCCGCCTCCTTTTTCAATCGATACGTCGGTCGCCGCCGTGCCGAAACGCAGGTAGAGCCGCCGCAGGTTCTTCCGCTGCTCCGGGCCGATCTTTTGCCCGCCTTGCAGATGTTCCAGGGCGCAGGAGACAACGATCTGGAAGTTTTCGGGCAAGGCCGCGCGGCTCGTCAACCAGAACGGTGCGCCGAGGTTGTCGATCACGAGCTGCTTGCCTTCGTCGCGAACATGTCCCTGCACGAGGTGCCAGTTCGCGGCACGCGGCGCGATGGTGATGGGCAACTCCAGCCGCCGGGGGTCGATGGGTCCGGGCGGCGGCCGCACGTCGCCCGCCCCGCGCTCGGCGCGGTCCGCCGCCGAGCGGATTTCCGACAGATAAAGTGCGAAGCCGACGTTTTCGGCGTTCAGCTCCTTCAAAGTGATAATGCCCACCGCTTCGCCCCGGCCGTTCAACAGCGGCCCGCCCGAATTGCCCTGGTTCACGGCGGCATCGGTCTGGTAGTACGACTTTCCGCTGAAGCGGACCCGTGTCGACGAGATGCTGCCTTTGTTGAACGACAGCACGGCCTCGTTTTCGCGGATGTAGGGATAGCCGATGACGGCCACGCCGGCGCCCAATTCGAGCTTGTCGTAGGACAGCGGCAGGGCGGGAAAGGTGCCATACTCCGGCCGGGCCGCGATCTTCAAAATCGCGAAATCAAGGTTCTCGTCTTCCGGCGCAGAATAAACCACGCTCGCCTGGAACCAATCGAGATCGTCGGGGTCGCCTCGCGAGGGGACGCCCACGAGCATGATCGTGCCGCGGGCGGTCCGGTCTTTCGGCTCGATGACGTGGCGGCTGGTGTAGATCAGGCCGTCGGTCGAGGTCAGAAATCCGGAGCCGAGGGCCACCTCGTGCCCCGGCGTGATGCGCCGGATGAAGACGATGGCCTTCCGCGCCTCGGCCACGTTGAAGGTGTTGTCGCTCGACGCTGCGGCCGGCACCGCCAGCAGCAGGCAGAACCCTACGACCGCGTTCGTGCTACCGGTGCGCACTAAGGGTTGCCGCCAGCGTTTGGAGGGCCAGTTTTTGTACGGTGCGAAAATCTTCGTGGATGGCCTGGCGCAACAGCGCGGCGTCGGCTGGGGGCAACTGCGAGAACGACACGAGGTTGTTCAACGCCACCCTCAGTTGGTTTGACGATAATTCCTGTTTGCCGGCGCCGAGCAGTTCCAGCCAGCGCACGCGCTTCTTCTCCCAACATCGGCCGGTGCGCTGTTGCACGCGGCGCCAGCCACGAGTGAGGAGTTGCCCGATCTTGTCCTGAACGGCGGGTTCGAGTTCTTTCGTGCTTTGCATAAGCGGCATGATGCGGTCCTCGCAAATCCCATTTACTATAACCGGCGTTTCGCCTTCGCCAATGGGCTGGGTCGGGGTTTCAGAAAAAAATGCGGGGCCGGCCGGCACCGTTGCCGGTTTGGCTCGATTTGTTAAGATTCCGTTACTGGTTACTGGTTACTGGGAGGGCCGTTCTTTTGAACCTGGGGAAAAAGAATGCTCGCTGCCGCGGACAAGAAAGGGGCCGCCACCGCGCTGCGGATTTTGCTCGTCGAAGACCATCCGGAAGTGGCCCAGGCACAGGCCCTTCTGTTGCGGGCCATTCCGATTTGGAAGCGAAAGACTGGGCTATCCAGCCGATAAGCTCATGCCCTCCAGCCGATAAGCTCATGCCCTCGCGCCCCGCTATCGCCGCTCGGCGGTCTCGGCCTGTTTGACGGCGAGAGTCAGAAACTGGTGCAGCTCCACGGGCGAGAGGTGGCCCTGCTGCTTCGCGAGCAGGTGCCGTTGCGGCGTGACGACGAGCAGCGAAGGAAACGCGCTGACGCGCAGCCGCTGGATGAGCATAGGCTGCTCGTCGGCGTCGATTTTCAAGGCGACAAAAGTCTGGTTCATGCGGCGGACGACGCCCGCGTGGCGAAAGGTGCCCCGATCCATGCATTCGGCCACCGTCTTGACCAGCTCGGCCGGCACGGGCTCGCTGTTGCGCTCCAGGGCATAAGCGATATGCCGCTTGACGTCTCGGTTCCTTTCGTTTCCATCGAGCGCCTTGAGCTCCGCCTCCAGTTCCACCCCGTGGCCCAGCATCCCATGAGCCGCTTCATTTCCGCGGCGGGAATGAGCACGACGTTCGAGCTTTGAAGAAGGAACGGCTGCGCGACGAGCTCCCTACTGTGAGTGCGACCCACTCCTTGGCGGGAAAACCATCGGTGCTTGATTCTATCGGTTTGCCCTGCCAGCGGGAATGGTGCCGGCGCCGGCGAATTGTGAAGTGGCTTACAGTTTTCTCGACGGCGCAGTAGTATTCTCGTAGCAGCCTGGCACGCCGAGCGCAAAAGACGGCCCGGCTGAGCCCGCCGAGTTTGGCGGTCTTTCTGCAACATGTTTTTTACTATGAAAGGATGGCTCATGTCCGAACTCAATCGGCGGGATTTCCAGCGGCTTTCGATGGCCGCGTTTGGCGGCGTTTTGGCAGGCGCCACGCTTGGCCAATCGGCCGAGGAAAAAGAAGAGAGCAAAAAAGACTCGAAGAAGAACCCGTTGCTCGTCGAGCCGCACGTCTGCCGCGGCTTGAACACCTGCAAAGAGAAAGGAGCGGGCAAAAAGAACGCCTGCGCCGGGCAGGGAACCTGTGCCACCCTCAAGGCCCACGATTGCTCCGGCCAAAACGACTGCCGAGGCGAAGGCGGCTGCGGCGCGACGCCGGGCGAGAACAAGTGCAAAGGAATGGGCGGATGCGAGGTGCCGTTTAAGCATGACGCGGCATGGAAGAAGGCCCGCAAGCGTTTCGAGGAGTTGATGAAGAAAGAAGGGAAGAAAGTCGGGCCGGCGCCCGAGAAGAAAAAGAGCTGACGCCGATCGGTCTACGCCCAACGTTGCCAGCGATGCCCTCGGTGTTTGCAACCGGGGCATCGGCTGGCCGCGGCGTCGTTCATTGCTTTGGAGCGGGACCGGCCTCCGCCCCAGCCGCCGCCTACTTCACTCCGCGCATCTACACCGCGACCATGACACCAGCGAGACTCGGTTACCCGCAACTTGGGCTGGGCGTCGGCCTGCGCACCGCTCATTTCCCTTACCTGCTCGAGCATTGGCCCGCGGTCGACTGGTTCGAGATCATCTCCGAGAACTTCATCGACTCGCGGGGACGGCCGCGCTATGTGCTCGACAAGCTGGCCGAGCGCTATCCGATTGTGATGCACGGCGTGTCGCTCTCGATCGGCAGCACCGATTCTCTGAGCTTCGATTACCTCGCCCGTTTGAAACGGCTGGCCGACGCCATCAAGCCCAAGTGGATTTCCGACCACCTCTGTTGGACCGGCGTGCTCGGCCTCAACGCCCACGATCTGTTGCCTCTGCCGTTGAATGAAGAAACGCTTTGCCACGTCGTTGAACGCATCCGCGTCGTGCAGGATTTTTTGGAGCGGCCGCTGGTGCTGGAAAACCCCAGCAGCTACGTCACCTTCGCCAGCTCGACGATGAGCGAGTGGGAGTTCCTCTCACGCATGGCCGACGAGGCCGATTGCGGACTGCTGCTCGACGTGAACAACGTCTACGTGTCGAGCGTCAATCACGATTTCGACCCTTTGGAATACATCGACCACGTGCCGCACGGTCGCGTGGTGCAGTGCCATTTGGCCGGGCACACCAACTGCGTGACCCATCTGATCGACACCCACGACAATCACGTGATCGACCCCGTGTGGGAGCTTTATCGCCGGGCGCATCGGCTCACGGGCGGCATGTCGACGTTGCTGGAGTGGGACGCCAGCATTCCGCCGTTTCCCGTCGTGCATGCCGAGGTGCTCAAGGCGCGCGAGTACATGGTGGCCGGCGAGGCGTCGGGTGTCAGGCGTCAGGCGTCAGGAAAGCCCGATTTACCGCCGACGGCGGCCAAGGCTGGCCTGCCGGCCCGTGAGCCCTCGGTGCCGCACCCGTTGCACCTCGTGGGGAGGGAAGTGCAATGAGCTCTCATCCTTCGTCCCCTGATTCTTCACTGGCCTCGCTGCAGCGCTGGATGCAGGCGGTCATTATGCACCCGGACGGCGTCGTGGCAGGCGCTAAGTCGGATGACGCGCGGCAACACCTCGAAGCTGGGCCTGAGAGTTGCGAAACCGTCGTCAGCCGCTCGCGAAACCTGACGGGCGTCGAGCGGCTGACGATCTACCACCAGGCATATTTTGCACGTCTGCTCGAGTGTTTGCGCAATATCTTTCCCATCGTGGCCAAGACCGTCGGCGACGAAGCCTTCGACGCCCTGGCAATGGGCTATTTACAGGCACATCCCTCGCAGAGCTACACGCTCGACCGCCTGGGCGATGCGTTCGTTCGCTTTCTCGATGAAACGCGTCCTGATCGCGACGAAACCGGCCAGCCAACGGAAACCTGGCCCGATTTCCTGATGGAGCTGGCCAAGCTGGAATGGACGATCGGCGAGGTGTTCGACGGGCCGGGCAGCGAGGGCCGGCCCACGCTGAGCGCCGAGCAGCTTGCGGCGATCGGGCCGGAACATTGGCCCGAAGTGCGGCTGGTGCCCGCGCCTTGCTTGCGCATCATGAGCTTCGGATTTCCCGTCAACGATTACTTCACGGAGTTGCGTCAACGTGCGGCCGACGCCGTCCCGCCTCCTTTCCCGGCCGCCGAGACGACGTGGCTGGCCCTGTTTCGCCGCGATTACGTCGTGCGCCGGCAGGCCCTGGACCGCGAGCAATATGATCTGCTCACGGCACTTGCCGCCGGGCAGACGGTGGGGGCCGCCATCAAGCACTTGCTGGACACGACCGGCATCGACGTCGATCGGTTGGCGGCGTCGCTTCAAGAATGGTTCCGCACTTGGACGGCCGCCGGGTTCTTTGCGGCCGTTGACTCGTAGGGCGGAAAACGAACGTTTGGGTCCCACCCTACATGCACCGGCAGTGCCATTACGCCGCCTTCGCCAACCTTATCTCCTCCAACCGCTCCAGCACCGCCGCCGGGGCCTTTTCGGGCGAGACCATCGTGCTCCGCGGCACAATCACCGTTTGCTCCAAGGCATATTGCCCCGACACCACGGCGTGCGGCACCGAATCGGTGAACACCAGCCAAGCCGAGCCGGGCGGAAAATGGCTGTGAAACTTGTGGCACGTACGCTGGAACGATTCGTTTTCTTTCATCAATTGATGGATGTCGCGCATCGCCTGGTCGTAGGGCGAGAAGGGCCGCACCGGGAGCTTCATGCCGCTGGCCACGCGCCGCCAAAGGGTCGGCCGCCGCACGCGCACAAATTGGCGCACGAACTCGACGCCCATGTCGCGGGCCAGCACGTCGAACGGCTCGCCCGTGATCCAATACCGCTCGGCGTGCGGATTGACGTTCATGAAAATCCGCAAAATGCGGTCGCCATAGGTCGGCCGCTTGGGGAACGAATCGACGTGAATCAGATCGTTGCGGGCGTGCAGCCGCAACTGCCGGCCCTTCTCTTCCAGCGGCCGGAAGCTGGCATAATCGAGCCGCCACTCGCGGGCGTAGGTCGGCACCAGCCCGGCCACACAGTCGATCGTCTGCCGGCTGAACGTGCGCATCACCTGGTGCAAACGCTCGGCATCGACGTGCTTGGGGTCGAAGCCGGTCAGCCGATCGTGCAACGGGCGATAGGCGATGTTCTTGTGCCAGCGTCGATGCGACTGACGCTGGCGCAACAGCACGTCCACGTCGGCGTCGGGCAGCGGAAAGGGCGAACTGGGAAAGTACAGGATTTTGCCCTGTTCCAGCAGGCTGCACAGTTCGCGGTCGAGCGGGGCCGCCGCGGCCGCGCAGCCGCGCAACAGCCGAGGCATGTCGACAAGATGCGCGGTTTCCAAAGACGCAGCAACGGGCTCCTCGACGCGGCTTGCTGGGAGCATGGCAAGTCTCCAATGACCGGTTCGCGAAAAGACCGCCACGCTTTATCGACCAACCGCACTGGGAGCTTGAGCGAAACCGGAATCCCTCGATGGTTGACCGCTCCCCGGCTTCGTGCTAGAAAGCCGTTTGCCGAATCAAGCCAGTCGTCGCCAAATAGAAAGCGAGTTTGCCGTGGGTGGAATCAGCGAACGTGCCAAAGAGATCAAGCGACGCCGTCATCGCCGCAAGAAGCTGACGGTCTTCTCGCGAAAGCTGCAAAAGGCGACCGCCAGCGAAAAGCAGGTCATCGCCGAGAAGCTCCGCAGCATGACGCCCGGTGCGGAGACGATCATCAAGAACCTGAACCTGTCGGGTTCCGATCGTTGATCCCGCCCCCGTTAAACTGTCGGCATGCCCTCCGAGCGCATGAAGACCTTCGGCGAATTCTGGCCGTTCTATGTAGGTGAACACCGCCGGCGCTCGACGCGCGCCTGGCACTTTCTGGGCACGACGCTGGCGCTGCTGTTGCTGGCGGCGTCGGTCGCCGTGAGATGGTGGTGGGGCCTGCTGGCCGTGCCGGTGTGCGGCTACGCTTTCGCTTGGTTCAGCCACATCTTCGTCGAACACAATCGGCCGGCCACGTTTCGTTATCCACTCTGGTCGTTGGCGGCCGATTTCAAAATGTGGGGACTCATCGTCCGCGGCCGCATGGCCGAAGAAGTGCGGCGGGTGTTGGGCGAAAGCGACGGCCCGGCCAGTTGACGGTTACCGTCGGCCCAGGGAAGCACGCGGGCAAATTTTTTATTGTCTTGGATTTGCTGCTTTTCAAGCCCGCGGCGATCGCCTATCCTGATGACAGTTGCTGTCGGCGGCGGAAGTTTTGGCGGCCCGCTTAGGCCCGCAAAAAAGAAAAGGAGACAAGACGTGCCAGCGCGTGTGAATTGTCCGGCGTGCCAGACAACTTTGGCAGTCAATGCGGCCTGCGGCGAAGGCACGGTGCTGCGTTGCCCCAAGTGCCGGCACGAATTTGCGATTCGCCTGCGGCCGGCGGTCCCGCCCGTCACTGCTTGGCCGGCCAGCGACCCACTCTCCGCGCCGCTGCCGTCGCAGCCTTCGCGACAACTCCCGCGGCGCCAGACCAGCCTGCGTCCGCCGGCCCGAGCTGCCGCCCATGATTCGGGCTCGTCGATGCTGTGGATCGGCATCGGCGCCGGCGCCGCCGTTGCGGTGGCGTTGGTGGTGCTGATCTTGATTGTGACGCGCATCTCTTCACCGGCGGCAGACCAGCAACAGATCGCCGCGGCGCCAGCCCCGGACGCAACGCAGCCGGCGACTCCGGCCCCCGTCACCGCTTCGCCGGCCACCAATCCCCCAGCGGTCGCCTCACCTCCGGCCGCCTCGCCTCCGGCCGTCGCCACCGCAGCGAATCCGTCGCCCGCGGCGGCGACGCCCCAGTCGCCCGTCGGTCAACCGGTCTCGTCGCTGACTCCCGGCATGTCGCCGCCTTTGGCTGCCAGCCCCGTTCCGCCCGCCAGTTCCGCGCCCACTGGCCCGACGCTCGCCTATCGCTTCAACAGCGGTGAAGAATACGCCTACTCGTTTACCGTGAAGGCGGAGGTGGCAGGCGCGGCCGACCAGACAAGTGGCATGTGCTCGCTCGCGCTCAGCCGCGAGGCGGCGCCGCCGGAGTTCGCGGCGCGTCAGAAATCGGGCCAAGGAAGCGGCAGCGGCTTCGTCGTCACCAGCGACGGTTATGTGGTGACCTGCGCCCACGTGGTCGAAGGCTCGACCAAGATCGACGTGGCCGTGGCCGGGCAAAGCTATCCCGGTCAAGTCTTCGCCTTCGACAAGGCCCACGACCTGGCCGTGGTGCGCATCATCGGCAGCAATCTGCCCACGGTTCCGTTGGGCAATTCCGACACGGTCGAGCTGGCGCAGGAAGTGCGCGCCGTCGGTTATCCCTTGTCGACCGTCTTGGGCGATAGCGTCAAAATCACGCGCGGCACGCTGGCCGGCATCGTCAACACCGACGGCCGCAAGCTGTTCCAGGTGGATGCCAGCATCAACCCCGGCAACAGCGGCGGCCCGCTGGTGAACGAGATGGGCCACGTGGTCGGCGTCGCCAGCGCCAAGCTGGCGGGCGAAGACGTCGACGGCGTCGGCTTCGCCGTTCCGGCCAACGAAGTTCTGACCCTGCTGCGCAGCAAAGGCATCACGCCGGCCAGCGCGTCGGGCGGGGAAAAGCTCGACGGCCCAAACCTGGCGCGCCGTGTCACGCCCGCCGTGGCCATGCTCAAGGTCACCATCGGCCCCGGAGGCTACGGGCTGGCCAACCGCCTGCTGCTCGATTTTTCGGGCCACGTTTCCACGAGCCAGATGCGCACGGTTGGCCGGATGCGCGTGCCGGGCGCCCCTCGCCTCGAGAGCGAACGCGGCAAGCTCCTGCTGAGCGAGCGGGGCGAGCTGCTTGAAGCCACCGGCAACGTGCAAGTGCCCTACTTGTTCGGCCCGCTGGGCGCCCTGATTTTCGAACCTCTCGGTTCGGCCGACGAACGCACCTGGCAAACCCAACGGGTCACCGCGCTGACACAGATCATCGGCGAAGAATCGAATAGTCCCCTGCCGATGCGGTTCCGGCATCGGGGGCGCAGCCCCTTCGCTCAAAGCCAGACCAAGGTCGTCGTCACGCCGGCGATGGAGACGAGCAGCTACGAGCTGGCGGGCACGAACGGCGACCTGGTATCGATCAGAAAGCGCTATACGTTTCAGACGCTGCAACCCGCCGGCACGCCACCGGTGGCCCAGGTGACCGGCGAAGGGACCATCACCTTCAACCGCGCCAAGGGGTTCGCCGAGAAGCTGGAGTATAAGGCGACGCTGGTGCGGAGCGTGAGCAAGGTGAGCGTGACGGTTCCCTTGACACTCCAATGGCACCGGCTCGACCAACAGACGCTCGACAAGAACCGCGCAGAGGCGAAAGCCAACATGGAGGCTGCCAAGAAGGCCGCGGCCGAGCAAAAGGCGCGCGACGCCGCTCCGCCCACGCCGCAACGCGTGGACGAGGTGCTCGAAGACCTGAGCATCGCCAAAGAATGGCACGAGCGAATGAAGCCGCTCGACGCGCTCGCTCGCATGCAGCCCCTCGACCAGCGCCGCGCGCAGGTGACGAAGGCGGTCGAACCGCTGATGCGCGACGGCAACTTCGCCGTCCGCGACAAAGCGATTCAAATCATGGGCCGCTGGGGAACGAATGAAACCGTGCCGGTCTTGTTGAAAATGCTGGAGCAGCTCGATTCGGGCATTCGTCATAAGACGATCGAGGCCCTGGGCGCGATTGCCGACCCAACCGCCGCCAAGGAGGTCGCCGCCTTGGTGCCTGAACAGTCCGACCGTCAGGCCGCCGTGACCGCGCTGAAGAAGATGGGCAAGGTGGCTGAACCGGCGGTGATTGGGCTGTTGAAACACCACGACAGCCAGGTGCGGTATCAGGGCTGCCAGATTCTGGAAGCGATCGGCGGGCCGAAATCGGTCCCGGCGATCAGGCGTTTGCTGCAGGACGAAAAGGACGGGCTGGTGCGCCTCGCCGCCCGCGGCGCCCTCGACCGGCTGGCAAAGAAGTAGGCACCGAGCAACAGCACGTCAACCCACCCTACAAGCCCAACAGCCGCTTGGCCTCGTCGAGAAGAAACTTGGCGTTGGTGAACGGCTCGTAGCTGATGTCTTGCCAACGCACCAGCCCCGCGTTGTCGATCAAAACCGTGGCGTGCAAGGGGAGGTTTTCAAAATCGTCGAAGGCCCGATAACTTTTGAAAACGCCCAGACCCGCGTCGGACAACAGCTTGATCGGCAAGGGCGGCGCCCCGGTCGATGCGCGCGCCTCAAGGGAGCCTCGCAATTTGCCCACGTCGTCGGTGCTGATCGCCACCAGTTCTACGCCCAAGCGGGCAAACTCCGCTTGCATCGGACCGAAGGCGTTCAATTGCTCCACACAATGCAGGCAGCCGAAGCCGAGATAAAAAATCACCACCACCGGCCGGCCGCGATACTGGGACAACGAAACGGCGTCGCCGTGATCGTCGGGCAAAGTCCACTCCGAAGCCGGCGAGGGATGCCAGCGGAAGGGGCCGAGCGAAGCCAGGTCGGGCCGCTCGCCAATGTCGCCGGCGGGCTGATAAGGCAACCGCCACTCGCTCGGCAGCCCGAGCTTGGGCGCCAGCTCGTCGAGCCGCTTGAAGATCGGAACGTCACGGTCGATGAAGGCCGACATGCCTTGCAGCTTGCGGAACTCCTCCGTCGCCTCGGCCGGCTTGCCGCATTCGAACAGCACCTCCACGCAGTTGGCCAGCGGAAGCACGCGGTTCTTCCCTTGGCTGACGGCCTCACGGGCGAGCTGCTCGGCCTTCGCCTTGTTGCCCGTCTGCAACTCGATGCGCGACAAAAACTCCTTGCCCAGGTCTTTGACCTTCTCGAAGTGCGAAAGCGCCGCGGAGGCGTCGTTGCCGGCCAGCGCCCAGCGTCCGTGCAGCTCGTCCAGCGCGGCGGCGATCGTTTCCAAGCGGCCCTTGAAACGGTCGGCCGCGTCGGCGCGGGCCTTGGCAACCTGGTCGTCGGGCTTCTTGTCGGCCTTGGCCTTCGCTTCGGCGTCGACGGCCGCTTTCTCTTGCTCGGCATTGATCTTCGTCTGCAGGCCCTGCAAGGCGACGATGTGCGTCTTGCCGTCGGTGAGATTGCTCTTGGCGATCAGCGCGGCGCCCAACGCGCGGTGGCGGCGGACCTGGTCGTCTTCGACATCCGAAGGCTCCAGGCAGGGCGTTTGCGCCAGCCGCAGCAGGTCGTCCCACAGCTCGAATTGCGGCAGGATGGCCAGCAGGCGCCGGCGGCCCATCATGTTGCTGCCCGGTCCGCCCGGCCGGTTGTATTTCGGATGACGCGGCAACTCGGCCAGGTTGGCGGCCAGATCGACGGCGTCGCGCACGCGGCCGATGAAGGTCAGGTTATCGACCAGCCAGTCGTTGTTATGAGCATAGTTGTGAATCTGGTCGGGCATCACGCCGTCGTGGATCATGTGGGCATGATCGACGCGGGCCGAAGCCTCTTGCTGCCAGACCGCGTCGACGTAGCGTTGCAGCTTGGAAAAAGTGTGCCCCGGCATGTGCCACATGTGGGCGATGGCCGGCCCCGACTGGCCGCAACGGGCAGCCGACGGAACCGCCCGTGCCGGCTTTTCGTTGTCCCAGAGATGAATCACATAGTGATGGGCCGGATGCATGGGATTGGCCGCGTGGACTTCGCGCAGCAGCGACGCCACCGCTTCGTGGCTGGCGATCGGGATGCCGTGGCTGCTGTTCTCCCAAATCAGCACGGCCAAGAAGGCCCGCGCCTCGATCTCTTCGGGATGGTCGTGAACCATCATCTCCAGGTCGCGAACAAGTTGACGGCGGCGCTGCTGATCGTCTTGCGGCTTGTTGTCCGGTCCGGGAGCGAGATAGCGGTCCAAGGCGTCAATCCAGGCCAATTCATGCGGGCCGGCGCCGCCCTTGCGTTTGACGGCCTCGGCGATGAAACCGCGGCCGCGTTTGGCATTGTCTCGATTGGCCATCGCCATGCCCCAATAGGCCATGGCGCAATCAGGGTCGAGTGCGGCGGCCTGACGGAACGACCGCTCGGCCTCGAAATACCAGAACCCGTGGAGCTGCCCCAGCCCCTGATTGAAGAACTGCTGCGTTTCGGGCGATTTGGTGGTGATCTTCATGGAGACGTTGCCCGTGCCGCCCATCAGGTAAGCCCGCTGCCGCGGCCCTTCGTTGAACACTTCGCCGTGCAACGAGTGTCCGGCCTGGGTGCCGGCGTCATCGGGCTTTTTGGCTTCTTCGGCGGCGAGCGGCGCCAGGCAAAAAAGGAATGCGGCCGCGAGCAGCGGCAGAACGCGGATAGAACGGTACATGATGCTGTCTCAAAAAGGGGCCGATGGCGGGGAACCGACGACGCCTTCGTCGGGATTGGCAGGTACATTTTAGAGTAACGTCGCGGGCAGGCACGTACCAGAGGCGCTCGTAGCGGGGATGTCCGGGCTTACCGGTCACGTTTGGTCGTTCGATGAGATGTTCGCGGCGGTCTCGAGCTAGCCTGGCGGCGGGGATCGGCCGAATTCAAGGAGGGACCACACAACCCTAATCCCACAAAAGACTTAGGCCCTTGACGTGTCGCGAGTCGCCAGCTATTTTGTGGCGCAGCCGGTCAACAGCCGAAATACGGTTAGATCAGGCTTGGGATGGTTTCTCGGCGCCAACGAATAGCCTAGAATCAAGTTGTGGAGCACCCGATGGGGCCATTTTTTCTGCCTACTAGCACTGGCTAGCATCATCCAAGCGGACAGCGGACGGCCAATTAAATGGTGCAAGCGCGGAATTTCTTGATCCGAGGGGTTCAGATCGTAGCCTTTACCGTTAGCGGAGGCTTCGAGGCGTCGCGGGTGCTCACCAACGTTTTGAGCAGATACGGGGCGCTCCTCTCTGGCCGCGTAGACGTACTGCCGCTTCCAGAGGAAGTTCCGCCTGAGATCCCTCGGGTTGAGCTAGGAAGCAAGGATAACCGCTGGGCATTGTCCTCGGCGCCGGCCAGAACCAGCGTTGCATGGGTTGAGCGCGATTCGAATGGGATCAGTCCAGATCCGTTGGGGAAGATAGTTCAGCAGTGCTCGGAGATTCTGAGTTGCTGCTTCGCGGACGACGTGCCGACCCGAGTGAATCGACTCGGGTTCCTTCTCACGAGCGTGCTTGAAACCGAAGACGCCCCCCGATTATTGATTGAGCAATTCTGCCTACCGCAGCGTCATGCGGCGGAAAGCGCTGCTTCGCCTCTTCGTCACTCGCAGACGTTTCAGTTGCACAACTTTAAGGCTTACATGAGCCAACTCGACACGGTGCCAATAAACAGTTGGGTGCGATGCAAGTCCGCCTCATTGGTGCCGGATGGAGCATCAGCGATTGTCGTCGAGCAAGACTTGAACACCAGTGCCAGCGATCCCGAGCGGCGGTTTGAAGCCGCCGAAATGCGAACGTATTTTGAAAGCGCTGCCCCAGAGGCTCAACAGATTCTGCGACTGTATTTCCCAGATTAGGATGAAACTGCGATGGCGACCGTGACTGAAAAGAGCGCTTCCGAAAAGCGGACCACATTGCCGGTTGATCGTGCGCGGCGAATGCTGTACGAGACGCTATTTACTCCGCGACCAAGCACGCCATTTGACGATGAACGAGCGACGGGCGTCCAACTCGGGATTGCCCCCATCTACCTGAAAATGAAGGAGTTGGGGGCTATCCTGCTCCAAATCGTTGAATTGGCCAACGGTGAGCAACATGACGAAGACGGAGTGTTGGCGCCAACCAAGCATGCAATGGATCGTACGACGCGCCTATTGATTCATGCTTCGATGATTGTCTGGCATTTCGGCCCAGGCAGCGGCGAAATGTTCGTTTTCCCTCGCGGTTTTATCGCGACGGACTCCGAAGGCGGCCTTCGTATTGAATGGACAAAGCCGGGCGCTTCTCTGCGACTTGTGATTGCCGCTGCCGAGTCAGGGAAATCCTATCTCTATCACGAGTTCGCAGAAAAATATGGATCTGAGCGGCAGGTCACCGCTGAATTGCTTGGACGTTGGTTGGCTCGATTCTTGTCTACGCGGTAGGTGGCTTGCGTTCAAATGTCGGATTTGCCCCCGATTGAGTGCGGTGAGATCGTTTACCGCGCTCTTTCACGCGCTGCGGGTCGGAACCCAGACACCGGTGAGCCGATCTCAGTCGCATTCATCCGACGAGCTGCGCCGCGCGACGCGAGCGGCCTGTCAATAAACTATAATTGCGATTCCGAGCATTGCAGGAATAGTCTCAAGAAGTGCTACGGTGTTGTCAGCCTACATGTCGGTAGAGTTCGGTCGCTAGACCTGGACGTGATACCTGACGAGCCACAACACGGCAACATCACGGGATTGCCTCGCAAAGAGGAAGATGAGGTCCAGGCGGAACGGCTTGCATCGGCGCTGGTACGGCAAGCTAGGCTGATTCCACCGCCCAAAGCTTCCGCAACACGGCGTGCGTGATATCTATGAACCGACTGACGTCCCTATTTACGGCTGCGTTGATCGCGGCCTGCTTTTTTTCCGCTGCGGCCACCCTGGGCGATGAGCCATTGCCGCGCACGCCGCCCTTGGAGCCTGCGGCGGCGCTCAAGAGCTTCGAGACGCGGCCCGGCTTCGAGATGCAGCTTATCGCGGCCGAACCGTTGGTTACCGACCCGGTGGCCATGGTCTACGACGAAAACGGCCTGGCCTACGTGGCAGAAATGTCGGACTATCCGTATACCGACAAAACCACCGACAAGCCGTTCGTCGAACGCACGATGGACCGGCCCATCGGCCGCGTGCGCATTCTGGAAGACACCGACGCCGACGGCGACTTCGACCGCGGCACGATCTTCGCCGGAGCGTTTTCCTGGCCGACCGGCCTCGCCCTGTGGAAGGGCGGCGTGTTCGTGGCGGCGACGCCCGACATCTGGTATCTCAAAGACACCGACGGCGACCATCGGGCCGACGTGCGGCAAAAAGTCTTCACCGGCTTCCGCAAGTTCAACGTGCAGGCGGTGATGAACAACCTGGTCTGGGGACTCGATCACCGCATCTACGGCGCCGGCTCCAGTAACGGCGGGCAAATCAGGCCGGCCGATCGACCCGACGCCAAGCCCTGGCTGCTCGCGCGCAACGACTTCCGCTTCGATCCGCGCCACTGTGGCTCCGGGGCAAGTGGCTTCGAGTTGATTTCGGGCGGGGCGCGGTTCGGCAACACCTTCGACGACTGGGGCAACCGCTTCATCTGCAACATTCGCAACCCGGTCGAGCACGTGGTGCTGCCGGGCCGCTACCTGGCACGCAATCCCTATCTGCCGGTCGTCTCCGCCCTGCACGACGCCGCCGAGTCGGGCGACGCGCTGCCGGTGTATCGCATCAGTCCGCCCGAAGCGTGGCGGGTCGTCCGGGCGGCACGCATGGTGGCCGAAGCCAACCCGGCCACGCCGCGCAGCGAAACCAACGCCGAAGGCTACTTCACCTCGTCGAGTGGATTGACCATCTACCGCGGCGCCGCCTACCCTCGCGAGTTCTATGGCAACGCCCTTCTGGGCGAGGTGGCCGGCAACCTCGTACACCGGCAAGTGCTTTCGCCCGACGGGGTGACGTTCCGCGCGGTCCGCGGCGACGACCATACGGAGTTCGTGCGATCGCGCGACAATTGGTTCCGGCCGGTGAACTACGTCAACGCACCCGACGGCACGCTGCACATCCTCGACATGTACCGCGAGACGATCGAGCATCCCTGGTCGATCCCCGACGACATCAAAGCCGAGCTCGATCTGGAAAGTGGCCGCGACCGCGGTCGAATCTATCGGCTGGCCCCCGTCGGCTTCCAGCCGCCGGCCCCGCCAAAGCTGGGCGAGGCGAGCGATGCCGATCTGGTCGCGCAATTGGAGAATCCGAATTCGTGGTGGCGCGAGACGGCGCAGCGGTTGCTGTTCGAGCGGCAGCCGCACGAGGCCGTGGCGCCGCTACGTAAGCTGCTCAAGGAATCGAAGAACCCATTGGCGCGGCTGCACGCGCTCTGGTCGCTCGAAGGTTTGTCGGCGTTGAGCGACGACGACTTGGCGCTGGCCCTTGCGGATGCAGCTTCCGGAGTCCGCGAGCATGCGGTGCGGATCGCCGAGCCGCGCTTGCCGCAGGCGCCGCCCCTGGCCGAGCGAGTGATCGAACTGGCCGACGACGACGAAATCCGCGTTCGCTTCCAGGTGGCGTTCACACTTGGCGAGTTGATTCGCTCGGCCGCCGACGAAGATGTTCGCGCGCGTGCTTCAGTGGCGCTGGCAACGATTGCCCGCCGCGACGGCGCAGACCTGTGGGTCCGCACCGCCGTGTTGAGCTCGGCCAACGAGTCGGCGGCCCGCTTATTGCTAGAACTGCTGGCCGACAAGGACTTCGTCATCGGTAGCGAAGCCCCGCCGCTGGTGCGCGATTTGGCGACGGTGCTCGGCGCTCGGAACAAGCCCGCTGAGATCGCACCGGTGATGGAGGCCTTTGCCAAGCTCGGTCCGAAGGCCGCCGGCGTAGCGTCGCCGTTGATCGTCGGGCTCGGCAACGGCCTGAAGCGATCCGGTAAGAAGCTCGCCGACGTTGTGCCCGCCGGCTCCGCTTCGGCCCATCGCATCCATCACTTGTATGAGAGCGCACAGACCTTGGCCGCGGACAGCACGGCCGCCAGCGATCCACGGCTGGCCGCAATCGAGCTGCTGGCCACGGCGGATTTCTCACGGTCCAGAGAAACGTTGGCGGCGTTGCTGGCGCCCCGCGAGCCACAGTCGCTGCAAATGGCGGCCATCCGTGCGTTATCGGGCTACGCCGATGCTGAGGTGGCGCCGCTGTTGTTGAAAAACTACTCGGCCCTGACGCCGGGCGTGCGCGGCGAGGTCATCCAGGCGTTATTGGCACGCGCCGATCGCATTGGCCCGCTGCTCGATGCGGTCGAGGCCCGCCGCGTCGGCTCGGCCGACATTCCGCCTGCCCGGCGGACGCTGCTCGTGCAACATGGCGACGCCGCCATCCGCAATCGGGCGGGACGCTTGCTCGCCGCCGACACGAAGCGCCGCAACGTGGCCCTGGCGGAGTATCAATCGGCGCTCAAGTTATCGGCCGACCTCGGCCGCGGGCAGGCCGTGTTTCAGCGCGAGTGTCAGGCCTGCCATCGGCTTGGCGAGCGAGGCCACAACGTGGGGCCGAATCTGCTCTCGGTCCGCAACCGCACGCCCGCCGAAGTTTTGGCCAACGTGCTCGATCCGAACCGTGAAGTGGCACCAAATTTTCAGGAATACATCGTGCTGTTGGACGAGGGGCGGACGATCACGGGCATCATCTCGGAAGAGACGGCCACCAGCGTCACGTTGCGGCGGGCCGAAGGGATCGAAGAGACGGTGCTGCGGCAGAACATCGAGGAGATTTCCGGCACAGGCCGCTCGCTGATGCCGGAGGGTTTTGAGAAGAAAATCGCCCCCCAAGAAATGGCCGATCTGGTCGCATATTTGCTGCGCGGTTAGCACTATAGCCGAGAATGAGGCCAGAATAAGCGGTGGGCTGGGGCAGAGCTTGGCCGGGCGCGGCTGGATTTGCCAACACGCCCTGCGGCCAAGCGATGCCCCGGTAGCAGCGCCACCGGGGCATCGCTGGCCGACGGCGTCATGGGGATTGCAAGACCGCGCCCGGCCAGCTTATGCCCCAGCCACCGCCGTGAACCCAAACCCAAAATCGAAAATCCAAAATCGCTTCAGGTTCAAAAATGCACACGAAACTCTCCTTGTTTACCGTCGCCCCGGTACTACTGCTGGCCGGTCTGGCGTCGCGACCGGTCGCGGCCGACGACGAGCCGGTGCCGGCCGCCGTATCGCCACGAATCACGATCGACCAGGACCCCGATACGCTACTGACGCGCGTGGTCATCGAAGCGAAAGACGGGGAAGTGGCCTGGGCCGATTTGATGGCCGGTCTGGCAAAAGCCAAGGGCTTCGACAGCGACGCCTTGGACGACGTGCCGCGACACCGGTCATTCGACCTCAATCGCCGGCACACGCGGCTGGTGCTGGGACTGATGAACGTACTGATGGAGTCGAGCGGCATTCGTTTTGCTGTGCTCCCTCCGCAACCCGCCGACGCGGAACCAAAGTTGCAAGTCACGCTCGACCGTCGCGCCATGCTGGCCTCGAAGCGGCGATTCGAAAAAGTGCTTAGGCTGGCCGCGACGGAGCGACTGGCCGACACTCCCTTGCGGCGAGACTATGGTCTCTCGTGGCCCGACGGCGCGCAGCCGGCGGTGGGCGACGCGGTGGTGGTGTTGCACGGCCTCGGCTCGACGCCCGAAGAACATGCCTCGCTTTCCGCCGATCTGCGGCGTGCGGGTCTGCGCGTGGGCGAGTTTGCCTATCCGGGCGATGAGCCGCTGGACGATTCGGCGAAGCTGCTGGCGCGCGAGCTGAGGCAGTTCCGGCGCGATCGGCCGGCCGTGCGCCTGCGGTTGGTGACGCTGTCGATGGGCGGACTGGTGGCGCGGCGCGTGCTGGAAGACCCGGCCCTCGACCCCGGTAACGTCGCGCAGCTTGTGATGGCGGCGTCGCCCAACCACGGCTCGGCGCTTGCCTATTGCGGCTTTGCCTTGCAAATCTGGCAGTTTCTCGACGACCCCAAAGCGCGCAACGTGGCCGAACGGTTCTACGCAACGGTCGAAGACGGGCTGAGCGAAGCCGCCGACGATTTGCGGCCCGATTCGTTGTTCTTGAAGGAGTTGAACGCTCGATCGCGAAACCCGCACGTGTACTATGCTCTGTTGTTGGGAACCGGGGCACGGCTCAGCGCGCACGCGGTTGCCGAGTTGCGTCAGCGCGTTGCCGAGGCCAAAGAGCGCCATCGGGTGGTGCAGTTCTTGGCGCCGAAGATCGAGCGCGTGCTGGCCGACGGCGACGAGTTGACCTACGGTAAGGGCGACGGCGTCGTGGCGGTCAAGAGCGGCCGCCTGGACGGCGTCGACGACACCATGACGCTCGACTTCGATCATCTCTCCCTCGGCCGGCCGCCGCAGACCGAAGGAGAAAAGCACTTACGCGCCGAAATCTTGAAGCGGCTCGCGCAGCCGATTTGAGGCGACAGGTTTCAGGCGTCAGGACAAAAGCGGCGTCAGGTTTCAGGCGTCAGGCATCAGGACAAAAACGCCTGACGCCTGACGCCTGACGCCTGACGCCTGACGCCTGACGCCTGAGGATGGTGGCCGGGTGATTTTGGCACGTTGAATGCTCCCTTTCTCGGAATACTTTCTTCCTGAGGAGGACAACATCATGGCCGACGAAGAATGGGGACTCTGTAAAGATTGTATGTGGTTCCAGATCGAGCCGACCGCGGAACCCGAAGACGAAACGATGGGCCTGTGTATCGACGAAGACTTGCAGCGGTTCCGCCTGCGGGTGTCGGGCAACAGCGGGTGCAATCGTTTTATGCACGGCGAAGTGGCTCACGCGGCCGGATCGAGCGCCGCGCCGCCCGTCGCCGAGCCGGTGCGCTGACGGAGCCGACAGATGCGCCGCGCGCGGCGCATCTGCCACGTAGCCCTTTCGCTCCGCGAGAGGAAAGCCGTTTACCTCGCGACCATGCGACGCGCGTGTCCCATCGGCCCCCTGCCGCAGACTACAGACCGCCGTCACTTGCGCCGCGCGCGGCGCAAGTGAGCAGCATGACGGACGACACCCCTCCAACTGTAAAGTCGCAAACCTTATGTCTGATGGCTTTACGCTTCCGCGACGGAAGGTATCGACATCCGCTTGTTACAAGCGCGCCCCTTCAGGCATTTCGAAGATGGCCAATTCGCGCCAAAACGATGCCGGGCGATCAATACTGACTAGCTAGGCCGTCCCGTAATGCACTCGACGGCCTAGGAAGGCCATCCTCCGCGCCTCCGATCACTCCTTCTTGTGCGGCGGCGGGGGTGGCGGCACGGGCCGGATGACGCGAGTCTCGCCCGGCGGCGCCGCTGGTGCGGCGCTGGCGGGCGGCGGCGTCTTTCGCGGCGGCGGAGGCGGTGCGCTAAGTGTGCGTGCAGGCGCTTTGGCGTCGGGGGCAATCGCATCCGGCGGCGGTGCGGCGGAAGGCCGAGCTACCTTGGGCGCCGGCGGCGGTGCCACGCGCATCGCTTGTGCCGGCCCGCTCCCGCCGATCGCGCCAAGCTGGTGCGACCCGCGCACCACCACGCGCACGCCGCCGATGTCTTGATCGTGGCCCGGCTCGACGTGCGTCGATTTCTCCGTCGCGAAATCGACGCACACGATCTGGCCGTCGGCAAAAGTATACTGGCAGGCCAGCGGACGCGCGCCTCGCGCATAGACCTGGCAAGCACGGTTGTCGCTGCCGATCTTTACGGGCGTCGTTCCCAAGCTGACCGTGACGACTTCCTTGCCGCCGTAATGCACCTCGAGCCAGGCCTGCCGGAAGGCGGCTTCGACCAGCGCCAGCATGATGCCGATCGCCGCGCCAAGAACCGCCGCGCCGAGCAGCCCGCCGGCGCCACCCGGCAATACCGAGGCCAGGATGAAGGCCAGTCCGCCGACCACACCGCCGACCGCTCCGCCCAGCGCGCCGCGGGCGGCCCCCAGATTGGGCACGAACCACGACAGGCCCCAACCGGCCAGCAGGCCCATCAACGTCCAGCCGACGATCCGCCCCAGCGGCATCAGCACCGCAGCCAACGCGCCGATCACCGGCAGTTCGGCGGTCGCCGCGGCGAACGAATAAAGGATTTGACCGGCCAACGCGCCGCACACGCCCGCGACGGCCCCGCCGATCGCCGCGATGGTCGCTTCGCCTCCGCTGAATGCCGGGCGATGCAAGTAACGGTTCTGCCCGGCGACGAGTGCCAACGACATGCCGCAGCCGGCCAGCAGGCCCCAACCCGCGGTCCGCAGCAGATTGCGCCAAAAGCCCTGCGTGGCGCCCGACTCGACCAGCGAGCCGCCGTAAATCGCCTTTTCGGCCTGACGGAAGCCTTCGTCGAAGTCGCCTGAGTTGACTGAAAACACGAGCTTGCGGTCGCCCGTGACCTGGTCGAGAAAATCGGTGTCGGCATCGCCCGTGCCGATGGCTACGATCCGCAGGCCCGATGAACGGCACTTGCCGGCGGCGTTCAGCGTGGCTTCGGCATCGTCGGGCTGACCGTCGGTAAACAGCAGGATGCTGCGCGGGACCGAGCCGTCGCTCCAATCCGCCGGACGGTTGTCGAGCTCGCGGGCGGCGGCCTCCAGTCCAAGATCCATGGCGGTGGTTCCGCCATCGGCGAGCCTGGCGATGGCGCTATCGAGTTGGGCCGCGTCACTCGTCAGTGAACTGGCGCGATGCACTGAGCGGCCGAAACCGACCACCGCGATCCGGTCGGCCGCGCCGTGGTGCCTCGCGACGAAACTGGTGGCGGCCGATTTCACTTCGCGCAGCTTCTCGCCTAGGCGGCCTTCATCGCCGCGTCCGCCTTCCGTCATGCTGCCCGAACAGTCGATCAACAGGCAGACGGCCTGCCCGCCGCTCACAGCGCGGGAGCGTGTTGCCGCCAGCAAGATTTGCCCGGCCAGAGCGCCGGCCAGACAGCCGGCCGCGCCCCACGCTGCCAATCGCCGCAGCTTCGCGTCGTGGAGCCAGTTCTGCGGCAGCGTGCCAAGTGCGTCGTGCGTCATGCGGTCTATTGTAAATCGCCGCCCGGCACGGTGCAAAAGACAACGCTTATTCGTTCGCGCCGTCCAGTTCCTTTGAAGGGACCGGTTCCTCGCTTTCTGGGGCCGGTCCGTTCTCGCCGCCTGGCAGCGTCTGTTGCTTCAAGTATTTGGGCAACACGGTCCCGCGCCTCAAATTCGGCGCCGCGGCATGATCGCCCGGAATCGCAGTCAGTCCTGCGGTTTCACCACGCACGACCACACCTTGTCGGCCCAGCAGACCGGCGATCGGACCCAGCACCGGGCCGCCACGCGGCGCGAACTTGCTGTTCGGCATATAAGGCACCCAGGTATCGCCGGTGTAATAGGACCAGGCGTCGTCTTTGGTCCAATACCACCAACGACCGTTGTGCAGACGGTAGCGCCACTGGTTTTCAGGCCGGCCCGGCGGGGTTGCGGCCGAAGGTGGTCCCCAATAAAAGACGTGCGGACCGGCCGGGGCTTCGTTGCCGGGCATCGCTCGCGAATTGGTAACGTCCTGGGCCGACGCGGTGGTCGCCGCAACCAGCATCACGCCGGCAGCCACCGCGGCCGGCGCCGTCAAAAAACTTAAAATCCTCATCACCCGCTCCTTGCTTGCTTGAATGGTTTTATACTTCACACGCACGAGAATGAAACATTGGCGGTGGCTGGGGCAGAGCCTGGCCATGTGAAGGCCAGCACCTCGTTCATCTCGGCGGCCAGGCGATGCCCCGGTTGGTCGCACCGGGGCATCGCTTGGCCGCCACGCTGTTGAGGGTCGCTAGCCGCTATTTGGCCAAGCTCTGCCCCAGCCACCGCTTTTCCTCGCGGCGAACCGTCTCCTTATCGGCCGAGTGAAGTATAGCTGCTAGAATCATAGGTCGGACGCGGTGCGGCGTCATATCGAGGTCGTCATTGACGCCGTCCCTTCGGGGTCGGGATAATGGCGGCTGTGTCGGGCCCGCTCCTTTTCCATGCCAACCTCTCCATGACTAGCCAGCCGCATTCCTTGCAGGCAATCGCCCATCGGGCACTGGAAATGGTCCCCGCCAATGCGGTGATCGGACTGGGCACCGGACATGCCGCCGCCACGTTCATTCAGGCGCTGGCCGACAAAGTCAAACAGGGTTTTGTGGTGCGCGGCGTGCCCACTTCCAAAGCTTCGGAGGAGTTGGCCAGGAAGCTCGGCATTCCGATCATCGGGCTCGACCGCGTCGAAACGCTCGATCTCGACGTGGACGGCGCCGACGAAGTCGATCCGGCCGGAAACCTCATCAAGGGTTATGGTGGGGCGCTGGTGCGCGAGAAAATCGTCGCGGCGGCGGCCCGCCGGCTGGTAATCCTGGTCGGCCCGGAAAAGCTCGTGCCGCAACTTGGGTCGCATGGCATTTTGCCTGTTGAAGTCATCCCGTTCGCGGTCCCCTTGTGTACGCGCCGGCTAGCAACGCTGGGATGCCGTGCTCAGCCGCGGTTTCAGGCCGGCAAGCCGTTCGTCACCGACAACGGCAACCAGATACTCGATTGCCGCGTGCAGCCAATCTCCCGGCCCGACGATCTGGACCGCGCCATCCGCGACATACCGGGCGTGGTCGGCACGGGGCTGTTCATCGGCATGCCCGTCACGGTGCTCGTGCAGCGTGGCGACGAAGTGGAAGAGATGCCGCGCGCGTAACCCGCTTGCGCACGGTAGCCCGCTTGCTCCGCAAGCGGAACGGCTTTGCCACTGCTTCGGGTCCTTCGTAGTGAAGATCGTCCAAATGTGAACGCCGTTCCGCTCTCGGAGTGAGCGGGCTACCAAATCGCCATCGCTACGCTACCATTCACAACATGGCTCAGTCACATTACGGCTCCTCCCCCTCCAAGGTCAGCATCGCGCTGGTGCAGATGACTTGCGTGCGCGAAAAGGAACCCAACGTCCGCAAGGCACTGGCCCGCATCGGCGAAGCGGCGGCGGCCGGAGCACAAATCGTTTGCTTGCAAGAATTATTCGCGGGCGAATACTTTTGCCAATCGGAAGATCACGCCCGATTTGGCGAGGCCGAGCCGATTCCCGGCCCGACCGGCGAGGCGCTGGCGGCGGCGGCCCGCGAGCACGGCGTGGCGGTGATTGGCTCGCTTTTCGAGCGGCGGGCAGCGGGCCTCTACCACAATACGGCGGTGGTGTTCGACGCCGATGGCCGGCAGGTCGGTCTCTACCGCAAGATGCACATTCCCGACGACCCGCTCTATTACGAAAAGTTTTATTTCACGCCGGGCGACCTGGGCTTCAAAAGTTGCGACACACGTTACGGTCGGGCAGGCGTCTGCGTCTGCTGGGACCAATGGTATCCCGAAGCCGCCCGACTGACCGCCCTGACCGGCGCCCAGATTCTGTTCTATCCCACGGCGATTGGCTGGCACGAAAGCGAGAAAGAAGAGTTCGGCGCAAGCCAGCACTCGGCCTGGGAGACGATGATGCGCAGCCACGCCATCGCCAACGGTGTGTTTGTGGCCGCGGTGAACCGCACGGGCAGAGAAGGCCAGATCGAGTTCTGGGGCGCTTCGTTCGTGGCCGATCCCAACGGCAACGTGCTCGCTCGCGCCGCCCACGACGTCGAGGCCACGCTGGTGGTGGATTGCAATCTCGATCAAATCGACGTGGTCCGCACGCATTGGCCGTTCCTTCGCGACCGGCGCATCGACGCTTACGGCGATCTTGTGAAGCGGTATCTGGATGGATGAGAGGGATGAGAGATGAGGGATGAGAGACGTAGGGTGGGACCAGCGAGCTTGGGAGCGCCGGCCCACCGAGTTCCCGATTTGCAATTTGCAATTCGCAATTTGCAATTTGCAATATCTCCGTCCACTCTTGGGTGTCTTCGTGGTTAACCGCAGCCCTGTTCCCGCCGCCCTCGGCTATCGCATGCCGGCCGAATGGGAGCCGCACGCCGCCACGTGGCTCTCGTGGCCGCACAACCGCGACTCCTGGCCCGGCCAATTCGAGCCGGTGCCCGGTATCTGGGCCGAACTGGTCCGTGTGCTCTCCGGTTCCGAGCCGGTCCACATTCTGGCCGGTGGCGAAGCGGTGATGGGCGAGGCCCGGCGGCTGGTCGGGCATCTGCCAAACATCACGCTGCACGACATCCCGACCAACGACGCCTGGATGCGCGATCATGGCCCCATGTTTCTCGTCGGCCCCGCCGACACGCCGCCGGCGCTGGTGGACTGGGGCTATAACGCCTGGGGCGGAAAATATCCGCCTTTCGACCTCGATCAGCAGGTGCCGCGACGCATCGCCGAGCTGCTTGGCTTTCGCCGCATCGAGCCGGGCATCGTCCTGGAAGGCGGCGCGATCGACGTCAACGGCAGCGGCAGCGTGCTCACCACGGAGCAGTGCCTGCTCAATCCGAATCGCAATGCCGGCCTGACTCGCGCCGAAATCGAACGCTATCTGGACGATTACTGCGGCACACGGCACGCTATCTGGCTGGGCGGCGGCATTGTGGGCGACGATACCGACGGCCACATCGACGAGTTGGCCCGGTTCGTCTCGCCGCGCACCGTCGTGGCGGCGGTGGAAGACGACCCGCACGATGCGAACTACGAGCCATTGCACGACAATCTTCGCCGCTTGCGCCTGGCCCGCGACGAGCAAGGGCGCCCGCTGGAAGTCGTCCTGCTGCCGATGCCGGCCCCGGTCTTCTTTGGCGAGCATCGCCTGCCGGCCAGTTACATGAACTTTTACATTGCCAATCGGCTGGTCGTCGTGCCGCAGTTCGGCGACGCCGCCGACTCGCTGGCACTCGACATGCTCGCCAGGCTGTTTCCTGACCGGCGGGTTTGCGGCCTACGGGCGGTGGAGTTGGCGTGGGGCTTGGGCGCGTTTCACTGCATTACGCAGCAGCAGCCGGCATGATAAGGACGCACAAGCGAAGCTCGCTCGCGCGACGGTCTATTGACCGCCGGATTGTAGGATGCGGAGAACGCCGGCGGCCGGGGCGTTCGTGGGGCATCTGCGCGATCGCCAGCCCAAACACCGCACACTTGAGCCGCCACATCCGCGTCTACCTCTTGAAACCGCTTCGTGGCATTCGGTTTCCTGTGCTGCCCAGCGTCAATTGCAGCTTCGCCGCTGCGAGGCCAGGCGGCAGGATGCAGGGTACACCTCCGCCACGACCCGAGCTTGCCTCGGTCGGGCGATGATTGGAAGCCAGAGGCCGGCGCGACAAAATGCCCCTTCCCTCACGGGAGTCCGTCAGCCGCCGCGACGCGGCGGCTGGCGGACTCCCGTGGCGCGCGCTGCCGTCGGAAGGAAGGAAGGTCGTCGCTTCGTCTCTGGCTGTCAATCAACGCCCCACCGGCACGAGGCCGGCCGTGGCGCGTCATTCCCGCTACGCGGCTTTGCGGGCAATCGCCAAATCTAGCCGTGGGTTTGCGCCGGTTTCCAGCCACGGCTGAATTCCCGCGCCGCCTCGCTTACGCTTCGCGTTTGCTGCGGACGAATGAAGATTCCGCGTCAGGCGGCGCAGGCGTGCAGCAACCGCGAGCGCGGGTCGAGACGGTCGCGGAAACCGTTTTCGGCCTGCTCGGCGAAGCGGGCCAGCCCTTCGCGAAGCAAGGGGAGCGGGGTTTCCAGCTCGCGCCGCGCGCGATAGGTGTTCAGCGAGGTTTCGTCGACGCGCGGACGCCGCGGCGCCACGTCTTTCGCCACACGCACGTGCCGGCCGGCAAAACCGCAGGCCAACGCCAGCTCCGCCGCGAAACGAAAGGGACTCGTTCGCTCCGCGCCGGTGAGGTGCATCAGGCCCGTCAGTTTCTTTTGCAACGCCAGATGGACGAGCATGGCCAGATCGCTGGCCAGAATCGGCGTGGCGTGCCGCTCGGCATCCACTTCGCAAGGCTCGCCCTGAGACAAACGTTGCCATAGATGCTGAGCGTAATTGGCCGACGCACCGGACGGACTCCAGCCATAGGCGTGCGTGCGGACGAGTAGGGTATTGCAATCGATCAGGGCGTTCTCGACGGCACGTGCCGCTTCGGCCCAGGGAGTCGTTGCCTGGGGCGGCGAAGCCTCGTTGTGGAATAATCGCGGACCGGCGAAAACCGCGTCGGTGAGGAGAATCGCCGAGCGGGCGCCGACCCGCTGAGCGGCCGACACGACGGCCGTGGCCAACCGCACCTCGCCTTCCGCGTCAGGAGCGGCAATCTCGGCCGTGTCCCAGTTGGGACGCGAGAGCGGCCCGCAGTGAATGATCTGCCGCGGCGATTCCAAAGCGATGGCCCGCGCCAGATCGTCCGCGGAATAGGGGTCGCAGGAAACCATCCGGCACCCTTCCGGCCCCTCGGCCTGCCCGGCGATGCCCAGCACTTCGCACCGCTCGACAAGGACCGCGGCGACATTCGCCCCGACCAGCCCATCTACGCCCGTCACCAGTACCTTATCCACGTCCACGTTTGGCCTCCATGCCTTGCTCGAATTTGCCCGGCGGGCGGGCGGGGATGACCCGGCTGCCGCCGCCAGCGCGGCAGCAGCGAGGGCGGGATTCTAGCGAGAGACGGCGGCCCGTCCAAGGTGAATTGTCGGAGGATTCACCGATCTCTGTAGGGAACGGACTCCGTGCCGTTCCGCCGGATGTCGATCGACGTTCCGTCGGTCCGCACGGAACGGCACGGAGTCCGTTCCCTACAGAGTACGGGGCGAAAACGCGTTACCGCACCCGCTCGGCTTGACCCTTGTGCGAAGTGGGTGTTAGACTTCCTGCCGCGCCAAGGAAGGACATCAAACACTGCGAGCGAAGGAGCGACCGTGGCAGTCACCTCGACAATGGGAGTCGTTTGCGTTCAGACGCCGAACGAGCAACCAAGCAGGAAGCACCGCCGTAAGTTCGGCAGCCGGCCCTTGCTGGAATTGATCGTCCGCCGGCTCACCGATTGCCAGCAGCTCGACGGCGTGGTGGTTGTGGCCGGCCGAGCAAGCGGCGACAAGGCCGGGGGCAGCGAGGCGGTGGCCGATCTTGTTCCGGCCGATATACCGATCTTGTGGGCCGAGCAGCCCGATCTCGTGGGCCAGCTCAACTCGGCCCTCGACGCCACGGGGGCCACGGGACTGGTCAAGATCGATGCCGACCACCCGTTTGTCGATCCGGTGCTCGTCGACCGGCTGGTGACCACCGCTCAATCGCAGCCGGAATGCGATTACGTCGGTTTTTGCTTTCGCGATGGGCGGCCGGTCATCCGCTCGCGGCTGGGCAACTTCGCCGAATGGTACTCGGCCGATGCCTTGCGGCGGGCCGAACAGACGGCGACGGTCGAAGACCGTCACCACGTGACGCGGTTCCTCTGTTCTCATCCCGACCGCTTTCGGTTGCGATTCATTCCCGTCCCCGCGGCACTCGAATCGGGCAAGGTGTGGCTGTCGGTCGACAATCACGAGGCCTGGGAACACGCACAGACGATGTATGACTGGCTGGGACACGAGGGGCTCGACTGGGACCGCATCGCCGAAATGATGTCGGCCTAAGCGGGCGAAAGGATACGCGAATGGATGCGGGTGGTTTTGCAATCGCGGGACGGTGGATCGCTGCCGAGCAACCGGCGCTGGTTGTGGCCGAGCTCGGCCAAAACCATAACGGCAGTCTGTCGCTGGCCGAGCAGCTCATCGACGCCGCCGCCTGGGCGGGCGCCGACGCCATCAAGCTCGTCAAGCGCGATCTGGACAGCGAGCTTTCGCGCGAAGCACGCAGCCGCCGCTATGACAGCCGGCACGCCTTCGGCGCCACTTACGGCGAGCACCGCCGCGCGCTGGAGCTCTCGGCCTACGAGCACGCTTTGCTGGCGGCACGAGCGCGGCGGCATGGCCTGATCTACATCGAGACCGCCTGCGACGTCGCCAGCGCCGCCGTGCTCGGCGAGCTGGGCGTCGACGCGTTCAAGATCGCCTCGCGCGACCTGACCAACCTGCCGCTGGTGGACGACGTGGCCGCGCGCGGCAAGCCCGTGATTTTCTCGACCGGCATGGCCGGCCTGGCCGAGATCGACGAGGCGGTGGAGGTCGTGCGAGAGGCGGGTCCGCCCTTCGCCGTGCTGCAATGCACGTCGCTCTATCCGACGCCGATGGGCGACGTACACCTGCGGAGCATGGTCACGCTCGGCCAGCGTTACGCCGTGCCTGTCGGTTTTTCGGACCACACCACCGGCCTCCTGTTGGCGCCGGTGGCCGTGGCGATGGGAGCGACGATCGTCGAAAAGCACCTTACGCTCGACCGGAGTCTGAAAGGCACCGACCACGCCTGCTCGCTGGAGCCGGACGAGTTTCGACAGCTTGTCAGACAGGTGCGGCAGGTGGAGACGGCGTTGGGGCGAGCGGACAAGCCCGTTGCGGAAGGGGTGGCGACGGTGCGTGCCAAGCTGGGCCGCAGCCTGGTGACGCGCGTGCCGCTGGCGGAGGGCACGCGCATCGAAGAGCCGATGCTGGTTCTCAAATGTCCCGGCGACGGGCTTTCGTGGCTCGATCGTCAGCGCGTGGTGGGGCGGCGGCTGAAACGAGATTTGGCGGCAGATGAAAAACTGAAACTGGAAGACGTTTTTTGAGATTTTGGATTTTGGATTTTGGATTACGTCGGTCAAGGAGGACCCCCCGCATGTTCGACACGATGATGGAACGCCGACCCGTGCAAGGTTTGCTGTTTGACATGGGCGACGTGCTCTACGATGCCACCGGCTGGCGCCGCTGGTTGCTGCAGCTTTTGTCACGGATGGGCCTGCACACGCATTATCGCACGTTGTACCATATCTGGGACGACGATTTCCTGGCGGACGTCTACCGCGGCCGCCGCGACTATCACGAGGCGTTTCAGTCATTCCTGCTGTCGATCGGCTTGTCGCACGGTCAGATCGACGAAGTGCAGGCGGCCAGCCAGGCCCGCAAGCGCGACCTGGAAGCGAACGCCCGACCGCTGCCCGGCGTGAGGGCGACCGTGTCGCGGCTGGCCGGGCAAGGGGTGGCTCTGGCCGTGCTGAGCGACTCCGAACAAGACGGCGACGGGCTACGGGCGCAATTGGGGCGACTTGGCCTGGGCGGCTATTTTTCGGCGGTCCTGTCGTCGATCGACTTGGAGTACACGAAGCCCAGCCCGGTGTGCTACCGCGCGGCCCTGGCGGCCATGCAGCTTGCCAGCGACGATGTCGCGTTCGTGGGCCACGACGGCGATGAGTTGGTGGGAGCGCGGGCCGTGGGACTGCAAACCATCGCCTTCAATTATGGGCCCGGCGCGGTGGCCGACCATTATCTGACGCGGTTCGACGAGTTGCTGCAGGTTGTCGATGCCCGCTACCATCACGCCGACCCGCTGACGAGTGCCGCCTGAGATGAGAATCTTTGCACGACACGGTTTGTGGGACGGTCCGCTTGCGGAGCAAGCGGGCTACGAGGACGAGCTTCTGCTGGAGGGAAGCTGGCCGGCCGACCGGCAATGCGCGGGACGGTGGTCGCTCGACGAGTCGATCGATGCGCGCTTCGCGTGGATCGACCAGCGGGCGATTGAGTTGGCGGAAATCGCCGCGGGCGGCGGGCCGTCCGACCCTCCGGCGACGAGCTTTCCCTACATCAATGCGCTGAGCTTGCGTTATTTCCTTGTCAAGCTGCTGCGCGTGTCGGGGTTCTTCAAAGACGTTCGGACGCTGACGCCCGGCGAGCGCATCGATCTGTACCTGACGGCCCATCGCGACGAAGCGTATGCCGTCCTCATTCAGCAACTCGCGCAGCAATGCGAAGCGACGCTCGAAGTGCATTGGCGTCAACCGCCCGCGCGGAAAGCGGCCAAATTGCGGCGAGCGCTTGCTTGGCGACAATGGGCGGAACGTGCCCGCCGCTGGCCCGCAGCGCCCCCAGCCGAAGAAGGCGACGGCGCGCCGCGCGTGGTGTTGTGCGGCAGTCCACGGATTTTGAACCCGGTTTGTGCCGAGCTGCTGGCGCGGGGCTGCCGCGTGTGGTGGTTGTACGAGCGGTTTGCTTTGCGTTGCTGGTGGCGCTGGCGGGCCGCGGGCGTCGAACAACTCGTGTGCGAGGCCGACGACGCGGTGGCGCGGCGATTCAACGATGCCTGGACCGGGGCGGAGCTTTGCTCGGACGGCATCGACCTGGCGCGGCCCCTCGAGCGATGGCTGGCGGAACGCGCGGCGGACGTGGGCGAGCAACAATCGGCTTTGATCGACCGCATCGAAGGGCATTTTCGCGCGGTCCGCCCCACCACCTTGGTGCTCGACGAAGACGCCACTCCGCTGAAGCGCATCGCCGTGGCACTGGCCCGCCGTCATGGCGCGCGGTCGTCTGTGGTGCAACACGGCGCGCCGTGCGGACCGTTTGGCTTCGTGCCGCCGGCCGCCGACGAGATTTGCGTCTGGGGCGAGTCTGCGCAGCGGCAGCTCGAGACCTGGGGCGTGGCGCCGGCGAAGATTCGAGTTGCGGGTTGGCCGAATCTCAAACCGCGTCTCTTGGAGCGTCCTCCGGCCCGGCCGACATCGCAGAGACCTGCCAGGCGGTTCTTGCTGCTGGCGACCGTCGAGCCGCGCGACGAGCGACCCGACGGCGTCGAGTTCCATCTCACGAGTGGCAACTACGCGCTGATGCTGCAGATGGTGCATGAAGTCCTATCGCAAATCGAACACGCCACGCTGACCATCAAGCTGCACCCTCGAGCTCGCAAGAAGGAGTTCATCCGCTTTCAGCCGCGATTGCAACCGTGGCTGGAGGACGGCAAACGGAACGAATCGCGTCCCGTATTGCCGGTGCGCGTGGTCCATTCCAAGAATCTCGCCCGATTGGTGGCGGCCAGCGATTGCGTGCTGAGCTGTGCTTCGACCGCCGGCATCGAAGCCGCCCTGGCCGGAGCACCGGTTGTGCAGATCTTGCCGATCGGTTCGGGCAACGTGCTGCCGGCCGACGATTGGGGGTTCGTCGGCACCGCCCGGACCGCAGGCGAGCTGGCGGCGTTGGTCGACGCGGCTCTTGAGCGCGGCTGGGCCAAGCCGGCCGAAACCGCCGATCGGATGCTTGCCAACGTCGGCGAGGCCGCTGCTCGCTCAATCGTGGATGGCCTGATCGCCGACAGCGATCAACAGTTGTTGGTGCTCGGCGCATCCGGTCGAGAGCTTCCGTAAGGTGGGACAAGCGAGCTTGCGAGCGCTGGCCCACCGTAAGCGACGTCGTTCGCGGTGGGCCGGCGCTCGCAAGCTCGCTGGTCCCACCTTACGACGAACCGAAACACCGATTTTAAGAGTCGTTCATCCCATGTCGCACTCCTCCGCGGCCGACTACAGCACGCTGACCTCGCTGGCGGAGGCTCCGTCGCCCGTCAGCGGATGGCGGCGGTTGGCGGCCGATATGGCGGCGGTGGGCTGCTCGTCGGTCGTCTGCCAGGGTCTCGGTGTGGTGACCAGTCTCGTGCTCCGCGCCGCGCTCACTCCGGCCCAGATGGGCGTGTGGCAGGGCCTCAAGCTTCTGCTGGGCTATGCCAACTACACGAACCTGGGCGTCAGCAAAGGGGCCGCGCGCGAGCTGGCGATCGCCGTCGGCAGTGGCGAGACGGCCCGCGCCCAGCAAGGGCTGAACCTGGCCTTCACGGTCAACACCGTGACGAGCCTTGTGTACGGCATCGCCCTGGCCGCGGCCGGTCTCTGGCTGGCGCGCGATCGTGGCGGCCTGCCCGCCGATAGTTGGCTGGTCGGCCTGCTGGCCTTGGGCGCGCTGGTGGTCGTGCAGCGGCACCTCACCTTCCACGTGACGATCCTGCGGTGCAAGCAGTCGTTCGCGCTTACGTCGTGGGCATCGCTCGTTGAAGGGTCGCTGACGTTGGGCCTGGCCGGCTTGGGCGCCTGGCGATGGGGTCTGCCCGGCCTGTATGGCGGCACTCTTTTGACGCTGCTGGCCACGCTCGGCTATCTGCACTGGCGAGGCGTCGGCCCGCTGGCACTGGCCTGGCAGTGGAGCGAGATCCGGCGGTTGGTCGCCATCGGCGGCCCGATTCTGCTGGGCGGCGTCGCCACGGCGCTTTTGCAATCGCTCGATAAGCTGATGATCCTCGCCATTTCGAGCAATCGCGAATTCGACCTGGGGTGTTACTCGACGCCGCTCTTGATTACCGGACAAATCTATGGCCTGGCGAACATGTTTGCCCTGGTGGTCGCCCCGCGCTATGGCGAGTTGTTCGGCCGGACGGGCCGCCGCGACGAAGTCGCCCGACTGGCGGCGCGCGCCAGCGAGCTGCTGGCGGCGGTGACCTCGCTCAGCGCGGCAGCCGGGCTGGTGATCGCCGTTCCCATGCTCGCGTGCCTGTTTCCCGCTTATCGGCCGGGCCTTGTACCGGCGACGTGGCTCGTGCCGGGCATCATCATGCTGGCGCTGGCTCTGCCGCTGAACCAGTACTTGGTGGCCGTTTGCCGGGAGCGCTTGGCGATGGCCGCGGCCGTTGTTGCGCTGGCCGCGGGCGCGGTCGCCGATGGCGCCGTCCTGGCGACGGGGCACGGCATCATGGGCGTGGCCGCGTGTACGGCGATCGTCTATGCCGGCTACTATCTGCTGTTGCTGTCCGTATCGATTTGGCCCCGGCTCGACGCCGCCGCAAGACGACGCTACCTGATAACGCACATCGTTGTCTTGCTCTTCCCGTTGGCACCCGCCTTGTGGCTGACTGACGTGCAAGCGGAGAGCATCGACATCGCGCGCCTCGGAGGCAACGCCGTGGTGGTGCTGGCGGTGTGGAGCGTTGTGGCCGCGGCCGGCTGGCGGCTGGCTGGATGGAAAACCGCTTGCCAAGACGGAAATTGTTCAAATGGCCCAATGCCTAACGCCCAATACCTAACGCCTCCCGACCCATGCCCCGACTGACGCTGGCCGAACTCGAACGCCGCTGCCAGAAGCCCGATTATCGCCAATCGGGCAATTGGATGGCGCGCCGCATCAGCCGGCCGGCGGCTTTGCACGTCACGCGCGTGATTGCTCCCAGCGGAGTTTCGGCGCACGCCGTCACCGGCCTGGCCACGGCGGTTGCGCTGGCCGCGGCCTGCTGTTTCGGCATCGGCACGATCGGAACGTGTTTCGTGGGCGCTCTGCTGCTGCAAGTATGGTATCTGCTCGACCATGTCGACGGGCAGGTTGCCCGGCTCAACGGCACGGCTTCGCTCGACGGCATCCAGCTCGACTATCTCATGCACCACGTAGTCAATCTCGCTGTGCCGTTCAGCCTGGGTTATGGCGCTGGTCGAAGCGGCGGTGAGGCGTGGCTTCTTCTCGGATGCGCGTTCGCGCTCGGCCTGTTGCTCATTGGGCTGGCGAACGACACGCGGTACAAGGCGTACATTGCTCGTCTCAAGCAGATCGAAGGCCCTTTGCTCGTCCAGCGGCGTGGGGCGGACGAAGTCGCCGCCGAACATCTCCGCACAAGCTGGTTTCAGGCCGGGCTTCGGCAGGCCGTATACTTGGCGCGGAAGCTCTGCGAGATACACGTTGTGATGAACGCGGTCACGGCCATCGCGGTTGCGCAGTGTTGGATCGGCCAAACGCTGCCGAGCAAGGTCTATCTGGCCATCATGTCGCCGCTGGCCCTCGTGACCGCGGTCGCCATCCTGGTGCGCGACGTAAGACGCCAGGCCGCCGAGCAGGACTATGCTGCCTGGTTCGCTCCTTGTCGAAGGGGGTCCTGCACGCCGACGTCCGCTATACTTCACGCGGTCGAGAATGACGCATTCGCGCCCGAACGACTCTCTGTAGGGAACGCCCTCCGTGGCGTTCCGTGATCCGCGAAATCACGTCGCCGCGGCTCCACGGAACGCCACGGAGGGCGTTCCCTACAGACGTCTCATTTCCGGCCGCGTGAAGTATAACGTCGTGCGGCGAACCTCTCTGGCTACTGCATCTGGAACGACCGTGTCTGGGAGACAGGCGGCGACAAATGAAGCATTCGGCTGCGGTTGCCAAAGTGAGTAACCAATGAAGTGGCGAGCCGGGCCATGTGCGTTGACGATGGCGTTCAATCCCGCGCCGTCACCGCACGCCATGCTTGGCCAAGAACTCGCGTTGATAGGTGACCCAGCCGCCGAGCCGTGCCCGATAGGCCCGCGCACGTTCCGGCTCGGCCGTCGCCAGGTTTGCCATCTCGCGGGGGTCGCGGGACAGGTCGAACAGCTCGTCGTGCGAGGTGTCGACGTAGTAGTGGTATTTGTACTGGCCGTCGCGCAGGCCAAGCACCACTTCGTGTCCGACGGACAGGAAATACGCCCGCTGGTCGTCGCGCTGGCGAAACAGGCTCTCGCCCTGCCATTCTTTCGGCGCGGGAACGTTCAAAACGTCGAGCAGCGTCGGCGCCACGTCGATGTGTCGGCCCACGATGTCGTTCCGCCGAGGCATCTCGCTTAAGCCGGGGTTGAGCAGCACCAGCGGCACGTGGACGGCCTGTTCGTAAATGCCGAAGCTGTGCGTCCGCAGGTTGTGCTGACCGAAGCTCTCGCCGTGGTCGCCCGTGATGGCCACCAGCGTCGAGTCGGCCAGGCCGCGTTTTTCGATCTCGGCCATGAACCAGGCCAGCGTGGCGTCGGCGGCGCGCAGGGCATTGAGGAAGCGGTCAAGCTCCTCGTCTTTCACGCCGAAATCGAGGCGCTGGGCGGGCGGAAAATAAGGATGGTGCGTCTCGATGGTGTAGGCGTAGGCCAAGAAGGGCCGTTGCGGATACTGGTCGATCCAGTCGAGCACGTCCTGGTACATCGTCTGGTCGTCGATGCCCCAGGAGTTGATCTCCTTTCCGGGATGGCTGCCGGCGTCGAGCACCGCATCGACGCCGCGGGCCTTGAGAAATACGTCCCGCTTCTGCCAGCCCCACGAGCCGGAATGGGCGTAGCAGGTGCGATAACCGTGGACCTTCAGCACCTGCGGCAGGCTGACGACGTCGAACTGCGGATGGTCGCGGACGATCAGCAGCCAGTCGGGCCGCGGATAAACGCTGTGCGACAGCGCCACCAGGCTTTTGCAGCTCGACGCAGCTTGCGCGTAGACGTTGTCGAACAATACACCGCGCTCGGCGGCCAGACGGTCGAGATTGGGCGTGGCGGCAAAGCGCGAGCCGTAGGCGCCGACGTATTCCACGCCGATCGACTCCAGCACGATCAAGACGACGTTCTTCGGCCGGCGCTCGGCGGCCACCAAAGGCGCCCGGCCCGTGGCATCGGCCTTCACCCGGCGGAAATCGCGGTCGTCGATTTCGCTGAACGAGTAGTTGTGCGAGAACGGCTGGTCTTTCGAGAATTCCTGCACGCACGAGGCCAACAGCACCCAGTGCGGGCTTTGTGCGATGCGCCGCTCCCAGCGGTTGGGGTCGGTCCACTCGGCGCGGACATAACGTTCGCAGACGACGCCGCCGGCCAAGACCATGGCGCACAGCAGGGCCGTGGTTTTCGGCCCGATCGGCGAAAGCACCCGCCGCGCGATGGGCCGCCGCGCGATGGTCGGCGCCGCCACGATCGCCAGCGGGGCGGCGAACAGCAGGGCCAAAGTGCCCGGCGGAAAGTATTCGCGGGCCGACGACAGCATCACCTCGGGGCCGCCCACGAACGACAGCAGGCGGACGGTGAACGGCACCTTCGTCACTTTGAACATCGGCACGCTGGCCACGGCATACGCGCCGCACAAGGCAAACAAACCGATCGACAACCATCGCCCGACTCGACTCACGGGCGAGGGCCACCAAGCAAGCATACGCGACAGCGACCCGCAAACGATCGCCAGACCCGCGGCAAAGCAAACATCCGGGGCCGAGACCACCGCCAACCGCAATAACCAGCGGATGAATTCACCCAAACTGGAAACCGGAAACGGCAGCAGGAGCCATTTGCCGACGACGCCGACCAAGGCCAACAGCGTGGCCAGCGCCAGCCAGGTGTGGTCGATCGCCGGAGCCGCTTGCCGAGCGGCGGGGTTGACGGGCCGGGCGGCGCGCGAGAGTTGTCCGTCTGCGGCGGGTCTCGATTCGGACGACGACTCGACGGGCGGTCCGCGGCGCAGTGTGGATTTCATGGCGATTCCTTTCGCTCTCGTGCCAGCGGCGCCCCTTCCGCTCAGAAGGGTGGCGAAAATGCCCGTGGCATTTCCGGCGCCGGCCCCCAGTATCCGCACGTGGGGGCTTTGGTCAAGACCAGAGCACAGGAAGCGGGACTAGTAGATCCACTCCAGGCTGGTGTAGGGGCTGATGCCCGGCGAGAGCACCTGCACCGGCCCCGTCTGCAGGCTCAGATACTGGATGTAGTTGCGATCGAAGATGTTCGTGATGCCGCCCGACAGCATCAGGTTCCGCGATACGTTCCAGTAGCCGCGGACGTTGCCGATGGTCCAGCCGCCGACGCGCTTTTCGATCTGCGTGTATTGGCCGGGCACGTCGGTCACACGGAGCACGCCCGGCCGGTTTTGCTCGCGGGTCATCGTGGCGAACAGTTCCAGGCCCCAAGTGCGGCCGGCGTTGGGATCGTGGAAGCGGACGCCCGCGAAGCCTTGCAGCGGCGGAATTTGCGTCAAGGGCTGGTTGATCGTCACGTCGGTGCCGTACACATAATGGGCTGAGGCGAAGGGAGTGACCCGCGGCGTGAGGTCGAAGCTGTTGAAGGCCTCGAAGCCCCGCAACTCGGCCAGCGGCGTGTTGAGCGTGTTCAGCAAGACCGCCCCCGTCGGATCTCGGACCGCGTTAGCGCTGTAGGTAATGTAGTTGTTGACCCACGAATTGTATCCCCGCAAATAACCGCGCCAGCGGTCGTAGTTGCCGTTGATCTGGGCGTCGATCTGCCAATTGCGTTCGGGCTGCAAGTTCGGGTCGCCGATCACGCGGCGATAACCGCTCTGGATGATGCCCAGGAACATGCCGTCGGCATAGCGGTCGATGAGCGAAGGCGGCCGCTGCGATTGGCCGAACGACAAGCCGGCGCTCCAATGCTGCGTGATGTCGACCTGGTTGACCATGTAAAAGGCATAGAGTCCGTTGGCCTTGTTCAAGGGGCCCGCCGGCAGGGCGCTGGTGGTGGGATAGAACGCGGAGTTCGGCGGCCCGTTGATGGGCACCGTGTTGGAATAGGCGTTGGTATCGACATAGTCGCCGCGGCCGCCGATCTTGCTGCGGAAGTAGCTGGTCCAGGGCAACGTCATTTCGGCGAAGGCACCGGGGTTGACCATTGTCGCCCGCGGCATGCCGGTGGAGAACTGGAACGGATACATTCCGTTGCCCGGCGGCGAAGGCGGCGAGGCGGGCGTGGGCGCGAAGGGCGGATTGGGCAGGTAGGGATTGATCGTGAAAAATTCCGTCACGCGTTGATTGAGCACGCGCACGTCGGTGCCCGTCAACAGGCTCACTTCGTCCAGCTCGCCGAACTGCGCCGTCACACGTCCGCCGGTCGACATGAGCGAGCCGACCGTCGAGCCGCTGAAACCGACCAGCGGCGGCAGGCCGGCATTCTGATCGGCCGGCGTGGGAGGCGTTCCGAAGGATGTGGCGACTGCGGGATAGACGGATTCCGTCAACGACTTCTCGATGCCCGTCACGATCGGCTGCTTCGTCGAATTGAAGGTGTTGCCGGTCATGTTGTTGCTGTTGTACCAACCCTGCGCGAGCATTCGGGTCCAGGGCATGGTGACGTCTTCGTCGATGTAGCGCAGGTTGAAGGCATTGGTCTCCAGCGAGCTGACGTCGAAGAACTCGCCGGGGTAGGCCGTGTGGTTCATGTCTTGCCGGCGATAGGTGCCTTCAATTCGCTGGCCGGGCGTCAGGTTGTAGCCCAGCTCGGCCAGGATGTCGCCGGTGTTGTAGTGCGAGGGAATGTAGGTGCTGTTGCCGGCCTGGTAGTCGTTGCCGTTGCGATGGCCGTAGCTGAGACGATAGCCGAAATCTTGCGTGCCGCCGCTGACGGTCTCGCGGCCGTAGATTTGCTGGCCGTTGGGGAGCCAACTCATGCTGCTGCGGTATTGCTGCCGCTGATTGCGGGGCGTCGGCCGAGTGACGATGTCCATGAACGTGAAGCCGGGGCCGTACTGCACCGAGTAGGGGCCGGCCACGATGATCGTGTCTTGGACGATGCCCGGATCGATCTTGTTGACCACGGTGTCCAGGTCCCAGCGGACCGGCTCGAAATACTGGCCGTCGAGCTGGGCGTAAATCTCACGGTTCTTGAAACCGCGGATGAAGGGCGCTTCGGAAATGCTCGACCGCCACATGGTCTGCACCGCCAGCACTTCGTCGGCGATGGCCTGGGCCAGGTCGGGGCGGGCATTGACCGCCAGTGCCGGCGCGCTGGTGGCGCTGGCCACGGGGGCAATCGATTGTGCGATCGGCGCGCGATCGGCGGGCAATGCCTCCAGTGCGCTCATGATGCCGCCTTGACCAAACACGCCCAGGCTGCCGAGCGGCTGCGTGGGTTGCAGAGGTTGCAACGGGCTGACGGGCGGCGCGGCCGGGGCCAACGGCTGCTGCGGCTGCAACGGCGCCAGCGGTTGACGCACCACGCGAAAGTAGCCGCCTGACGGGCGAATGTATCCTTCCGGCCGGAAGGTGGGCATTTCTTCGGTGCGCCCGGCGGGCCTGGAGTTCGGGCGCCTGTACGCGGTCGGGCTGACGTGAGGCCCGATGTCGATCGAGGTATCGAGCGGATCGGCCACCAGGGCGTGCCAGAGTTGCGTGCGGAACAGCGCGGGGGACGACGCCGACGAACGCGCTCGCGCCGAACCAGCGGCCGGCGCAGGCGCGTCGTCGGCCTTGGCCGGCGCGGCCCCCTTGGCAAGCAGGGCACTCATCAACACACACCACGTTGACAGAGTGACTCGCCTTTTCTGAACAACGCACATACGCAACTCCTGGCAGCCGCCAAGCGCCGGGCCCGTCAGACGATGGTGCCGACTTTTGTCGGTTCCGGCGGTTGCTGGGTCGTCTACCAAGACGCTTCAGGCTGTTTGTTGAATCTTTGCGGGGTGCGAGCAAGTGGCGGCTTTCGGGACGCCTTGCTCGCAGATTCGGTCGGTACGGCACACTCCATAGGGCCGTACCCTTGGGAAGAATCGGCAAGTGCCCACCGCGGCTTTACATTCGTTCCATCCGGACGTAGGGGTTACGCCGCAATGACGAGTTGACCCGCCACAACGCGGCCGATTGGATAAACCTTGACGGCGGCTGGGGCAGAAGCGGGTCCGGTGAAACCGTATTAGCGCGAAGTTCTGAAAGTGATACTTCACGCGGCCGAGAAAGACCTTTTGCCGCGAGGAAAAGCGGTGGCTGGGGCAGAGCTTGGCCGCACCGCGTGTTCTTATGCTCAGGCCAAGCGCGGCCAAGCTCTGCCCCAGCCACCTCCCATCCCCACCGCCAAAAGCCGCAATCGGCGGGCCGGCGCTCGTTCCGGCGCGCCGGGGCCAGTCCCAACCTACTTCCTTAGCTGAAGCTGTTGCTGGATTCTGAGAAGCTCGAGCCGCCTTTTCTGAAACACCGCCGTAAGGCCCGCCGGCAAGTCCTTGGCGTTTTGAAGCGCCGCAAGGCCCTCCGCCAAATACCGTTTGGCGTCGGCGGCGGGGGTGCGCGGGCTGTCGGCGAGCCTGCCATCCGCAAAGGCCAGCGCGGCCCGCCAGCCGCCGGCGAAATTCGTGCGCACCTTCTGTCGCTCGAACGCCGTCAGTCCGGAAGTGGGCAGCTTGTCGTCGAACTCGACGGCCGCCTTCAGATGGTTGGCCGCCAGCCGCAGGCTTTCCAGTTCGACGGTCGTCGTCTGGTTCGCCGCCAAGACGGCATGGTTGGCCAGCGCTTCGTGGGCGCGGGCCGCCAGGTCGGCGAACCGCGACTCGGTGGCCAGCGCCAGCGCCCGCTCGGCGCTCGCCTTGCACAGATCCCGTTTTTCTCGCCAGAAGTCGCGGTCGGCAGCGAGGAACTCGCTGAGGGCCAGCAGAGCGGGGGCGTCCTGCGCCTGCGCCTTGCTCACGTCGGGCAGCCACGGCAAATAGTGCTCATACTCGCGAAGTCCCTGTTCGAGTTGCCCGCGGCGCTGCGTGGCCGTCGCCCCGGCGGCCGCGTAGCTGGTGGCGACGAGGGTCATCGCCTCGGCGCGCTGAGCGCCATCGGCCTTCGAGCTGGGCGCGTCGAGCGCCGCTCGCGCCCGGCTCCGCCTTTCGTCGAGCGTCGTTCCCAGCCCGGCCCAATAAATCTGGTACATGCACCAGGTAGGTCCGCCCTGTTCGACGCGCTGTACGCATTGAGCCAGCGCGGCGTTGGCGGCGGCCCGCGCGGCGTTGTACTTATTGGTTTCGCCGGCCACGAGCGCGGCGTTGTTCCGCGCGGCGGGCGCCCCGATCCGATCGGCAGCTCTCTGCATCCGCGCGGCATGGATCTGCGCCTGCCACCAATACGCCTCCGCAATCCGGCCCGGCGGCGCCTGGCCCAGATCGATCGCCGCCTGCAAGTCAGCAAGTCCTTGCGTGAGCAACCCGTCGACTGTGGCCGCCGGTACCGCCCCGCAGGTGGCCAGACGGTAGCGGACGCGACCCAGCGAGATTTGCGCTTCCTCCGGCGGCGACAACGTGTCGAGCGCCTTGAGACGCGCCTCGTCGAAGTCTCGCTCCGCTTGGCGGTAAACGTCGAAGTCGCGCACCAACAGGCCGTAGTCTTCGTGGGCGTTTCCCAGCGCCAGATAGGTGAACTCCGGGTGCGCTCCCCGCCCGTCGGCGATTGCCTTTTGGGCTGACTCCACCGCATCGTCCAGGTAGCGACGAATGATTTCGTCGGGCTCGGTGGTAAAGTTCGCCAGCTCCAGGCACGCCATGCTGTGCAACAGCAGAAACTGCGGATAGTCGTCGCTCTGCGGATCGCACCGATCGACGGCCCGTCGCTCGTCGTCCACGGCCTTCTTATAAAAATCGACCCGCCCTTTGCGGTCCAGCGGCCCGGTAGACCTGGCCTCCAACAGATTGGCGACGCCCGTCAAGCTGTGGAACCCCGCCGTTTCCTGGCCGCCCAGCAGCGCACGCGCTCGTTCGATATCGTCGCGTTTCAAGGCGGCCAGATCGTTGTGGACCGAAGTCGAGTATCGCGCCGTGCCGCGCCGGATGTAATAGTCGGCGACCGATGCGTCGAGGCCGATCGCCTTGTCGTAGGCCGCGAACACCGCGTCGGCGCCCGTGGTGTTCGACTCTTCGAAGACCTTCAAGTCGACTGCCGTATCGAGCCGGATCAAGCGCCCCTTGTTGGCGTACAGCAACGCGGCCTCCGTCGCCACGGGCTGGCGTTGTTTCTCCGTCATCGCTTCCACGAGGCGAATGCCCGGCGCCACGATCTGCTCGTAGATCGACTCGTTTTTGGCGGTGCCCAGCTTGAGGACGGCCTGCAAGGCCTGGGCATAACGCGGCACGGCGTCGTCGGCATGGCTTTGTTCGAGCCAGCGCGCCGACATCAGCAGCACTTTCGGCGGCGGCGATGGCCTTTTGGCCAAGGTATCGAGCAAGGAACTCGCCTGGGCCAGGTCAGCACCGGGCTTTTCCGCCGCCGCCACCGCCAGATCCAGAACGAATTCGTCACTCGGCTTGTTCGCCGTGCCCTCCGCGACTTGCTGTGCTCGGGACAGCCAACGGTAAGCCTGCTCGGCGTGTTCCGCGCCGCCGAAAGAGGGCGCCGCCAACGGACCGTCGCTCCCGTCCACGGCGAGCAGGCGCCGGGCCGATCCGATCAAGAGTTCGGCGGCGCGCGACCGCCGCATTGGCGTGGCCAGAATTGGCGGCGGCTCGTTCAACTCGTCGCAAAGCTTGTCGGTCAATTCGTCGGCCGAGAGCTTCTCATCGCCAACCCGCGGGTCCGACTGTCGGGCACGAAGCACCACGTAGTTCACATACCCGCGGTCGGCCTGCGGCACCTCGCCTTTCAACACGTCGCTGATTCTGCTCGCCAGCGACTCGGACGAAGCGGTTTCGAGCTGGCACTCGGCTTCGCACGCCTTGACGAAATAGTCTCGGGGGTGGCCGCCGGCTTGGACAATCGCCTCGTCGGCACGCCGACACATTTTGGCAAGTTGTTTCCAATCGGGTTCGGGCTGCGACGCGGCGCCCACAAGCTGCTCGATCAAGAGGCCCGCAAACTCACGACGGAGATCCTGCGTCTTCAGAGCGAAGCGGTCGATCTCTTCAATCGCTTTGTCCAGGCTCCCGGCTTCCTTGCTTCGCCGGGCCCAAATGGCCAGCGACGTCACGAGCCGCGCCACCATCGCGTGCGGCAGAAGATCGCGACTGGTTTTCCACGGCTCCAGGCTCTTTTGGACCGCGGCCCAAGGCGAGCCGGACTGCAAAAGGTCGATCGTCTTGTTGACGGCGAACAATCGCAGCAGCTCATCCGCGTTTGGCAGAGACTTCAGATCAAGGCGTTGGCTGATTCGCTCGCCCAGCGAGCGTTGGCCGGCGTCGCTGCTGGCGACCAAGACCGCGAGTCGGCCTGCCGACTCCGCAATCAGGTCTCTCGTACACGTCGTCAGCAGGCGATCGGCACCGTCTTCCCAATGCGCGTCGGCGCGCTGCAGGTCTTCGAGAGCGAGCGAAATCGCATCCAGGTCCGCACCCATCGCCAGCTCGCCCCCGTCGTAGCGAGCGGGAACCAAGGTACGCAGCAGATAAAACTGCGTCTGCGCGCGGGCCTCAGCGGCGCCAAATTCCCCTTTGGCAGCCTGGTGCAGCCATGTGTCGGAGTCGTCCCATGCCTTTTGTTGCCATGCGAGATAAGCGTGCAACACGGCGGACCGGCGGCGCAGATCGGACCGAGTGGAAAATTCTGCGTTGATTTTCGCATCGGCCTGCGCAAGATTCTGTTTGGCATCATCGAACGCCTGCTCACGGAGGTCGCGGTCCGCCTGCTCCAAGCATTTCCCGACGAGGGCCTCGGGCGCCGTTGCCGGCGGCTGCGGGACGGCTTCTTCTGGGACGATCTCCTTCGGCTCCTGCGTTTGCTTGTTCGACGGCGTTTGGTCGACCGTTGGAGCACTGTGGCTCTGCTTGTAAGCCACAACGGCCCACGCGACGAGCGGTATCAGCACGAGCGGGGCGATGAACTTGGACTTGCTTCGCCGAGACCCGAGCGAAGGACGCTGCACATCGGGATCGGTCGTCGAGCCTAGTTTGGCACGCGTCTCGCGGTGTTTCGTGGCGCTCGTTTCCGCTACGTTTGGCGCCAGAGGCATTTCGGGCATCATCGTGCCTCGACGCGCTTCGTCCGAGGCGGTGTGGGGCGGAACCGTTTCCGGCACGCGCGGCATGACGACGACCTGCGATAGCGCTTCGACCATCGCCTGGCAACTCGGGTATCGCTGGCGCGGGTCGCGGCTGAGTGCCCGGTCGAGTACGGATCGCTCCGCGGAACTCAATGCCGAGAGGTCGAGTTCCGGCGCGGAGAAGAATTGCGTGGTGGCCGAGGGCAAGCCCGACTCCAGCAGCAGCTTGCCGCAGCGCAGTTGCGCGTAGCTGACGGCCAGCGAAAACTGGTCGCTGCGGCGGTGCAGGCGTCCTTCGGCAAGTTCGGGCGCCAGAGTGATGCGCGGGGGCCGGTTGTCGAGGCCGGAAACCATGGCCTCCTCGCCTTCCAGCGCGCGGCACCAGGCGAGATTTGCCAGCTTCACCGTGTTGCCCACCAGCAGCATGTTGGCGGGCCGCACGTCGGTGTGGATCAACGACGCGTAGCGTGGACCGTAGGCCGCGGCATTCAAAGCGTCGATGCCGCTCGAAGCCTGACGCATGAAGTCCAACAGCTCCTCGGCCGGCAGGCCCGCGCCGGTCAATTCGCGCCGCTCTTGAGCCTTGTGCGCCAGATTGACGCGCGCCGATTCGCTGGCAATCACCAGTTGACGCGTCTCGGAACTCGTTTCCGCTCGGTCGGCGAACGAGGCGGTAATGTCTTCGCCCGCGGCGTTCAAACACCACCAGCCGAACAAGCGCGCCAGGTGCGGATGGTTGACCTCTTGCTGAATCGACCGCAGCGCCGAAAGATCGACCGTCTCGGACAAGCTCGTCAAGTCGTAAATCCAAAGCGAGCAGTGCTTGCCGCTGGGGCCGGTTGCCGACCAAACGTCGGTGCGCGTGTCGGCGTGAAAGACGTGCTCGCCCAACCGGTAGCCCGGCACCATCTCACGGCCCGGCACCAGCGTGGTGCGCGTTTCGGTCTCGATCCGGGCCGACCGCGAGTCGGTCGCATAACGCAAGAGGTCGGTGCCGCCTTGCACGGCGAACTTCAGCGAGGCGACCATTTCTTTGCAGCTTGGATAACGCTCCGGCGGCCTGGGATTGGTGGCGCGCTTCAACACTGCCTGCTCCGCTTCGCCCACGCGGCCAAAGTCGAGCTTGCCGTCGCGGTGCGTCTGCATCACCTCCAACTGCGACATATCCGGCCCGAAGGGAAGCTCGCCGCAACGCAGCTCGTAATACGTGATCGCCAGCGAGTACTGGTCGGTGCCGTTGGTCGGTTTGTTTTCCCAGTACAGTTCGGGGGCGCCGTAGGCGCAGGAAAGCGCGACCGACGTGGCGCGCACGTCCTCCCTGCGGGCCAGGCCGAAGTCGCAGACCTGCGCGGCGCTGCCCACGAGCATGATGTTGCCGGGCTTGATGTCGCAATGATAGATCGACTTGAGCTGCGCCGGGCCGGCTTGCTGGCCGGGCTCGCCCAGATCGTGCCGCGGCTCGTTGAGAAAGTCGATCGCTTTGGCGGCCTCTTCCATGTAGTCCAGCAGCTTGTCGACCGGAATCGCGGGTTCGCCATTGCCTTGATATTCCCGCAACAGATCGAAGAGATCCTTCTCGCCCAGTCCCATGGCCACGATCAACCGCTCGGCCCGCGCCGCGTTGAATTGAACCGTGGACGTGCCGGGCGCCGCTCGACCGCCGCTGTCCATCACGTTCGTTCCGAGCAGGTCGATGCTGTCGTCGTCCAAGGGAACGCCGTCGGCATCGATCAGCCATATCGCGACGATGGGAACCAGGTTGGGGTGCCGCACGCGCTTCATCAGGCGGAGCGACTTGAACTCCCGCATGCCGCGTTTGCTGTCGAGCATGTCGGTGATTTTCAGGGCGACTTCGGTGCGACCGGGACCCACCGCCCGCCACACCGTGCCAAAGCCTCCCTTGCCCAGCATGGCGACCAGGCGGTAGCCGGGGACCGGCTCATCGCCGATTTTGAACTCGCGTCCCATCTGAATAGGGCGGGCATCCCCGCCGTTGCCGTTGTCTCGGTGGGCGGCGCCCACCTTCCCGTTCATATCCGCACCGACAGTAATTCACTAGTTTAGGCAATTGGCAAAGCCGATGGAAGCGGCTAGGCTGGAAAATGAAGGGGGCGGGGATGCGCGAAGCATGGAGTTTCTGGCATAAAAATCAGGCAACTTCGCCCCCGCTTTGACGATAATAACCCCTGCGGAGACAGGGCTGATAACGAGAGGATCTGCGCTTGAGATCCAGTCGAGGTGGAGACCAGACGGCCTGGAGCGGCAGAGGCGGCCGGTCCGGCAGGTGGGTCGAGAAGAGATTGCCAGTGCGGCTTACCCTTACTATTCTCAGTGGCCTGCGCGCGGGAGAACGCATCCTGCTCGGTCCCGGTGAGATGCTGCGCGTGGGGCGCACATCGGGCGCGAACATCGTGATCTCCGACGACCCCACCATGTCCGGCGTCCACTATTTGGTCCGCTGCGCCGACGACGGCGGCACCGTCCGCGATCTGGAAAGCCGGAACGGGCTGTTTTTGAACGGCAGGCCCGTCAGCGAAGCCGCACTGGGCGACGGCGACCAGATTCGCGCCGGGAGAACGTACTTTTCGGTGATGATGGATTCCGTCACCGCGGGTTCGCCCGACGGGGCGGGTGGCTTTGGCGCGGACGACGAGACCCGATCGCCCAGCGCCGCGGAATCCACGCGGGCAGAGTTGCCGCCTTCGCCCCGCCGCGCCGGCAGGGGCGCTCCGGCCACGCTCTACCTGCCGGAGGCTTCGCCGTCGCCCTTCCCCTTGTTCCCGGTCGAGGATGAGACGCTCGATAGTTCGATGGTCCGCCAGCCGAGTGCCGCGCAGCCACCTGCCGCCAACCACGACCGACTCTATGCCGTCGTCGATGCCGCCGTCGCCAGGGGCCTGGTGCGCGAAGCGAAACGCGTGAACCTGCGCACGGAAAGCCTGCTTTCGAGCGGATCGTCGCCTTATCTGGCGGCCATCGTTCCCTATCTCGTGGAGGTGCTTTCCGACAGCGAGTTTCTTGCGCTCTGGCGGGCGACGCTGACCAAGAATCCGGGAATCTTGATCGAGTCGCGCGCGGAGTTCGACGTCGTGCTCGGGCATGCCCGTGGCTTGTTCTCCGCGAAAGACGATCAGGGCAAGCAGACGTACTTCCGCTTTTACGACCCGAACATTCTCTATGAGTGGCTGACGACCGGTCCGGCCGAGCGGCTGGCCGGCTTTTTTGGCTTCGCCAGCGCCGTCATTGTCGGGCTCGACAAGGGCGAGCGACTCTTGCGGCTGACCTACGAAAGCAACGAGTTGAATTCGGAAGAAGTCTTCGCCCGCTAACCGGCCGCAGCCGAGGGTCAATCTAAGAGCTTTTCCTTCGCCGCCGCGCGGCAGCCGCGGGCCGCGGCGCGGCGGCCGACTGGCGGCCGGTGCCACCCCGTTTGAGGCTCTTGCGCAGGGCGTCCATCAGATTGACCACGGGCACCTCTTCCTCCGCCTGACCGACGACGACTTCCTGGCCGGCGATTTTGGCCTCGATCGCCTCCTTGAACTTCTGTGTGTAGGTGTCTTCGTATTCGTCGAGCTTCGGCTCATCGGCGCTGGTTTGCTGAATCAACGTTCGGGCCAGGCGCAGCTCGTCGGCCGAGACTTTGCCTTCACCCACCTCCTCCACGAACTCGGCCACGGGTTTCACTTGGGCCAGGTAGCTCAACAGCGACATCGTGAGCATCCCCTCGAGGGGTCTGAGCAATGCCAGGTCCTCGCGGCCTGAGATGACGATCTGGCCCAGGCCGCAGCGTTTTTCATTTTGCATCGCCTGGCAAAGCACGCGATACGGTTTGTCGGCGGCCGCGCCTTCGGGCAGCAGATAATAATTCCGGCCGCTGTAATAGAGCGGGTCGATCGTGTCCGGCGGAACGAACCGGTCGATGTTCATGGTCCGGTCGCCCTGACTGCGAAAGCCCTCGCGCTCGCCGGGTTCGAGCACCACGTACTGGTCTTTGGCATACTCGTAACCGTAGACGATTTCGTCGTTCGGCACTTCGCCGTGAAGCGGGCAAAACTTGCGGTAGCGGATGCGGCTGTGACACGGCTCGTGAAGCTGATTGAGGTGGACTTCTCCCTTGCCCGGCGCGGCGGCCGTATAGGCCGCCACCGGCACCGAGACCAGACTCAGCCGCAGGTGGCCTTTCCAGGTGGGACGGGCAGTCATAGTAGACGCTCTTCGTGCGATGTTGGCCCCTGGCGGTGTGCTCTCCCGCCCGTCGCGCGTCCTGGCCGCACGCGGGGCGTGTAAGGTGGGACCAGCGAGCTTGCGAGCGCCGGCCCACCATTGTTAGGCGTCAGGTTTCAGGCGTCAGGCATCAGGTTGTTTGTCCTGAAGCCTGACGCCTGAAACCTGACGCCTCGATTCCGTGGGCGGGCGCTCGCAAGCTCGCTGGTCCCGCCCTATATGCTGTGGCTTGCGCTGGCACAGCAAAGCGGGAGTGCTAGCACCCGAGTGCTAGCAGTGGGCTGCTAGCAGCAAACCTCGCGCCACTCGCCGGCCTCACGGCACGATTTCGCAGACGGCCGATTGGCCTTCGCACTCGTCGACTTCGATTCGCACGCGCGGGGGAACGGCGATGCCACGCGCCGCAAGCTCGGCAATCAGCCGCCGGCCGATGTGCCGGGCCAGCATCTCGGCGGTGGTGTTTGGCACCGGCAGCAGCACGCAGTCGCCGCGGGGAAACACCCAGCGGCGCTCTTCGAACACCGCTTCCACCGATCGCTCATCGGCCGTCACCTGGATGGCGGGATGATCGGTGGGCAAAAGCACGTGATGGTCGAGTTCCAGCACGATGGCATGCAGAATATCGCGCAGGACTATGAAGTCGATGACGTAGTGGTTTTCGTCGAGCGGCCCCAAGACGTCGGCCGTCACGCGGTAGTTGTGCCCGTGCAGGCGCTCGCAGATGTTGCCGTTGAAGGTGATGAAATGGGCGGCGCAAAAGACGAGATAGTCTTTGGTAAGCCGGACTCGGTAGGTTTCGGGCATGGTCGAAATCGCAGGACTACGCAATCAACTCCCGAATCACGCGCGCCGGCTCGACGCCGGTCAGCTTCTGGTCGAGACCCTGATAGCGATAGGTGAACCGCTCGTGGTCGAAGCCCAACAAGTGCAGCACCGTGGCGTGGAAGTCGTGGATGTGAACGGGATCCTTCACGATATTGTAGGAGAAATCGTCGGTTTCTCCGTAGATCGTGCCGGGCCGCGAGCCGCCACCGGCCATCCACATCGTGTAACACCGAGGATGATGGTCGCGGCCATAGTTCTTGTCCGACAGGCCGCCCTGCGAATAGATGGTGCGGCCGAACTCGCCGCCCCAGATGATGAGCGTCTCATCGAACAAGCCGCGCTGCTTCAGGTCTTGCACCAGACCCCAGCAGGGCTGATCGACGTCGCGGCACTGGTCGGGCAAGCGGCCCGCCACATTGCCGTGCGTGTCCCAGTTGTTATGGTAAATCTGGATGAAACGCACGCCGCGTTCGATCATTCGCCGGGCCAACAACACCGAATGGGCGAAGCTGCCGGGCTTCTTGGCCTCGTCGCCATACAGGGCGTAGGTCGAGGCCGGCTCGTTCTCGACGCTGGTCAACTCGGGCACGCTGGCCTGCATGCGGAAGGCCAGCTCGTATTGCTGAATGCGGGTGTGCGTCTCAGGATCGCCCACGAGGCGGTAGTTCGCCTCGTTCAGCGCGTTCAGCCCGTCCAGCGTGCGGCGGCGGACCTCCGTCGGTACGCCGGGCGGATTGTTGATGTACAGGATCGGATCGCCGCCGGAGCGGAACGACACGCCCGCGTGCTCGCCCGAAAGATAACCGCTCGACCAGAGCCGGGCGGCAATCGCCTGCACCTGCTCGGTGTTGGTCGGCTTGGCCACCAGAACCACAAACGACGGCAGGTTCTCGTTCATCGAGCCCAGGCCGTAAGAGACCCAACTCCCCAGGCACGGCCGCCCGGTCACCTGGTTGCCGGTCTGCATGTAGGTGATGGCCGGCTCGTGGTTGATGGCTTCGGTGTGCATGCTGCGGATGAAGCACATGTCGTCGACCATCTTCGCCGTGTGCGGCAACAGCTCGCTGACCCACATGCCGTTTTGCCCGTTCTGGGCGAACTTGAACATGCTGGGCGCGATCGGAAACCGCTTTTGCCCGGAGGTCATCGTGGTCAGCCGCTGACCCATCCGCACGGTGTCGGGCAAGTCTTTGTCGAACCACTCCTTCATCTGCGGCTTATAATCGTAAAGGTCCATCTGCGGCGGGCCGCCGACCATGTGCAGGTAGATGACCTGCTTGGCCTTGGGGGCGAAGTGCGGACCCGGCGCGGCCAGGCTGGCGGCCGAAGCCGGCTTACCCCAGAGATCAAGCCCCAACGACGACAGAGCGGCCATGCCGAGCGCATTGGCTCCGCGGCTGAAGAACTGGCGGCGAGTTTCGTAGCGTACGTAGTCTTCGATGGGCAACATCGGGAACGTCTCCTGAGTGTTAAAGTCGTGGTTCACGCGGCCGCCACGGGCAAGGGATAAATGTAAATCTCGCCGACGGTGATTCCACCGATCGTGCGGCTGTGGTAGTGGGCGGGAATCTTGCCGCCGTATCTCTGCATGAGCTCAAGTGCCGCCTTGGCTAAGCGATCGTCAGCGCTGACGACTTTGACTTGGAAGGCGTCAAAATTAGGATCATGCATCGCGGCGGCAATTCGAATCACCTCGCCATACGCGGGGCGGAAGTTCTCATCATTAAACTGCTGCGAGGCCACCCAGAGGCTTGGCGAATTGTCGTCGTCCCCGCGATGCCAAAAGGCGACGTCAACCGGCGCGTACTTCTCGAATTCGCGGAGGAACGCGGCCCCTGCGTCAATCTGTTCTCTTACCAATGGTCTCGTATCCATTTCATCACTCCATCTTGCGGATGACTGGTCGCGTCGTAGAGTTCTCGAGCCTTCGGCTCGGGAACGAGCACGTACCGAGACGCTTCATTCCATCGAATCGTCACGGCCCAGTTTTGGGCAAAGGCCGGGTTTGCAACGCTGTCAGCGACACAGGCGGCGTCGAGCCGTGCCACACCAATCAATTCGCTGAGTTTGTGTGTCCAACACGCGTCGGAGAAACGTCTCTCCTCGTAGATTATACCAGGATTGTTTTCCACAAAACCAACCACGCACGCCTTCAGTCCACATTCGACTGCATATCCCGCGAGATAATAGACGGCGGACCATCGTTGGTTTTGCAACAAGATGCCCGCGTCGATCAGCCTCGTCTCTGCCAAGTCTTGCCAGTCTTGTTTCGTCATGCCTACTTGTTCAATACCTCATCCAAATTCATCAACTCATTCGTGAGCATCGTCCAAGCGGCCAAGCTGGCCGCGTCCAGCGAGGCGTCGGGCTTCGACTCGCCCACGGCGATCAACTGCTTGGCCTCCTCGACGTGCCCCTGATACCAGGCCGAAAGATCGTCGAGCGACGCCCGCACGGTCTGCGTCTCTTCAGCCCGCCACGGCCGGGCAAGCAGCCGCTTGGCCAACCGATCGAGCCGGCTTTCGTTCGTCTCGCCGCCTTGCTTCATCACCTCTTCGGCCAGATGACGGGCGGCTTCCACGAATTGCGGATCGTTCAGCGTCACCAGCGCCTGCAGCGGCGTGTCGGTCCGCTCGCGACGCACGGTGCATGTCTCGCGGCTGGGAGCGTTGAAGATGTCCATCGAGGCCGGCGGCGCCGCCCGTTTCCAAAACGTGTAGAGGCTGCGGCGATAAAGGCCGTCGCCGCTGTCGCGCTTGTAGTCGCGCGTGTTGCTGCCGATCATGGCCACCGCTTCCCAAACGCCATCCGGCTGATAGGGTCTTACGCTCGGCCCGCCGACCTTCTCGACCAGCAGTCCGCTGGCCGCCAGGGCATAGTCGCGAATCACTTCGGCGTCCATGCGGAAGCGCGGACCGCGCGACAGCAGCCGGTTCTGCGGGTCCTTCTCCAGCTTTTCGGGCGTGGCGATCGCCGCTTGCCGATACGTGGCCGAAGTCACAAGCTGCTTGAAGAACCGCTTCACGTCCCAACCGCCTTCGCGGAAGTCGACCGCCAGCCAATCGAGCAGCTCCGGGTGCGTGGGCAACTCGCCCGCCACGCCGAAATCGCCCGACGTGCGGACGATGCCCGTGCCGAACACTTCTTGCCAGAACCGGTTCACGGTCACGCGGGCCGTGAGCGGCTGTTCCGGCAACAACAGCCACTGCGCGAAACCCAGCCGGGTCTTGGGCAGCTCGGCCGGCATCGGTGGCAGCATGTCGGGCGTTTCCGGCTGGACCGGATCGCGCCGCTTGTCATAGTCGCCGCGATAAAGCACGTAGGCCATCGCCGGATCGCTCCGCTCCTGCATCACATGCGTCAAAGTGCCGCGGGACTTGATGGCTGCCTCTTCCCCTTCCAGCCCGGCGACCTTGCCCGCGAGCTGCTGCGAGACGCCGTCGAGCGTGGCCAGCCACCAACTATAGAGCTCGTTCTTCTCGGCATCGCTTCGCTGGTCGGCCGGCTTGAGCACCAGCGACACGGCCCGCGTCGTCTGCACGAGTTTTTGCACGTCGCCCGGCGGAAGGACACGACCGTAGATGCGAACGTCTTCGATTGACATCTCGTCGAGCCGGCCGGTGGAATGCCGCTGAGCCAGCTTGAAGGGCACCGTAGTGCGAATCGTGTTCTTCAGGGCGTTGGCCTGCACGCCGACCGGCTGCGGCTCGCCGTTAACGTAAACCTTCACGCCGCCGGGCTGGGCCGAGCCGTCGTAGGTGACGAAGACGTGCGTCCATTCGTTGGCCTTGATCGGTTTGTTCGAGACCACCTTCAGCGCATCTTCGGGCCATTGGTTGACGATGTGGCAGCCGACCTTGCCGTTCTCCATCCACAGGTCCCAACCGCGATACGCGTGCTCGTCGTCCATGCGGGCGAAGATGGCGCCCGAGCCGTCGAGCTTCGCCAGCTTGACCCAGGCGCCGTAAGAAAACGCCTGGTCTTTCTCCAAGTCGCCTACGTCGGCGATTTCAGCGACCACGCCCGGCTTGCTCTGCAGGGCCTGGGCGGCGACGTGTCCCGGCTGCCAGGTGAGCTGAGCGGAAGCAGCCACCGTGCGAGGCTGGCCATCGAAGGTGACGGCAAAGGAGTTCTCGCCGCCGCCGTTCAATTCGGCATAGAACCGCAGGCCGTCACTGGGAATGAGGCCGGCCAGCGTCTCGGAAGTGGCCGATGCCAGCCAGCCGTCGAAATCGGCACGCGCGGCGTTACGCCGTTCCTCGACCTGTTTGCGGGCTGTGGCCAGCTCGCCGACGAGGGCGTTCCAACGCGGACGGTCATCCGCCCGCGGCACGACGACGACGGGCGGCGTGTCTTTGATATTGCCGTCCATCGCGTTTTGCGTGGTGTTGTTGAAGAACGCCGCCAACTCGTAAAACTCCCGCTGCGAGAGCGGATCGAACTTGTGATCGTGGCAAACGGCGCAGCCGGCCGTGGTGCCCAGCCAGACCAGCGAGGTGGTTTCCACGCGGTCGCGGGTGTAAAGCACCGAGTATTCCTCGGCGATGGCGCCGCCTTCGCTGGTGGTGATGTTGCAGCGGTTGAAGCCGGAGGCGACTTGCTGCTCGAGCGTGCGGTCGGGTAACAGGTCGCCCGCCAACTGCTCGATCGTGAACTGATCGAACGGCAAATTGCGGTTTAGCGCCCGGATGACCCAATCGCGATAGGCCCAAATCTCGCGATAGTTGTCGATATGAATGCCGTGCGTGTCGCCATAGCGGGCCACGTCGAGCCAGTAGCGTCCGCGGTGTTCGCCCCAGGCCGCCGTGCTCATCAGCTCGTCGGCCAGTTTTTCATAAGCGTCGGGCGAGGGACCGTTGACAAAAGCCTCCACCAGCTCAGGCTTGGGGGGCAGGCCGGTGAGATCGAGCGACAGCCGCCGGGCGAGCGTGCGGCGGTCGGCCTCGGGCGCGGGCTGCAGGCCGGCCGCTTCGAGTTTGGCCAGCACAAAGTAGTCGATCGGGTTGCGGCACCAGGCGGCGTCTTTCACGGCCGGCAACGGTGGCCGCACCGGCGCGATCAGCGACCAGTGCGGCTGATAGGCGGCGCCGTCGGCGATCCAACGCCGCAAGGTTTCTTTCTGCGCGGCGGTGAGCTGCTTTTTGGTGGCCGGCGGCGGCATCATCGCTTCGGGATCGCTCGACAGGATGCGACGCATGAGTTCGCTTTCGTCGGCCTTGCCGGGCGAGAGAGCGCCGGCTTCGATGGCGGCCTCGCGCTGATCGAGCCGCAGGTCGGCCTTGCGCGCCGCGCTATCGGGGCCGTGGCAAGCAAAGCAGTTTTCGGCCAGGATCGGCCGCACGTCGCGGTTGTATTGCAATGGCTCATCGGCCCGGCTCTCCGCCGAAAGATAGGTCAGCATGAGTAGCAGCGAAACCATACGCCGCACAAAGCGATCGTTCATTTACCATTCTCCTCCACACGAACTCGAATCTTGCTCTTCTTCGCCGCCCCATTGAGTCCTGAACCCTGAACCGGGGCGCCCCCTGGGCCCCCTGAACCCTCACTCGGCAGCACGCGGCTCCAATATCTTCCGCCGGAGCGAATGTGATACGACATGGCCCGTGCGGCCTGCCGCCTGTCACCGGCCAAGAGCGCCTCGACGATCGCCAGGTGCTCGCCGGTCTCTTCGGCTACGCGGCGAAAATCGTTACGGCTGGTAGTGTGCTCCCAGGCCAGGTCGCGGAAGGCGCGGAAGAGCGTCTTCAGCCGGCCGATCTCCTTGCCCAAAAAAACATTGCCGCACGAGGCGGCGATCAGGTCGTGCAGACGGCTATCGACCTGCCGGGCCTTCTCGACCGCCCGCATATTGAACGTGTTTTTGCGGCCATTCAAGCGGGTCAGCTCCTCGGCCAGCGACTCCAGGCCCTCGATTTCGACGCGGCCGCAGGCGCTGCGCACGGCCTCGCACTCCAGCGCGCGGCGGACCTGGAAAATCTCTCGCACGTCTTTAGCGACCACGCGCCGCACGATGGCCCCGCGGTTCGGCACCAGGTCAATCACGCCGATGCCGGCCAGCGAGATCAGGGCCTCGCGGATGGGTGTATGGCTCACGCCGAACAGGTCGGCCAGTTGTTGTGTGGCCAGATGCTGGCCCGCCCGCAGACGTCCTTGAAACACCTCGCGCAGCAGCGACTCGACGATGGCCTGACGTCGCAAGCCATGATCGCAATTCAAGCGGCTGGTAAGGGGCGCACTCGCCACGGCGGGCAGCAATCTCCAAAAACGGGTGACCGGGCGGGCAGGTCGGCGGGACGAACCACGAAGCAACCATGATGCTAACGCATGCCGCCAGGCTTGGCAAGCAGATTCTATAGAATCGACGGCCGATTCGACAGAATCGACTTTCAGGCTCTGGGAGTCCATCGCCTGGAATGGCTGCAACCAGCGATTGGTATCGATGGACGACCGCCACGTCAGCTTTCGATGGAAAGATTACGCGCACGGCGGGGGCTGGCGCACGATGACGCTGCTGGCGGTGGAGTTCCTGCGTCGTTTCCTGCTGCACGTCTTGCCCTCCGGTTTTCAGCGCATCCGGCACTACAGCTTTTGGGCGAACTGCCATCGCCAGAGGAAGCTCGACGTGTGCCGCCGGCTGCTGCAACAACAGCAGGAACAGGCCGCCCCCCCTCCGCCAACTCCACGCAAAAATGTCGCGTGCCGAACTGTGTGCCTCTTTGCGCTCGGTTCGCTCGCCTCCCTGACTCTGCCCTGACTGGCCTTGCCTTGACGATCGAAATTGGCCCTGATTCAAAGATCGGTCCCAGCATCGACCTGAATTGCCGACATCTTGACCCTTGGATGCGCTCGCCGAAAGGCGATAATGTGCGAACGAACATTTCAAAGGAGCGCGGGCGGATATGCCGGTGACAAAGCGGAAAGCTACGGGGGCACACTTCACACCGCCGGACCCGGCCCGGCTGATCGCGGAGCGCGTGGCCGCGCTCATGAGCGGCTTGAAAGGGCCCATCCGTGTGCTCGATCCCGCCTGCGGCGACGGCAACCTGCTTCGCGCCATCCACGATGCGCTGCCGCGCGAGGTGCGGCGGCGCATGACGCTCATCGGAATCGAGAACGATCACGCTTCGTTCGCGTCGCTGCAAGCCAGGCAGTCGAGCTTCGATACCGGCCGCATCGACCTGATCCGGGGAGACTTCCTGGAGTTCTTCGGCGACAACGACCTGTTCGGCTCCCACGAAGAGCTCGAGCCGGTCGATTGCATCATCGCCAATCCGCCGTACGTCAGGACGCAGGTGCTCGGCGCCAATCGCGCCCAGCAGCTCGCGGCACGGTTCGGCTTGAGCGGCCGCGTCGATCTTTATCAGGCATTTCTGGTGGCGATGGCCAGGCAATTACGCCCCGGCGGCATTCTTGGCGTCATTACGTCGAACCGCTTCCTGACTACCAGGGGCGGCATGGCCACGCGGCGGTTCCTGCGCACGAAGTTCGACCTGCTCGAAATTGTCGACTTGGGCGACACCAAGCTGTTTGAGGCCGCGGTGCTGCCCGCACTGGTCTTCGCCCGAAAACGCGGCGACGCCACCGAGGCAAACGGCACGGATGGGCCAAGCTTTGTTCGCATTTATGAGGCGACCAGCGACGGCAACGGCGACGCCGAGCAGGTCGCCTCGCTCGTCGATTCACTGCGCCAGCCGCAGCCCGGACTCGTTCGTGTGAATGGCTGTCGCTACCGAATTGCCACGGGCAACCTGCCGCTCGGTCACGACGACACCAAGCCATGGACGTTGCTCACCGGCGGCGAAGCGGATTGGGTGGCGATGGTCGATGCCGCCGCGCGGTGCCGCCTCGGCGAGGTGGCGAAAGTGCGCGTGGGCATCAAGACCACCGCCGACGGTGTTTTCATCCGCCGCGATTGGGAGACGCTGCCCGGCGAGATTCGGCCGGACCCGCAGCATCTCCGGGCGCTCCTTTCGCAGGAAGATACCGCCAAATGGCGGCCGCTGGAAGCCGCTGGCCCGCAAAGGCGGGTGCTTTATACACACGAGGTCGTCGATGGCCGGCGGCGTGGGGTTCGTTTTTCGGCATCGTCGCCCACCTGGAAGTATCTGCTGAGCAGAAAAGAGAACCTCGAGTCGCGAAAGTACGTGCTCGACGCGGGACGAGCGTGGTATGAGATTTGGGTGCCGCAGGATCCGCAAGCATGGTCGCTGCCCAAGATCGTCTTCCCCGATATCAGCCCCGACGCGCGGTTTTTTTGGGATGTAAAAGGATCGCTCGTCGACGGCAATTGCTATTGGATCACGACCAACGACCCGGATGACGAAGAGCTGTTGCTGTTTATCCTGGGCGTCGCAAATGCGGCGCTGATCTCGCGGTACCACGACTTGGCCTTCCAAAACAAGCTGTATTCGCAGCGCCGGCGTCACCTGACCCAGTACATCACCGAGTATCCGCTGCCCGACCGCGATGCCGCGCCGTCGCGGCAGGTTGTGAAAGTCGTCCGGCGGCTGGTGCAAGAGACGCTGAGCAGTGAGGAGCGTCAGCGGCTGGAAGCGAGGGTCGACGCGCTCGTCGCGCAGGCCTTCGGCATCGACTGGCCGGATGTCACGGGTAGGGCGGCTTCATCGACAGCGCCTGCTGGCGAGCACGCTTTACATCATCATCTGGTCGAAAATCGCCGTTTCGGCGCTTGACATAGGTCAAACAACCAGCCTAGAATGTCCGATAAGAGGAGATGGGGCCGTCTGCCCGTCTGGGGAGTTGTGCTGAGTGCCGCCATTGACGAACCCAGATCGACTTATGGCCTACCGGGACGCGCTCGGTAACTGGAGCGTGACTGGCTATATCCAGTTTGAACTGACGGAACAGGCGCACCGGTGGCTACGACGGGAACTGGCTGAAATAACCCTGAAAGACGTTGGTCGCCTGATGTTCGAGCATGTAACGGCAGGCGGGGAAATCGATGAAATACCCGAGACACGCCCCGAGTGGTCGGGCGAATACGCGTTTCATCACGACCTTCGAGTAATGATTGGCGGTCGACCCGTCTATATCGAGACCCGCTTGCACTACCGGCTTCCGGTCGTCGCCGACGAATCTTGGATTCTTGTGGTGAATGTCCATGCCTGCTAATGATTCAGCCAAAATCAAGCGTCCCGTCGGTGCGGAGCGCCCGTTCCCATGGCAATGCCGTCGTTGCGCCAAGAAGGAAGTCGAATTGGCCACGATTTCTTACGACGCCGAGATTCGTCACGACGGACGGCTGCACAAGTTCGCGGTCCCCAATTTAGACATCCCCGTCTGTCGAGCTTGTGGGGAGAAGGTTTTCTCGGAAAAGGTTGACGATCAGATCAATGTTGCGTTGCGCTCACATCTGAATTTGCTGACGCCGGCCGATATGCGAACTGGGCTGGAGCATATTGGCATGACGCAGAGAGATGCCGCTGACCGCCTAGGAGTTGCCGAGGCAACACTCTCTCGTTGGTTGACCGACACGCAAATACAGTCGAGAGCGATGGACAATCTGCTGCGCGTTTTCTTCGCCTTTCCGCAGGTTCGCAATGCACTTGGCGGAAGTGCGCAGAGGCTTTCGCGACGGCGAAGCCGTCCTTGATGCAAGAGAGAAAACAAACATCTTTCCGACGAACAACGGCGGGCGCTCGAGGCGGGCGGCGCGGTGCCCATCCAGGACGGATCGCAGACTTGCCACGTCATCTCAGGCGGTCAGCTCGAGAAGATGAAAGCTCTTCTCGAAGTCGCACAAACCGACCCGTCGTTTTACGACGCCGGGAGGTGCTGCGTCTGGTTCCAGGGGCTTCGTTTCGCCGACCTCGCTTTTCGCTGAACGCCGCGCGCCGCCCCAACCAGCGTCTCGACCGGTGGATACCGCGCGCCGCGCGCCGTTTCCATGAGCCCGTCGCGTGCCCGGAGTGCATCAGCCCTCTTTCCCGCGCTTTATTCGGCCATACTCTCCCGCGCGCTTCGCTCAAAAAGGGTGCGGTCCACTCTGTCCCGTGGTTTATGCGGCATTTCCAAGCGGAATGAGACGATTCTGGCTGGGAGTTCGTGGTGCGGCGGTCTGCCATGAAACGAACATCTGGTCCCGAACGGTGGTCCAGGTCTTGCTCAGGACGGCAAGCCGCAGGGCCAGAATCGCCGC
>Ga0307373_10000739_pt1 | contig 62578 bp, 66 predicted proteins | sample OX2MG_FD_202534 | JGI IMG/M metagenome (GOLD analysis project Ga0307373, IMG submission 202534) | Soil microbial communities from Risofladan, Vaasa, Finland - OX-2 | ecosystem: Environmental > Terrestrial > Soil > Coastal area > Acid sulfate soil | place: Finland: Risofladan, Vaasa | collected... | reverse complement strand
TGAGGGAGGGCTGGCGGGACCGAGGAAAAGTATCCCGCCGGCCCCATCAGACGCGGCGACGTGAGCGGTAGCCATGTCGAAGTCGAGGACCGGCGCGACGAGCAACAACGAAGCGCGTCTCTGCAGCGACCATCCCGCCAGTACCGACGCGTTCGTGCACGCGGGCCGGGTCGTCGCAGTGGTGGTTGGTGGGAGCGTGGATGCCGGTAAGACCGATCGCGGGGACGGCCTCGCCCCGCCCGAGCAGCCGGCTGCCGATGACACCCCCGCGAGCAGCACCGAGACCGTCGCCGCCCGCACAAAACGACCCAGTCTCACCCCGGCCGACCCTACAACGAGTCCTTCAGGCGTCGCGCGGAGTCCCTATGTTGGGTCGGGTGGCACCGCTGTCGCGCCTCGCGGAAACAAGCGTCGACCGGCTGACGCGAGTCGGCCCGAAGAACCGCGAGGCCCTGTCTGCCATGGGGATCGAGACAGTCCTGGATCTGCTCACCCACTATCCCCGCCGGTACATCGACCGCACGAACCAGGCCTCGATATCCCAGCTGGTCGAAGGAGCGGAGGCGATGGTGCTAGCGACGGTGCGCCGGACGAACACGCGGCGCACGCGGCAGGGAAGGTCGCTCGTGGAAGTGGACTTCTTCGACGGGTCGAGCTACCTGCGCGCGACGTTCTTCAACCAACCGTGGCGGTCGCGCCAGCTTGTCGAGGGAACGCAGGCGGTCGTGTTCGGCAAGGCGGACCGCTACAGGGGACGGCTGCAGATGACGAACCCCGTCGTCGATCTCGTGGGCGACCGGACCGGGCGGATCGTGCCCGTCTACCCGCAGTCCGAGAAGGCCGGCCTTATGACCTGGCAGCTCGCCGGCTGGGTGTCGGAGGCGCTGCGGAGATCGAGGCCTCTCGCCGATCCGCTTCCTGCAGGTGTGGTGGAGAGCCTGGGGTTCATCAGCCGCGACGAGGCGATGAAGCAGATCCACGAACCGGACTCGCTCGAATCGGCGCAACGGGCACGGGACCGCCTCGCATTCGACGAGCTCCTGCGCCTGCAGATGGTGCTCGTGTTGAGGAAGCGGGCCATCGAGCGCGAAGCGGCCGGCATCCGCCATGAGGTCGAAGGTGAGCTGCTGGACCGCTTTCGCGGCGTGCTGTCTTTTCCCCTCACCTCTGCCCAGCAACGCGCGATCGCCGAGATCGGGGCGGACATGGCCGGCCCTCACCCGATGCACCGGCTACTGCAGGGGGACGTCGGCTCGGGAAAGACCGTCGTCGCGGTCGCGGCTCTGCTCACGGCGGTGCAAGGAGGTCACCAGGGCGCGCTCATGGCGCCGACCGAGGTGCTCGCGGAGCAGCATCACGCCGGCGTCACGTCGCTGCTACGGGGGCTGACCGTGCCGAGCGAGGGGACCCTCCTGCCGGACCGGCCTTTGCGGGTCGCGCTCCTCACCAACCGCACCACCGGGGCGGAGCGAGCGCGCCTTCATGCCGACCTCGCATCTGGTGAGGTCGACATCCTGATCGGAACGCACGCCCTTCTGACCGAGTCGGTCGTGTTCAGGTCGTTGGGAGTCGTCGTGATCGACGAGCAGCACCGCTTCGGGGTCGAGCAGCGCGCCGCGCTTCGAGCGAAGGGCGCCGGCGAAGCGGTGCCCGATGTGCTCGTCATGACCGCCACGCCGATCCCGCGCACGGCGGCGATGACCGTATACGGAGACCTGGACACCACCGTCCTCGACGAGATGCCCCCGGGTCGCACGCCGATCGCGACCCACTGGGCGCGCGGCCCGATCGAGGAGGCCACGGCGTGGGAGCGGGTCCGTTCGGAGGTGATGGCCGGGCGGCAGGCGTACGTCGTCTGCCCACTGGTGGAGGACTCGGAGAAGATCCAGGCGCGATCCGCCTCCGAAGAGTTCGACCGGCTCGCGGCGACAGAGCTCGCCGGCATGCGCCTGGGTCTGCTGCACGGCCAGCTTCCGGCGAAGGACAAGGAGGACGTGATGGCGCGGTTCAGGGACGCGGAACTGGACGTGCTCGTCGCGACGACGGTCATCGAGGTCGGCGTCGACGTGCCGAACGCGACGGTCATGGTCATCGAGGACGCCGACCGATTCGGCATCGCGCAACTGCACCAGCTGCGCGGCCGTGTCGGCCGGGGCTCCCAGCCATCGTGGTGCTTCCTTCTCGGCGAGGGCAGCACGCCCGACGCCGAGGAACGCCTCGGAGCGCTGGAACGTACGACTGACGGGTTCGAGCTCGCCGAGGTCGATCTCGAGCTCCGCGGTGAGGGGACGATCCTCGGGACCCGCCAGAAGGGGATGACCGATCTGAAGCTGGCGTCACTGCGCCGCGACCGCGCGCTCGTCGCGCGTGCGCGCGAAGTCGCGTTCGACCTTGTCGACAGGTATCCGGCACTCGACGGCTTGGCGGACCTGGCTGAAGAGATCCGTTACATGGTCGACGACGAGGACCGGGAGTTCCTCTTCAAGAGCTGATGCTCCCGTCGGGGTCTTCCGGCAGGACCAGGTCCCACCGGTCGAGGCAGTCTTCGCAGCGGTACACCATCACGTCGCCGGGCTGGGGAGGGTCGTCCTCCGGCCACGTCGACAGGAGGTGGGCGATCCCGCCGCAGTCGATGCAGGTGATCGTTTCCTCGGGTTGCACGCCGGTACCGTTCGTCCTGTGAGGCTCTTCGTCCAGTGAGAGTAGTGGGCGGCGTCGCCCGCGGCAGGCACTTGCGCGCACCCCGTGGTGGCGCCACCCGGCCCACCAGCGACCGGGTACGAGAGGCGGTCTTCTCGATGCTCGAGAGCATGGGCGCTGTCGAGGGGGCGGTCGTTGTGGATCTGTTCGCCGGGAGTGGTGCTCTGGGCATCGAGGCTCTGTCGCGCGGAGCTTCGGAAGCGACGTTCGTCGATCACGACCGCTCGACGGCCGGGGTCATCCGGTCCAACCTGGCAGTGTTGGGCGACGACTTCGTGGGCCGGTCGCGGGTCGTCGTCGCCGACGCGCTGCGATTCGCGTCGAACATGCCCGTATGTGACCTTCTCTTTGCCGATCCGCCGTACGCGTTCGCTGATTGGTCCGAATTGCTCGGTGCCGCCGGGGACAAGGCGGGGTTGGTGGTGGCCGAGACCGGCGGACCATGGGAGCCGGTCGAGGGTTGGCAAACTGTGAAGGCGAAGACCTACGGCGGTACCGTGGTCACCGTGGCCAGGCTTCGACGCCCAGGTGAGACTTGAGGACGGCAATCTTTCCGGGGTCTTTCGACCCGTTTCACAACGGCCACCTCGAGATAGTCGAGGCGGCGTCGCAGTTGTTCGAGCGTGTCGTTGTGGCCCCGATGCGCAACACGCAGAAAGGCGAGCCGCTCTTCACCCTCGAGGAGCGGAAGGAGATGATCGCAGCCAGCGTCGTGCACCTGCCCAACGTGACCCTCGCCTCGCTGTCGAGCCTCGTCGTCGACCTCGCCAGGGAGATGGGCGCGGACGTGATCATCAAGGGCCTCCGGGTCGCTTCCGACGCGGAGGCGGAGCTGCAGCAGGCCCAGATGAACCGCAAGGTGGCCGGCATCGAGACCCTGTTCATCCCTTCGTCCTCGGAGTACTCGTTCATCGCTTCGAAGTACGTCAGGGACTTCGCCCGTTTCGGCGGCGCCGACCGGGTCGGCTTCACCGTCCCGGGGCCGGTCCTCGACAAGCTCAAGGAGAAGTTCGCGTGAGCCTGATCGAAGGGGCGTCCGCGAGCCACGACACGGAGGAGTTGCTCCGGAGGGTCATCGAGATCATCGAGGGGACCCGCACCCTGCCCCTGTCGTCATCGGTCAAGCTCGACAATAAGGAAGAAGTGCTCGAGTTGCTGGACGAGGCGTGCCAGCGCCTCCCGGAGGAGACCAAGCAGGCCCGCTGGATGATGAAGGAGAGGGCCGAGTTCCTCGCCAAGATGCAGCGCGAGGGAGACGACGTCCTGCAAGCCGCCCGCTTGCAGGCCGAGCGGATGGTGCAGCGAACGGAGATCGTCCGCGAGGCTCAACAGACCGCCCGCCGCATAGTCGAAGACGCGCGTGACGAGGCCAGACGTCTCCGCCTGGAGGCCGAGGACTATTGCGACCAGAAGCTCGCCGCGTTCGAGGTGGTGCTCGACCGGACCATGAAGACGGTCACGGCCGGGAGGGAGAAGCTGTCGCTCACCCCGCCGCCTGTGGTGGAGCCCGACGAGGTGCGGATGGCCGGCGCCGAGGACGACGGGGCGTACGCCGGCGAAGACGCCTTCTTCGACCAGGACCTGACGTAGCCGCCGCGCAGTTTCGGCAGAGCAACGCGAACCCTGTCCGTTTACTGCACGGATGCTGGGCAGTGAGGGGACAGAGTTCGTAGTCGAGCCGGGCATGAAAGACCAATCCTGTCCGATTCGGTCCGGGGCGCGGCGCCGTACCCTGGAACCGTGACGCAGAACCCGTGGCTCGTGCCCATCACGACCCTGAAGCGCTCGCCGGGGACGCGCCGGGTCGAGAGCAGGACGGGGCGAGTCGGTGAGCTGGCGGTCGCCGGCAGCGTGGTGCCCAGGGACGCGGAGGTCACAGCCGACGCGACCCTCGATGCGGTCGGCGGGGGGATCGAGGTCACGGCGGACATCTCGGCGCCTTGGAAAGGCGAATGCCGGCGGTGCCTGAAGCCGGTGGAGGGCCGACTCGCCGTCCACGTCCGGGAGCTGTACCGCCAGCACGAAGCCGCTGGCGGCCGCGCTCACGCGCACCCGCGCGACCATCCCCACCAGGCGCGCCCGCACCCCGCTGATGAGGAGGACGAGGAGACCTACCCCCTCCATGGGGAGATGCTCGACCTCCAGCCCCTGGTCAGGGACGCCCTCCTGCTGGAACTGCCCCTGGCCCCTGTCTGCAGCGACGACTGCAAGGGCCTTTGCCCGACCTGCGGCGCCGATCTCAACGACGCACCCTGTTCGTGCGGCGACGCCCCCACCGACCCACGCTGGGCTGCTCTCGAGGCCTTGAAAGGCGACCCATCAGCGCACCATCAGGGTTGAACACCAGCCGCGGCGGTGCGCCCGCCGCCGGCGCCACCTAGAATGATCCGGCCCGCCCGGCAGGCTGTTGAACCGGCCCTCCCGCCGGCCCAGGCCGAACGAGCGAACCCGACCGAACCGTCCGAACCGACCGAAGACAGGACTCCCACCTCCCATGGCCGTCCCCAAGAAGAAGACCTCCAAGGCCAAGAGCCGCAGCCGGCGTGCGAGCGCCTGGTCGCTGAGCGCACCTGCCCGCAGCATCTGCCCCCAGTGCCACAACGCCAAGCTGCCGCACGTGGTCTGCCCGACCTGCGGCTGGTACAAGGGGCGCCAGGCCGTAGAAATTGGCTGACAGGCCTGCTTCGCTGCCGGTCGCGGTCGACGCGATGGGCGGCGACAAGGCGCCGGGCGAGATCGTCGCCGGTGCGCTCAAGGCCGCGGAGGCCGGCATGCCGGTCGTGCTGGTAGGCGACCCAAAGCGCCTGCCCGACATCGGCGGGCTCGAGCTGATCGAGGCGTCCGAGGTCGTCGAGATGCACGAGGACCCGGCCAAGGCGGTGAGAAACAAGAAGGACTCGTCCTTGCTCCGGGCCGCCGAAGCGGTCCGCGACGGCCGGGCTTGCGCGATGGTCAGCGCCGGCAACACCGGCGCGACGATGGCCAGCGCCCTGTTCCGGATGGGGCGCATCAGTGGGGTCAACCGGCCGGCGATCGCAACCCCGATCCCGGTCCCCGGCTCGACGCCGACCGTGCTGCTCGACGCCGGCGCCAACGCTGACTGCACCGCCGCCTGGCTTGTTCAGTTCGCGCAGATGGGAGCGGCCTTCGCCCGCCAGCGCTTTGGGATCGACGACCCGAGGGTAGGGCTGCTCTCGATCGGCGAGGAGCCGGGCAAGGGCAACCCGCTGGCGAAGGAGACCCACGAGCTGCTGGCCGCCGGCGAGGCGGGGCCATCGGTGCGCTTCATCGGCAACGTCGAGGGCCGGGACGTGATGTCCGACGCCGTCGACGTCGTGGTAACCGATGGCTTCACAGGCAACGTCGTGCTGAAGACGCTGGAAGGCGCCATGAAGTTCGCTTTCAACGCCGTGCTGGCCGCGCTCAACTCGACCGAGGAGACCAAGGCCGCCTCCGGTGCTCTCCTGCCCGCGCTGCTGCCGCTTGCGGCCGAGCTCGACCCGGACACCTACGGCGGGGCCATGCTTCTCGGCGTCGACGGTGTCTGCATCATCAGCCACGGCTCTTCCTCGGCGCAGGCGATCTTCAACGCGGTCAGCGTCGCCCACCACGCCGTCAGCGAGGACCTCGTAGGCACCCTGAGGACCGCCGTAAAGGGCGGGTAGGGGCTCGCCCGAGGCCAACCAAGCAGGTCATCGAACCGGTCGCCCGGTAAGATCTGCCGGCAAATGAGGAAACACCATGCCTGCTGAGACCCACGTCGAACGAACTCCCCTGGACCGCAACCAGGTCCTCGAGATCATCCGCGGGTGCCTCGCGGACATCCTCGAGATCAGCCCCGAGACCATCACCGAGGGGGCGTCGTTTGGCGACGACCTCGGCGCCGACTCGCTGGCCCTGATAGAGCTGGTCGAGGCGCTGGAGGAGGAGCTCTCGGAGCGAACGGTGGGTTTCCGCATCGACGACGAGGATCTCGAAGACCTCAAGACAGTCCGCGACGCCGTCGATTACGTCGTCGCCAAGCTCCAGGCCGGCTAACCACGGCAGCGGGGGTGCCGGAGGTCGAAGCCCTGCCACCGGACCATCCCGGCCCGGCCGAGGAGACCCCGCGCGACCAGCTGGCCCGGCGCATCGGCTGGGAGGTCTCCGACCCCGCGTTTCTCCAGCAATCCCTGTCACACCGGTCCTGGTGCGCCGAGAACCCGGGTACCTCCTCCAACGAGCGTCTCGAGTTCCTCGGGGACGCCGTGCTCGGCCTGGTCGTGACCGTCCACCTGTACCGCACCTACCCGTCCATGCCGGAGGGGGAGCTGGCGAAGGTGCGCGCGTCGGTCGTGAACTCGGCAGCCCTGGCCGAGATAGCGACCGGGCTCGGGATCGGTGAGGCGCTGCTGCTCGGCAAGGGGGAGGACCAGTCCGGCGGACGGGAGAAGCCCTCGATCCTCGCGGACGCGACCGAGGCCGTCATCGGCGCCGTGTACCTCGACCGCGGGTGGGAGGCCGCCGAGCGTCTCGTGATGGATCTGCTGGGCGAACGGATCGAGCTCGGGGCGGCCGGACCCGGCGGGCACGACTTCAAGACGCGACTGCAGGAGCTCTGCGCCCGCGTCTTCGACCAGCTTCCCGTCTACTCGGTGCGTGACGAGGGGCCGGACCATGCGAAGGAGTTCGAGGCGGTCGTTCACGTGATGGGCTCGGCCCGAGGGACGGGAAAAGGACGCTCGAAGAAGCAGGCCGAACAGGCGGCCGCCCGCGAGGCGTGGGAGGTCTTGCGTGCAGCCGCGGCGACATCCCCTACGCCGGAAGACGGCTGACAGGAGGCGAGTTGCCGGAGCTTCCAGAGGTCGAGACCATTCGCAGGGACATCGACAAGGAGTTCGTCAGCAAGAAGATTAAGCAGGTCGACGTGTCCCGCGGCGGGAGCCGCACGATCCGCCGGCACAAGGGGCCGAAGGATTTCGTATCGCGCGTCGAGGGGCGCAAGCTCGTCGGGACCCGCCGGCGAGGCAAGTACCTGTTGCTGCTGCTCGACAACGGCGATGTCCTCGTGATGCACATGGGCATGAGCGGGCAGGTCCTGCGCTCGGCCCCCAAGGACCCCCCCATCAAGCACACCCACGTGGTGCTGCACTTCGCCGGCGCTCCCCAGCTCCGCTTCGTGGATCCGAGAACCTTCGGCGAGGTGTTCGTAACCACACCCGACAAGCTGGAGCAAGACGTCCCCGAACTCGCGCACCTCGGCTTCGATCCGCTCGACGAGCAGATCTCCTGGACCGACTTCGCCCAGAGGCTCACCGCCAAACACGCCCAGCTGAAACCGTTGCTGATGGACCAGCGGTTCATCGCCGGCATCGGGAACATGTACGCCGACGAGATCCTCTTCAGCGCCGGCTTGCGCCACGACCGCAGATCCGACCAGCTCACGCCCCAGGAGATCCGGCGGCTCTACCGGGCGATGGTGGAAACGCTGCAGGAGGCGGTGAGGAGGAGAGGCTCGTCGTTGGCGGACGAGCAGTACCGTGACATCTTCGGGGAGATCGGCGACTACCAGAGCCTCCACAACGTCTACGACCGCGCGGGGCAGCCGTGCCGTCGGTGCCACTCGACCATCGCGCGGGTGAAAGCCAACGGTCGCAGCGGCTACTTCTGCCCGCGCTGCCAGATCTGAGCGACGGACCGGGCATGCCGCGATGGCTGCGTCTTTTTCCCTTGTAAAAGAAGGAGATTCGCGCTGTTGACCCGCGCGATCCACCACTCACGCTCCCGGAGAAGGCACGGTAAAGGGATGCCGCCGCGCGCCGCTAGGTTGGTCAACCCGTGTTCCTGAAGTCCCTGACTCTCAAAGGTTTCAAGTCGTTCGCCGACACCACCACGCTGGAGTTCGAGCCCGGGGTGACGGTGGTGGTCGGTCCCAACGGGAGCGGCAAGTCCAACGTGGTCGACGCTGTCGCCTGGGTGCTCGGCGCTCAGGGCCCGCGCACCGTCCGTTCGGCGAAGATGGAGGATGTCATCTTCGCCGGTTCGTCCAAGAGGCCCGCCCTCGGGCGCGCCGAGGTCTCGCTGACGATCGACAACTCGGCGGGCCTGCTGCCGATCGACTTCTCCGAGGTCACGATCACCCGCACCCTGTTCCGCACCGGCGAGTCGGAGTACGCCATCAACCGGGTGCCCTGCCGCCTGCTCGACATCCAGGAGCTCCTCTCGGACTCCGGCGTCGGTCGCCAGCAGCACGTCATCGTCTCCCAGGGCAACCTCGACGCGATCCTCAACTCTCGGCCAGAGGAACGCCGGCTGGTGATCGAGGAAGCCGCGGGCATCCTGAAGTACCGCCGGCGCAAGGAGAAGTCGGAGCGCCGTCTCGAGTCCACCGAGGCGAGCCTCGTGCGGCTGCAGGACCTGCTGCGGGAGGTGCGCCGGCAGCTGCGGCCCCTCGAGAAGCAGGCCGACGCCGCGCGCCGCCACGGGGACCTGGTGGCTGAGCTCGCCGCCGTCCGCAGGTACCTACTTGCGCGGGACCTGGCCGGTGTCGAGGCACGCCTGGGGGCCGCGGAGAGGGAGCGGGGCCAGCTGAGATCGGCCGAGGAGCAGCTTCGGTTCTCCCTGGCCGGCCTCGATGCTCAGGTCATAACGGCGGAGACGCAGCTGGAGCACACCCGGGGAGACTCGGGATCGGCGGACCTGGCCGAGCTCGTCTCGCGGGCGGAGAGCCTGCGGGCCCGGGCGGCGGGGCTTGGAGCGGTGCTCGGGGAGCGGCGCCGCGGGATAGAGACCTCGCTGGCGTCGAGCGTCGACCAGGACGTGATCGCGAGCCTCGAAGGTGAGGCGGCCTCGCTGGCGGAGAGCCTGGCGGGGACGGATGAGGAGGCGCTGCGGCTGATCCCGCTGGCCGACGAGTTGTCGGCGGCGGAGGCGGCGCTCGACGCCGAGACGGCTTCGGTCGAGGAGCGATGGGGGTCGTCGCCAGAGGCGTTCGGTGACCCCGCTGCGGAGGTGCGGGGCGAGCTCGGCGGGCTGCGCTCGGCTCTGGAACGCTCTGCCGGCGAGCTGCGGCGGGTGGACGCGCGAGTGGAGGCGGTGGGGCAGCGATCGGGTCGTTTGGCGGACGAGGCGGGCCGATTGCGGTCGGTCGTGTCGGAGTCCGTCGCCGCGGCTGACGGGCTTGAAGCGGCTCGCGCGGCGGCGGCCGAGGACGAGTCGCGCTCCGCCATCGAGCTCGAATCGCGCGCCGAGGCGTGGCGCTCCGCGGACGCTGACCACCATCGTTGGGCGGCGCGGGAGGAGGCGCTCGCCCAGGCGCTGGCCCAGGCAAGGGCGCGGGCCGGCGCCGAAAGGCTGTCGGCGGTCCCCGGCGTCGTGGGGGCGCTCGTCGAGTTGGTGCGGGTGGATGAGGGCTACGAGGCGGCGTTCGAAGCAGCCGCCGGCGAGGTTCTGGCCGCAGTCGTGCTGGACGGAGCCGCTTCCGCGCGGGAGGCGCTGGCGGAGTTGCAGCGCTCGGGCGATGCGGGGGCGGTCGTGCCTCTCGGCTTGCGCCGGGGTGGCGCGCCCGCCGGCGTGGCGCCAGCCGAGGTCGCAGGTGCGGGCTCGCTCCGCGCCCGGGTGGCCGGCCTGTCGGGCGGCGTCGACGCGCTTCTCGACGAGCTGCTTGGTGGCTCGGTGGTCGTCGACGGTTCGTGGCGCGAGGCGGTCGACGTCGCCGCGCTCCGGCCCGACCTGGTCGTGGTGACCAAGGACGGCGACCGGTTCTCGGGCGGGTTGTGGCGGATCGGCGCCGGCGGGAGCGGCGCGACGGGCGCCGCTCTCGAGGAAGCCCGCTCCGCTGCGGCCGTTGCCGCGGAGATGGCGCGGCGGGCGGCGGCTGACCACGAAGGTGCACGCCGCGCGTCAGAGGCGGCCCGGGTCGCCAGCGCCGAGGCCGCGCGGGCGGCCGAGACGAACCTGTCCCGCCGGCGCTCGGCAGAGGAGACCCTGAGCCGAGTGGAGCGGGACCTCGCCGAAGCGACCTCCGAGCTCGAAGCGGCCCGCGCGCAGCGGGAGGAGCTGCAGGGCCGGCTCGCCCGCGAGCGTGAGCGGGTCGCAGAGCTGGAGTCTGTCCTGCCGGAGCTCGAGCAAGCCGCCGAGCGAGAGGTCGAGCGGGCGGCGGCGGAGCGCGCCGCCCGGGCACGGTTGGCGGAGCGCGCCGCTTCTGTCGCAGCGATGCGCCGCGATCTCGAGGTGCGGGCCGCCGGCCTGGAAGAGCGCCGAAACCTCACGTCTCGCCGCTTGGCCGAGGTCGAACAACGACTCCGCCGCAACATCACCGAGCGCGACCAGGCCGCGGCCCGCCGAACGGCGCTCGAGCGGGCGGCCCGGGTGGTGTCGGCGCTTTCGGTCGTTGTGCGCGAGCGCGAGGGGCGCTTGGAAGAAGCGGTCGTTGCGCTGCGCGAGGCCCGCCGGGCCGAGTCGGACGCGATCCGCGAGATGAGCGACCGTCTCGAGCAGCTTCGCCGGCAGCGGTCGCTTGCGGAACGCCAGCTCGTCGAGTTGCGCGAGAAGCTCTCGCGAATCGACCTGGACGAGACCGAGGCGCGGGTGCGCCTTGAAGGGATCACCGAGGCCATCCGCCGTGATCTCGACTGCGAACCGGATTCGATCCGGGCCGCCGAGTGCCCGGAGCTGCCTCCAGGGACGAGCGCGGTGAGCCGGCGCACCGAACTCGAACGCGAGCTGCGGCTGATGGGCCCCATCAACCCGCTCGCGCTCGAAGAGCACACCGCCCTCATGGAGCGCCACTCCTTCCTGGAGGAGCAACTGGAGGACATCCGCAACGCCCGCCGGGAGCTGGCCAAGGTGATCAAGGCGATCGATGCGGAGATCGTCGAGGTGTTCAGGGCCGCGTACGCGGACGTCGCGGAGAACTTCGAGCAGCTGTTCGCCACGCTGTTCCCGGGTGGCCAGGGGCGGCTTCGGCTCACCGATCCCGACCATCTCCTCGAAACCGGGATCGAGGTCGAAGCCCGCCCCTCGGGCAAGAATGTCCGGCGGCTGTCGCTGCTGTCGGGTGGGGAGCGGAGCCTTGCGGCGATGGCGTTCCTGTTCGCGGTGTTCCGGTCCCGCCCCTCGCCCTTCTACATGATGGACGAGGTGGAGGCGGCGCTGGACGACGTCAACCTCCATCGTTTTCTCGATCTTGTGCACGAGTTCCGTGACGAGGCGCAGCTGCTGATCGTGAGCCACCAGAAGCGGACCATGGAGGCGGCCGACTGCCTGTACGGGGTGACCATGGCACCGGGCGGGTCGTCGAGGGTCGTGAGCGAGAGGGTGTCGGCGGGGTCGGTCGGCTAGCCCGGCTAGCCCGCGCGGCCATCCTTGGTTCCGCCGGTCTTCTGCGGGAGCGGACCTCCCGTCTCCAAGTGGACAGGGTTGCGGCCACTACTGGGGATTGACTTCCAACTCTGTCCTCTCAGAGCACTCTCCACGCTTCGCAAGGGGACACGGTTGGTGGGTAGCCGGCCTGCACCCCACAGCTCTGTCCACTCGAGGACCGCTGGCTCTCGGTCGGGTCTAGGTCGAGCGGGACGGCCCGACAGGCCCCAACGGCCACGCCGGTAGGCTCGGCGGGTCATGCTCACGCTGATCGCCGTGCTCATAGCGCTGGCGGTGATCGTGCTGATCTCGGCGGGATACCTCGTCGCCAGCCGGCGCCGCGCCGCGCCTCCCCCCTCTGCCCCGGGCGAGGCCGTCCCGCCTCGTGCCCGGGCGGCGCCATCCAGGCCGGCTCCGACCAGGCCGGCGCCTGCCCGCCCGGAGCGCCCACCGCAGCCGGTAACGGGGGCCCCGCCGGCGGTCGAGGAGGCCCCGCCGGCGGTCGAGGAGGTGCCGGCGGCGGTCGAGGAGGTGCCGGCGGCCGAGGCGCCACCCCGCTTTCGCGACCGCCTCGGCCGGGCGCGGGAGCTCTTCTCCGGCTACCTCACGTCGGTCCGCTCCCGCGACCGGATCGACGAGCAGGCATGGGAGGAGCTGGAGGAGGCGTTGATCCTCGCCGATGTGGGCACCGACCTCACGACCCGCCTCCTCGACGACCTCCGGGCCCGGGTGAAGTCGGACCGGATCAAGGATCCCGACTCACTCCTGGACGCCCTGCGTACCGATCTGATCGAGGTCCTCGCCGGCGACACCGAGCTGCACTTCGCCGGCGACGACACCGCCATGACGGTGTGGCTGATGGTCGGCGTCAACGGGGTGGGCAAGACGACGACCATCGCCAAGCTCGCCCAGCGCCAGATCCGCACCGGTCACAAGGTCGTGATGGCCGCCGGCGACACATTCCGGGCCGCCGCCGCCGATCAGCTCGAGATGTGGGCCGACAAGGTCGGCGCCTCCATAATCCGGGGCAATGAAGGCGGCGACCCAGGTGCGGTCGTGTTCGACGCGGTCCAGCACGCGGCCGCACGCCAGGCGGACCTGGTCCTCGCCGATACCGCCGGCAGGTTGCACACCAAGACGAACCTCATGGAGGAGCTGAAGAAGGTGCGCCGAGTCGCCGAACGCCCGCCCGGCGTCGTCACCGAGGTGCTGCTCGTCATCGACGCGACCACCGGCCAGAACGGCCTCATCCAGGCGCGACAGTTCGCCGAAGCCGTAGGCGTGACCGGTGTTGTCATCACGAAGCTCGACGGGACGGCCAAGGGCGGCATCGCGCTGGCCATCCGCTCGGAGCTGGGCATCCCGATCAAGCTCGTCGGTCTCGGCGAGGGAGCGGAGGATCTCGTCGACTTCGACGCGGAGGAGTTCGTCGACGCGCTGTTCGGTTGAGCGCGGCGGCGCGCGTGAAGCGGTGGCTCAGCTGAGCAGCAGCTTCCGGATGCGCCTAGCCGCGACAGCGAACCCGAACATTCCCATGACCGCCAGGTAGGCGGCGTGGCCCAATACGGCGAAACCGACGTAACCGAGCGTGAACGACCGCGCCAGGGCCACGCCGTGGAACAGCGGAGTGCACTCCACGACGATCTGCAACCACCGGGGATAGATCGACAACGGGTAGAAGGTTGTCGAGAAGAGGAACAGCGGCAGCAGCGCCAGGTTCACGAAGTCGAAGTCGGTCCAACCGCGCATGTAGGTGGTGGCCGCCATCCCGACCGCCGAGAACGCGAAACCGATCAACACCGCCGATGGCAGCGCGAACACCGCCCACCAGGAGCGGATGTCGCCGAGCGCCATCATCATCATCACGAACACGGCCGCGTAGACCGAGCCCCGGGCGAGAGAGGTGAGGATGTCGCCTCTTGCCACGTCCACGGCTTCCATGGGGCTCGCCAGCACGGCGTCGTACACGCGCGTGTACTTGAGCTTGAAGTACACGTTGTATGTGCTCTCGATGACCGAGCCGTTCATCGCCGATGAGGCGAGCAGCGCCGGCGCGGCGTACGCCGCGTAGGGAATCAGGCTGTGGTCCGGTCCGGGGATACCGCCGACCAGCTTGCCGATGCCGATCCCGATGGACAGCAGGTAGAAGACGGGTTCCGCCAAGCCTGATCCGAACACCCACCATGCCTTGCGCACAGCGAGCACGTTGCGCTCGATCAGGCGCCCACTGCGCCCGAGCCCGAACAACCCGGGCGGTAGCGGCCGGAACGCCCTCAATGACGCCGGCGGCCGTACGGCGTTCATTGCAGCAACCTCAAGCGGTAATTCCGGAACCCCGCCGCCAGGCCCAACGAGCACATGGCAGCGAGGAACAGAACGTGGACGACCGCCGAACCGATGCTCACCGTGCCGAGCGTCAGCTGCCTGCTCAGGTCGACTCCGTGCCACAGCGGCGTGATGTAAGCGATCGGTCTCACTCCGGCGGGAAGCTGGCTGATCGGGAAGAACACACCGGAGAACAGGAAGAGCGGAACGAGACCCAGCCGGAAGATGAGCGGGAACGCGTTGTCGCTTTCCTGGCGCACCGCGAACGCGGCCAACGGGGCGGCGAACGCCATACCCGTCAGCACTCCGACAGGCAGCACCGCGATCGACCACCACGACAGCGTCGCCCCGAACGCCGCCATCACCACGAGATACGAACCGGTCGCCATCGCGATGCGCGCCGCGATCCACGCCATGTGGCCTGCGACCACATCGCGGACGCCGAGGGGAGTGGACAGCATGGCGTGATAGCTGCGCTGCCAGCGGATCGCTCCCAGCACAGGGTACATGGACTCGCCCGTGGCAGTCGTAGCTGCGGCGGTCGCGGCGAGAGCCGGCGCGACGAAGTGCAGGTAGGTCAGGTGTCCCAGCGACGCGCTGTGGCCGCCCTTGTTGACGAACGACCCGAGACCCACGCCCATTGCAAGCAGGTAGAGGAGCGGGTTCACGAACGTCGACGCGACCGATGCTCTCCAGGTGCGGCGGTAGGCCCGGGCGAAGTAGGCGCTCGCCCGCAAGGCGGGAGGCAGCGACACCGTCAGTCCACCAGGTGGCGGCCGGTAAGGCGCAGGAAGACGTCCTCGAGGGTCGAACGCCGGACCAGCAGGCTTAGCGGAGCGAGCCGCCGCGCATGGACAGCCTCGGCTGCGGCGTCCCCGTCGTCGGTGTAGAGAAGGATCCGGTCGGGAAGCACCTCGACGCGCTCGGTGAGGTCATCGACCTTTTCGGCCATCCGCTCGCTTTCACCGGGAGCGAACCGCAGCTCCACGACCTCCCGCGTCGAATAGCGGTCGATGAGAGACAAGGGGGATCCCTGCGCGGCGATCCGGCCTCGGTCCATCACCACGAGGCGGTCGCAGAGCTGCTCGGCCTCGTCCATGTAGTGCGTGGTGAGCACGAGCGTCACCCCGTCCGCCTTCAAGCGGTACAGGCGATCCCAGAGGGCGTGGCGGGCCTGGGGGTCCAGGCCGGTCGTGGGCTCGTCGAGGAGCAGGAGGTCCGGCTCGTTGATGAGAGACCTGGCGATGGTGAGCCGGCGCTTCATCCCTCCCGACAGCGGGTCGACCTTGTCGTCGCCACGGTCTGTCAGCTGTGCGAAGGCGAGCAGCGACTCGATCCTCTCTCGCAGGACCCGCCGTGGGATGTCGAAGTAGCGCCCGTACACGTACAGGTTCTCCCGCACGCTCAGCTCGGGGTCGAGGTTGTCCTCTTGGGGAACCACGCCGAGGCGGGCCCTGATGGCTGGGCCGTCCCGGTCCGGATCCAACCCGAGGATCCTCAGGTTGCCGGCGCTGCGCGGCGACACGCATGCGACCATGCGCATCGTCGAGCTCTTGCCGGCGCCGTTGGGCCCTAAGAAGCCGAAGACCTCGCCGGGGGCGACCTCGAAGTTGATCGAGTCGACCGCCGTGAAGGCCCCGAACCGCTTGACCAGGTTGGTCGCGGAGATGAGCGGCTCCCTCGTCACCACATGTTTCTATACGACGGCTGGAGCCCGGCCGGTGGCATTTTCGGGCGAGGTCGGCGGGCGGCGACGGTCGTCTACGCTGGTAGGCCGCATGTTCGAGTCCCTGACCGACCGGTTCGACGCGGTTTTTAGCAGGCTCCGCGGCCGCGGCCGGCTGAGCGAGGCGGACGTCGACGAGGCGCTGCGCGAGATCCGTCTGGCGCTCCTGCAGGCGGACGTCAACCTCCGCGTCGTCCGAGATTTCGTAGCCCGGGTCCGCGAGGATCTGGTCGGGATCGACCTGTCGCAGGCCCTCACACCGGGCCAGCAGGTGATCAAGGTCGTCCACGACGAGCTGCGCGGCATCCTCGGAGGGGAGACGCTCAAGCTCACCTACGCCTCCCGCCCGCCGACTGTGATCCTGCTAGCGGGCCTCCAGGGCTCCGGGAAGACCACTGCCGCCGCAAAGCTCGCCGGCTGGTACAAGCGCAAGGAGGGGCGCAACCCGCTCCTCGTTGGCGCCGACCTTCAACGGCCCGCCGCTGTCGAGCAGCTGCGCGTGCTTGGGCGGCAGGTCAACGTCCCTGTATTCAGCGAGCCGTCGGATCCTGTCACCGTCGCGAAGAAGGGCCTGGAGGAGGCGGTCCGCCTGGGCCGCGATGTCCTGATCGTCGATACAGCCGGCCGACTCTCCATCGACGCCGAGCTAATGGACGAGGTGCGGCGGATCTCCGACACGGTGGAGCCGCACTACACGTTCCTGGTCATAGACGCGATGACCGGTCAGGACGCCGTGTCGACCGCGGAGGCGTTCCACCAGACGCTGGCCCTCGACGGTGTGATCCTCACCAAGGTCGACGGTGACGCGAGAGGCGGCGCCGCGCTGTCGGTCAAGGAGGTGGTCGGGCGCCCCATCGTGTTCTCCTCGACGGGGGAGAAGCTCGACGACTTCGACCAGTTCCACCCCGACCGCATGGCGGACCGTATCCTCGGCATGGGCGATGTGCTCACCCTCATCGAGAAGGCCGAGGCCAACCTCGATCGGGAGCAGGCGGAGGTCACCCTCGGGCGCCTCCAGCAGGGACATTTCACGCTCGAGGACTTCCTCGACCAGCTCCAGCAGGTCAAGCGGATGGGCCCCCTTTCCGGGCTTGTAGGTATGATTCCCGGGCTACCCAAGGAGTTGAAGAACGCCGAGATCGACGACGGCCTCATGGGCCCGATCGAGGCGATCATCCGCTCCATGACCCCCGAGGAGCGCAAGAACCCCTCGATCATCAACGGATCAAGACGCCTACGGATCGCCAATGGCAGCGGTACGTCGACGACCGAGGTCAATAGCCTTCTCGACCGGTTCAAGCAGATGCAGTCGTACATGCGCCAGATGGCCTCGATGCCGGGGCTCGGAGGCAGGGTCGCCCGCAGGGCTACCACAGGAAGCAAAAAATCCAATAAGAAGAAGCGGCGCCGGTAGCGCCGCCCGATCACCAAGAGAGCAGTCAAACATGGCCGTGAAGCTCCGCTTGATGCGGATGGGGAAAAAGAAGCAGCCGGTGTACAGGATCGTCGCCGCCGACAGCCGGTCGCCGCGCGACGGGCGGTTCATCGAGATCCTGGGAACCTACGAGCCTCGTAGCGAGCCGTCACGTGTGGTCGTGGACAACGAGAAGGTCGTTCGCTGGCTTCGCGACGGCGCCAAGCCGACCGATACCGTCGCTCGCCTCCTCGCACAAAGCGGTGCCCTCGACGAGTTCAAGGCCGGCGCCACCTCCGCCACGTCGTGAGCACAATCGACGAAGGCCCTGACGACGTCACCGAGGAGTGGGACGACCACGGCCAGGTGGACGGCGGTCGCGCGAAGTCGGTCCTCTCCTATCTGGCAAAGCAACTGGTGGACGACCCCGAGGCCGTGCGCATCGACGCCAGCGAGACCCGTAACGGGATCAAGCTTTCTCTCCGGGTGGCACCCGGTGACATGGGAAAGGTCATCGGCCGGCGGGGCCGCGTGGCGCAGTCCATCCGAAGCGTGGTGCGTGCCGCCGGCGCGAAGGACGGCGTCGACGTCGCCGTCGACATCGTCGACTGATCTAAAGAAGTTGAGCCGGATGTGAGCCGGCTGCTCGAGATCGGTCGGGTCGTGCGGGCCCACGGCCTCCGCGGGATGGTGGTCGTGGAACTGTTGACCAACCGGGCTGAACGCGTCGGAGAAGGATCGCGCTTGATCGGTCCGGACGGGGAGTTGACGATCCTGAGTTCCTCGCCTGCGGCACCGGCCGGCGGAAGGCAGCGACGGCTGGTCTCCTTCGAGCAGATCTCGACACGCGAGCAAGCAGAAGGGTTGCGCGGGGCGGTGCTGCGCGCGGAGCCGATCGAAGACGAGGCGGCCCTGTGGGTCCACGACCTGATCGGCGCGGAGGTCTACACGAGCACGGGCGAGGCGATCGGGCGGGTCGAGTCTGTCGAAGCCAACCCGGCGAGCGATCTCTTGGTGCTGGAGGACGGGAAGCTGATCCCGCTGACGTTCGTGACCGACGCCGCTCGAGGACGGTTGACGGTGGAAGTCCCGCCAGGGTTGTTCGACCTGTGACCGCGCCCCGCCTGAGCTGAGAGAGCGGACGTGAGGATCGACCTGTTCACTATTTTCCCCGACCTCGTCAGACCTTGGACCGAGGCGAGCCTCATGGGGCGGGCGGCGCGCGCGGGACTCCTGGACTTGCGGGTGCACGACCTGCGTTCCGGCACCGACGATCCGCACCGTTCGGTCGACGACGCGCCGTTCGGCGGGGGCGCAGGGATGGTCCTCGCAGCGGAGCCGATCTTTACGGTCGTCGAGCGGGAGAGCCCGCCACGCCCCCTGCTGCTGCTCGGGCCCGGTGGGCGGCGCTTCGACCAGGATTGGGCCGGGGAGCTCGCGTCGGGCGAGGGGTTCTCGTTGCTGTGCGGGCGCTACGAGGGCGTGGACCACCGGGTGCGCGAGCACCTGGTCGACGGTGAACTCTCGGTGGGGGACTTCGTGCTCGCCGGCGGTGAGATCGCGGCCCTGGCCGTGCTCGAGGCGGTCACCCGGCTCGTCCCCGGCGTCATGGGCAACGACGAATCCTCCCTCGAAGAGAGCTTCGCCGGCGGCCTCCTCGAGTACCCCCAGTACACCCGGCCAGCCGACTTCCGCGGCTGGGAGGTCCCGGAGGTGCTGCGAAGTGGGGACCATGCAAGGGTGGGGCGGTGGCGGAGGGCGCAGTCGTTGGCCCGCACGGTTCGCGAAAGGCCGGACCTGATCGAGCGTCGAGGCGGCCTCACCGAAGGGGAGCGGGCCCTGCTGGCCGAGTTCGGGCTCGGCACACTATCTTGAAGGGTCCCCTCGCCCGCCAGGAGCCTGTGCGATGAACCCCACCGATCTCGTAGACCGCGACAGCCTGCGCGACGACATCCCCGACTTCGCTCCGGGCGACACCCTGAAGGTTCACGTGAGGGTCGTCGAAGGGAACCGCGAGCGGGTCCAGGTCTTCCAGGGCGCCGTGATCCGCCGCCAGGGGTCGGGGCTTCGCGAGACGTTCACTGTCCGCAAGATGAGCTTCGGTGTGGGTGTCGAGCGGACCTTTCCCGTGCATTCGCCGGTGATCGCCAAGATCGAGGTGGTCACCCAGGGCGATGTCCGGCGGGCGAAGCTCTACTACCTGCGTGACCGCACCGGCAAGGCGGCGAAGATTAAGGAAAAGCGCGTCACGCGCTGAGTCGTTGAAGCGGGCCACAGGCGTTGCGCCGTTGGAGAGCGCGCCCGCTCGAAGCGAAGCCCGGCCGTGGTGGCGAAGCCGCGCGGCCGAAGACGTGGCACTCGTGGCGATCGCGCTGGTCGTTGCGATCGTCGTCCGCGCGTTCATCGCGCAGGCCTACTACATCCCGTCCAAATCGATGGTGCCGCAGTTGAAGGTCGACGACCGCGTCGTCGTTTCGAGGCTCGCCTACGACCTGCATCCGGTGCACCGGGGCGACATCGTGGTGTTCAAGGCTCCGCCGAGCCTGGACAAGGATCATGGCAACGGCAGTTGGCTCCGCTCGATCGGCGCGGCCCTGGGACTCGTGGAGGACCACACGGTGTTGATCAAGCGGGTCATCGCGCTGCCGGGCGAGACGGTGAGCGGCCGCGACGGGCACATCTACATAGGCGACGAGCTGCTCGTCGAGCCGTACCTGCCTCCCGGAACCTTCACCAGCACGTTCGGGCCGGTCACCGTGCCGCCAGGGGACGTCTGGGTCATGGGAGACAACAGAGGTAACTCCGAGGACAGCCGCTATTTCGGCCCCGTCCCCGAGCGCACCATCGTCGGGCGAGCGACTTGGAAAGTGTGGCCGCCGTGGAAGGCGTCGTTTCTCTGAGGCCAGGACTCCCGGGGATGCGGGGACCGCGGGGCCCGAAGCGTCCGCAGTCACCCCGAGGGCGTACCATGGGGATCGTGAGCGCCGAAGACCTCGAACGGTACGAGACCGAGATCGAGTTGCAGCTGTACCAGGAGTACCGGGCGGTGCTCGCCATGTTCAAGTACGTGGTCGAGACCGAGCGCCGGTTCTACCTCGCCAACGACGTCTCGATGGAGGCCAAGGGCGAGGGAGACCGCACTTACTTCGAGATCAAGCTCGGCGACGCCTGGGTGTGGGACATGTACAGGCCCGCACGGTTCGTGTCCTCCGTGCGCGTGGTGACCTTCAAGGACGTCAACATCGAGGAGCTCCCCGAGAAGGAGCTGTAGCCATCCCCTCGCAGGCACGGCGGGCGCTCGGCGCGTACGGAGAGGCGCGAGCTGCCGAGTGGTACGCGGCGCACGGCTACGAGGTGCTGGACCGCAACTGGCGCTGCAGGGACGGCGAACTCGATCTGGTCGCCCGGCGCGGCTGCACGGTCGTGTTCTGCGAGGTGAAGACGCGTTCGGGGATCGGGTTCGGCGTCCCGGCCGAAGCGGTCAACTCGTTGAAGCAGGCACGCATCCGCCGGCTCGGCGCCCGCTGGCTGTCCGAGAACAGGGGACGCCTGGGACGCGGGTCGTGGAATCTGCGGTTCGACGTGGCGAGCGTTCTGCAGTCGAAGGTGGACGTGCTCGAGGCGGCGTTTTGAGTCCGACCGGCGCTTCGCGCGAGGGCCACGCCCTGGCCCCGGCGTCGCTGGTCGTGCACGGGGGCCGCCCACTCGCTTCGCCCGGCGCCGCCGTCAGCCCTCCCGTGTGGGTTACATCCACATACCGCCAGGATGGTGAGCTCAGCTACGGACGTGACGGCAACCGCACGTGGGAGGCCTTCGAGGAGGTTCTCGGTGCTCTCGAGGGGGGAAGTTGCCTGCTGTTCGCCTCTGGGATGGCCGCGATCGCGGCCGTGTTGGAGAGCCTCCCGGTGCCGGGACGAGTGGTGGTGGCGGGGGACGCCTACAGCGGGACACGGCGGTTCCTTGCCGACGTGGCCGGGCGGGGGAGACTTCGCTTCCGGACCGTCGACGTCGCCGACACCGCCTCCGTTCTCGAAGCTTGCGTCGATTTCGCGTCGGCTCCCGGCAGCGGGTCGGGCCCCGGCTTCGGCGACAAGGGGTTGCTCTGGCTGGAGTCGCCCACGAACCCCCTGCTCGCGATCGCCGATATCCGGGAGCTGTGCGCCGGCGCGCACGAGCTCGGTATGGATGTCGCAGTCGACAACACCTTCGCGACCCCTCTACTGCAGCGTCCGTTGGATCTCGGGGCGGACGTCGTGGTGCACAGCGCGACGAAGTCCATCTCCGGTCATTCGGACGTGATCCTCGGGGCGATCGTGACTCGGAGAGACGACGTCTTGGCCTCGTTGACCACACGACGTTCCCTGCACGGCGCGATCGCCGGCCCCTGGGAGGCCTGGCTCGGTCTGCGCGGCATGCGCACGCTGGACGTGCGTCTGGAGCGAGCGCAGCACAACGCGGGAGTGATCGCCGCGCGCCTGGCCGGGCATCCGGCGGTCCGTCGCGTCCTGTACCCGGGTCTGGCCGGCCACCCGGGGCACGACCTGGCCGCGCGGCAGATGTCGGGCTTCGGGACGATGATCGCGTTCGAGGTCGGGGCCGCCGACGAAGGCCCGGATGAAGCGCCGGGAGCGGTGCAGGACGTGGCCGCGGTGGCAGAGGCGGTGGTCGGCAGGGTGCGCCTGCTCACGCCGGGAACCAGCCTCGGTGGGGTGGAGTCGCTGCTCGAGCGGAGAGGCCGCTGGCATGGCGAGGGGCATCTGCCGCCGGGGCTGATAAGGCTTTCGGTCGGCATTGAGGACGTCGAGGACATCTGGGCGGACCTCGACCAGGCGCTCTCGGCAGAGTCCGGGTAGGCCCTCGAACCCGTCCGCGGGCTGGGCGTCCGGGTCACCGCCGCCAGCGTCAGTTCCGCCGGTGTCACGGCCGCCAGTGTCACTGGCGCCAGCGTCATCGCCCTGGCCGGCGATCGGCGCGGCGATCCCAGCAGGGCCGGTGCCAATGCCGCCGCAGGTCCGGTGCTCCTTCCGGAACGACGACCACGTGCCCGGTACCGATCGCGATTTCCTGCTGGCAGCCGGGGCAGACGTAGCGCTTCACGGCCTGAAACGGGTGGACGAACCGCACCTCGACCGGTCCATGAGGGTCGGCGTCGCCGGGCATGCACGATTCTTGCCCAGCGCGGCGGTGTCGGGCGTCCCACCCCGGTCTTAGGGTGAAGGCGCTCGGTGGCAGGCGCACGGCCCCTCTTAGTCGCTTTGGGATGATGGGAGGTGGGTGGTGCTGGCCACGGTGGCATCGGCAACGCTCGTTGGCGTCGAGGGGCGGCCGATCGAGGTGGAGGTGCACGTGTCGCGCGGGCTCCCGTCGTTCACGATCGTGGGATTGCCCGACGCGTCCTGCCGCGAATCGCGCGACCGGGTGCGGGCGGCCATCCTTTCGAGCGGGCTGGCATGGCCTCAGCACCGGGTTACGGTCAACCTCGCGCCTTCGAGCCTGCGCAAGGGCGGTGCCGGTCTGGACCTTCCCATCGCCGTCGCCTTGCTCGCCGCGGACGGCCAGCTGCCTCTTGACGCGTTGCCGGGACTCGGCTGCCTCGGGGAGCTCGGCCTCGACGGGAGCATCCGTCGTGTCTCGGGTGTGCTGCCGCTCGTCGACGCGATCAACGCGGCCAGAGTCGTGGTTCCCGGATCATGCGCCGGAGAGGCGTCCCTGGTCCGTCCCGGCAAGGTGGTCGCCGTGCCGACCCTGTCCACGCTCGCAGCGGTGCTCAAGGGCGAGGAAGGCTGGCCGGAAACCCCGTTCTTCTTGCCGGTGGACGACACAGGAGCGGGACCGGACATGGCCGACGTGCGCGGCCAGCCCATCGGCCGGCTCGCGGCAGAGGTCGCCGCGGCGGGCGGGCACCATCTGCTTCTCGTCGGGCCGCCCGGCGCCGGCAAGACGATGCTTGCCGAGAGGCTGCCGGGGTTGCTTCCCGAGCTCACGACTGAGGAGGCGCTCGAGGTCACGCGGGTTCACTCGGCGGCCGGCCTCCCGCTGCCGCGAGGCGTCCTGGTTCGCCGGCCTCCGTTCAGGGCGCCGCACCACAGCTCGTCGCTGGTGTCTTTGATAGGGGGAGGCACGACGATGATGCGGCCGGGAGAGCTGAGCTGCGCTCACAACGGGGTGTTGTTCCTGGACGAGCTCGGCGAGTTCCCTTCCGATGTCCTCGACACTCTCCGACAGCCATTGGAGGAGGGCAAGGTCCTCGTTTGCCGTGCTCGTGCGAGCGTGGTGTTCCCGGCTCGTGTTCTGCTCGTTGCGGCGATGAACCCATGCCCGTGCGGAGGCGGCGGAGCGCCGGGGGCATGTCGTTGCAGCGACGCCGCGCTCGCGCGCTACGCCGCTCGTGTTTCAGCGCCGCTGCTCGACAGGTTCGACCTCCGGGTCTCAGTCGACCGGCCCGACGTAGGCGAGCTGATGGGTGACGGCTCGTCCAGCCCGGCACCTCCAGAGTCGTCGCAAGCGATAGCTCGCCGGGTGCGAGCGGCGCGCGATCTAGCCGTGCGGAGGGGATTCGCGCTGAACTCCGCCATACCGGCACGCGAACTCGACGTTGCCGCACCACTACAGCCCAAGGCTCGCACGATGCTCGAAACCCGGCTCCGTCAGGGACGGCTTTCCGCGCGGGGCTTGCATCGGGTGAGAAGAGTGGCGCGAACTCTCGCGGACCTGTCGGGACATGGAGGCGACATTCGCGAGGAACACGTCACGACAGCGCTCGCGTTGCGCGGCCCGGTGTTCGAGCCGGAGGGGGTCACGCTGTGACGCCGTGCGCCAGTGCGTGCGCCGCCGCTTTGACCCGGCTTCCCGGGATGGGGCCGGCCCGCCTGCTCGCCATGATCCGCGACCGGGATCCCCGAGACGTGTGGGACGACGTCGTCCACGGCCGCATATCCAAGAAGGTGTTCGCACAACCGAACCTTCTCGGTGACTCGCCGGCGTGCAGCGACCGCTCGTGGGCCAGCGCCGCCAGCAGGTTCGATCCCGAGGCGTGGTGGTCAAAGGCTCGGTCTCGGGGGGTGGACGTGTCGTGGATCGGCCGAGACGGCTACCCGGCCGTCTTGGCGGATGATCCCCACCCACCGGGAGTCATCTTCTGGAGAGGATCGCTGGCATCGCTGGATCGGCCCCGGGTGGCGATAGTCGGCACCCGGAGCGCCAGTCCCGACGGCAGGGCGGTCGCCTACGAGATGGGCCGGGATCTCGCGTCCGCCGGCGTCTGCGTCGTTTCCGGCCTGGCGTTGGGGATCGACGGTTCGGCGCACCGCGGCGCGTTGAGTGCACTCGGCGAGGCCGCTCGCGACCCCGCCTCGGTGGCCGCCACCATCGGCGTTGCCGCAAGCGGGGTGGACGTCCCCTACCCGAGGCGTCACGCCGCGCTGTGGGAGGAAGTTGCCGCATCCGGTGCGGTGATCTCGGAGACCCCGCCCGGTTATGCGGCTCAGGCCTGGAGATTCCCGGCGCGCAACCGCATCATCGCAGGCCTGTCCCAACTGGTCGTGGTCGTCGAATCACACGAGGCCGGCGGTAGCCTCATCACCGCCGAAGCGGCGATCGAGCGGGGCATCGAAGTGCGGGTGGTACCCGGGCCGGTCGGCAGCTCAGCTTGTGCCGGCAGCAACCAACTTCTCTACGACGGCGCGGGGCCGGTGCGCGGCCCCCGGGACGTGCTCGACGCGCTGGGCATGTTGATGCCGGATCCCCCGAAGCCAGGTCAAGCCAAGGGGAGGCGCCGGTCCCGGCGATCACCGGACGGCACGCGGATCTCTCTGGGCCCGACGGAGCAAGCGGTGCTGGCGTCTGTGGGATGGGTGCCGTCGAGCCTCAACAAGGTGGCGGAGCGCTCGGCGCTGCCGGTGGCCCAGGTGGCCGGCGCGCTCGACGGGCTCTCCGCCCGTGGTCTCGTCGCCGACGACAGGGGGTGGTGGACAAGGCTGCGGTGATGACCTGAGCGCCCGAAAAGTCACCATAAGTGCTAACACCACATATAGCGGGTAGCCTGCCTTGACGAATGAGCGCCGCGGAACCGGACGTAGACCTGCTGTGGGTGGAATACAAGCAGAGCGGTGACACGCGCATCCGCGACCAGCTGATCGTTCGTTACTCGCCGCTCGTGAAGTTCGTCGCCGGGCGCGTCTCGGCGGGCCTGCCGCACAGCATCGACCAGTCCGACCTTGTCAGCTACGGAATGTTCGGCCTGATCGATGCCATCGAGAAGTTCGACACCGACCGCAACATCAAGTTCGAGACGTACGCCATCACCCGCATCAAGGGCGCCATCATCGACGAGCTCCGCTCCATCGACTGGGTGCCACGGTCCGTCCGCGCCAAGGCGAGAGCCGTCGAGCAGGCGTACGCTTCGCTCGAGGCCTCTCTCGGTCGTGCGCCGACCGACGCCGAGGTCGCCTCTGAGCTCCAGATCTCGGAAAACGACCTTCAGCAGATCTTCGGCCAGATCTCCTACATCGGCATCGTCGCGCTGGACGAGGTCATATCCGGAGGTGGCGGTGACCGCGGCGAGTCGGCGACGCTCGGCGACACCCTGGCGGACCGCAACGACGGACCGATGGCCGCTTTCGAAGTGGAGGAGATGAAGCAGATCCTCGCCGGCGCCATCAACCGTCTCGGCGACCGCGAGAAGATCGTCCTCAGTCTCTACTACTACGAGAACTTGACGCTCGCCCAGATAGGCAAGGTCCTCGGGGTCACTGAAAGCCGGGTCTGCCAGATCCACACGAAGGCGATCATGCAGTTGCGCGGCCGTCTCCTCCTGGCCGAGCGCTAAGAGGTTCGCTCCATCGGTGGAGCAGAAGAACGCTGCTCAGCAGCGTTCTTCTGCTCAGGCAACTCTGCGAACCTCTTAAACCCGATCCGCTATTCTGGTCAGCTGTCCCGAACAAGCGGGACCTCACACGCCCGTCGTGCACCCACGGTCGTTGCGGAGAAGCCGCAGCGCGCGCACGGCGGATCGAGACCAACCGATGGGAAGGAGAAACGGCCATGGCCGTCGTCACCATGAGGCAGTTGCTGGAAGCGGGCGTCCATTTCGGGCACCAGACGCGCCGCTGGAACCCGAAGATGAAGCGCTTCATCTTCGGAGAGCGCAACGGCATCTACATCATTGACCTCAAGCAGACCCTCGAGCGCATCGACACTGCGTACTCGTTCGTCCGCGACATGGTCGCAGACAACGGCTCGGTGCTGTTCGTCGGAACCAAGAAGCAGACACAGGACCCGATCGCCCGCTACGCACTGCAGTGCGGTATGCCTTACATCAACGAGCGGTGGCTCGGTGGCATGCTCACCAACTTCGCCACCATCGCCGGGCGCGTCAAGAAGATGCAGGAATACGAGCGCATGCGGGAGGCCGGCGACTTCGACGCGATGCCCAAGAAGGAAGCCCTCATTCTCACCCGAGAGCTCGACAAGCTACAGCGCAACCTCGGAGGGATAAGGGGCATGTCGCGCCTGCCCGAGGCGGTGTTCATCATCGATACCAAGAAAGAACACATCGCCGTCACCGAGGCGAACAAGCTCGGCCTCCCTATCGTCGCAGTGGTCGACACCAACTGTGACCCCGACCTGATCGACTACGTCATCCCCGGCAACGACGACGCCATCCGCGCCGGGACCCTCATGTGCCGGGTGATCGCCGACGCGGTCGAGGAAGGCCGCTTCATCGCATCGCGCAGGGCCGGGCGCGCCGGGACGCCGGCCGCGGCCGGCCCGCCCGTGCTGGATCCCGAGGAGGAAGCCCGCCGCGAGGAGCAGCAGCGAGAGGCGAGGCGCCAGGCTGCGATCGCCCAGGCCGAGCGGGAAGCCCGCTTGGCCGAGGCCCGCCAGCAGCCGGCTGAAGCGCCAGCGGCTGAGGCTGCCCCGGCCGCAGGATCGGCTGAAGCGCCAGCGGCTGAGGCTGCCCCGGCCGCAGGATCGGCCGAAGCGCCGGCCGAACCCGCCCCGGCCGCAGGATCGGCCGAAACGCCGGCCGAACCCGCCGCCCCCGCAGCGGGCACGACGAACGACCAGGAGCAATGACAACGAATGGCTGAATTCGGAGCTAAGGACGTCAAGGCGCTTCGCGACGCGACCGGCGCCGGCATGATGGATGCCAAGAGAGCCTTGACCGAGAGCAACGGGGACTTCGAGGAAGCCGCGCGCTGGCTCCGCGAGCGCGGCCTGGGCAAGGCCGCAGAGCGGTCCGACCGCGAGAACGCCGAAGGCGCGGTTGCGGTCGCCACTGCCGGTAACGCGGCGGCATTGGTTGAGTTGAAGTCGGAGACCGACTTCGTGGCGAAGTCACCCCAATTCGTGAGCATGGCCAGGAAACTGGCCGAAGACGTCGCGGCCAACGGCGAATCCGCCGTCGATGGCTACTCCGACGAGATCGACGATCTGAAGCTCGCGCTGAAGGAGAACATCGCCGTCGGACAGGTCGTGCGCTTCGAGGCTCCCCCGGGCAACACCCTCGAGACCTACCTGCACGTCCAGAACGGCCGAGGTGTCAACGCGGTGCTCGTCGAGCTCGAAGCTGGCTCCTCGGAGCTCGCCCACGACATCGCTGTGCACATCGCGTTCGGCAAGCCCCGCCACCTCACCCGCGACGAAGTCCCGGCGGACGAGGTGGCCGCCGAGCGAGCTGCCTTGGAAGCCCAGACCCGCAACGAGGGCAAGCCCGAGCAGGCGCTGCCCAAGATCGTCGAGGGTCGCCTCGACGGCTGGTACAAGCGCGTCCCCGGTGGTGTCCTCGTCGAGCAGCCCTACGCACGCGACGACAAGCAGACGGTCGCCCAGGTTCTCGGTGCCGCGAAGGTCGTGAGGTTCGCCCAAGCGGTTATCGGAGGCTGAACCCGGGAAGGCCCGCCGTGCCCGGAGAGGGCCACCCCCGGCGGCGAACCTGGCGGCCCCGAGCGGCCACAGCCGGTGCCCGGGCCGAACTACGCTCGGAGTCCTGTGGAACAGCCGGCCCCGTGGAAGCGGGTCGTTCTCAAGCTGTCAGGCGAGGCTTTCGCCAGCGAAGCGGCCGACGAGACGATCGACGGGGCGGTCGTCGAGCGGATCGCCAAGGAGATAGCCGAGGTCCACCACGACACCGGCATCGAGATCGCCGTCGTGGTCGGTGGCGGGAACATCTGGCGCGGCGCAACCGGTTCGGCGACGGGGATGGATCGCGCCAGCGCCGACTACATGGGCATGCTCGCGACCGTCATCAACGCCCTCGCGCTCCAAGACGCCCTCGAGCGCCAAGGCCAGCCCACGAGGGTCCAGACCGCCATCGGGATGTCGCAACTGGCCGAGCCTTACATCCGGCTGAGGGCCATCAGGCATCTCCAGAAGGGGAGAGTCGTCGTGTTCGCCGCCGGGACCGGCAACCCCTTCTTCACGACCGATACGGCCGGCGCCCTGCGTGCGGTCGAGATCGAAGCGGGCGTGCTGCTCAAGGGGACGCACGGCGTCGCCGACGGCGTCTACGACGCGGACCCCCGCACACATCCGGATGCCAAGAAACTCACCACGGTGAGCTTTGACGAGGTGATAGCCAGGGACCTCCGGGCCATGGATCTCACCGCCATAACCCTCTGCAAGGAGAACAGCCTCCCGATCCTGGTCTTTTCCATCATGGAGCCGGGGAACCTGCGTCGCGCACTTCGGGGGGAGCAGATCGGTACGCTGATCCGCTGATGGAGGACAACTACGTCGCAGCCGTGCTCGAGGACCTTCGGGACAAGATGGTCAAGGCTGTCGAGCACACCCGCAGCGAGTTCTCCTCGATCCGCACCGGCAGGGCTGCACCGGCCCTTGTCGAGAAGCTGAAGGTCGATTACTACGGGTCCGAAGTCCCGCTCCAGCAGCTGGCCGGGATCCAGGTCCCCGAGGCCAAGGTGCTCGTGATCACCCCCTACGACAAAGGTTCGCTGAAGGCGATCGAGAAGGCGATCCAGAACTCCGATCTCGGCGTCAACCCGAACAACGACGGCACGGTGATCCGTCTCAACTTCCCCCCGCTCACCGAGGAGCGGCGCAAGGAGTACGTGAAGGCGGCGCACCACAAGGCGGAAGAGGGGCGGGTGTCGGTCCGCAACATCAGGAGGTCCGCACGAAAGGACCTCGAATCACTCGAAAAGGACGGCGACATCTCCAGCGACGAGCTGGAACGGGCGGAAAAGGATCTCGACAGGGTGACCCACGAGTTCGTGACCGAGATCGACCGTCTGCTGCACAACAAAGAGGAAGAGCTTCTGGTCGTCTGATCCGCGGGTTGGGTCCGGACGATCTCAAGAGGAGGAATGCCGTGAGCGAGCGCAAAGACAAGAGGGACTGGTCAGAGCGCCGGCCGGCCGAGGGTGTGAGGATCATCCGGGCGGACGAGGCGCAGGCCGCGCTGGACGCGGGAGAGGCCGCGGGACGGCGCCCGGACGACGAGCTCAGGTTCGGCGACGTTCCGCCTGCGCCATCGGGCCCCAGGCCGCAGCACCGTTTCCCCCTGCCCGACTCGATCGACCCGGCGTCTGCGGTCCCGCGGCCGCCCGTGGCAGTTCCCCTCCATTCCGAGGAACGCAACCACGGCCGCCGGATAACACCGCGTACGCGAGCGGAGGAGCCGGAAGGCCCAGACAGCCGGTGGACCGCACCGGTGTCCGAGGCGGGTGCACCGTTGCACGAGCCGGAGGGGGCCGGGCAGTCCCAGGCCCCGCTGTGGAGCCCCAGCGACGAGGATCAGGGCTGGGAGCTCGGCGAGCGCACGACCGAACTGCTCATCCCGCCGCAGGCGTCGACCGGTCAGTCGCCGGATCCGACAGCCCCGTCACCCCGGTCAGCCCCGTCGGCTCCGTCGCCTGAGCCGCCCCGGCCGCGGTACTCCGCAGCCGATGAGGGGGAACCCCCGGACTCCACGCCGGCCGGCCGGGAACGACGGACCGAGCCGGGGACTCCCGAAACGCCTGCACAACGTGAACAAGAAGGGGGCCTGACCGTGACCGGTGGGACCGAGTTGCCGCACTGGACCGATCCGCCCACGGGCGAGGTTCCCCGGATTTTCATCGGGGAGGACGACGCCGGCGAGGAGGACGACCTCGCTGCCTGGCAGGCGTTGGGCACCCGCGTGACCCGCTGGCGCGACGACGCCGGCGACTGGGACGACATGGGTGAGCTGTCGGAGCTTGCTTCTGACGTGGAGCCGACCGGGGCTTTGGACCAGTCGAGGGCCGAGCACTCGGACCTCTACTCGTTTGACGAGGACTTCGAGCGCGTCGAGGCCGAACGCACAGGTGCTGTGCCGCTCGCCGACTTCGACGAATTCGAGCCCGAGCCGGTGAGAGGGCGCGCGGCGGCCGTCACCTCTTCGCGTGGCCGCCATTCGAGGAGCGCGTCGAGCCGTCGAGGCGTCGAGCGCGGAATTCCGGCGGCGCCGGGCCGCAACGACGGTGGACGTGGACGCGACGACCTTCCCAGCCGCATCGTCGTCGGCATCGGATTGATCGTCCTCCTCGCCATCGCATACGCGATCGGTTCGAAAGCGCTCATCGTCCTAGCGGCTGTCGTGATAACCGCAGCAGCCGCAGAGGCGTACGGGATGCTTCAACGTTCCGGGTTCAAGCCCGCAACGCTGCTCGGGCTCGTGGCCACGGTTGGCGTCGTGCTCGGCGCGTACTGGAAGGGGATCGAAGCGCTTCCTCTCGGCGTCATCCTGGTATTCGCCGGGGCCATGACGTGGTACTTGATGGGCATCGTAGAAGCGCGGCCTGTGAGCAACGCCGCGGTCACGACAATGACCTTCGTGTGGGTCGCGGTATTTGGTTCGTACTCGTCCCTGATGTTGAGAGCCCACCAGGGCAAGGGCCTGTTCCTTGGCGCCGTGATCGTCGCCGTGGTGGCTGACATCGTGGCCTTCATGGTCGGCCGCTCTGTCGGAAGCAAAGCTATGGCCCCCAATGTCAGCCCGGGCAAGACCGTCGAGGGGTTCACGGGGGGGTTGATCGCTGCGATCGTCGCCGGCGCGATCATCGGCAAAGAGCTGGCGCCTTGGGGAGGCATGAAGCACGGTTTGGTGCTCGGCATCGTCGTCGGGGTCGCCGCACCGCTCGGAGACCTCTTCGAGTCGATGGTCAAGCGTGACATCGGAATCAAGGACGCGGGCACCGTGCTGCCCGGCCATGGCGGTCTGCTGGATCGGTTCGACTCTGTATTGCTGGCGCTTCCGGCCGCGTTCTACGTGGCCACCCTGTTCAGCATCGTCAAATAGCTCGCATGCGCTCTGTGAGCCTCGTGGGGTCCACGGGTTCGATCGGCACTCAGGCTCTCGATGTGATCAGAGCGGAGCCCGGGGACTACGAGGTGGTCGCGATCGGCGCGGCATCGTCGGTTGCTCGGCTTGCAGAGCAGGCGCGCGAGTTCAAGCCGAAGGTGGTTGCGATCGCCGACGAGTCGTTGGCCGGAGAGTTGAGAGGCTCTGTGCCCCCCGGCACGGAGGTTCTTGCGGGCCGCGACTCGCTGGCGGCTATCGCATCCGTCGCCGATGTGGTCGTGAACGGCGTGGTCGGATTCGCCGGCCTGCCGGTGACGCTCGCCGCGCTGAACGCGGGCTGCCGTCTCGCGCTGGCGAACAAGGAGTCGCTGATAGCCGGCGGTCCCGTGGTGCAGGCGGCTCGTCGGACTGCAGGGGCGGAGATCGTACCGGTCGATTCCGAGCACTGCGCTGTGCATCAGTGCTTGCGGTCGTTGTTGTCGGAAAAAGAGATGGCCGCGTTGCCTGACACGCCCTCGATGCCATTGAAGCGGATCGTGCTCACTGCCAGCGGGGGGCCGTTTCGAGGGCGAACCCGCCAATCACTTGCAGAGGTGACCGTCGAGGACGCCCTCGCCCACCCCACGTGGAGCATGGGCCCGAAGATCACGATCGATTCGTCGACGTTGATGAACAAGGGTCTGGAGGTCATCGAGGCGCACGAACTGTTCGGCGTGGGTTACGACCGAATCGACGTCGTCGTCCACCCTCAGTCAGTGGTTCACTCGATGATCGAAACGACCGACGGCGCCACGATCGCGCAGCTCTCTCTGCCGGACATGCGCTTACCCATCGGGTACGCGCTTGCCTATCCCGACCGGCTCGCCGTTCCCTTCGGGGGCATCGACTGGGCGACTCTCCCGGCGCTCGAGTTCGAGACCCCCGATCTGGAAGCGTTTCCCTGCCTCGGCTTGGCGTACCGGGCGGGGCGCGCGGGAGCCACCGCGCCGGCGTGGCTCAACGGCGCCAACGAGGTTGCTGTCGCCGCTTTCTTGGAGCGGCGCATCCGGTGGGTTGACATCCCGGACGTCATCGCGGCCGCGCTCGACGAGTGCCCCGGACGCGAGCCCCTTACGGTCGAGGACGTACTGGACGCGGATCGGGGGGGTCGCGAGATGGCCGAGGCGGCGATCGGGCGCCTCGCCGCTGTGACAGCCCGGCGTGGGGTTGGAGCCCCAACGCTGGGGAGGAGGGCGGGGTTGGGGCCCCGCCCGGGTTGAATGGCGAAGCCGTGACCGACGTTCGAGGAGGCTGGCGCCAAGCCCTCGAAGCGGACCCTCTGGGCCTGGCGACACGCCGGCAACCCGAGGAGCCCGAGCCGGAGTTGCCCTCCCAGAGCAGAGCGCTCCTGCGGTTGGCGATCGCCGTCGCGATCGTCATCGCGCTCGGCTTCGCTGCTGGCGCCGGTGAGACGGTTCTGCTCGTCCTCGGGCTCGTGGCCTGCATCATCGCCCACGAGTTCGGTCACTTCATCACCGCCAAGGCGGCGGGCATGAAGGTCACCCAGTTCTTCGTAGGTTTCGGCCCGCGCCTCTGGTCGGTCCAGAAGGGCGAGACTGAGTACGGCGTGAAGGCGCTGCCGATCGGGGGCTACTGCCGGATCATCGGGATGAACAACCTCGAAGAGGTCGACCCGGCCGACGAGCCGCGCACCTACAGGCAGGCGCGGCTCTGGCGCCGCCTTTCGGTCGCGCTTGCAGGGTCCAGCATGCACTTCCTCATCGCGTTTGCCGTCCTGTTCGCCATGTTCTTCTGGACCGGCGACGCCGGCAACTACCTCGCTTCCCCCTCGGCACTTCCCGCGTCGAGTCCCATCGTCGAGATCGACGGTCTCACCACAGGTGCCAGTCCAGCGCAGAAAGCCGGGTTCCACCTGGGAGACAGGATCGTCGCGGTCGACGGGCACCACTTCGCCTCCTGGACGCAGCTCACCGACTACATCCAGAGCCATGCCGGCCGCCGTCTCGACGTGACCGTCGATCGTCACGGATCCTTCGTCCACCTCTATCCCGTGCCGGTCAACCGCAACGACGTCACCCTCGCCGGCCCCAACGCCCCCGCGCTCCCGCCCGCCGGCAAGAACGCAGCGCCGGTCGGATTCCTCGGCATCGCACCGAGCGTCGTCATCCACTCGAGCCTCGGCGAGTCCGTGAGCCGTGCCGGCGGCGCTTGGGTGCAAGTGTCGGCGAAGACGGTCGACGCCTTCGGTCACTTGTTCAGCTTCCATGGCATCAGCTCGTACCTGCACATGCTCACGAACCAGAAGGCTGCTGACAGCGGGAGCTCCGGCGTCCGCTTCGAATCTCCCGTCGGCGTCGTCCGGTTGCTGCACCAGGCCGGACAGAGCGGCATGCCCATCGTGTTGTGGCTGGTGGCGGTCATCAACCTGTCACTCGGGATCTTCAACCTCATCCCGCTGTTCCCCCTCGACGGCGGGCACGTGGTCGTCGCGCTCTACGAAGGGGTGCGCAGTAGACCCGGCCGGCGCTACCGAGCCGACGTGTCCCGGATGCTCCCGCTGTTCTACCTCGGCATCGGGCTGATCCTCTTCCTCGGGCTCACGGCGCTCTTCCTCGACCTCCGCGACCTCGCCGCTTGAGTGAGGGGAGCGCCCGACGCTGCCTGCACACCGTCCGAGGCCGTCGCGGCCCGGGTTCGGCGCTGCGGGCCCGGTAGGCTCGGGGCCGTATGAAGACCGACGCCGAGTCGCGCTACCCGAGGCGCCAGACCCGCCGGCTCCTGGTCGGCCCCGACGCGCGCCGGCAGGTGGCGGTGGGCGGCGGAACGCCGATCAGCGTGCAGTCGATGACGATCACCAAGACCGCCGACGTCGAGGGGACCCTCGCGCAGATCTACGCCCTCAAGGCGGCGGGCGCGGACATCGTCCGATGCACCTGCAACGAACGCGAGGCCGCTGAGGGACTGGCACGGATCGTCCCCCGCAGCCCCGTGCCGATCGTCGCCGACATCCACTTCCACGTTGAGATGGCCCTTGCGGCTCTCGAGGCCGGCGTCGACTGCCTGCGGCTCAACCCCGGCAATCTGCGCAAGCCCGAGGAGATCAAGCTCGTCGCCCGCGAGTGCAAGGACCGCGGCGTGCCCGTCCGGATAGGCGTGAATGCCGGTTCGCTCGATCCCCGTCTTTACAAGAAGTACGGCGGTGCCACCCCCGAGGCACTGGTGGAGTCCGCCCAGATCGAGTTGGGGCTGTTCGCCGAGGTCGACTTCGACGACGTCAAGATCTCGGTCAAGGCCTCGAACGTGCCGCTGATGGTGGAGGCGTACCGTCAGCTCTCGGAGGTCACTGACCATCCGCTGCATCTCGGAGTGACCGAGGCCGGCCCACCGCCGGCGGGGACGATCAAAGCCACCGCCGGCATAGCCACCCTGCTGTGTGAGGGCATCGGCGACACCATCCGCTACTCGCTCACCGCCGATCCGGTGGAGGAAGCGCGTGCGGGGCGGGTGCTGCTCGAAGCACTGGGCCTGCGCGAGCGCACATCGGTGGACCTGATCGCATGCCCGGCCTGCGGGCGCGCCGAAATCGACGTGTACAAGGTCGCTCAGGAAGCGCAGGCAGCCCTCGAGAACCGCGAGATCCCGTTGCAGGTCGCGGTGATGGGCTGCGTGGTCAACGGCCCCGGTGAGGCGCGATCCGCAGACCTGGGGATCGCGGCTGGCCGCCACCGCGGGCACCTGTTCATACGTGGACAGATCGTGCGGGTGGTACCCGAGGACGAGATGGTCTCCGCCCTCGTGGACGAGGCGGAGAAGCTCGTGAAGGAGGGCGTCGCGGCACGCCTCGCCGCTGCCGACTCGAACGCCGCTGCCGAAGCCGAAGCGGACCGCCTCGCTCTCCTGGACGCCAAGGGTGCCGACGCCAACCACAGCGAGGAGCGGGTCGAGCTCATCGACCGCCGGCTGCGCGACCAGCCGGACCCACCGCAGGCCTGAGTGGGTAGCCTGAGTATCCTCCGGGGATAGTAAAGCTACCCAGTTCCTCGCTGGCGGCCGGCGGGAATAGGGGCGGCACGCCGGCGGGGGACTGGCGGCACGCCGGCAGTAGGAAATCGGCTGCGGCGCCCCCCGGCGGGGCGCAACACTGGACATATGCCAGTGACCCTGAGACGCCTACAACCCGGGGAAGAGACCGCGTTCCTCAAATCGGTGCGGGTGCCGTTCCTGGATCCGAACACGGGCTCTGCTGAGGACGACGCCGCAGATCAGCCGAGGGCCGCACGCCTCGAGACCGAGCGCATGTGGGTGGCGGAGGACCGCGGGCAGTTCGTTGGTAACGGCGGCGTACGCACGATGGACCTCACCGTTCCCGCGTCGCCTGGTCGAGCCTGCCCGATCGTCCGGATGGGAGGCGTCACCGCCGTCGGAATTCATCCGACCCACCGCCGGCGGGGCCTGCTGACCCAGATGATGTCGAGGATGCTCGACGACTGCCGTGAAAGAGGTGAGCCGCTCGCGGGCCTGATCGCGTCCGAGTCGATCATCTACGGCCGCTTCGGGTTCGGGCTCGCGAGCGATTCGGCGGAGTACCGGATCGACTCGTCTCGCTCCGCGTTCAAGGCGAACCCGGCCCCGCGAGACATCCGGCTGATCGATCACTTCGAGGCGGCCAAGATCCTGCCCACGCTGTTCGACACGGCAAGGACCGCTCGCGCGGGCGAGCCGAACCGGACACCCGAGTTCTGGGAGGAGGTGCTCGCCGACAAGCCGACAGACCGGCACGGTGCGAGCGGCCTCTTCTTCGCCGCGACCGAGGACGGGTACGTGGGCTACCGGGCCAAGCGCGACGCCGACATTCTGAGGGGCGAGCGGGCCGAGGTCGTCGTCGAGGAGGTCGCGGCGGCCGACCCCGGGGTGCAGGCGGCGCTCTGGCGGTTCGTGCTCGACCTCGATCTCATCGGTCACGTGACCTTCCGCCGGCGCCCGCTCGACGAGCCGGTCCGCTGGCGCCTTGCCGACCCGCGGCAGTTACAGACCAAGGCGGTGTACGACCGCCTCCATCTCCGGATCCTCGATGTCCCTGGTGCGTTGACAGCACGCGGGTACAGCACCGAGGCGCAGCTCACGATCGATGTGCTCCCCGACGACACGGCCGGCGAAGACCCGGCGATCGGGGCGTGGTCGCTAGAAGCCGGGCCGCACGGAGCGCATTGCGCGAGAGCCAAAGCGACTGCACCGGCGGACATCTGCCTCAGCGTGACCACGCTCGGATCGCTCTACCTCGGCGGGGCAAGCGCGACGACGCTCGCAGCGGCCGGCCTCGTGGAGGAGTTGACGCCCGGGAGCATCGCGACGGCCAACAGACTCTTCGCAGCCGCTCCCGCCCCCTCGACCGTCACTGGCTTCTGAACGCCCCACGGCCGCTCTTTTCCCGTAGCTTCTTCGCTTTCTCGTAGCTTCTTTGGTCATGGCATCCCCGCTGACACCCCGGGACAAAGACTTCCCCCGCTGGTACCAGGACGTCATCACCCAGGCCGAGCTCGCCGACAACGGGCCCGTCCGCGGCACGATGGTGATCCGCCCGTGGGGTTACGCCATCTGGGAGCGGATGCAGGCCGAGCTGGATGCCCGGATCAAGGAGGCCGGCGCCGACAACGCGTACTTCCCACTGTTCATCCCGGAGTCGTACCTGCATCGCGAGGCGGAGCACGTCGAGGGTTTCAGCCCCGAGCTCGCCGTCGTGACCCATGGCGGCGGCAAGCAGCTGGAGGAGCCGGTCGTCGTGCGACCGACGAGCGAGACCGTCATCAACAGCTTCTTCGCCAAGTGGATCCAGAGTTATCGGGACCTGCCACTGCTCATAAACCAGTGGGCCAACGTGGTCCGCTGGGAACTGCGACCGCGTCTGTTTCTGCGAACGAGCGAGTTCCTCTGGCAGGAAGGGCACACCGCGCATGCCACCTACGACGCCGCCCGTGCCTACGCCCTGCGGATCCTGCGCGACGTCTACGTCTCAACCATGCACGAAGTGCTGGCCGTACCGGTGCTGACCGGTCACAAGACCGCGCGGGAGCGTTTCGCCGGCGCCATCCGCACCTGGACCTGCGAGGGGATGATGGGCGACGGCAAGGCGCTGCAGATGGGCACCAGCCACGAGCTCGGCCAGAACTTCGCCAAGGCTTTCGGCATCCAGTTCTCCTCCGAGTCGGGTTCGCTCGAATACGCGTGGCAGACGTCGTGGGGCGTGTCGACGCGGCTCGTCGGCGCGCTGATCATGTGCCACGGCGACGACGCCGGCCTGCGCCTGCCACCGAAGCTCGCGCCTGTCGAGGTGGTTGTGCTCGTCGTACGCGAAGACGAGGGTGTGCGCACGGCCTCCGAAGCGATCGCGGCGGAGCTGCGGCAGGCGGGAGTGAGGGTGAGGGTGGACGAACGGGTGGGGATGTCGTTTGGCCGGAGGTCGGTGGACTGGGAGTTGAAGGGAGTGCCGGTGCGGGTGGAGGTCGGGCCGAGGGATCTCGCCGAGGGGCGGGTGACGCTCGTGCGCCGCGATACCCAGGAGAAGAAGCCGGTGGCCGTCACGGCTGCGGCCGAAGCGGCGAGGGCAGCTCTGGCCCAGGCGCAGCAGGCGTTGTTCGCCGAGGCGGAGGCGGCGCGCGCGGCGCGTACCGAGTCGGTCGCCACCCTCGGGGAGGCTGTCGAGGCGGCGGGCTCGGGGTTCGCGGTGGTCCCCTGGGGCGAGGTAGGTGAAGCGGGGGAGCTCGAGCTGGCGACGTCGAGCCTGACGGTCCGCTGCCTGCAGCTTGCTGACGGGGGGCTGGCCGAGTCCGACGACGAGGTGGGCCTGCAGGCCGTAGTGGGCAGGGCTTACTGATCCTCGGCAGAGGCCGGCGGGCTGCCGGCGGCTATACTCGAGTGAACCGCCCGCAGGGGCGGTTCGCTGGCGTGGGCCGCACCTGCGTAGCAGGGTGCCCACGCTTTTGTTCGCGTTTGTACTTTTCCTAGGAAAGAGACCGAAGGAGGTGAGAGTGGGTTCGTCAGAGGGAGTCAGGTTGTTGGCAGAGCCCGCTCTTGCCGCGGCGGGCTTGGAGACCTGGGATGTCGAGATCGGCCGCGGCGTGCTGCGGGTCCTGGTGGACGCGCCCGGGGGCGTCGACCTGGACGCGCTGACGCGGGCGAGCGGGATCGTTTCGGCCCTGGTGGACGAGCACCCCGAACTCGCCCCAGAGGGCAGCTACCAGCTAGAGGTGTCGAGCCCCGGAGTTGAGAGAACGCTCAGGACGCCGGAGCACTTTCGCCGCTACGTGGGGGCAGAGGTGAACGTAAAGACCGCCGTTGCGGTCTCGGGAGCGCGCCGCCATCGCGGCCGCCTCGCCGCCGTGGATGATGAAGGTATCGAGCTCCAACCGGGGGATCGTCCGGACGGAGAATCGATCCGCATCGCCTTCGGTGAGATCTCACGAGCCCACACCGTGCTTGTGTGGGGACCCACCCCAGCGCCCGCTGCGCGACGTCGAGGCCGCAAGGCCAGCGCCACGCCGTCCGCCGCGCCCGCTGCCCTAGACGCCAAGGACGCATCATGAAAGACACCTTCGCCTTCTTGGACGCGCTCCAGCAGATCGCCAAGGACAAGGGCATCAGCACCGACACGCTGCTCGACGCGCTCACCGGCGCGCTTGTCGCCGCGTACAAGAGGCTGCCCAATGCCGCCGAGGAAGCGGTCGTCACCATCGATCCCGAGACGGGTGACATCCGCGTGTACGGGCAGGAACTGGACGAGGACGGCTACGTGGTCAGGGAGTGGGACGACACCCCGAAAGACTTCGGCCGCATCGCCGCTCAGACTGCCAAGCAGGTGATGACCCAGCGCATCCGCGAGGCGGAGCGCGACATGAAGTACGAGGAGTACGCGGGCCGGGAGGGCGACATCGTCACCGGCATCATCCAGCAGAGCGACAACCGCTACACGTTGCTGGACCTCGGCAAGGTGGAGGCGCTCCTGCCGCAAGCGGAGCAGGTGCCGTACGAGCGCTACGAGCACGGAGCCCGGCTCAAGGCGTACATCGTCGAGGTCCGCAAGACCACCAAGGGCCCGCAGATCGTGGTGAGCCGTACTCACCCGGGTCTGATCAAGCGGCTGTTCGAGCTGGAAGTCCCGGAGATCTCGAGCGGTGTCGTCGAAATCAAGGCAGCGGCCCGCGAACCGGGTCACCGCACCAAGATCGCCGTGTGGTCCAACGACGCCAACGTCGATCCGGTCGGTGCCTGTGTCGGTGCGCGCGGCGCGCGGGTCCGGATGGTGACCAACGAGCTGCGCGGCGAGAAGGTCGACATCGTTCCGTTCTCGGACGACCCGCGCGAGTTCGTCATGCGCGCGCTGCAGCCGGCGAAGGTCAAGGAGGTGCACCTCGACGAGCTGAGCGGCACCGCCACCGTCGTGGTCCACGACTTCCAGCTGTCGCTCGCGATCGGCAAGGAGGGCCAGAACGCCCGGCTCGCCGCTCGACTCACCGGGTGGCGTATCGACATCAAGAGCGAGACCCAGATGGCCGAGGAGGAGCAGGCCTACGCGGAGCAGGAATGGGCCGAGGGTGAATGGGTGACCAACGAAGCCGGTGAGATGGTATGGCAACCCGCCGAAGGTGGCGAGGCCGTGTCGGCGGAGGAGTGGACGCAGTCGGCCGAGGCCGTCACCGCCGAGGAGACCGAAGAGCCGGGGGCGCCTGCTGCAACCGAGGAGGCCGCTACACCCGAGGAGGCCGCTACGCCCGAGGAGGCCGCTACGCCCGAGGAGGCCGCTACACCCGAGGAGGCCGCTACACCCGAGGAGGCCGCTACACCCGAGGAGGCCGCTACACCCGAGGAGGCTGGCCAGTAGGCGCCGGCGGAGCAGGAGCGGCCCGCGAGCCGGTACGGACCTGCGTCGGGTGCCGCTCCAAGGCGCCTGCCGGTACCCTGGTCCGGGTAGCCCGCCGCCCCGACGGGTCACTAGTGGCCTCTCGGGACACCCCCGGGCGCGGCGCCTGGCTGTGCCGGGATGCTGCCACCGGGGGGGTAAGGGATTCCTGCCTCGATGCAGCCGCCCGCCGCAGCGCTTTCTCCAGAGCGTTTCGGACCCCGGTCGGCTCGAGAGCGTGGGCGTCGTTGCGGGCGACCGGACTCCCGCCGCAGGGTGAGGCGGCCGAACGTGCGAACATGTAGGTCCAGGTAGGAACCATGAGTGACAGACGAGCCAGAAGGGACTAAAGCAGGAACTTGCCGAAGAAGATCCGGGTTTACGAGCTAGGACGCGAGCTCGGCCTCACCAACAAAGAAGCTCTCGATCTTTGCATCCAGCTCGGGATCGGAGTCAAGAGCCACTCCTCGAGTATCGAGGAGCAGCAGGCCGACCGCGTTCGTCGTAAGGCGGATCAGGAGGGGCTGCGCCGGCCCGTGCAGCCCGAAGCCGACCTGTCGGAGGAGCCGCCTACCAAGGTCGCTGCGAAGAAGGCACCCACTCGCAAAGAGGCTGCCGCCACCGCCGAGGCGCCGTCCCCCGCGGGCGCCCCCGTCGCCCCCGTCGCCCCCGTCGCCCCGCATGCCCCCGCCGCTCCGCATGCCCCCGCCGCTCCGCATGCCCCCGCCGCTCCGCATGCCCCCGCCGCCCCGCATGCCCCCGTCGCCCCGCATGCCCCCGCCGCCGAGAGCCGGCCCGCACCATCGCGGCCGGCCGCCTCACCCCGGACTTCGGAACCGGCACCAGAAGCTCCTGCCGCGGCACGCAGCCAGCAGCCCGCCGCCGCCGCCCGGACTCAGCCACAGCCGGCTCACGCGCCCGCGCCGGCAGCCGCCGCGCCGGCACCCGCCGCGCCGGCACCGCCCGTGGCGCCAGCCCAGCCAGCAGCCAGGCGAGTCCCGCCGTCGCCCGCATCCCGTGGCGGCACCACACCCTCGACGCCCGTAGCCCCCGCTGCAAGGCCGGCTCCGGCACCTTCGACGCCCCAAGCCCCTGCTGCGAGCCCTGGACGGCCGGCGCCCCCAAGCCCGCCCCAGGCTGGCGAAGCGGGTCCCATGCTTTCCTCGTCAGGCAAGCCGATCCCTCCACCTCCGGGCGTTCGCCGCCCGCCGATGTCCGCGTCGGGCAAGCCGATCCCGCCTCCTCCCGGTCGCGGGCCGCGCCCGGCGGGCGCAGGTGCGGGCACCGGCCGCCCATCCGCCCCCGGTGGCGGGCGACCGCCCGCCGGCGCAGGCTTCCGCGGGCCGCGCCAGGGTCCGGCCGGCGGAGGGTTTCGCGGCCCGGCCGGCGCCGGTGCCGGCGGGTTCCGCGGTGGACAGTCTCCGGCAGGTGGGCCCGGTGGCGCCCCGGCCGGTGGTGGAGCGGGCGGCCGCGGGGGTGCCTTCGGCAACCGTGGGCGTCCCGGTGGGCGCCGCCCGGCGCGCCGGCGCCGGCGCAACATCGAGGAGCTCGAAGCTCAGGAGATCACGCACTACACCCCGTCGAACGCGCCCGTCCCCGAGGGAGAGGTCATCGTCGAGCGTGGGTCCACTGCCCAGGAGCTCGGGCCGAAGCTGAACCGCTCGGGCGCGGATGTCGTGCGGTTCCTGTTCCAGCAGGGCGAGATGGTCACGACGACGCAGTCGTTGTCCGACGACATGATCGAGTTGTTCGCCGCTGAGCTCGGCGCCAACATCCGGCTCGTCGACCCGGGCGAGGAGAAGGAAGCCGAGCTGCAGGCCAAGTACTTCGACGACGAAGAAGAGGACGAGTCGCTGCTGCGCCCGCGCCCACCCGTCGTCACGGTGATGGGCCACGTCGACCATGGCAAGACGCTGTTGCTCGACAGGATCCGTGAGACCAACGTCGTCGCCGCCGAGGCGGGCGGCATCACTCAGCACATCGGCGCCTACCAGGTGACCCGCGACGGCCAGCCGATCACCTTCATCGACACTCCGGGTCACGAGGCGTTCACCGCGATGCGGGCGAGGGGTGCAGAAGTCACCGACATCGTCATCCTCGTCGTGGCCGCCGACGACGGAGTGATGCCACAGACCATCGAGGCGATCAACCACGCGAAGGGCGCCGACGTCCCGATCATCGTCGCCATCAACAAGATCGACCGTGACAACGCCGACCCCAACCGGGTGATGCAGCAACTGTCCGATCAGGGTCTGGTCCCCGAGGCTTGGGGCGGCGACACGATCATGGTCGAGATCTCCGCGCTGCAGAATCTGGGAATAGACGACCTGCTCGAGCAGGTGCTCGTCGTCGCCGAGGTGGAAGAGCTGGATGCCAACCCTGAAGGGCGCGCACGCGGCATCGTCCTCGAGGCCAACCTCGATCCCGGTAAGGGTCCCGTCGCTACGGTCATCGTGCAGTCGGGAACACTCCGGGTGTCGGACTCGGTCGTCGCGGGAGCCTCGTGGGGTCGCGTCAAAGCGCTGCTCGACGACACGGGCGACAACGTCAAGGAGGCCACGCCTTCCACGCCGGTCCAGATCCTCGGTTTCGACATCGTTCCCTCGGCCGGTGATGAATTCCGGGTCACGGACAAAGCGAAGACGGCGCGCGACATCGCCGAGCAACGAGAACAGCGCTACCGCGCGGCAGACCAAAGGCGCACCTCGTCCGCGACCGGCACAGGAGCGAAGCTCGAGGACATCTTCGAACAGATCCAGCGCGGCGAGACCGCCACGCTCAACCTCGTCCTCAAAGCAGACACGCAGGGTTCCCTCGAAGCGGTGACCGAGAGTCTCCGCCGCCTCGAGCGCGACGAGGTGAAGCTGGCCTTCATCCACCGCGCGGTAGGGGGGATCACGGAAAACGACGTCACCTTCGCCGCCGCCTCCAATGCCACGATCATCGGCTTCAACGTGCGACCCGACAGGGGAGCGCGCGATCTCGCCGAAACCCACGACGTGGAGATCCGGACCTACGAGATCATCTACAAGCTGATCGAGGACATCGAGAGCGCGATGGTGGGCATGCTGGCCCCCGAATTCGAGGAGGTCATCACCGGCGAGGCGGAGGTACGCGAGATCTTCCGGGTTCCTCGCATCGGCGCCATCGCCGGCTGCTACGTGAGAGACGGTGTGATCACCCGAGGCTCGAAGGTCCGCTTCCTGCGCGACGGCGTGATCATCTGGAAGGGCGTGATCACGTCGCTCAAGCGGTTCAAGGACGACGTGCGCGAGGTCCAGCAGGGCTTCGAGTGTGGTATCGGGCTCTCCAACAACCAGGACCTCCGGCAGGGTGACGTCATCGAGACATTCGAGGAGCGGGAGATCCCCCGCACCTGAGCGGGTAGGGCACGGGCGTGCACGTCGCCTCGGTCACGATGGACCTCCGGCTGCCGGCGGTCCACTCTTTGAAGGAGAAGAGGGCGGTCCTCCGCCCGATCCTCGATGGCGCGCGCCGGCGCTTCGCGGTGGCGGCCGCGGAGGTCGGTTCGCAGGACGCCTGGCAGTCCGCGACGATAGGGATGGCGGCGGTCTCGGGTTCGGCGTATCACGCGGGAGAGGTACTGGACGCGGTGGAGAGGTTCGTGTGGTCGTTTCCGGAGGTGGAGGTGACCTCGACGCTCCGGAACTGGCTGAGTGACGGGGACGACTGACATGGCCGGCCGCAATCGCCGATCCGGCGCGCCGCACACCGCCCGCCAGTACCCGCGAACCGCCAGGATCAACGAAAGCCTTCGCGAGGTCCTGGCGGACGCCCTCGAGCGGATAGAAGACGTCGACGATCGACTGGGGCTCTTGACGATCACCGCGGTCGAGTGCGAACCGGATCTGCGCCATGCAGTGGTCTACCTCTCGTCTTTGGACGACGAGGAGGCAGAGGTTCTTTCCCAAGCGCGCGTCCGCTTGCAGGCGGCGATCTCTTCTCAGGTGAGGTTGAAGCGGACGCCCCAGTTGCGTTTCGTGGCCGACCCCGCGGTGTCGGCGGGCCAGCGCGTGGACGACATCCTGAGATCGATCGCCCCTCCGACTGTTGAGCCGGATCCGACGGAGGAGAGGTGATCGACGGTCTAGCGGTCGTCGACAAGCCGGCGGGGATGACGAGCCACGACGTCGTGGCGCGCTGCCGCAAGATCTTCGATCAGAAGCGGGTGGGCCATGCCGGCACACTCGATCCCGATGCCACCGGCGTCCTCCTCGTGGGCCTCGGGCGTGCCACGCGGCTGATGCAGTTCATGACCGGTCTCGCCAAGTCGTACGAGGCGGAGATATCCCTCGGCGTCTCCACCTCCACCCTCGATGCTGCCGGCGAGGTGACCGGCGAGTGGGATATGTCGGGAGTGACATTGGAACAGGTGCGTGAAGCCGCCGCCCGACTGACTGGCGGGATCTTGCAGTTGCCACCGATGGTCTCGGCGGTCAAGGTAGGGGGCCGGCGGCTGCACACCTTGGCGCGCGCGGGGATCGAGGTGGAACGCCAGCCGAGACCGGTCACGGTGTACCGGTTCGAGGTCCAGTCGCTGAGAGCGGGCATCGCACGCGCGACGATCGAGTGCTCCTCGGGGACCTACGTAAGGGTGCTAGCCGCCGATCTCGGTGAGATGCTCGGAGGCGGCGCGCACGTGGGCTCGCTTCGCCGGACAGCCGTCGGACCGTGGACGTCCGACGAAGCGACACCTCTCGACTCCCTCGACGAGTCGTCGGTGAAGCCGCCGGCGCTGTGCCTTCCGTGGCTGCACCAGGTCGTAGTAGCGGACGACGTCGCCGCCCAGGTGGCCAACGGCCGGGTGCTCGCCTGCGGCGAACTAGGTGTATCCGGCGAGGGGCCCTGGACCGTTGTCGACGAGGAGGGGGAGCTTCTCGCCGTCTACCAACCGCACGCCGGTGGCACGGCCAAGCCTGCGGTCGTGCTGCCCTCCGCGGCCTGACCACCCGACCCGGCGGTCTGCCAGGCGGGGCACACATTCGACGCATCCTGCGGGGGCACCGTAACCTGGTTTGCCGATGGAGATCCTCCACCACCCGGGTGACTGCTCCGTGGGCCGTGCGTGCGCGGTGACGATCGGCGCGTACGACGGGGTTCATATCGGGCACCGCCTCGTCATCGACCGGGTCCGCAGAGTCGCTGCCGAACAGGGCCTGGCCTCTGCGGTCGTCACGTTCGACCAGCACCCGGCCGCAGTGGTGCGCCCCGAATCGGCTCCCAAGGTTCTCACGGACCTACCCCAGAAGCTCGAGCTTCTCGCGTTGACGAAGGTCGACTACGTGGTGGTGGTCCACTTCGACCAGGAGCGTTCCGAGGAGTCAGCGGAGGATTTCGTCCGTGAGGTCCTCGCCGGGTGCCTGTCGGTGCGGGCGATCATCGTCGGCCACGACTTCCACTTCGGTTACAAGCGCCGGGGCAACGTGCCGATGCTCCAGGACCTCGGTGCCGAGCTCGGGTTCGACGTGACCGGGATCAGGCTCCTGCCGGACGAGCCGGGCGGCGACGCGGTCTCGTCCACGAGAATCCGGAACCTCCTTGCGGCCGGCTCCGTCGGCGAGGCTGCGGCGCTGCTCGGGCGCCCCCACCAGGTGCGCGGCATCGTGGCGGTGGGCGACGCCCGCGGACGCGAGCTCGGTTTCCCGACCGCAAACGTCGCTCTTCCCAGCGAGATCGCCCTTCCATCCGATGGTGTGTACGCCGGTTGGTACTACCGCCCCGACGGGGCCCGCCGGCCTGCCGCGCTGTCCCTCGGCCGGCGTCCGACGTTCTACGAGAACGCCGAGCTGTCGCTGCTCGAGGCGCACCTGCTCGACTTCGACGGGGACCTGTACGGTGAGGAAGCGCGGGTCGAGTTCGTGGCTCACCTCCGGCCGCAGGCCAAGTTCGAGTCGATCCACGAGCTCATCGATCAGATGGTGCGCGACGTCGCTACTACCCGCCACGTGCTCGGAGTCGCCGAGGTCGACTGAGCTCCGGCTGTCGCGCTAGCGGAAGGCCTCGCCGCGGGCGACTATCCCTGCTTCCTCGAACTCCGGCGGGAGCGCCAGAGGGCGTCGCAGCGTGAGCCACAGCCGCAGGAGCTCGCGCCGCTCGGCAGGGTCGGGACCGTCTTCATAAGCGGTGCGCGAGTGGAGGATCAGGTGGTTGTTGAGCACCTGGATGTCGCCGGGTTGGAAGTCCATCGACACGGCGAACCTCGGGTCGCAGGACAGCTCGTCGAAGAGATCGAGGGCTTCGACTTGCTGAGGTGTCAGCACCGGGATCCCCCGCCCTCGCTGGGCTGATTCGATGTGGGCGCGCCCGTAGTACACGGCGAGCTGCCCACCTTTCGACCAGCCGAACACCGGACATGCGAAGAAGCTGGACGACTGGTCTGCCTTGCGCCGATCGAACCAGAAGGGGCGGTGCAGCACCTCGGCGAGGTCGGGTCGCCGGCGGGCGATCTCGTCGTGGATCGCGACGCCGCTCACGATCATGCTGGCTCCGCCGCGCCACGCAGGGCGCAGGCAGAGGAGGCCGACCAGGTCGGATGAGTCGGAGTGGAAATCGAGCCTGTCGCGGGTCTGGTAGCCGCGGACGGTTGGGTCGGAGAAGCTCTTGCCTTCGTCTGTGACGCTGACGAGGAGGTCGCCGGCCTCATTCTGCCGGATGGGGATGCCGAGGTGCTCCCCGATGCCCCAGTAGAGGACGCATGCCTCTTGCCTGGTCAGCTCTCCGACAGGCATGCCGCGCAGGAGAGCAAAGCCGTGGCCGTCGACGACGTCGTCCAGGACGCCTAGCAGCCGCTCCGACAGCGTCGGCAGCATGAAGTCGTCCCGCGTCAGGTTGCCGACTCCCTTGCCCGAAGCCAACGCCGACCTCGTCGCTGCGACCAGCTCCTGAACCTGTGCGGAGTCGAACTCGTGAACCCACGAGCGGTCCGATCTCACTGTCTCGGAATCCCAGGCGGAGGGGCCGCCGGCGAGTCGCACGGCTGTCAGCTCCTCGAGGGAACGGTCCCGCGCCATGGAAGGGGCGCGATCGGGTCGCCGCCGAGGACGGTCCAGCGCGCGTCGAGTCGCCGCGCCGAGATCGAGTGGCCGGCCGCGTCTGGAAGCTGATCCTCATCCTCGAGCAGCTCGAAGACGCTCAGGTGGGCGGCACCGCCGACCTCGACACGACCGAAGCCCTCGTCCCACAATCCGAGTGTCCGCGCCGGAGAAACCGTGGCCAGGCGGACCACCTCTTCGAGCGGGACCCCGAGCGCCACCAGCTTCGACATGGTTGTCAGCAAATCGAAGACGGGACCGTTCCAGTTGCGGTAGCTGGTATCGGAGCAGACGATGTCGGGCAGGAAGCCCTGTTCGATCGCGGGGCGGGCGACCTCGAAGCTGAAGTTGCTCTTCCCGTGGGCGCACTCGAACAGCACCCCCCGGCCCCTGGCGTCCCAGACGGCGTCTGACACCTCGCCGTCCTCGAGGATGTTGTTCTCCTTGCCGGTGTAGCAGTGCGCCACCACGTCGCCGGGACGGAGAAGGGTCAGTATGTCCTTGAGGGGTGCTGCGGTCTCGCCAATGTGGACCATGAGAGGCAGTCTCGCCTCCTCCCCGACCTCCACGGCTTTCGTCAGCAGCTCGAGGCACTGCTGCCCGACCACGTCGGTCGACAGGCGGATCTTCAGTCCCCTGACGATGTCGGGATGCGCCGACGCCACGGCTACTGCGTCCTCGCCGACGAGCGTCGCCGGGTTGAGCAGCTCCCCGAACCGGAAGTCGATGAGCCCCAGTACGGAGACGTTGAGAAAAGACAAGACCCTCGTGCGCGATGCGTCCGCAACATGGTGCTTGAAGGCGGCGAACGTAGAGGCACCTGCCGTACCGGCGTCGCAAGCGGCGACCACACCTCTTCTGAGATGAGCTTCGTCTACCGGCGCGCCGACCTTCGACACCTCCGAGAAGATGTGCGTGTGGCTGTCAATCAGTCCGGGGGAGACGAACGCGCCCTCGCAGTCCAGCACCCTTGCCGCGGTCGCGTCCATGGCGGGAGCGATGGCGGTGATGGTGGAACCGTCGACCGCGATGTCGGCCTTGCGCGACTCGCCGGCGGAGGGATCTATCAACGTCCCGCCCCGCAGCAGGAGGTCGTGGTGCGATGTCATGTCTGCTTGTTCTCCTTGTAAGCGGGTGAGAAGAGCTCGCGGCGGACCGCTCCGGCAAGGAGGGCCAGGTCCGAGCTCATGGTGATGTACCGGGCGCCGTGCGCCGTCAGTCGGTCGGCCGCGATGGAGTTGGATGCCCATCCGCCGAGCACGGTCGGGGGGCCGGCGGCCGCGACGGCGCCGGCGATGCGTCCCACAACTTCGTCGACCGCCGGGTCGTCCGGACCGCGGACCCCGAGGTCGACCGCCAGGTCGGTCGTGCCGGCGAACGCGACATCGGTGCCTGCGAGGATCGTGGAAAGGGGATCGTCGGTCTTGGCGGTCTCGATCTGGACGACTACGAGCGGCCCATCTTGCGTCCTGGCCAGGTGCTCGGAGACGCTCTCGCTGCCATAGCCGGCAGCGGGGTGGGAGAGGCTCAGGCTGCGCCTGCCCGCGGGCGGAAACCGGCAGGCGGCCAGCAACTCTTCCACCTGCCCGCGTCGGGTGACCGTGGACAGCTGGATCCCGGCGGCACCCGCTTCCAGCAAGCGGTTTATCAGCCCGGAGTCGACCGACGGCAGGCGCACGACAGCGGGCAACCCGAGGGCGGCCGCATGGCGTACCAGACCCCGCGCCTGGGCGTCCGACAGCTGGCTGTGTTCGAGGTCGACGACCACCGCGTCGATTCCGGCGCCGCGGAGCAGGTCGATGACTTCCAGCGCTGCGAGCTTGACGAACGTGCTGTGCACCGTGGCCCCCGAAGCGAGCAGCGCTCGGAGCCTCGCAGCAGGGGTTTCGCTCATGCGATCGCCCCAGTGGCGACGCCAGCGAGTCTCGCGGGCGGGCCGATCACGTTGCTCACGAGCGGCGGCAAATGGCCGACCCGGACTTCGATCGTGTCGCCCGCGGCCAGGTATCGTCCCGTCTCGTCACCGGTGCCAGCCGGCGTGCCGGTCAACACCAGGTCTCCGGGGCGGAGCAGGACATAGCGGGACAGGAGCGAGACGAGATCCGCTATCGGGATGAGCATGCCGTCACTGGTGTCCTCCTGGCGGAGCTCGCCTGCCACGTGAGTGGTGATGGGAATCCCGTTCACATCTCCCGGATCGTCGACGCACGCCATCGCGCTGCCGAGCTGACCGAACCCCGGGAAGCTCTTCGCGATCGACGGGCTGCCGGATCGGCGCATCACGTCGCGGGCTGTCACGTCGTTGGCGGCGAGGTAACCGGCGATTCCCTCGCCTGCCTCAGCCAGTCCGGCGTCGTGCAAGGACGCGCCGATCATCACGGCTATCTCGCCCTCGTAGTCGACACAGTCGGGTGCGGCCGCGGGTATCGCGATCGGAGAGCCGGTTCCCCGAAACGACGAGGGCGCCTTGACGAACAACACCGGTTCGTCAGGTTGGGGCCTCCCGGTTGCGAGCTGTTTGGAGCGGTAGTTCATACCCACGCCCCACACTGACGCCCCAGCGGCCAGCATCGAATCCTCGGCTGCCTGGCCGGGCGGGAACCTCCGGCGTACGGCACACGATTCGAGCGCCTCCATACCTGCCCTGCGGCCGTGCTCCGACAACAGCGCGGCGACGGAAGGCTGTGGCAGGTCGAGCTCGCTTATGGACCCGTCCGGCTCGAGGCGGCCCACCCCGCCCGCCAGTGCGACCAGGTTCATGAGTCAGGAACCGGTTGGTCGGATGCAGCCCCCATCCACTCGACGAGGTGCGCCAGGTCCGACCTGGCTGGGGCGAAGACATCGAGGTTCTCGACGGTCTGGTCGCCCACCGGCTCGATCCAGTGGGTGACTCCGGCCGGTATGAGCAGCAGTGACCCCGGGCCGACCCGGTGGGCGTCGTCGCCCACGTGGTAGACCGCCTCGCCCGAGATGATGCATGCGATCTGGTCGAATCCCTCGTGGCTGTGGGGCCCTGGCTGCATGACCGGCTCGATCTCGTTCATGACGAGGAGCACCTCGTCGGTCCCGAAGGCCTTGCGCGACACCCCGGGGCGCACGGTCTCCGAGGGGATGGCCGACCAGTTGGCCACCACGGGCCGTTCGCCGCCCTCACCCACTGCAACCCCCCTTGCCCATCCTCCGCCGGCATGACCTCGTCGCCGGCAGCTTGTCTTGCTCTGCGAGATCGTTTCTCGCAGAGCGAGTCTGCCCCTCTGAGCAGCGGTCTGTCAAGGATGAAGGGAAGCCCCTGACACGATCCACCATACGTTACGCTTCACTAGACGCCGTCTTGCAGAGCAGGACGCCCTTCCCGGGCTTGTGGGGGTGAGATGAAGCTGACCGACGTCACGCCGGTAACCGTCACGGTCGACGACGAGCGCGGCCCGATCTCGTACTGCTTCGTGCGCGTCTCATCCGACTCCGGCCTGGTCGGCTGGGGTGAGGCATGCGACAGCTACGGGTGCACCTACGCCGGGGTCGTGGCCGAGACGATCCTCCAGGCCTTCGCGCCCCTGGTGCTCGGCGAAGAACTCGACTCGGTGGAGCGGATCGTGGCGCGCATGGAGTCGCACACCCGGCGCCGGCTCGGCTTGGGGGGCGTCACGGCCCTGGCGCGCTCGGCCGTTGAGACAGCCATGTGGGACCTGGCCGCCCAGGAAGCCGCCCGGCCGCTCAGCGGGTTGCTCGGCAGGGTTCGCGACAGCGTCGAGGTTTACGCTTCGACCGGCTTTCTGGAGGAGTGCGACGCACAAGCGCAGGTCCAGCGCCTGCTCCCGCTACTCGACCGGGGCGTGGCGCGGGTAAAGGTCCGCATAGGGCCTTCGTGGCGCGACGACCTCGAGAAGCTCCGAGAACTCCGCCGGCGACTGGGAACCGATGTCGAGATCATGGTCGACGGCAGCGAGACCTTCACCGAACCGACAGCCGTGCAAATAGCGCACAATCTGAAGCAGTTGGACGTGGGATGGTTCGAGGAGCCGCTTGTCCAGGAAGCGCCGGCGGGCATCGAGCGGCTGGCGTCCGCGTGCACGGTGCCGCTCGCGTACGGCGAGCACCTGTTCACGGCGGGTCAGGCTCTCGAGATGCTGCAACGGTGCCGCATATCGGTCCTGCAGCCCGACGCTACGACCTGCGGGATCATCGCGGCCCGGGCGATGGTCACGGCGGCCGGCCAGTTCGCGGTCATGGTCGTGCCTCACATCTGCGCCGGACCGCTCGCCGTGGCAGCCAACCTACACCTGGCTGCTTCGTCATCGAGGATTCGCCTCGTCGAGTACCCGTTCGACCAGGCGCCCTTCTGGGAGATGCTGGCACCCGGATCAAAGCTCGGCGTCGACAGGATCGAGGGCGGCAAGCTGCCAGTCCCGGACCTACCCGGCATCGGTGTTGTCCTCGACGAGCAGGCCGCCGCAGCACACCCGTTCCGGCAACCCGGTGAACGCGTCGCAGGTCACCGCTCGGGGCTCGCCGACCGCTTCGCCGGAGACGTCTGACAGGAGAATCGCAATGCAGACCGCAGCCGACCGATCCAAGTTCGAACCCTTCAGTGGCCCGAAGGGCGCGAGGATGTCCGACTTCAGCCCCGAGTACCTCGCATACCTGGACCGCTGGGTCCAGGACGACCTCACCTACGTGCCGGAGCGGCTACTGACATTGCTGCGCATGCTCGAGTTGCAGTGGGAGGGGATGGAAGTCAACCAACTCCAGCATTCCTTGCAGACCGCCGCACTGGCGGAGCGTTCCGGCGCTGGTGACGAGCTCGTCGCGGCCGCGCTACTGCACGACATCGGCAAGGTCGTGTCCAACTCCAATCATCCGAGCATCTCCGCCGAGATCATCAGGCCGTGGGTGAGCGACGACGTTCACTGGATCGTGAAAGTGCACCAGGACTTTCAGGGTTCGCACTACTTCGCCCTCATGGGAGTGGACCCGATGATCCGGCGGCGCTACGTCGGCCACCCTGCCTACGGTCTCGCGGAGCAGTTCGTCGACGAGTGGGACAATGCCGCGTTCGATCCGAACATGGACACGCCACCGCTCGAACACTTCGAGCCTCTGGTACGGGACATGTTCTCGCGCGCGCCTCGCCGCCCCGATCATTGGAAGCCCGCCGCTCCGTGATCCGGCACATGTTGATGTTCCGCTTGAAGGCGGACGTGGATCCCGAGTCGTGCGACGCGATGCTCTCGGAGCTTGCCGGTTTCCCCCTGCGCTTCCACGCGATGAGAAACTTCGCGTTGGGCCGCAACGCAAGCAAACGAGACGACCGGTTCACCCATGCAATGACCGTCGAGTTCCAGACCTGGTCCGAGCTCGACTCATACCTGTCGAGCGCGGAGCACGAACAGTTCGTCGCCGAGAAGTTCAGGCCACTGATCGACGAGCGCGCCATCGCGAGCATCGAAGACAGCTCTGCGCCGACCGGCTAGCAGCCGAGATACGACCGGGCTGCCTCCGACCAGATCTCGCAGAAGAGCCCCAGATCGGCTATCCGCACTCCCTCGAGCCGGGGGTCGCGGCGGTGCCTGAGCATCTCGGGGCCGACCCTGACGGTCGGCACACCCAGTGAGCGGAGGAGTGCCCCGTCGGTCGAGCCCCTCCAGCCCGTCACCTCGCGCAGGGGTAGCCGGCGTTGCCAGGCCGCGTTGACGGATTCGACGAGGGGGTGGGACGGTTCGGTCCGGCCCGCCGGGAGCGACCCGTATGCAGTGACGCCGACTGTCAACGAACCCAGCTCCGCATCCGAGCGCAGGTGTTCATCGAGCGATTCGGTCACGGCCGCGTCATCGTCGCCTGGAACCGTAACGACGTACAGGTAGAGCCTCGCCGTGTCGGGCAGCAGGTCCGGCTTGGACGGTGAGCCCGCCTGCAACGCGCCGAGTGTCACTTCGGCACCGGCTTGGCCTTGCCGGCTGAGCCGCTCGGCGAGGTAGAGGTTCCTCCAGCTCTCGATGCTGCGGATCACCGTCGCTGCGGCCGCGGGCGCGCCCGCGAGCTGCCCTCCAGAGGGGCGCGCGAGCGCCGGCCCGAACTCCTCGCGCACCGATACGGCGATGTAGAGGCTGCCGGGTTCCTCCCACAGGGGAGCCGGGGCGCCGCCCTTGGGGGAAAGCACCGCACCAGGGCGGAACCCCGAGTCGAGCGCTGCCTTGACACCGGCGCCCATCTTGGGATGCATCGGGCCGTGTGCTGAGACGGGCCAGGGCGGGGGAGCCCGGTGGGTGCCTCCCGAAGCGATCAGCGCGCCCAAGCGTCCGGGTCCGGCCAGCTCGCGCAACGATGCCACCACGGCGAGCCCCGCCGCGCTCGGCGCCAGGGCGACACCGATCCCGGCACCCCAGAGGATGTCACCGTCAGAGGAGGGTCCTGGCGGGGGGGAAGCTTCGGAGACGAGAAAGGTGTCGTCCCACGGACCGAGCCTCAAGGACGTGTCCAGGTGGCCGTAGAACGCGAGCTCTGGCCCGTCGTCCGGCCCGATCAGCACGTTGGCACCGAACTGGCCGACGTGCTGCACCCGAGCCGGTAGTGAGCGGTCGACGGCCCAGTTGCAGACCGCTTGTGCGATCTGGATCTCTGGCTGGCCTGCCTCGGTGCGCTGAGCCAGGTCGAGCGCGAGCTCGACAGCCCCGGCGACGTCGACCGGGGGCACGGGCCTAGAAGCCGGCCCAGTCGTCGGCCGCCGGCCGCCAGATGTCGATGTTGCGAGGGTCGAGGGTCATGCGGCGCGGCTCGTGCGTTTCGTGCTGCACGGGATCGAGCACGACGTGCCCGTCGCACAACTCGATGCGGGGGCCGTGCCGGGGATCGAAGAGGTAGGTGGCAATCGAACCCGACGCTGAGTGGTTCATCATGTCCGCGGGCAGATCGACCTTCTTGTACAGCGCCCGCGCTCTCCGGCGCATCATCTCGTCGAAGTTGGCCATCAGGAAACAGATGTGTGCAACGAAGAACTTGCTGTCGCGACGCAGGGCGAGGCTGTGATGGTAGCGATTCTCACTCCGGAGAAACGACGTCGATCCGACGATGTGATCGGAGGCGAGGAACCCGAGCACCCGCGTGTAGAACTCCAGGGACTCGTCGAAGCGATCGGTCGAGAGGAACGGGTGCACGATATCGGTGGGAGGCATCTCGACGTCGGGAGCAACGGCGAACTCCTCGAACCCGACCATCAGCTCGACGACGAAACCGTTGGGGTCGGTCACGGCGAAGCCTTCGCTGCACAGACCTTTGACCGATGCGTCGATCGGCCCGACCTGGCAGCCGGCGGCGGTGACCCGGTCGTGCAGTGAATGAAGCACAGCCGGGCTCTCGACGGTGAAGCCGGCGGCGGCCGTCCATGCCTCGTGCCTGCCGGGCGCCGGGACGAGCTCGAGGCAGTGGTGCGGCCGCCCGAAGCGGAGGAACACGCTGTCGCCGTGGGTGCCCGCCCGCGCGAGCCCCACGTGGTACTCGTACCACGCGGTCGAGGCGTCGATGTCGGGCACCTGGATCCGGGCGTAGGCAAGACCGTGAGGCCCTCTGGGCCGGGTGGCATCGGGCATGTTCGGCGTCATCGGTTCGTCCTTCAAAGTATGAAGCTCAACCGGCTGCCCGGCTTGAGCTGGTCTCCGGCGATCAGCGAACGGCGGCGGCGGAAGCGCAGACCTTCTGGGGTGTGTGCGAGCAGGTGGTCGTACCAACCAAGGTAGGGGTCGACGTGGCGGTCGCGGACCCGGTGGACGGTGAAGGAGGCCCGAACCCTGGCGAAGCCTTCGCCGGCGGGGAACACGAGGATGTTGGTGATCTGGCGGTGCGTGACCGAACGGGGCTGCTCGGAGTGGGCGTTGCGGCTCTGCAACCGCTGGACGCGCACTTTCAGCAGCTCGTGGTCATCGGCGATGAAATACTGCGCCTCGGTGGCGGGCAGATCGCCGGCGTCGGGGGTCGGGATCTCGTAGGTTCCTTCCGGGAGGAAAAGACCGAGCCAGTCGTCGAGCAGCCACTGGTCCAGCATCAGCGCTTCGCTGTAGAGGAACTCTTCCGCCTGTTGTCGCGAGAGGGCCGTCTCAATGCCTGTTGCGCTCATCGCGCCACCGCCGATCCCACTGCGGTATGCCATTGCCGCCAGAAGCTGCGGATGGCCGATTCATCGATCGAGCGCGACACCGTGCCTCCGAGGATCTCGTCATGGGGGAGACCGGCGAGCTCGTCGGCGAGGCCCCGGGAGATGTCGTTCCAGTCGACGCCGGGCCGCTCGTCGCCGGCGGTTGCTTCGACGCCCCGCTGTATGGCTTCGTAGGCCTCGATGTCGTCAGGTGTCGCGAGGCCGCCAGGGCCGACGAACGACACCAGCATCTTCAGCCTGAGCTCCCGGGCCGATGCCGGTTCGCCGACAGGCGCGAGCTCCCAGGCGCGCACGTCGGTACGCCCCGGTGACACCGGTTCGAGCTGCCGTATCGATAGGGCCTCGATGTCGAACAGCAGCAGGTTGGGAAAGACGTAGAGGATCCGGCTCGTCTCTGCGATGCGCCGTCCGCGCTCCTCGCCGACACGGGCGAACAGCTCCTGGCGGTTGGTATCAGTTCGAGCCCTTTCCTCATCGCCGAAGCGCGGCTCCCACTGGAGCCCGACGCGGCCCGAGTGACCTGATTGCACGAGAACGCTGTGGCCGCCGCCGAGGACGACAGCCTTGCCCCCTTCGTCTGTAGTGGTGAAGCCCGTCTCGCGCAGCCAGGCGACGAACGTCGCATGGGTGGGGCCGAAGTGGTACCCGTCCATCGCGTTCTCGACGGCCAGCTTCCAGTTACCCCGGACGCTGTAGCGCTGCGTTCCCGGCAGCACTTCCATCCCTTCGGCGCAGTGCTCGGCGACCATCGCGATGTAGTCGCCGGCTACCCCGAGGTGGTCGGCGAGCGGTGCGGCGGCCGGGTCGAAGCAGACGAAGATGAAGCCGCGGAAGTTCTCGACCAGGGGGACGGTCCGCAGCCCCGACCGTGCCTTGAAGGCCTCGCCCGGTGGGTACGCCCCTTCGTCGGGGAGGGAGACCAGCTGCCCGGAGTTCGAAAACGACCAGGCGTGGTAGAAGCACTTGAAATACCGCGCGTTGCCCTCGCACTGGCGGGCCAGCACCGTTCCGCGATGAGGACAGCTGTTGAAGTACACCCGGATCTCCCCCTGCTCGTCGCGCACGACGAGGAGGTCGCGACCACCGACGATCCGTGTCTTGTAGTCCCCGCGCTCGGGGATCTCGCTCTGGTGGGCCAGGTACAACCACTGGTGGCCCCACAGCTGCTGCATCTCGGCGTCGAAGACGGCCTGCGATCGGAACGCCGAGCGGTGCACCCGGAAGGTCGGCTCGCCGGCGTCCTCCTCGATCCAATGTCCGCCCGCGCGCACGCCCGCGCGGTCCACAATCGTCACGGCTGCCTCCCCGCCGCCACCTCGCGGCTCATGGCGTCACGCTACAGCAAACCCGATTGGTCCACCATAGCGAGCTAACATCTCGCTATCCAAGACGCCCTTCCCAGCAGCCCAGACCTGCTCGTCACCGGTGGCGACGTGGTGACGATGGACCGCGACCGGCGCGTTCTGTGCGGCGGTGCGGTCGCCGTCGCGGGGTCGACGATCCTCGAGGTGGGTTCCACGTCGGAGCTTCGAAGGCGGTGGCCGGGTGTCGCCGAGCTCGACGCTGGAGGGGCTGTCGTCACTCCCGGGCTCATAAATGCCCATCAACACCACACGGGCGACCCGCTGCTACGCAGCTGCATCCCCGACGACCTCGCCCCGGGCGAGTCGATCTTCTCGTGGTCGATCCCTATACACGGGCATCACGGACCCGAGGACGACGAGCTCTCGGCCACCCTCGTCGCAGCCGAATGTGCCCGAAACGGCGTCACCACCGTGATCGAGGCCGGCACCGTCGCACACCCCGTTCGCGCTGCGGCGGGGATGACTGCGGTCGGGGTGCGCGGTGCCATTGGCACCTGGGGGTGGGACGTCGACGGCCTTCCCTACAGCGCGCCCGTGGAAGAGGTTCTCGCCCGGCAGAGGGAGGTACTCGACGCGTTTCCGCCTGGCGGGACCGTCGCCGGTTGGGTGACGCTCGTCGGGCACAGCCTCGCTTCAGATGAACTCCTTGCCGGAGCCGCGGAACTCGCGAGAGAGCGCAAGACGAACATGACGATGCATCTCTCGCCGACGCGGTCGGACCCTGAGATATACCTCGAACGGCACGGGCGCCGGCCCGTGACGCACCTGGAGCATCTCGGGGTTCTCGGGCGGCACCTACTGATCGCACACGGCGTCTGGATCGACGACGAAGAGGTTGCGGCCCTCCTGCGGACCGGGACGGCGGTCGCTTACTGCCCGTGGGCCTACCTGCGGCTGGGGCAGGGCGTGACCGGGCACGGGCGCCACGCGGAGCTGTTCAAGTCAGGCGGCAGGATCGCTCTCGGCTGCGACGCCTCCAATGCCGGTGACCAGGCGGACATCCTCAGAGCCGCCGCCCTTGCGGTTGGACTGGCGAAGGACGTACGCGAGGACCCGACCTGGTTCAGCGCGGCGGACGGGTTCGAGATGGCCACGTGCCGTGGGGCCGAGGCGGTCGGGCTCGGCGACATAGTGGGTTCCCTCGAGGCCGGCAAGCAGGCCGATCTCGTCATCTTCGAACCCACCAGTGCGGCTTGCAGCCCCCGCGGCGAGACCGCTTTACAACTCGTCTGGTCGGCCGACGGGCGCTGTGTCCGTGACGTGATGGTCGCGGGCAAGATGATCGTCCGTCACGGGCGCTGTCTAGGGGTGGACGAGGAGTCCGCTCTGGTGGAAGCGGAGAAGCAGCGGCGGTTCCTGCTCGAAAGGGCCGGCATCACCATCCCGCACCGCTGGCCCCACCTAGACGCCCGCTGACATCCCGCTGCCACCCGGACGGCGGCGCTGGGAAGCGTCGTCGAGGGCGGGCGGTCGCCAGCCGGAGTCCGCCGGGTTGATCGTGTGGCCGGGGGGTACGAGCGCGTCGATTGCATCGAGCAGCTCCGGATCGAGGGTGATGTCCGGGGCTGCGATCTGCGAGGTGAGCTGGTCGAGCGTGCGCGGGCCGATGATGGAAGCTGTCACAGCCGGATGGTTCAGAGTGAACGCCAAGGCCATGTGGGAAAGACTCATACCCGCCTGCTCCGCGAGCTTCGCAAGGCTCTCGGCGAGCTCGAGCTTGCGTTCGCTGACGGGCTTTCCGTAGTCGATGTGATCGGGCTCCCTCGCCGCTCTCGACCCGGGAGGGGGTTCGGCGCCGCGGCGGTACTTGCCTGTGAGCCAGCCGCCGTTGAGGGGTGCCCACACCATCACGCCGAGCTGCATCCGCTGGCAGGCGGGCAGCACGTCCGCCTCGATGCTTCTCGCGAAGATCGAATATGGCGGCTGCTCGGTAGCGGGGCGCACCAGCTGTCTCTTCTCGGCGGCCCATTGCGCTTCGACCAGGAGATCCGCCGGGAAGGTCGAAGTCCCGACAGCGAGCACCTTGCCCTGCCGCACGAGATCGTCGAGGGTCTCGAGCGACTCGGATATGTCCGTCTCGGGATCGGGTCGGTGAAGCTGGTAGAGGTCGAGATGGTCGGTCCGAAGCCGGCGCAAGCTCGCTTCGACCTCCCGCACGATCCACCTCCGGCTGTTACCGCTCATGTTGAGCCCCGGGCCCATGGCGTTGTTGACCTTGGACGCGAGGACCACTTCGTCGCGGCGGGATCCCAGGATCTCCCCGAGGATCTGTTCCGACTCGCCGAACGCGTAGACGTCGGCGGTATCGACGAAGTTGACTCCCGCGTCGAGGGCCGCGTCGAGCATCCGGCGGCACTCCTCGAGCGTGGTCTTCCCCCAAGCCCCGAACATCATGGTGCCCAGGCACAAGACGCTCACCTTGATCCCGGTCCGTCCCAAAATGCGATATTGCATCCCGTCCTCCGAGCCGACGTATGATGGGGGAGTCTCGCAGAGACCCGGCAACCTCGCCAGGGTGCCTGGTCGACGGTTGATGAGGCCGACCCAGCAGGGAGGACGACATGGCCAAACAGCTGACAGCGCCACGGTGGACTCACGTGGCACTACCGGTGAGCGATCTAGAGCGATCGATCGAGTTCTACACGACGTTGACGCCGCTGGTGGTCGTCGCCAGAAACAAAGACGAGAACGGGCAGGGCGCCTGGCTGTCGAATGACCAACAGGTCGAGACGCCGTTCGTTCTGGTGCTCTCACAGCTCATCCCGGATGTCGGGCGCCAGTTCGGCATAGAGCCGGGCCAGGAGGTGCCCACCCTGGCGCCGTTCGCGCACATCGGCATCGAGCTGCCGAATAAGGAAGACGTCGACAACATGGCCGATCGTGCGAGGCAGATGGGCGTCCTGATGTGGGAGCCCCGCCAGATGCCGGAGCACATCGGATACATCTGCGCCGCACGGGATCCCGACGGCAACGTGATCGAGTTCTCCTGGAACCAGAAGGTCTACACGAAGATCCAGGAGCTCTGGGGAGAGCCCGAGACGGCCGCTGCCAGCTGACCTCCGCTCGATGCCCGACCTCAGCACCAGGGAGGTTGTCGAGGGGTACATAGATGCGCTCAACGGAGGCGAACCCGAGGCCATCGCCGCATGGGTGGCCGAGGACTTTGTCAACGAGCACACGTCGTCGCTCGGCCACAGCTTGACCGGCCGCGACAGCTACCGGGAGCGGCTGCGAACCTTCCTCGCGCAGTTCCGGAACCTCCACTACGAGCTGGAGGACCTGATCGTCGACGGTTCACGCGCGGCCGCCCCGTACCTGATGACCTTCCGGTGGCGGGGGGAGGGCACCGACCCGGTTCCGGTTCGGATCCGGGGCATGTTCCGTTTCGAGGTCGCGGGAGGCCTCGTCGCGAGACGAGTCGACTACTGGGACAGCGCTGAATTCGAACGCCAGGTCAACGGGTCCGGCCGCTGAGGCTCAGACCGTCGGCCACTTGGAGCGATCCGGCAGCCCGGTGCGGGCCACGAGCGCCTCGGCCCGCTCCTGAACTCTGTCGTAGAGACGATCCTCGTCGATCGTCGTGAGACGGTATGCCTCGACCAGCACCTTGCCGTCGACCATCACGGTGTGGACGCCGCGCCCATCCGCCGCCCATACGAGCTGGTTCGCCACGTTGAGAAGCGGTGTCCACTCAGGCCGGTTGCGGTCGTGTAGCACCAGGTCCGCCCGCTTTCCCGGCTCGATCGAGCCGATCTCGTCCTCGGCGAGCAGCGCCTTAGCGCCTCCGAGGGTCGCCATCTCGTAGGCGACCTCGGCAGGGAACATGGTGGGGTCCCGCCGGGCGTCCTTGAACAGCCCGGCGACGAGATAGGTGGCGCGCATCATGTCCGAGTAATTGGACGCGTTGTTTCCGTCGGTCCCGATGGTGAGGTTGATGCCGGCCGCCTTCATCTCGGGCATGCGCCCGATCTGGGTGACGCCGTAGGAGACCTTCAACGCGGTGGTGGGGCAGTGCGCGACGCTACAGCCGTGCTGCGCGAGCAAGGAGATCTCCGAGTCGTCGACGTGCACGCAATGCACGAGCACCGCGTTGGCGCCGAGCACACCGATGGAGGACAGGTGCTCGACCGGACGCTGGCCGAACTGCGCCAGGAAGCCCTCGGGGTCCATCGCCGCGGGCGACATGTGAAAGTTGAGACCGGTGCCGTGGCGCCGGGCCGCGTCTGCGGCCGCGCGCCACAGCTCGTCGCTGCACGTCGTGTGCCCCACGATCATCGACCACGCCTGGATGCGGCCGCCGGCGACGTGGCGGTGGCGTCGGAGGGTCGACTCGACGTTGGCGATCGCCTCCTGCGTGGTCTGCCGGTAGACCTCCGGCTCGGGGGGGATATCCCAGATCCACTTGCCCACCCTCGCCCGGATGCCGACCTCGACAAGGGCGTCGACCACCGCATCGACGTACTGGACCGTGCCGGCTTCCAAGAACGCGGTGCACCCAGACTTCAAGAGCTCCGCCGAAGCCAGCTGCGCCGAAACGCGCTCGTCGTCCTCGTCCTGCGCGGCGTAGAGAGGACAAAGCCACGCGAACACGTTCTCCTCGAAAGGTGTGTCGTCTGGAACGAACCCGCGGGTGATCGGCTCACCGGTTACGTGGATGTGGGTGTTCACCATCCCGGGGGTCAACACGAAGCGAGGACCACCGATCGTCTGTCTCGCCTGGTAGCGGTCGGCTATCTCTGCTCTCTTTCCGACCGCCACGATGTCACGTCCTCTCACAGCGACGGCGCCGTCTACGAGCACGTCCCTCGTCGGGTTCATCGTGACGACGTGGGACGCCTCGATGACGAAGTCGACTTCCTCGCTCATGACGCTTCCTCCGGAATGGATGGCTCGGACGCCGAGCGTGCCTTACGGGCGGTCATGACTTCCTGACCGGGGATCAGCTGGTGTTCCTCGACGCCGACCAGGCCCGCCGCTTCGAACCAGCCCCGGTGCTCGGAGCGAGTCGACGTCCTTCCCTCCGTGGTCGCCGCCATCATCGTCAGGCCCAGGAGCAAGGAGCTGACCGGGCCGCTGCGATCGTCGTCGACGAAGTAGTCCGCCACGACGAGCGTTCCTCCGGGAGCCAGTGCAGCGGCGGCTCGAGAGACCAGACCAGGTGCACGGTCGCCTTCGGCGCGCAGGATGTGACCCAGCACCACGACGTCGAACCCTTCGGGATCCACGGGGACTTCCCAATAGTCGCCGGCGATCAGTTCGAAGCGATCGCCGAGTGCGTGCTCCGCTACCTCGGCACGAGCCGCGGGCAGGACGGCGGGCAGGTCGATGGCGA
>Ga0307373_10000737_pt1 | contig 62636 bp, 51 predicted proteins | sample OX2MG_FD_202534 | JGI IMG/M metagenome (GOLD analysis project Ga0307373, IMG submission 202534) | Soil microbial communities from Risofladan, Vaasa, Finland - OX-2 | ecosystem: Environmental > Terrestrial > Soil > Coastal area > Acid sulfate soil | place: Finland: Risofladan, Vaasa | collected... | reverse complement strand
GCCCCAACGCGCCCGAAACAACGAGTCCCACGCGCAGAACGGCCATCCGCGACCATCTTCGTGCCAAGTCCACCCCCCCTCCAGGCTTAGATTTCCGGCGAATGACCGATTTTCCGACAGGCACTAGGTAGCGAAAGCCCGCATCCAGGAGTAGCTCGTCTGGCGGGAGGGTGGAGACCGATGCCTCCGTTATCTGAACCGTTCCGGTCCATTGGCTCGCCAGTCGCTTGATGGTAGCCTCATCCCAGCGTTGCGCGTCGTGGGCAATGTCCTTCAGAAAGGAAACGTCCTTGTCCGCAAATTGCCTGACGCGCAGCCAGTTTTGCAAGAACACGGAACGCACCCGGCCATCGCCGTATGTCAGCACGCCGATGTTGACCCGCTCGTTGCGTGCCGGGTCGGGGGCGTACTGAACGATTGCGTAAAATGATGCCACGGTCTTCCTCTCTTTCAGGCGAGTAGTTGGTCTCGCCGCCTTTCCAGGAACAGGGCCATTTCGACTCGTTCGTCGGGTAACATCCCCCACGCGGCGGGCGGGGATGCAACTGCTGCGGCAATGGTGGCGTTGGTCACGGCCCCAAGTCGCGTCTTAGCCTCGGTAAGCTCGTCGAGTTGCAACTGGCAGCCATTCACTATCGTCGCGTCTGGGGCCGCCGCGGCTGCGCCCTGTAGATTCTGTATCGTCCAATTCGGTCCGCCGGGAAAAAAATGCCCGTGATCGAACGATAGAACAAAACTCGTGCCATCTTGATAGAAAAACTGGTGGTCGGAAGCAGTTGCCCAACCGTACATGACAGCAAGCGCGGCAAATCGTGGCCGGTTCTCGGGGACATTCTGGAAAGCGATTCCCTGTTTCACGTTCGAGGAGTCTGGCATGTACCGCGAGCCGTGCGCCAAGCCGGGCGGTAAATCATGCAGGTCTGGTTGGTTTTGTGTCAAGTCGGGCGCTACCTGCACGATGGTCACGGGTGGGACCGGCGCCCCCATAGCCGTCGCCAAACGGCCGACCATTTGGTCGTTTGAATTGGCTCGCCCAAGGCCCCCCTTGTTGCCCTTCACTACGTACTCGTTGCCGTCAGAACAAGCCAGGAGGACGGGGCAAGAGATCGAGCTGAATTTCATATTTCGGTAAGTATGGGCTTCTACCGGCAGCGGAGGGGCGTTCAGTAAAACCTCGATAAGGTCCCGCCATTCATCCGCCGTTGCCAATGGTCTTCCCCCAAATCATCCAACCGTTTCAGTGAAGCAGTTGCTCCACGTTCTCACCGTTCTGGCACAGCCCCCGCAGAGTTGCAAGGGCTTCGGCCACTTCGCGGCCCTGATAGCGGGCCTGCCCGCGGGCTGGTAAATTCTCGCTAGACCTCGAACACCTTGAGCACTTCGTCGCCGTAGTGGTTGATGACCTTCACGGCAATCCTGCCTTCGGCGGGCTTGTCGAAGGGCCGGCTCACCGTGCTGTAGAGACTGCTCCAGGCCGCTTCGTCGATGTCGGCGCGGAGGGCGCGTTTGAGCTTATCGTAGGGTCCTCCGTCCTGTTCGCTGGCAGCCCCGGTGAAGTAAGCGTGCCGCACGAAGAAACTTTCGCCGTTGTAGTCCGTGTCGATGAACCAGCAGGCGATGTCGCCGGTCGAGGAGTTGCGGATCTGGCCGGTGGTCGGGTCGTAGACGTCCACGCCCTTCATTTCGACGATGATCTGCCCGTCCTTCTGCTTCGTGATCTCCACGTCAGGTTCGCCGAAGACCATGAACAGGTTGCCCGCGCCGGTCTTCTTGAGCAGTTCATCGCTCATCGCCAGGTCGGGGTTCATTTTGGTGGGGAGCACGGTCAGGTTGCCGTAGCGTTTGACTTCTTCGGCCACGTGCGGGTCGAAGGCGAATCCGCAGACGATGAGCATGTCGAAGCCCACGCCCTGCACGGCTTCCTTGGCTGCTTGCTTCACCTGTTGTGGGCCGACCGTGCCATGCTCGGGACCGATGGAGACGGCCACGCGCCGCGTTTTCCCGGCGGCGTCGGTGTATTCGCCTGCCGCGTGTAGCCAGGCGCCGGCGTAGGGGTCGAGGCGGTCGAAGTTCAGCCGCTCGGCCTTGCGGGTGTTTTGCACGCCCGCCTTCTTGAGATTGTCAAGGATCATCGTGGCGAAGTCCTGCTGCTGGCGGGCTTCCTGCTCCGTGGCCGTGCCGTTGTGATCCTCGTCGCCGGTGGATAGCACGCGGTGCGGCGACAGGCTTTCCACCGAGAACGGCCCGCAGACTCGCACCCGCTTGTTGTCTGGGTAGGGCTGGTCGAAAAGGGTTTTGGTGTCGGCATGCTGGGCGATGGCGGCGTCGATCTGTTCGCGAGTCATCCCGTCCTTAATGTCGGGGTTGTTGGCGATGGATTTGAGCGTGACGTGCGGCACGCGCTTGTAGACGAAGCCCTTCTTGATGTCGCCTTCGGTCTTGTATTCGGGCGGCGTCTTGCCGGTCAGTTCCGTTTCCTTCTTGATGCCTTCGGGCGAGTCGGCGAGCAGGTAGTAGGGGTACTTGGCGGCCATCAGGCGCGTGCGCGCCAGCGCCAGGGCCACGCGGCTGGTGTCGCAGGTGATCCAGCGCCGTCCCCACTGCTCGGCGACGTAGGCGGTCGTCCCACTGCCGCAGGTCGGGTCGAGTACGAGATCGCCGGGGTCGGTGGTCAAAAGGAGGCAACGCTCGATGACCTTGGTGGCCGTCTGAACGACATACACCTGATCGTCCGTGAAACTTCCCGTTCCCGTATCCAGCCAGATGTTGTCTAGCTCGGTGGATGGGTTGTCCGTCGCGAGCAAGACCGTTGCGACGCCCTTGCCGGCCTTTCGGAGTCGCCCGAGCTTCGCAAGACGGTCCATTTCTTTGTCATGACCGGGGTCATAGCTCCAGTGACGCCCAGCGCTTGGATAGAACGACTCGCCCTCGAACTTGTATGCGCCACTCCGATTCTCTTGGTGCCCTTGCGAGGTCGTCGGTCCGGGGCGACAGATATTCCATCCCTCCGAGATGGACTCGCGACCGCTGATCTCGTCGTCCGTCATTCGGCGCATCGTTCGCATGTCCGGAGAGATGACGAACACGTACTGCTTCGCGCCACGCTCACCCGGCTCCTTCAACCGCAGCAGAGGACGCAGCTTTTGGTGTTCTTTGTTCTTGGCGTAGAGGATTTGGTAGTCAACGATCGAGGGGACACCGACTGTCGATTGTGAGCTAGTCTTGAAGAATGCGATCTGGCCGGCGAAGTTCTGGCTCCCAAAGACCTCGTCCATCATGCACCGAACCAAGTGGACGTTTTCATCGCCGATCTGCACAAAGACGCTGCCGGTTTCGGTGAGCAGCTCGCGGCCGACGTCCAGCACGTCGCGGAGCCACGCCAAGTACGAATGGACTCCGAGCTTCCAGGTGTCGCGGAAGGCATGAATCTGTTCGGGCTGGCGGGTGACGTCTTCGGCCTTGCCGTCCTTCACGTCGCGCTTGCGGGTGCTGACCTGCCAGTTGGAGCCAAACTTGATGCCGTAGGGCGGGTCAATGTAGATGGTCTGCACCTTGCCCTTGAGCCCTTCCTTCTCGGCGAGTGAGGTCATCACCAGCAGCGAATCGCCCAGGATCATGCGGTTGGACCAGTTCTGGTCGTAGTGGTAGAAGTCGATCTTTTGCGCGAAGTCGGTCGGGCCGCCGTTGAAGTCGGCGAAGAGGTTGAGTTGATCGTCGCCGGCCTGCTCGATGCGTGGCAGCGCGGCGATGATGGCGTGCGGGTGAATCTTCTCTTGGATGTAGATCGGCACGATGGGGACGGCGAGGTCTTCGCGGTCCTGTTCGTCCTTCCCCTTCCAGACCAGTTGCGGGTCGAGCGACGGATCGCGCGGGTAGAGCATGGTCTTGGGCGCGTGCTCGTCCGCGGCCACGAAGTCGCGCAGTTCCTCGGTCGGGATGTTCTTCCGCTTGTCCTTATGGCGGATGGATTCGACTTTCGTCGGCGTAGACTTGTTTGGCGTGGATTTCTTCTTAGCCATGAACCATTTCCTTGGTTGACACCGCCTGCGCCCGCGCCAGAAAGGCGCGGATGAGGTTTTGTGCGTCCCACGGGTCGGGGACTTCGATGAACGCCCAGCGCCCGAAGCCGCAGTGGTTATTGACGGCGGGCACCCACAGCGTGCGGGCGGTGGCGACCTTCGCTGCCTTGTCTTTCTTTTCCCTTCCGGTGACTTCGACGATCAGGTTCAAGAGGTCAACCGGGCGGTGACTGTCGTCGATGCGCGCGACGAAGTCGGGGGTGTATTGGTGTTCCTCGCCGTTCAGCGTGTAGGGGATGCTGAAGCCCAGGTTGTGGTTTTTGACGTAGTGGATCACCTCGGTCATGTCTTCGAGGGCCTCCGCCATTTTTTGCTCCCACGAATCGGTATCGGCCACGACGTGGGAAATGTGGCATTTGTCTTCGCGGGTGGCAAACACGGCCCGGACAGTGTCGAAATCGACATAACGGGTGGAGCCGACTTTGTCATACGGGCGGAGGATGGGCTTGAGCGCAGCCGTGCCGTCGGTCGAGGCGACGATGGCCCTGTAAATGCGGTCGGCGGCGTCGTGCGCGAACTCGATCAGTAGCAACAATTGCGGGAAGGTGTTGTCCTTGAGGGTGACGCATTCGGCGAGCCAACGTTTTACGATGCCGAGCATTTGCGGGAAGAGCCAGAGCTTCACCTCGCGGTCGAACGTGTGCTCCTTGGGTCTGTCGGTCCGTAGTTCGCCATCCTGTCGGAAATACTTTTCCAGAGTCAGCTTCGCCAGCATGAAGGCGACCTCGTTCGGCCGGCGGCGTTTGAGATCGTCGAGGGTATGGATACTGGATTCGCCGACGATGGGCGCGTTCTCGACCTTGATGGGGACGTCGGCGGTGGAAAGGGTCAACCTGGATTCGTCGGTGAAGTTGGCGTTGAGTCGGTCGCCCGCGATGTCGTAGCGGTAGCCCAGCAACCGCGGAAAGGTGATCTCGCAGGCGAGGCGGCTTTCGAGGGCGCGGACGCGGGTGGGCACACGGGGCCTGGCGGTGGGTCTTTGGTTGCGCCGCTGCACGGGATGAACGAGAACGGCACGCCGTAGACTTCGGCGTATTCGGGCTCGAAATGGCCGCGCGCGTTGGCGGCGTAGCTCATGCGGCGCAGTCCGCGGCCGACCACCTGCTCGCAGAGCAGTTGCGTGCCGAAGGCCCGCACGCCGAGAATATGGGTCACGGTGTTGGCGTCCCAGCCCTCGGTGAGCATGGAAACGCTGACCACGCACTTGACGTGTTCGCCGAGCTTGCCGGCCTTGCCGACGGTGTTCATGACTTCGCGCAGCAAGTCTTCGTCCGTGAGACTGTCGGTATCGCGGCCGGGGAAGCGGGCGCGGTATTCGGCCTTGAACTCGTCGATTTCACGGGCGGCGATCTTCTTGAAGTCGTCGCTCATCGATTCGCCCGATTCGAGCTGCGCGCTGTCCACGAGGATGGTGTTCGGTCGGCGCAGCCAGGCGCCGTTGCCGTCGTCGTTGCGGAAGATCGGGAGCTGCCCGGCCTGGACGATCGCCTGCTCGCCGATTGGCTTTTCCCAGCCGGCGATGAAGTCGAAGACCAGTTTGGAAACGTTGCAGTTGTTGCAGACGACGATGAACACCGGCGGCGTGACGCCACGGGCACGCGCCTGGGCGTTCTGTTCCCAGCGGCGGTAAGACTTCTCGTAGTTGCCGTAAAGACTGAGTAGAGCGCCTTGCAGTTCGACGGGGAGCTGCGGGTCGCCCCCGAGCGCCTCGGTTTTGCGCCCCTTTTTGGGCAGGTGGTCCCGGATGCGATCCCACAGGTCGCGGTAGGTCGGCTGCTCGCCGGTCATTGAGTCGTCGGCGACCGGCACGCGGGGCACCTTGACGATGCCAGCCTCGATGGCGTCGATCAGCGAAAAGTCGGAAACCACCCACGGAAAGAGCGAGGCCTCGCGGTAGCCGGAACCGCGTAGGAAGAACGGCGTGGCCGAAAGATCGTAGATTGCTTTCACGCCGATCTTGGCTTTCACAGCCTCGATGCCGGAGATCCAGACTCGGGCCTCTTGATCGCGCCGCTTGGCCTCGATGCGGTCGTCGCCAGTGAGTTTTTCGTCCTCGCCGTCAGGCTTGCGACGGTAGCAGTGATGGGCCTCGTCGTTGAGGACGATGATGCTCTTCTTCGTCCTAAACGCTTTACAGACGCGGCGCACCATCTGGTCGGGTGTTTCGACGTTCACGCCGGTCTTGGTTTGGCCCGCGAGTTCCTTCCCCAAACGCGAGCCGTCCGACTTTTCGCGGAGTTGGAAAGCGTGGTAGTTGGTGATGATGATTTTGGCCTGCCCGAGCTGGCCCGATTGCTGGGCCGGGACGATGTCGCGCTGACGATAGTAGTTCTCCGGGTCATTCGGCCATAGGACGCGCAGCCGGTCGCGGATGGTGATGCCGGGCGTGACGATCAAGAAGGCATCGGAGAAGCGTGCGTCCTGTTTGTTGGCCTGCTTGTTGAGCGTCTGCCAGGCGATGAGCATGGCCATGACGACGGTCTTACCGGTGCCGGTCGCCATCTTGAACGCCGTGCGCGGCAGGCCTGGATTGGAGGTGTCGTTCGCCTCGCGAATCGCGTTCTCGATCCGCGCATCGCCGTACTTCTTCGCCACCTCGGTAATGTAGATGGCGGTTTCGAGGGCTTCGTTCTGGCAGAAGAAGAGCTTCTTCTCGCGGTTCGGATCGGTCCAGTAGGCAATCAAGCGCGCGGTGGTCGGTGTCACGCCGAGGTAGCCACCCTCGCGCCACATGGCGACGCGGCGGCGGATGTCGTTGGCGAGCTTGTTCTCTTCGATGCGATCCTGGGTCCACTCCGTGTCGAACTGTTTCTGCTTGGCCCCAGACGCCTTCTTCTTGGGCTTGGCGATGGGGATGAAATACGAGCTTGTCCGGCGGCCGTCGACGATCTCGTCGGTGATCCCCTCGTCACTGAACCGGAAATGGCGGGTCGGCTCGACGAAGGGCGAGTTGATGATCGGGTTTTCGATGACGACTTGACTCATCGTGCTCGGTCCCTGCTGGACGCCGCCGTGTGCTTCCCGACTTGCCGGTCGACCGATGTTTTCGGCTTGGGGAGCGGGAGAAGCCGGCAAGTCTACCGTTTCCCGGCGGTCTTGCAAAGTCAGCGGGCTCGCCGACATGCATCAGCGGAAGCGGACCGCTTCACTCGGCACGGGGAGAAGTTAAGAGATACCCGGACAACGGACACGGCGTCGGAGGTGTGAAAACACAGTTTTGCAAAACCCTTGAAAAATCGTGCGCGCTGGCCAACGGTCCCGGCCCGGCGTGGCCAAGAGAGTCGACCGCCCCCACCCATTGGTGCCGATTGGCTTAGCGAAAACCAGCCCCCCCTGGAACCTGCGGAAAAATGTGCGCGCGGGCCACGCGGTCATGCCCGCGGGCGGCCAGCTTTCGGAGCAGCCCCTACCCATATTTACAGGCTTTCCTATTTTCGCAACGTCTGGCCGGGAACCCCCCCCGCTTCATAAGCGCAAAAAATAACGTGCGCAGCGGCCACACGGTTCGGGGCGGCCGGCGGCCAGGTATCGCTAGCCCCCGGTCTTTGCTATTTTCTCGCCGTCTGGCGTGGCGTTGGGTTGGTGTTTCGGGCTTGTTTCGCCCTTATTTCGGCGATGGGTCGCGGGCGTTGGAGCCGCGCCCGGCCGGGGCAGTGCCGCGCGGGTTGCAGCAAAGCCAGCCGGGTCGGGCTGATTCGCTCGGCAAGAGCGGCGGCAGCGGTCGCGGTGGCGGGCCGACGGCCTCCAGTCTGTTCACGCGGCTTTCAAGGGTTCCTTTGGTGCGATCGCTATCTCCGGTTGAGTCCACCCATTGATATGGTTTTTGATCCCGGACAAACCCGGAGCGGTGAACCTTTCCGCAGGTTCATCTGTCAAAATTGGGAAAATAGGCTGTTTATCGTAAAGGTTGTGATAAACTTGGGTTATGGCTTGTGAAGACCCAAGTACCTACCTCTTACGTAAAAATAGAGTCCAGGTGCTTGCAAATCTCGCCAACACGAACGATATTGGGGGAATTCCGGCTGGAAAACTAAACCAAGTTCGGTTAAAAAAAGTCGGCGAACCGGGGTTGCAAAAGTCGATGATCGCGATGACACCACTCGTAATGGAAGGACATCACCATGTCGCACAGCTCTATTGACAGTTCAGTACAGATTCCCTTTGCTGCGCAGAATCTCTTTCGCCGTTACGGGCCTGCGGTACGCGCGAAAGTGAGTGCCCTGCTGCGCGAAAAGATCGCAGTCGAAGGCGAGGAAAGCTTGCGCCTCGATTTTGTTTGCCAGTGCATCGGCAACGCCATTTACGAATTGTCTGAAGCCAAGGGGTCCCGTCCCAAGCCAGACCCTCGAATGGTACGCTTGTCGCTTGAGGCGTTTCGCAAGGGCGACTACCAGACGACCGAGGCTTTCGTCAATGAAATACGCAATCGCGTGGCCGCGGCCGACTAAATTGAAGGTGGAGAGCTGGAGTCTCCCGCCCGAAATTGAGATTTCTGTCGTTGAAACGATCGACGATCGGATTGTTCGCGACAATGGGGAGACCACGACGATTTGGTTTGACGCATTCCTGACCGACCCCGCCAGCGGGCAGTTCTTTGATCTCCACGTTTGGGCGGCTTACACTTTTGATTCCGGCACGGCCGTCGTAACTGACGTCGGTTGTGACGTGCTGTCGGAATAAGTGGGTCGCCGCCCCCGACAACACGCGGCCGCACTCGTCGCGTGGCAGAACCGTTTGTGCATAAAATGGCCGTCTGCGCAACCGGGATTTCCTTCGGGGGCCGCGGGGTTTGACGAATGTAGCGGGGGCGGCCGCGCCACGCAACACGGCTGGCCGTCGTCCGCGACATCCCTGAGCCGGTTTACCCGACCTCCCGCATGATGGTGGCGGCTTTGGCCAGGTCGCGTTCGGCGTAGATTTGCGTCACGTCGGCTTGGCTGTGACCCAGGATGACCTGCGCCGCTTCCAGCCCGTACTTGCTGCGCAGCTCCGTAGCCGCGGAGTGGCGTAGCCGGTTCGGCGACCAGCGGGGCACGATGCGTTGCTCGGCGGGCAGCGTCGTGTCTTGCGTGCGGGCCTTCGCGTCGGCCTTGTCGGCGGCGCGGTGAATCGCACGACGGTAGCTCGCCGCGCTATATTGGTTGCCGGCGGGCCGGGCTGGCTTCCGCTTCTTGCGCCGGCTGGCCTGGCTGGGCGTCATCGGGCTTTGCCGCGCTTCGCGGCGGGCAGCGTTGCGGCGCGCCTCGGTTTCGTTGGGCGCGAAGCAATAGGTTTCGGCGTCGCGAAGCATGTAGGGGAGCAAGATGGCTTGGGCCTTGGGGCCGATGAGGATTACGCGCTCGCGGCCGTGGTGTTGGGTCTTGTGGCTCGCGGGGCGGTAGGTCCAGACCTCGGCCGACCGGTCGACGTCGCACGGGCGGAGGATGCAGACCTCGGCCGGCCGGGCGCCGGTCAGGCGTTGAAGGCGGACCATGTCGGCCACGATGGCGGGCAGGAATGGCACCGTCGCCTCGACCACGGCCTCGGTGACCGGCCCAACGGGTTCAGGTTCGCGGGCCGCGGTGCGTCCCTTGCGCAGACCGGGGAGTGTCGCCAACCCTTGGAACACGGCCGGCGGGACAAGCTCTTGGGCAACGGCCCATTTGAAGCACCGGCGGATATGGTCGACGTTGTCGTTGGCGTAGCGCCGGCTTTGGTCGGCCTGGACCATCCGCTCCTGCAGTGCCTTCAGCCCGAGGGGGCCGAATGCTGCCGCGGCGGTATGGCCGTAGTACCGCTTGAGGAAACGCAGGGCCACGCGAATACCGGCCGTGCCCGTGGGCCGACCGTCCTTGACGTAGTACGATTTGGCGAAGCGCCAGTAGGCGGCCACCAATTCAGTGACGGTCAACTCGGCATCGGACTTGGGCGCCGGCGCGTTCGGCCGACCGGCGGCCAGCCATTCGCCGATGAGGCGGTCATACTCTCGCCGGCTTTCCTTGGAACCGTGGGGGCCAAGGTAGATTGGTTGGCCAGCGATGCAGACGATCGCCTGGCCTGATGGCTTGTGCCGGCGGTACTTGGGGGTGGCGTTGACGAGTCGTGGCATGGTGCGAAACCCTCCGTTTTTGGCCGCAAAACGGTAAATACCGTTTTGCGCCTCGGACTTTGGGCCGCACTGCCGACCGTCGGCAGGTAACTTAAGTTGTTGTTTCGGCGAGATTTACAAAAAGTCGGGGCGACAGGAATCGAACCTGCGACCTCTACGTCCCGAACGTAGCGCTCTAGCCAGGCTGAGCTACGCCCCGAAGGGGGAAAGTTGTCGGTTTGCAACGGTCGGTAAACCTTAAGCATGATTCTACGGCATTCATTGCCGCCCCGCAATGCCTGATCGGGCGGCCTCACGAGCCATCGATCCTCACCGGTCGCGCCACGATCACGATCGCCGCTGGATTGCAACGATTCACCGCGAGCCAGTGGGGTTGGTGGGCGGCGCCCACCCTACGCAATCGAGCCGTGGGGTTTGTGGGCGATGCCCACCCTACGCAATGTTGTCCGCCACGCGTAGCCCGCGCGGCAAGCTTTCGCCGAACATCAGCCCAGCCTCTTGCTCCTGTAACTCGCCCCCCTCGGCCACAAGCTGGCGATAATGAGGCGGCGTCTCGACGCGGTCGAGCCAGGCCAGAACCTGCTCGCGCAGCTTGTCCGGCAGATCGCGGTGCCGGTCGCCCGTGCGGCGCGCAAGCTGCACCAGACAAAACGCGACCGACTCGTCGGGCAACCCCAGCTCCCGCAGGGTTTGCAGCCAGCGCGCGGCGTCGTCGGCCGGGACGACCGTGTTGAGCGGACCGTACATCGGCACGCGTGCCCCCAACCGTCCCACGGCCCACACGCCCGCGTCGCGCACCGCGCCGACTTTCTCGCGCGCGATCAGCCCCAAAATCGCGTGGGCCAACTCGACCTTGGCCGCGACCCGCAGCAGCTCGAACGATCCAAGCAATCGCCAGACCTCAGCCGTTTCGTGCGAGCCGGCGCCGAGGTCGCGCGGGCGCGATTTGCCCCCCCTCGGCGAACCAGCGGACGGCGGACGCAGCGCGGCCAGCAGCGGCTCGGCCAAGAATCCTTGTTGTCCGGGAGTCAGGCCGCCGGCGATCCGCCGCCAGAGGATCCACCACTCGGTACGGCAGGCGGGCGTGTGGTATGCCCGCTTCCCTTGTAATAGACGCCACGTCTGTTGCACTCGCCAGTCGTCGACCGCGAGGCCGTAGCCAGGCCGCAGCGCGAAGCCAAGCAAGTACATCCAGCGGGCCTCGTGCTCGGCGCTACGGCGGCGGCCCGGCTCGACTTCGACCAGCGATTCCCAAAGAGATCGCAAAAACGACATCGGCCATTCGCGGCGGCTCATGCCGATCCGCTCCTCCAGCCTCTTGACGAGACTCTCCGGCTTGGGCGCCAACGACGCGGGAGCGAACACGTCGCGGATCGACTCGCGGCAAGCGGCGACGAGCGAATCGTCCAAAACACCTTGGGCCTCGCCGGCGCCACGGTGCCCTTCACGATCGGTCTGCGTGGCGGCCCGCACGTCGAACTGCAAACGCCATGTGCGGCTCCCCTGGATCTCGCCGGCCCAGAGGTCGAGCGTGCCGATTTCGCTGAGCCGGGCGTGCAAGTAAACGACGATGGATTCACTCGGACCCTTTTTCCCGGCCTCGAACACCGTTCGAATCGGTGGCAGCGCGGTCATCTGTTCGGGATCGAACGCGAACAACTCGCCTGGCCGGTCGGTCAACCGGGTGCTCGAAACATAGAGCGGGAACTCGACGGGCTGACGGATCAACAGCTCGAACGGGCGCTCGGTCAAATCGACGCCGTGCCCTTCCTCGATCTGCGCCGGCAGCAGGCAAACGGCCGAGGCCGCCGAGGTTTCGGCCGATTCGACGCCAACGTAATACGTGCGTGCCAGCCCGGCCGAAATCCGCACGCCGACGCCGCGGCGGACCATGCCGTAGTAGGCGGCGCCTTGGGCCACCGCCAGGTCGAGCCGCTCGTTGGCCAGAACATGAGGTGTCCAGTCACCATGTGCCATACCCCACGAGCCGAGCACACTGAGCAGCCGATTGCGCAGCAGCGGCGAAGCGAAAAATCCGCCATTGAACAGCACCAGGTCGGGCAGGGCCGGATCGTGGTCGGCCGGATCGCGGCCGACCGGATCGTGGTCGGCCGGCAGCGGCCCGTCGCCCTCGGCCACATGGCGGTGCGCCGTGAGGAACGCCGCCAGGTAACGGGTCATCGCGGCGTCGGAAGCGTAGGGCAGGCCGAATTCCTGAAAGCCGCTGCGCCGGGCGATGGGCCGCTCGTCGAGCCGAACGCGCGGCAGAAAGCCTTCGACGAGCACCTCTTGCACCTCTTCACGCGTGACCTCGATTTGCAAGGCGCCGCCGATGAGTTGGGATCCGCTCCCCGGCAGGCTGAGCGTGTAGCGCTCGGGCGGTTCGTCGGCCAAGAGCGTTTCTTTCACCTGGCGGCAGGCGCGAACGAGAACAGCCCATTGCCGCGGTTGGAGCTTACCATCGCCCGCGAGCTTGTGTTCAATATGGTGGGCCAGGGCCAGGTCGAGGTTGTCGCCGCCGAGGATCAAATGTTCGCCCACGGCGACGCGGTGGAACGCGACCTTTCCACCCTCGCCGCGGCGAACACGAATCAAGGTGAAGTCCGACGTACCGCCGCCGATGTCGCAAACCAGGATCTTCTGTCCCGGCCGGACGAGTCGCTCCCAATCGTCGCCCTGGGCGTGAATCCAGGCGTAGAAAGCGGCCTGGGGCTCTTCGACCAGCACCACGCGGGGCAAGCCCGCTCGCTTCGCCGCCCTGACCGTCAACTCGCGGGCCACTTCGTCGAACGAGGCCGGCAGCGTGAGCACGACGTCCTGCTCCGCCAGCCGCTCGGCGGGAAAGCGAAAGTCCCAGGCCTGGCGAATGTGTTCGAGGTAGCGTGAGCTGACCTCAACGGGTGAGAGTCGCTCGGCGTCGGGCGCGCCGTGCCACGGGAGCAAGTCGGCCGTGCGATCGACTCCGCTGTGGCACAGCCACGATTTGGCGGAAGTGATTAGCCGGCCAGGCACGGCGGCGCCGTGGTCGCGAGCGAAAATGCCCACGGCCCAGTTGCGGTCGTTCGCGTCCCAGGGCAGTCCCATCGCGTTGGTTGGAAACTCGCCCGGGGCCGCCTCGTAGTGGAACGAAGGCAGCGTTTCGCGTGGCTCGACCTCGGCCGGCGCCACGAGTTGCGGCACGGCGAACGCGCGGACCCGCCAGCGCTCGTCGCTCGAATCGACGTAGGCCACGGCCGAGTTGGTCGTGCCCAGGTCGATGCCGACGAGGTAGCGGGCGGGGGTGTCGGGGGAAATAATTGACATGAACTTCGATCGTCCACTGGCAGGTAAATGACGAGATCGTTGCGAAATCCGAGCACGGGCCAAATCCGCGCGCCTTGGAGTGCTTCGCTCTTGAACGGCTTCCGCTCGCCCAACCCAGGGGCACCTGCCAATCGCCGCCAGGTGTCTGCGACGGCACCGTGGAAACGGTTAGCAGCGGCGGGGTTGTCGCGTGAAATATGGGCGACGTAATGGTCAACGTCCGCGAAGGCCGTCGACAAACCCTGGCCGTAGTCACTCCTTCTGCGTTTTCTTCGGTCGACGGCCACGAGCCCACACCCGCCGCAGTTCATCCGCGCTTGACGCCGAAACGATCGCTTGAAGCACGGCCGAGAGAATCTCATGGTCTCGAATTTCCCGGATTTCCGACATGAGTTCCAAGCCTGCCTCGCCAAACTTCAACTTCAGGCCGACCTCAATCCCTTCGACCAGGCCCTTTTCCATTCCCGTCCGCTCCGCAATATCAATGAATGGCATACGCTTTCCCTCCTGGTATTGGGTGATCTCTTGCCAAAACTGCGCTTCAAGCGGGTCCGGTAGATCCATCAGCCAGTCGATGAACCGAAAAAGTTGCCGCACGTCCTCCGCACGAAGCCCCCGCTCATACAACCCCTTGACGAGCCGCACTTTCCATGCCCGACGATCCGCCGGGGCCTTCCGGGTCTCCATCGTCTTCAAGTGGGCCAGCACCACGGTGGCGAACGGGTTTGGGTTGGCCTCCAGCGCTTCGCAATTCGGGGCGTAATCGAGCAGCTTGACCACGGGGAAATCTACGCTCGTCTGGAATCCCCAGCGACCGTAACCGTAATGGCTCGGCCGCCAGCCCGGATCATCGTCAGCCAGGACCGCCATGCTGATCACCTCCCGGTCGAAACGGTCGAAGATACGGTAGTTGTAAACGTACATCCGCTTGGGAAACTCACCCTGCTTCCGCGCTTGCACTTCCACATGGATCAGGAGCCACCGTTCCTCGCCGGTCTTCAGCCAAACCTTGACCAGTTTGTCGACGCGCCGCCGGCCATGTTTCGACTTGCGCACGATCCGTTGCAATTCCGATTCCAGCGCTTCGTAGGGCCGGGTCCAGTCGATGTCTGCATGGGCCTGCGGGAAAAAGAATGCCAGGCACGCCTCGAAGAAGCGGTCAATCGCCTCTTTCCACGGGCCGTCGTAATCGGTCCCATGGCCCGTCCGTCGCCGACTCTGCTTGCGCTTTGCCATATCAATCGCTAGAATAACGTGTGCGCTCCACGTCCGCTCATCGCACACATGGAATTTAGACCTGCAGCGCATTTCGGTCATTACTCACCAAGCAGTTTCACCCAGTCGCGGGGCGCCGTGGAGCACTCGCACGATCTCGACCTGAACGTCGCTCGGTCGGTAGAACACCAGTGGTTGCGAAACCCGTCGACTCGCCAGATTCGCACGTTGTCACGACGGGCTCGCGTGCCGCGGCGGCAACCCCATTTCGCGGCGCTCCTGTTCCCAAAACTCGGCGGTCGCTTCGACGCCCAGCCCTGAGTCCAGCCCCTCCAAGAGCAAAGCCTCAATCTCTACTTTCGCCTTGCGCCGCTGCTCCGCAAGAATGACAGTTACAAGGTAGTCACTTGCCGTGCCGTATCCGCCAGATGCAACCTCGGCGTCGACAAACGACTTGACCGATTCAGGCAACGAGACCTGGATGGAATACGTGCTCATGGCACTAGCCTACGCCCGCCGGACCCTCCCTGTCAACCAAACCAGCCGGTATCAGGGTGGCGTTTTCCGCGTGGCCGTGTATAAACTGGCTAAGAGCCTATCCCAGAACCGCCCGGCAGGTGGGACGCCTACACCACAATGGCGGTTCTGGGATAGGCTCTAAAGGCCGATCTGCGCCCGAGAGAAACAAGGGAACCTGTCCGTATGACTCGCCTCGCTTTCCATGCCCGTCTATTCCTTTTTGCCTCATGGCTCCTCGGTTTCGCGCCCGGCCTACTGCTTGCTTTCGACCCGCCCGCCGCTGAATCGTCGGCCGATATGTTCGGCCTGATGTATTGGACCGATCGCAACGAAGGCATCCACCGCGCCAGCCGCGACGGCAGCGAAGTGCGGCTCTTGATACCGATGCCCGGCGCCGACGGTCTGGCTGTCGACGAAAAGGAGGGAAAACTCTATTTCACGGTTTCCGCCGCGTCCCAACAAAGTGGCGACAAGGTGATGCGGGCCAATCTCGACGGCTCAAATCCCCAGGAGCTGGCTACGCTCAATTTCACGGGCGATCTGGTGCTCGACGCCGAAGGGGGCAAACTCTACGTGTCGAGCCTCGGCGATGAAAAGATCGTCCGCCTCAACCGCGACGGCACCGCCTTGGAGGATTTCATCATCGGTCTCGAAAGCCCCGACGAGTTGGCCCTCGATCCGGTCAAGAGGCAACTCTACTGGACCAACGGCGGCAAGCAGCGGATCGAGCGGGCCAACCTCGACGGCAAAGGGCGGGAGACCGTGGTCCAATTCAAGGACCAGGCTGCGTTCGGCATCGCCCTGGACCCGCAACAGCGCGAGATCTATTGGATCGTGCCCCAAGGCATGCTTTTCCGGGCCGGGCTCGACGGTTCGAACGTCAAGCAGTTGGTCGCGGGGCTGGCCCAGCCCGACGGACTGGCCTTCGATCCCGAGAACCGAAAACTCTATTGGACCGAGAACGGCAAGCTCTCGCAGGCCAACGCCGATGGCAGCCAGGTTGAAACGCTCGTCGTCGGCAAAACCCGGCAATTTGGATCGGTCGTTGTCCTGCCGCCGAAGTGAGGCATTTACATTGTTCCTTGACGCCAACCGCCGACGCCGTACCATTCACCGATACTTCACGCGGCCGACTCATGAGACATTTTGCCACGAGAAGATGGTGGCTGGTGGCAGAGCGTAAGCGATGCCCCGGTAAGATAGCGACCGGGGCATCGCTTACGCTCTGCCCCAGCCACCGTGAACGTCTCAATGTCGGCCGCGTGACGTATAGCGTATCGCATTGAGTCCCAACTACGGACGAGGAGGCACACGACGATGTTTTTGAATTCCGCGCGACTTGTGACGTTGGAACTGCTGATGGTGCTGACAACCGCTCTGCTGGCCGAATCTTCCCTTCACGGCGACGAAGGGATGTGGCTGATGAACCGTCCGCCGCGCAAGCTGCTCAAGGAGCGCTACGGCTTCGAGCCCAGCGACGAATGGCTCGCGCACCTGCGGCGCGCCAGCGTGCGGTTCAACAGCGGCGGTTCGGGTTCGTTCGTTTCGTCCAGCGGGCTGGTGATGACCAACCACCACGTCGGCGCCGATTGCCTGCAAAAGCTGAGTTCCTCCGAACACGACTACATCCGCGATGGTTTCTTCGCGAGGGAAGGGGCGGAGGAGTTGAAGTGCGTCGATCTGGAGATCAACGTGCTGGTCGACATCGACGACGTGACGGCGCGGGTCGAGGAAGCGGTGGCCGGGCTCGATCAGGCCAAGGCCGGCGCGGCGCGCCGCGCCGTCATGAATACCATCGAGCAGGAATCGCTGGCGGAAACGGGCCTACGCAGCGACGTGGTGACGCTGTACCAGGGCGGCGAGTATCATCTCTACCGTTACAAGAAATACACCGACGTGCGGCTGGTGTTCGCGCCGGAAAAGGACGTGGCCTTCTTTGGCGGCGATCCCGACAACTTCGAGTTCCCCCGCTACGACCTCGACATCTGCTTCTTCCGCGTTTACGAGGACGGCGAAGCGGCCAAAACCGAGCACTTCTTGCGCTTCAGCGAGTCGGGGGCGGGCGACGGCGAATTGGTGTTCGTGTCGGGGCACCCGGGCCGGACGAACCGGCTCAACACGGTGGCGCACCTCAAGTTCCTGCGCGACCGCACGTATCCCATGCAGCTCAACCTGCTGCGCCGCCGCGAGGTGCTGCTGAAGACGTACAGCGACCGCGGCCTGGAAAATGCCCGCCGCGCCCAGGACGACTTGTTCAGCGAGCAGAACCGACGCAAGGCGAGGCTGGGTGGTCTGGCCGGGTTGCAAGACCCTGCCATCATGGGCCGCAAGCTCCTGCGGGAAAAGGCCTTGCGCCAGGCCGTGGCGAAGGACAAGAAACTCGCGGCCCGTTGCGGCGAGGCCTGGAAGCAGGTCGAGACCTCGCTCGGCGTGCTGGCCGGCATCCAAATCGAGTACAACCTGCTGGAAGCGATGCTGGGCTTCAACTGCGAGCTGTTCCACGTCGCCCGCGGCGTCGTGCGGCTGGTCGACGAAACCACCAAGCCCAACGCCGAACGGCTGCGCGAGTACGGCGAGGCGGGACTCGATTCGCTCAAGCAGCGGTTGTTCTCCGAGGCGCCGATCCACAAGGATCTGGAGACGATCAAATTGGCCGATTCGCTGGGCATGTTCGCCGAAATGGTCGGTGCCGACGACGCGCTGGTCAGGCGCGTGCTCGACGGCCGCTCGCCGAGTGAGCGCGCGTCGGATTTGATCGCGGGTACGCGCCTCGAGGACGTCGCTTTCCGCGAAGAGTTGGTCGCGGGGGGGCGGGACGCGATCGAGTCGTGCGACGATCCCCTGATCAAGCTGGCGCGGCTCATTGATGAGCCGGCGCGGAAGTTGCGAAAAACCTTCGAGGAGCAGGTCGACGAGCCGCAGCGTCGCGCGTACGGCCAAATCGCCAAGGCGCAATTCGTCCTGTACGGAAGCGACGTTTATCCCGACGCGACGTTTACGCTGCGTCTCGCCTTCGGCGTGGTGAAGGGGTTCCGCGAGGCGGGCAAGGAGATCCCGCCCTGGACGACGATCGACGGAGCGTTCGAGCATTCCGAAGCCCACGGCGGCGTGCCTCCCTTCCAGTTGCCGGGCCGCTGGTGGGACCATCGCCCGGACCTGGATCCTGAGACGCCCTTCAACTTCGTCTGCACGGCGGACATCATCGGAGGCAATTCCGGCAGTCCGGTCGTCAACCGCGCAGGCGAGTTGGTGGGGATCATCTTCGACGGCAACATCCAGTCGCTGGTGCTCGATTTCGCTTACAGCGACGAGCAAGCCCGCGCCGTCTCGGTGCATTCCAGCGCCATCCGCGAGGCGCTGCGCAACGTCTACGACGCGGGACAATTCGCCGATGAATTGGGGCGGTAATCCTTCTTTTCCACCATGACCCGCGTTCTCGACCAATTCCAGCTTGCCAGCAAGCAACTCGCCGGTGGCGTTTCGTCCTCCACTCGCTTCAACCGCGCCGTCGGCCATGCGATGCTTTTCCAGCGCGCCCTTGGCTGCCGCGTGTGGGATCTCGATGGCCGCGAGTACATCGACCTCTGCACCAGCCACGGCGCGACGCTCCTGGGCCACGGCGACCCGCGCGTTCGCCGGGCGATCGAGGCCGTGCTGGACCGCGGCTGGGCCTGCTCCTACGAAAACGAACTGCACACCGAACTGGCGAACTTGCTCTGCGAGACGATCCCCTGTTGCGAACGGGTGCGGTTCACCAGTTCGGGCACGGAAGCCACGCTGCACGTCATCCGGCTGGCCCGTGCTTTCACCGGCCGAGCGAAGCTGCTGAAGTTCGAGGGAAATTTCCACGGCTACCACGACCAGGTGATGTTTTCGATTGGCACTCCGGCCGACCAACTGGGCGACGAGTCGAGCCCGACGGTCTATCCCGGCTCGGCCGGCATCACGCGCGACATCGAGCGGCAACTGGTCATCGTGCCCTACAACCGCCCGGACCTGCTCGAGCGGGCGTTCGACCAACACGGCGCCGAGTTGGCCGCCGCGATCTGCGAGCCGATCTGGTACAATGCGGGCTGTGTGTCGCCCACGCCGGAGTTCATGGCCGCGCTGGTGCGGCTGACTCGCGAACATGGCGCGCTCTTGATCTTCGACGAGGTGCTCAGTTCTTTCCGCATGGCCCCCGGCGGGGCGCAGGAGTATCTGGGCGTGGCGCCCGATTTGTGTACTCTGGGCAAAGCGGTGGGCGGCGGCATGCCCCTGAGCGTCTTCGGCGGCCGTGCCGACGTGATGCGACGGCTGATGCCCGAGGGCGATTGCCAACATAGCGGCACCTACAACGGGCACCCGCTGGCCGTCGCGGCCGGGCTGGCGGCGGTAACCGCCTACCGGCAGCCCGGCTTTTACGACCATATCGGCCAGGTGGGCGGGCGATTATTCGCCGGATTGAACGAGATTTTCGCCCGGCACGGCGTGCCCGGCCACGCGCAGGGGTTGGGGGCGAGGTTCGGCGTCTACTTCGGCGTCGACCAGGTGCGCACCTATCGCGACGTCGTGAAGCACCGCCGCGACTTGATGTTGACGTTCGTCGCCGCGGCGATCGAGGCGGGCGTCTACTTTCACGACTACGGCGGCGCCGCCTGCCATCACGGTTTTTGCGCCGCGATGACCTTGGCTGACGTCGACGAGGCGCTTGGCCGACTCGACGGCGCGGTGGCATGCATGAAAGGGGGTTGATTCAACGGCGGTGCCGTCTCGCGCCAGGATCAAACGACTCGCCACGCGAGCACTTTGCCTGCGTAATCGCACACGCGCTCCCGAACCAGCGAGTAATGAGGCCCAGCGCGCGACGAATCGACGCTTGCGACGATGGCTCTTGCCGTCTTGACCTGGAGCCGCGCCCGCGAGGCCTTCTTGAATCTGGCGTCGTTCAAGTCGTAGTCGGCTTTGTTCCGCTCCGCGCGCAACGCGTCGAGTTGTCGCGAGGCGATTTCCAAATCTTGGCTTCCCGATTGCTGCAGACACCACCGCAGCTTGTCGTGAACGTCGGACCTGGGAACCTCCACGCCGCAGTTCTGGAGAAACCGGCGAGCGACGTGGAACGCCCCGTAATACGCCCGGCTCACGGCCGTGCGCAAATGCGGCTCATCGCCGTCTTCAAGAAGCTGTTCCGCAACCTCAATGAATTCAGTTGGATCCATGCGTAGTCATTCCATATCGACCGAAATCGTAAAATACGCTGACTTCTTGCCGGCGATTCGCAAGGACTCACTGTACCACTGGTCCATGAGAGCCATGACCTGCGTGTCGGTACCACTGGCAATCACGTTGATAACCAAGAATATCAATTCGTCGATTTCGGGATCCCACATCACCTCGACATTGACAGGCCCCGGAAACAAAGTCTCGCTTGTGGCGACTATTTGCTCCAACTCATCCACGACGCCAAGCTGCCGCGCAACGACCGCGACGTCCTCGGATTTCTCCTGGCCAGTATCGCATTCCACACGCGGTTCGTAGTCCAGTTTCCTCGCGGGCGACGCCATTTCAAAACCTTTCGTTCCTGATTGCCTCGATTGTCAAATCCCTTCACTTCCAGTGTTACCCTCCATTCGCGTCATTGCAAGCCGAACTTTTCTCGCTCATCATCCGTGCTATCCGTGAAATCCGTACTATTCGTGGTCCTACTCCGTTGACAACCTTGGTATCGCCATGCAAATCGCCATAGGGCAGCTTTCGCAAGAGTCGAACACGTTCAACCCCTTGCCCACGGCGCGCGAGAACTTCGAGCAGTTCGGTGTCGCGCGAGGCGCCGACGTCGTTTCGGAAATGGCCGACACGAACGAGTTGGGCGGCTTCATCCAATCGCTGCGCGCCTGGCCCGAGCGGCCCGAGATCATCGGTCTGGCGAGGCTGATGGCTTGGCCCAGCGGCATGGCCACGAACGAGACGTTCGGCTGGCTGCGCGACGAACTGCTCGCGCCGCTGCGCCGGCGGATGCCCGTCGATGCCGTGCTCCTCTCGCTTCATGGAGCGATGGTCGCCGAGGGCGTACCCGATGTCGAAGGCGAAATCCTCCGCGCGGTTCGCGAGCTGGTCGGGCCGCGGGTGCCGATCGTCGCCACGCTCGACCTGCACGCCAACATCACCGCGCTCATGGTCGCCTCGGCCGACGCGCTGGTTCTGTTCCACACGGCGCCGCATATCGACGTGTTCGAGACGGGCCGGCGTGGGGCGCGCCTGCTGCGCCGTATCCTGATCGAGGGAGCGAAGCCGCAAACGGTTTTTCGCAAGCTGCCGATGGTTGTGCCGGCCGAGGCGGCCAATACGCAAGATCCGGCGAGCGTCAGCTACGACTTTCGCCTGCGGCTGCAAGCACTGGAGCAATTGCCCGGCGTGCTGGCGGCCGGCCTGGCGCCCGTGCAGCCCTGGCTCGACATCCCCGAGTTGGGCACGAGCGTGGTGCTGGTCGCCGACGGTCGCCGCGACCTGGCCGAGACGCACTGCCACGAGTTGGCGGCGGAGGTCTGGCGCCGCCGGCGCGAGTACCTGCCGGAGCTGGTGCCCGTTGAAATCGCGGTGCGGCGGGCACACGAGCGCTCGGACGGTCTGGTTGTGCTCAGCGACAGTGCCGACGCGACCACCTCCGGCGCCCCGGGCGACAGCAACTGGGTCTTGAGGGAGTTGTTGAAGTTCTCCTGGCCGCGGGCGGCGCTGGTGCCGATGGTGGCCCCCGGCGTCGTCTCGGCCGCCGAGGCGGCCGGCATCGGCGCGGAATTGACCACGCTCTTGGGCGGCGTGCGCGACGTCAAGTTCTCGCAGCCGATCCAGATCACGGCCAAGGTCGAGCGGTTCTTCGACGCGCATTTCATTCTCAGCGGCCACCTGGCCAAGAACCTGCCGATCGACATGGGACGTTCCGCCGTGCTGGCCGCGGGCGACGTGCGTGTGCTCGTCACCTCGCGCAGTGGACCGCACTTCGCGCCGCGGTTCTTTCAGGCTGCCGGTTTCGATCCCTTCGCCGCGAGCGTCTTGGTGGCCAAAAGCCCCTGTGGATTTCGCGCGGCGTACCAGGAGCGGGCTCGCGAGATCATGGTGGTGCGGGCGCCGGGCTGCGCACCCTCGGATTTCTGGAACTACGAGTACCGCCGCATCCCGCGTCCGCTTTGGCCCTGGGACGAAATCGATCATACCGAACGACAGACCCGAAGGGTCGGCGGAGTGTAATCCGCGATGCTTATTGCGGAAGTTGTTGAAGTTTTCCTGGCCGCGGGCCGCCCTGGCTCCGCCGTAACGTGAACGATGAGCCGGGTATGAAACATCTGTCAGCTTCGCATACTAACCCGAAGCGCAAGCAAGGACAGTGGTTACGCACCTTACTTGCGCCGCGGGTCGGTGTCGAACCAGGCCGCATGCGGTATCGCGGGTGTTTTCGTCTCCACATATACCAAAACTGCACTTTCCGAGAACTCGCAAACTAACCGCAGCACGCGTCTCTTGCGAACCAGCCAAAATGCCGAGATTCCCAGGTCTTCCAACTCGATGGGTTGATTTATTGGCTGAGTGGGTGCGCGACCAGACAACACGAAAAGTCGAGCCGCAACCCCTGATGGCAATGGGAGTTGGAATGCATGAATTTTAGGCCACGCGTGGGAAAACGCCGTGAATCGCGCGGTTCCATAAAAGGTACCAGTGTATACTAGCGAGGTCGATCCTGGAGGTCTGGGTTGTGTGCGAGTTCTCGGAAAGTGCAGACCAAAAGCAACCGTTATGAAAGGTTACAGGAAAAGTCAGCCGCCCAGCACCGCCAACAGATGACGCAACTCGTCCTCGACGTCCACCTCGCCCACGGTCGCGGCAATTTCGGGCCCGCGTCAACTCGCGGTAGCGGTGGCGCAACCGCCGCGGCCGATGGCACGGTCGCGCTGTCCGGAACGGTCCCCTCCTACGGTCTGAAAATGCTGGCGGGTGAAGTGGCGATGGGAACGAAGGGCGTCGCCGAACTCAAGAACGATCTACTACGGTCCGCACGATTATGTTCCACGGTGAACCTGCCAGCCGAAATCAACCTGATCGCACGTTTCCCCTGGAACGGCATGATCCTTGCTCGCTCGTATCGCCGTACGTAAGGGAGTCGTTATTTCATCCGTCATTTCACTCGGCCCGAACGCCCTCCACCTACCGTCTGCCTTCGAGCACACCCGGCGTCACCATCACCAGTTCGACCAGGTCGTGCCCCGGCGGCAGACCGGCCCGCGCGCGGCGCTCCGACTCGTCCCAACCTGCGCGAATTCGGGCGCATTCAGCCTGGATCTCATCGCGCGTCGGTAGGTGGGGGGTGTTGGGTGCGGAAGGACGGGAAACTGACGAATGGCGGGAACTCATGATGAAGGCGTCCTACGATGATTCCGAATAGGGTGGGTCGTTGGCTCCGCGAGTTTTGAAGCGGATCGACGCGCCTTTATGCAATTGTCGGGCCAATTGCGATTCTCTTTCAGTTCGTCGTGCAACATGCCGATTCTTCGCACCCCAGGTTATCTGACCGTGCCAATGAGCGCGCGGCGCGTGTGCGAATCGGCGCGCGGCGCGCCGTTTGGCGTCGCGCGGGAACGGCGGTCATTGACCCGCCCGGACCCCTGGCTGCACTCGTCCTGGCGACGGTCGCACCGCGTCCCGCAAGAGGAATAACCATGCTCGACTGAAACAATTTTGGTTCGTCGCCGCGAAAACAACGAACCAAGAGCAACTCGGCCACGTAGATAGAAATGGAGGAAGGGTGTTGGTATCTTTTCTCCAGGTTGGATGGGAGGGGCGGGTAGGTCCGGTTTCCTCAAAGCTCCAATGTGAGCGACTCTGCTGAGCGTGTGATGCGACGGCAGTGATTAAAGTGAAGGATCTGCTGGTTGGGGCGCATCGCTTGAACGAGGCTTTGGCCGTCTCAGTTCCGCTCGATGGGTGGGCGGAAGGCCGCGAGGCGACGGTTCGAGATCTTGCCTGAACGATGCGCAGTTCGGCTTCTCCCCAAGCCCCGGTGTGCTGAACCGGGGCTTCTTTTTGCGCGTCGGCCGTCATACCTATGCCCTGGCACGAAATGTGCTCCAAATCGCGTCGCGTGTCCCACCATCCCAGCGGAGGACGACCACCATGCCGAATGATCTTCAGTTTGTCGAGTTCATCGGCGGACCACTTGATGGTCATCGAAGCCAGGTTCCAGCAGCGCCGGAGCGACTCGAAACGACGCTCAAAGTTCCAATCAGTCGGAATATCTTTCAGGTCATGGACGGGAAAGCGCCCAGGCCCGCGGCTTTCCCGACGAGCACGGCAATCTATGATCTCGACGGGGGCGGCGTCTTGCCGAGATACTCCTTCATCAAGGCGCTCTCGCCCCACGGCGACGTCGTTGGCCACCGGCGGACGTTGGCGGAACACCTCCATGCCGTTCTGCGAACGGTCTTTGGCAATTGGACTGGCGGCGCCGCAAGGCGCGCCGAGCCATTCGACGCGACGAGGCAGGGGCCGCTGTGCTTCGAGACATTCAAGAGGTCAACCCGGAAGCCGGGGTGATTCTGATCACAGGCCATCCGGCCGAAATGACGGAAATGGCGCCGGCCATCCAACGTGGACTGGCCGAGGGCGCCTATATCGCTTGCCAAAAGCCGTTCGATGTCGCGTGGCTCATGTCGATCGTGCGACGGCTGGCTGAGTAAGACCTGGGCCATTGAATGGCGCTGTTGGATTGGCGGGCGGTCGGCTGCCGCTCGGGCTGCTTGGAAATGATCTTCTCCAGCGGCGGCACCGGCGACGCGAAACCATTGGGCTTGACGATCAAAAGCGACACGTCGGTCGTGTGCAGAACCTTTTCGGCCGTGTTGCCGATCAAGAGGCCTGGGATGCCGCCGCGACCGACGCTCCCCATGACAATCAGGTCGGCGCCGGCGCGCCGCGTGGCCGCGCGGATCACCTGCCAGGGGATGCCCGGCGCGACGTTCAACGTCGTCTTGTCCGGCTTGGGCGACAGCGACTCGCTCAATTGTCGCAACTGGTCGAGCGCGGCGAGGCGCATCTGGCGACGGTTGCGGAGGAACTCGGCCTTGTTGTCCTCCGGCGGCACGGGCACGCCTTCAAGGTCGGCCATGTCGTAGACGTGCAGCAGGTGTAGCGTCGCACCGCTCGAAGCCGCCAACGAAGCGGCCAGCGCCGCCGTCCGATGGCTGACGTCGGAGAAGTCGACCGGCGCGAGCACACACCGTGAGGTGCTGTTTTCCCGCAGCCTCGCAATCCAGACTGGGCAAGGGCATTTGCGCGCCAGCTTCGTCGCCGTGCTGCCGACCAGCGCCCGTTTCAACGCCGGCTGCCCGCGCGTGCCGGTCACCACCAAGTCGTAGGCCCCAAGCTGCACCGCGTGGATGATCTCGATGAAGGGCGCGCCCACGAGCACTTCTTGACGGATGCGCACGCCGGCGGCCTCGTCAGGGGCGATCAAGGCCTGCAATTTCTCGCGCGCTTGCCAGCGCAGCGCGCGTTCGCGTTCGGCCAACTCCTCGGAGGCCGGGCCCCAGGCTGGAGCGTAGGCCATGAGTTGCAACGTGGTGTGGACGTTTTTGATGACGTGGACCACGGTGACCTGGGCATCGCAGCCACGGGCCAGGGCGACCGCCTGTTCGAGTGCTGTTTCCGCCGCCGGGGAAAAATCGGTGGCCACCAGGATCTTGCGGAATGTTCCTAAGGGCATGTTCATGGCGTCCTCACAGCTTCTCAAGTGGCCGCCGCGGTCATCGGTTGGCGCACATGGGGCGACTTGATTATCAACACGGGGCACGTTGCGCGGTGAAGGACGGCCTCGGCCACGCTGCCCATCAGCAACCGTCCCAGCCCAGTGCGACCGTGCGTTCCCATGACGATCATCTCCGCCCCGCTCTCTTCGGCCAGCCGCACGATCTCGGCGGCGGGTGCCCCTTTTACCATGCGATACTCACAACTCACGCGCGGGTCGGGCGGTTTCAATTCCGAGAGCATCTGCCACAATGCGAAGTCGTCGGGATCGGGAACGCCGTAGTACATTTCACCCACGCCGTAAATCGCGCCCGGCTCGATGACGTGGACGATCAGCAGCCTGGCGTGGATATTGATCGCCAGCGCCGTGGCATGTTCCAGCGCCGCGTCGGACAAGCTCGAAAAATCGGTGGGAAACAGAATGGTTTTGGTATTCACGGTCGTCTCCTTTGCGCCGTTGCGCGCCTGTACTCCGCATTTCCCGGGTGCCGCGGGTTGAGTGCCCCTGGTTCATCGCTGGTTCATCGAGTGCCCTTCATTCACAACCGCAAGTTCGGTGCCAAACCGGTGTTCGTGCTGGACACAGCCGGCGCGCCGCGCGCGTCCATGTTCCGCTACCATCTCGCGGCGGCGGCGATACCAGTCCGCTCGCAGCGGGATTCGCGAGAATGTAGTCGGATTCGCAAGAATGTAGCCGGACTCGCAAGAATTCGGGGGAGCATGGACCGTGCGTTCCGGCACACGGCGCGCACCTATCCGCACGCGGCGGCGGCGGACGATGTCGCGATGCTGTTTGACTTGCCGTCGTTCGCCGGTTGATCGAGGTCGTTGAAGGCTTGGCACTTACGTCGTCGCGGTCGCCCCGACGCCCAAGCCGCCGAACGCCGGCCCCGCGTTTGGCACACGGTCTGCATTCTACTGGAATTGTGGAATTGTTTGAACGCGGCCCCGCTTTCCCAGCTACGAACGGAGATGACTATGTCAACCATGTCAGCGCACGCGGCGACCGACCGCCCGACACACGATCCATCACACAATCGGTCTCACAGCCACCCCGACGTGGCGGCCTTTTCGTCCGAGGAGTGGCGGCAGTTTGCCGATGACGATCGGGTCGCCTTATCAGGCATTTCCTTGTTGCTGACGGCGATCATCGGCATGGGGATGCTGGGCATGCTCGTGGTCGTGGCGATCCTGGCGTTCGGCTGACAACTGCTTCAGACAACCGCCCGTGCTTCAGACAACCGCCCGTGCTTCAGACAACCGCCCGCTGATTGCCGCGGCAATGGTATCTGTAGGGAACGCCCTCCGTGGCGTTCCGTGATCGTGTATGCTAACCCGCAGCGCAAGCAAGGCAAGTAGCAAGTCATTACGCGCCTTGCTTGCGCTGCGGGTTTCGATTGCGCGGGCGCTATCCAAAGGCGCGCCCGGTGCCCGCGCAATCGAAACCCGCAGGCAACGATGGGCGGGGAGTTCTAGGCGCGCAAAGCGGAGATGCGGATCAGTGCCGGTCGGTAGCTGCGACAGGGAGCCTGCCCTCGGTGACGAACAGCTCGAAGGCTTGTTCGTCCAAGTGGCCCTGCCTTTGGTGTCGTTTCGTCATCCTTCACCGAGCGGCAAATCGTTTGTCAGGGGTCGTTGGGTTCAGGAGCGTGTTCGACCCAGTCGCCGCGCAGCCAATCGACCAACAACTCCAACTCGCGCTGATGGAGCAGGTTGTACCCGGCTTGGTCCGACCCATTCGCATCCGACCGATTCGCATCCGACCGATTCGCATCCGACCCATTCGCATCCGACCCATTCGCATCCGACCCCTTGGCGAAGGAGGGCATCCGGTCGTTGCGCTCGGGTCCATAGAACCTCTCGCCCTGGGGGTCCGCAATCATGCCCATCAGCCACTCGCGCGAACCGTAGCCGGTCAGGTCGGGCGCCGAACCGAGCTCACCTTGGTCGTGGAACTTGTGACAGTCGGTACAGCCCAACTCGTCGGTCAGGAGGGCCGCGCCGCCGGCGATGGCCTCGGGCTCCCGGAGGTCGGCGTCGCGCCGCGCGGGAAGCGCCGCTTCGGCCGCCAGCGCGCGGGCCACCTGCCGCGCCTGGGCCCGCAACTCGGCGGCGTCATCGCCGCTGACGTCGGCGAACCACTCACGCACATGCGACGCCATGTCGCCGTCGGCGAACTTGGTGTGGCCGAAATAGTTCGCTCCGCCGATCGCCCGCGGGTCGAGCATGCCCTCAATCCAATCGGGCGTGCCGAAGCCGAACAAGTTGGGCGCCGACGGTTCGGCGGCCACGATTCCCTCGCCCCGCGGGTCGGCGTGGGAATGGCAACTCGCGCAGTGCCGCGCGAACAAGAGGGGTCCCTGCACTTTCGGGTCGCCTCGGAGCAAGGCCGCGGCGCCCTCGGGCGGGATTCGCCCTCGATCGGCCAGCAGCCGCGCCCGCCGAGCCCAGCCGGCGGCCTTGTCTTGCGCCGCCAGGTACTCGGGATCGCGCCAGTCGCGCGCATACGAGTTCCAGGTGAGCCAGCCCCAAACGCCCAAGCCCGCCGCCACCACGAACAGCCGCGCCGTGAGGCCCAGCTTCGGCGGACACACCCGGTCGAACAAGGGGATGGCGATGAAGAACGTCAGCAGGGCCAGCGGTAGAACCAGGGTGGCGACGAATTCCCATTCGCCGGTAAAGTACCGGCGGAGCTCGAAAAGGCTGCGGAAGTACCATTCCGGCCGCGGTTGAATCGTCAAGTTGGGATCGGCCGGCGCCTCCAGCGGCGCACCCCACCGCCAAGCCAGCGCCGCCAGCGCCGATACCAGCACCACCAGCACCGTCGCGTTTCGCACCGACTGGTAGGGCCAGTACGGCCGCGCATGGCCGCTCGGTTTGCCCAAGGCCATGAACGGCAGCCGAATCACCGTGGTCAGACCGTGCCGATAGACCTGGTGCAGATGCACCGCCAAGAGCACGATTCCCAACAGCGGCAACAGCGCCACATGCAGGAAGTAAAGGTGCGTCAGCGTCAGGTGGCCGACGTCGTCGCCGCCCAGCAGCAACCGCCGCAAGGCCGATCCGACGAGGGGCGTCGAACCCAGAATGTTCGCCTCGACCTCGATTTGCGCCGTGCCTTTCTGGCTGGCGGAGAGCGGATTGCCCGTGACCGCCCAGGCGATGACCAACGGCATCAACAGCAAGCCGGTGATCCAGATCAGTTCGCGCGGGGGCCGAAACGCTCCCGACAACAGCACTCGCACCACATGGACGACGAACAACAGGATCAGCAAATGCGAAGCGAAGTAGTGCAGTCCGCGGACGAACGCCCCGCTTGGCGATTGCTCGATGAAGTGGACGCTGGCCCAAGCGCTGGTGGTTGACGGGCTGTACTTCGTCATCAGCAGCAAGCCGGTGACGAGTTGGATCACGAACACCCACAACAGGCAACTCGCGCTGGTAAACCACCAACTTGGACCGTTGAGCAAGACGCGGCAACGCAACGGGGCGAGCAAGGCCCGGTAGTCGGTGCGCGCGTCGAGCCAGTCGAGGAACCCGCCGATCATCGGTCGCTCTCGCGTCAAGGTCAGGCTTTGCTCACTTTACTGGTCAGCCCTTGCTCGAACTTCTCGTAAGTGACTTCGACCCACCAGTCGCCGTCGTGCGAGTCGCGTACCAGCCGGCAATCGAGTTCATCCATGCCGCGTGGAGCATGGCTTTTTTTGCCCCCTGGCCCGGCCGAAGGCGCACCGTCGAGCGAGAACTCCGCCCGGTGGCAGGGGCAGATAAAGCGTCCCCCCGGCGGCGCCAGTTGGATGGTACAGCCGAGGTGCGGACAGACCGCGGTGAAGGCGGCGACACGCGGTGGCCGGCCGCCGTCGGCGTCGTCGGGTTGCCGCACCAGCCAGACACGGCCGACGACTTCCTCGGGGTACAGCGTCCAGGCGTCGCGACGACTGCCAACCACCGCCACTTGCAGCGGCCGGCCCGGCGACAGATCTCGCAATCGCGCCACGCGCTGCACGATGGCCTGACCGCGGCGGTGTGGACGGAGCGCCTCGGCCAGAAAATGGGCGCCCGGCAACGTAATGACCGCGGCACTGGCCGTACCCAACGCGCCTGAGATCCATTTGAGCATGGAACGTCGGTGGAACATGATGCACTCGATTCGCGAATCGTGGGGTGGGACGGGTGGGACGATGTTCGTCGTCGGCCGCCAGCAGCGCGGACTCTCGACGAGGTGGGCGAACTACATGTTGCAAACGGCGTGCCGGACGCTTCGTGGGCAGGTTTCCAAGCGGCTTGGAAGGTTGCGATGAGCCGCCACGACAGCACCGTCTGTAGGGAACGCCCTCCGTGGCGTTCCGTGAACCGCCTGCCAGGCGAGAACGATACTGCGGGAAAGCGTGACGCCACGGCACAGTAGCGCGCGGATGGTCGCGCGCCGCACACTGACGGAAACGCTCAACGATCCGTAGATCCGCAATCATCGCGTCTGTTTGTTCGCGGCACGAGACTTGCAAGCTGATTTGAATCGCACGGATTGTTTTGTTTCCACGCCGGCGTCAGCCGCAATCGCCCCCCATGTCTTTCTTCAAGGATTCGTCCCATGCAAGCTATCGTCCTCCTGGTGTTCATGTCATTGCCGCTCGCAGTGTTGCTCACGGCAAGCGTGTTGGGGCTGGTGTTGCTGCAAGAGGCGTTCGCTCCGTCGGCCGGCGCCGCGACGACAACCGTGCCGGGCGCGCGCTTGCCGCTCTTGTCGGGCGGAGCGTTGCGCTCGTGGGCGGCCGGCTGGGCGCGGCAGTTCGTGGCCGACTTCGCGGCCCGGCCGCGCAGCCCGAATACCGCCGTGGCCTTGGCACGGGAACTGGAGTCGGAAACGAGCCGGTTGCTCGATCGGTCGTTGCCGGAAGCGGCGGCGCGCGACCCGCATTGTCGCGAGTGCAGCCTGCAGCCGATCCGAGTGACGGCGCCGGAAGCCCTGGCGATTGTCGACGAGTTGCGCCGCCATGCCTCACCCTCCGACCTACGGCGGGTTTATGCTCGCGCGCAGAATAACGTGCGTCAGCGGTCGCTCGCCTCACCGGCGGAGACGCTCGTTTGCCCGCTACTGGCCGATGACGAGTGTTGCAGCGTATTTGCCGCGCGGCCCCTCTATTGCCGTAGCCATTGCGGCGCGGATTGCATCCTGGCCACCGAACCGCGACATGTGGACGACCGGCAATCAGTCGGCGGGTTCGCCATGACGCTGGGGGAAGGCGTGAGCGAGGGGTTGACTCAGGCCCTGGAGACTGCCCGCCTCAATGGCCGCTCTTATGAGTTGAACCACGCGGTCGTGCAAGCGGTCGACGTCCCCAATGCCGCCGCCCGTTGGGCTCGCGGCGAGCAGGTTTTCGACGTCTTCTGAACCTAAGGGATGGGTGTCTTTCGTAGGCATTTGAGGCCCGCCCTTCGCCGACCACGTACAGGCCGCCAGGGTCGACGAATCCCGCACCATCCATGATTGCCGGCAATCCAATGGTCCGCGCCACGGGCCCACCGCGCGTCAGCCGTGGATCCCGCGCCGGTTACATCGACATCCTCCACGAAGTCGATGGGTACGGGCGGTCGGACCAGCGGATCGGATGGATCGCCACGAGCTGCGACGTAAGCGACAAGATCGGCAATCTCGTCGCGGCTGAATTGATTGAGCATTCCCCGTGGCATCATCGACCCAAGGGACATCGACCGTCGCTCGATCTCCGATTTCTGGATCACGACGGGCGGTGCCTCGCTGGGCGGCTTCTCCATCACTTCCACCGTCTGCTCGGTTTGCTTGCGTACCAGGCCGGACACCACCCGCCCCGAATCGGTCTCGAAGATCCACAGGTCGTACCTGGCATCGGCGATGCGGCGCGACGGATCGAGGATGTCACGCAGAATGTCGATCGGCTGGAACCGTAAGTCGAGCTTCGCCAGATCGGGCCCGAACTCAACCCCGGCGTGATCGAGCCGGTGACACTTCGAGCAATAGGCTCGTTTGAACATTCGCTGACCATTGCGGTACGATCGCCCCCTGAGCGATTTCATTGTCGACTCAAGATCCGCGAGCTTCCAGCCGCTCGGCGGCGCATGGTCATCGAGAGGTGGTCCATTGACTTGGCCGCGCAGCGTTGACGCATCCTCCAACCAGCATAGCGCGACGACCGTTAGAGCGAGAAGCCATTTCACGTCGATACTCCGCTGGCGATGAATTTCCGCGCCAGTTCTTCCCGACGCTTCAACATGAGTGCGTCCGCCGCCAGTTTGCGAACCACCGGCGCTGTTTTGCTCTCGCGGTCACGTTCAGTACAAGAGATCATCACAGCAAGATCATCACCAGCACCGACGCATCCTCAATGCCACGCAGCGCATGCGTGGCGCCGCCAGTGAGGTAGAGCATCTGTCCCTGGGTCAGTTCGCGCTCCGTGCCCTCGGCGTCGAACACGATGCGGCCTTCCAGGCACTGCACCGTGATTTCTTTCTCGACCCGATGCGTCGGAAGCTTTTTTCCGGCGGGCAACACGATGCGAATGATTTCGAGCGCGTCGGACTTCACCAGGGTCTTGGTGGGGGTGTTTTTCAGCGCGGCGCCCAACGGCCGGACGTCGACGACTTCCGTGGAAGCCGCATGATGAATTGCCATGATCGAACTCCTTTTTCCAGAAACCGAACAACCGGCTCAACGTTTCAGGGAGTGTCCGGTTTTCAGCCCGGCCACGAACCACACCAGCGCCACGGCCCCCAGTGCAAAGACCGAGTCGCCCGGCACGCGCATCCAGCGAAGCGTTTGCATGACGTCGGTGTGCATGAATTCTGGACTGCGAGCGTACCAGTAGCCCTTGTCGACCGAAGCCCAGGTCTGCATCAACCCGACCGTGGCGACGACCTGATCGGGAAGCGGCGGAGCCTCTTGATAAATACGAGTGCCAACCCATCCCAAGATAGAAAAGGAAAAGATCAGAACGACGGCAAAAGCCAGCCACAGGCGCTTCATTGAGACCTCAATTCCGTGAGTTTCATCCAGGTCGCGCTCCGCTCTTCGACGCGGTGGACCAACATGCCGGCGCGAACGGCGCCCCCGCGCAAGACCGACGCCATATAACCGCAACGACCGACGATCGCATCTTTCAGCGCCGGGTCAATGGCGTCGAGCACGTAACATGGCTTGCGTGGCTGCTCCAAACGCAACACCAGTTCGCCAATCCGCAGCACGGTGCCCGGCGGCATCCGCTGGACTTGCAGCCCTTCCACGGTCAGATTCTCGCCGACGGTGCCCGGCTCCAGAGGAAAGCCTTCCTCGGCAAGCTGCCGCAGGATCTCGACGTCGATCAGGCTTAGCGCACGGTCGGAACGGTTGTGCTTCTCGTGAGCGTGCCGGTCGCCGAGGATGCCGGTTCGCGAAACATGAGCGACGGGAATAGGCCGCTTCGGCACGCCGCCCGCGGAGACGCTGACGGCCACAAGTCGGCCGTCGCCTCCGTGGCGAACCGCGTCGCACTGGGGTTGTTCGAGGGGCAAATCCATTTAGTAATTGGCCCTCATGAATTCAATTCCTTCCTTCATGGCGACTCGCCAGGCCATCTCGGTGTCACCGTGGAACAGTGGGTCGAACTCCTTCGCGGCTTGAATCAAGCAGTCGAGCCACAGGTCGTATAATTCCGGCTTGATATCCAGTTGTTTTCGGCTGTGCCGTGTCGCGAGCCGTTGCAGATTGGCTCTAGCTTCGTCTCCTTCATAGGGAGCCAGCATCATGATATACAAGGAAACTCTCAGTGCCGCCTTCTGAGTTGCAAAATCCGTATGTTGGAACTTATCCGCCACCTCGGCTGAAGAGGCCATGAACAACTGGTAAAAGCGGTCCAAGAAGCGAGGGCTTGCCGTGCAGCGTTCGAGGCTGTCGTTGAACAATGCCGGGTCAGGTCGAGTCATGTTACACCTGGATGCTCCCGAGCGTGGCGCACCCTTCGCACTCCTCGGGCCGTTCCAACGGGCTGGGCGTCACGGGACCGCTGTGCGGCGCGACGCCCAACAGGGCGCGCTGGATCGGCAACATCGCGCGGAGAAATGTTCCCACGGCCGCATAGTAGCCGCCGGGGTTGGTCAGCGACAGCAGCCGGCCGAAAGCCGGCAGCCACCAGGCGAGGTGCTCGGCGAGAAAGCGGCCTTGCGCGGCGCGGCAGACGTCGGCGCGCTCGCGTCCCACGCCGTCGCCGGCCTCGGCGGCCCGGCGTTCGAGGTCGCAAAGAGCCGCCATGAACTCGAACTCCAACGCCAGGTGGTCCACGCGTTCGGGGCGGTCGGCGGCGGGCCGCCAACCAAACGCCGCGTAGAAGCCGCCGATGTCGGCCAGGGCATGAGCTCGCTGGAACGACAGCTTGGCTTCGATGTACTCGGTCTCGTAGGGCGGGCAGGAGCCGGAAACCAACAGCCCGAAAATGGTTTCGTAATGCGCATTCATGGCCTCGCGCGAGGTGGGCAGGGCCGCGAACACGTCGGCCGGGTCGAAGTCGGCCGCGGGCAGTTCGCCCCAGCCCAACTCCATATTGCGGCCCCGCATTTCATCGCGCAGCAACTCGGCGGCCGCATTCACCAGCCGCTGCGACGGTAGGTCGGCCAATTCCTCCCAAGCGCCGGCGCGCGGGTCGAGCAGCACCACGGAACCGAAGCGGAGCAGCACCTGCCGCGCCGCGGTGAGGGCGGTCTCGTCGGTCAGTGAAGCGTTGATGCATGAGTTGATCATGGAAGTTCCTAACGCGGGCTTCGCCCGCAACCCAAAAGTTGTAGTGAATGCGAGACGGTGCTTGATGCGCGCGCATGTTACGCCGTAAGAATCTAAATCGAATTCACATGGGCCTCGGCCGGCCGCTCGAAGGTCGGCTCCTCGATCGTGATCCGCACCACCTCCTCGCCCAGCTTGTTGAAGCCGAGCACCGTGTCGTTGAAGATCTCTTGCACCTTCGTCTCGCCCGAGGGGAGCGTGACCTCGACCTCGGCCACCTTCGGCCCCTCTTCGATCTCGTAGCGGAAGATGATCTGCTGGTTGGCGCGAAACAATTGCAGCACGGCCAGCAGTTCGCGGTCGGGACAACTGTACTGGTCGATGGCATGCTCCACGCCGGGCCCGAACATCTGCACCAGGTAGGGCCGCGGCGCCCAGCGCGGCGGAATGTAAAAGCCATTGGGCTCGGTGCCGAACTGCGGATAGAGCGGCAAGGCGATCTTGCGCTCCCGGATCAGGAAGTAGAGCGGGTTTTGGCGGTCCTCGGTCCAGGAGCCGTCGGGGTTCATCTCGACCAGCCCTTGCATGCGGATTTTCCCCACACAGGCCGCCATGCAGCGTGTCTCGGCCGGCGCGCCGGTGGGGCTCACGGTCGGGTCTTTGCCCTCGATGCGGGGAAAGCAGCCGACGCACTTTTCGCTGGTGCGCGTGGTGGGGCGGTACATCGCCTTCTTGTACGGACAACCCTCGACGCACTTGCGGTAGCCGCGGCAACGACTCTGGTCGATCAAGACGATTCCGTCCTCGGGCCGCTTGTAGATGGCCTGCCGAGGGCAGGAGGCGAGGCAACCGGGGTAAGTGCAGTGGTTGCAAATCCTGGCGAGGTGGAAAAACCAAACTTTGTGTTCGGGCAATTCCGTCGACCCGCCGAACTGGCCTGGCTGCGTGAACTGGCCGCCGGTCGCCACGTCCTCATGAATGTTCGGGTGCCGCCATTCGTCGTCGGTGGGCAGGTATCCCAGGGCCGCTTGCGGTTCGTCGGCGGGGTGCTTTTCGGCCGCCTCGAAGATCGTCATCCCATCGAAGCGGCCGTAGGGCTGCTTCGCCGGGTCGGCTTCGTCGTCCTGGCGCCAGACCTGGTTGCCGGGGTTGGCGGCTTCGAGCAGGTTCAACAACTTGCTGTCCCAGTTTTGAGGATAGCCGCCGAATGGTTTGCTTTCGACGTTGTTCCACCAGAACAACTCTTGTCCCTTGAAGCAGGTCCAGGTGCTCTTGCAGGCCATCGTGCAGGTCTGGCAGCCGATGCAGCGGTTGGTGTTGAACACGAAAGCGAACTGCCAGCGCGGATGGTGCTCCTCGTAGGGGTAGCTCATCTCGCGGCCGAGTTGCCAGTTGTAGACGTTTGACATGGCGATTTCCTTAATTACATCGCTTGGTTTGGTGGGCGGTGCCCACCCTACGTGTTCGAGGTCAGGTTGATTTGGACAAGTTGCTCCGTCTCCGGCGCCGTCACCGTTCGTACGCGAATCACTCCCGTGCGAGTCAAGATTGCGGCGACGCGCCGCCGCAGTTCCTCATCGCCGTAGCGCAGCCACAGGCCGTGCGCGGAATGGAAGAACGGGTCGCGGAACAGCGACATCAGAGCCTCAAGGCCCCAACCCATGCGCGCATATTCCTCGACGAGCATTCGCAGCATCAACTCGGAATCGCCTGGCACCTCGAACCCGTGCAGGTCCATCGGGTCGTCGGGCTCGACGCCACGAGTGGCGGGGTGTACTTTCGGTACGAAGTTGGCGTCGTCATCGTTCATGGTTCATTTCTCCACCCGGACTAAAGCCCCGGCCAGGTACAACTGGTTGAGTTGCGAAGTGCCGGCTGGACCGAAGCCGGTGGTGCCGGGCTTCCAAGGGCCCACCCCCTCCAGGCCGCCGTCCTCGGCTTTCGTGATGCGGATCAGAGTTTCCTTGGGCACCGTGTTGATCGCGTGGTTATCGACGTCGAAGCCGAACACGAAGCCCATGCCGCCGGTCTTCTTGTGGAACAACGTGTCGGTCTGGTGCATCGGCGGCATCCAGCCGCGAGTGATGCTCTGGTGCGAGCCGTAGCGATAGCTGGCCTGGTAGCCGGTTTCGGCGACCAACGCCCGGCCGTCGGGACGGGTTTCGTGGGCCTTTACCGAGCGCTCCGTGGCAATCCAACCCGTGTGCTTCATGATCGTGAAGTTGAAGGGCAAGCCCGGATTGATCGTCACCCGCACCAGGCAACGGAACGCCTTGTGCCGCGGCCCGTCGTCGTCCTTCCAGCCGATGTACGGCCGATCGAGCTCGTTGGCGTCGACCCACACGTAGTCGCCTTGCTTCAGGCCGAGCGCCTCGGCGGCGGCCGGATTGATCTGGATCTGACGGTCGGCCACGCCGGGGGCGCGGCGATCCGTGCGGTGCGGATCGCCGAAGTTGTCGCTGAAGATCCAGTGCCAATCGACGGTGGACCACGACGAATGGGTCGAGTGCCGGCTTTTCGGCGTGCTACAGAAAAAGGTGTAGCCCTGCCGCCAGAGCGGGTTGACCGTTTGCTTGACCTCGGCCCAGGCCATTTTGACGTTGTGGACCTGCCGCAAATCGGGATCCAACGTGTCGAGCGGGATGCCGTAATCGACCGGCCGAAGATAGGGGCTGCTCGAAACGATCACGTTGGGAAGGTAGGGGGTGGCCTCGACCGCTTCGCGATGCACGACCAGATTCTCGCCATATTCGATCGCCTCGGGCAGGTCGCAGTAGCTTGCCAGCCGGCCGCAATCGGTGTAGAAGGGGATCGAGTCGTGGATCTGCTCCCAGAACGGCACACGGGGGTAGGTGCGGAACAACATCAGGGCCGTGCCCGGTTCGCCGCCGTAAGCGCCGGCCAACACCTTGTCGACCTGGTAGGCCCCGTCGGTTCCGCGAGTCGTCGTCGAATTGTCGAACACTCGCTGGATGTAAACCTTGGCCTTCCGCTCGGTGACGAACTTGAAGTAATCGGCGAATCGGCCGTCGCCCGTCTTGTCGGCCAGCGCGCGGGCCACGCCGGCGAACACGGCCGCGTCGTCGATCGTGTCGTGGACCGGCTTGATGCCGCCCTTCCAGACCTGGATGAATGGGTTCGAGCAAGAGCCGCCGCACTCGTAATCTTCCTGCTCGACCCAAGAGTTCACCGGCACGACCACATCGGCGTATTCGGCGCTGCCGGTCCACTCGATCTGCTGGTCGATCACCAGGTCGACCTTGGGCAGCACGTTGATCAGGATGTTGTAGATCCATTTGGCCTGGTTCAGGAAATTGGCGTTGTTGTACCAGATGACTTTGGTCGGCGTGGGCGTGTGGGTCTGGCCGGTGAAGGTCCGCCGGCCGCCCTTGGGCAAATCGACCGTCAAAGTCCGTTCGCCGCAGGCCCAATACGAGGGGTCTTCGACGTCGCTGAGTTGCCGCAGATGGTGATGCGTAAGCCGAACGTCCGGGTCGAGCACGGGAGCGAAGGGATCTTCATGGGTATAGGCGCCCACGCCCGGCCCGCTCCAAGGCGAGGCCTGGAACAAGGCCCCCTTGTAGTTGCCGGCCCAGGTATAGACCCCGGCGCCGTGCTTGCCGAAGTTGCCGGTCAACATCAGCGGCAGAAAGCTGGCCCGGTTGTGGAGCGTGGCGTGGAAGTAGTGGTTCACGCCCTCGCCGATGTGGATGGCGACCGGGCCGCCCGCCTCGGTCGTGTTCCAGATGTCCGCGGCCAACCGCTCGACCAGGTGCGCCGGCGCGCCCGAGATTTCCTCGACCGTCCGCGCGTCGTAGTCCCGCAAGTGCCGCTTGTACATCTCGAACGTGGTCAGCACCTCGACCTCGCCGCCGTCAGCCAGCTTGACCGTGAAGGCGCCTTCGAGCGCGGCGTCGATCGGCATGTTCCGCCCCACTTCGTCGCGGCTGATGAACGCCACGCGCCGGGCCTTGGCGTCCCACACGCAGAAGTCGCCGATCCGCCGCCGCTGCTGATCGGTCAGGCCCTGGATCTTGTACGACGGGCCGTCCTGGATGTTCTTGGGCTGATAATCGGCCAGTATGTCTTGCGGACGCAGCCGGCGCAGCGTGTCGGTGCGGACCAACAGGGGCAGGTCGGTGAACTGGCGGCAGAAATCGGGTTTGTACCAGCCGTTGTCGAGCATGATCTTGGTGACACCCAACAGCACGGCCGTGTCCGACAAGCCCGGCCGCACCGAAATCCAATAATTGCTCTTCGTGCCGGGGCAGTTGTATTCCGGGGCGATGTCGACCAGCTTGCCGCCGCGCTCCATGACCTCGCTGAGCCAATGCGATTCGGGCATCTTGTTCTCGATCAGGTTCTTGCCGATCTGGATCACGAGTTTCGAGAATCGCATGTCGTTGAAGTCCATGTCGCAGGTCTGCAAGCCGGTGACGAACGGGTGTCCGGGGGCCTGATCGCCGCGCCAGGTGTACTCGTTCCACTCGCGCGCGGCACGCGCTTGCTCGGCCGGCACGCCACGCACATGATGGTCCAACAACCCCAACAGATTTGTCATGCGATAGATGCCGAACTTGCCCACCAGCCCGTGCAACGGCAAGTTCGAACCGATCTTGATCGTCCGCGTGCCGGCGCCTTGCACCTGGTCGATCATCCGCGCCTCGTAACCGTCGCGATGCAACCGGCCGACGCCCTCTTCCCCGCTGTAGGTGCGCGAAATCGCCTCCAGCCCGTCGGCCAGGTAACGAAACACCTCGTCCCAACTCACCCGCGCGTAGCCGTCGTTGCCGCGGTCGTCGAACTTGTATTTGGTCCGCAGTTCGGGCTGTTCGGAAAGCGACGGAAAGCCATCGTCGGCCCATTGCTTCCAACCTTTGCGGATCACCGGGCCCTTCAGGCGGTAGGGGCCGTAGACTCGCCGTTGCATGGTGTAGCCTTTGGGGCAGCCGCGGGGATTCCAAGCCTTGGTGGCTTTGTTGCCGTACAGATCGCCGATCCGGTCATGGTCGTAGTTCTGCTCGCTACGGAGCATCACGCCATTGCGCACGAACGCGCGCATGCGGCACATATGGGTGTCGTTGGGGGCGCAGACCCAGGTGAACGTGTCGTCGTAACGGTATTGGTCCAGGTAAACCCGCTCCCAGTCGCGGTCGGGGTAAGCGCCCAGCGGGTTGGCGACGCTGACGGGAGTCAGTGCCCAGCTTCGCGCTCCGGCAGCCAGCCAAGCGGAACCGCCCAAGGCGGCGGCGGCTTGTAAGAAGCGGCGGCGTGAGAGTTCCATGTTCTGCGTCTCCTAGTCCGGATTGTTCATGGTCCCGTAGCTGGCTTCGCAAGAAGTCAGGCCGTGGACGCGAGTTACGCCAGAATTCTTGCGAATTCCGCTACAGCACAGTGCGCGAGTTCCTCCCCGGACCATGAATAATCCGGGCTAGTCGTCTTCGGCGGCGGGCCTTCCGCCGGCTGGTTTATGGTTCGAGTGCCCGGTTTATGGTTCGAGCGCAAAGTCCTGCCAGATCGTGATCAATTTCTGCCCGTCACGATCGCGCAGCGATCCGTTCCATAGCGCGAAGGCCACCGACACCCGCTCACCCGGAGCCAGCGCGATGCCGCTTTCGGACGCGCTCGAGTCGAGCGCCCGGCTCAGCACGACCCGCCAGCGGCCATCGCTCCAGATCCCCTGGGCGCGGACCCGCTGATTGGCCGGCAGGCGAAACGTCAGGGTGCCTGGACCGCCGCCCACGATCGCGTGGCCATGGCCGCCTTCGCTGGGCGGAACGATCTGATTGCCGACCGCTCGCGCCGCAAGGGCCAGCTTGGCTTGGGCGTCGGTCTTCGTGGTCGGCCGGTCGTACTCGGCCGTATCGACGGCGCCTTCGGTGAGCGGGTAGACATCGACGACGATGCGTGGGTTGACCTGCTCCACGTCGGCGCGGGGGGCGGACGAATCGGCATCCCACATCCAGACATCCACCGGCACGCCCGGCGCGCCCATGCCGACGAACGGCTCGGCGTCGCCGCGATAGAACTCGATCGCCGCCGCGTCCTTGAAGGTCTCGCTCCGCAACGCGCGCTCGTCGTCCTGCGGGTCGTTCCAACTCAGCCGTACCGCCAGCGTCTTGCCGTCGTGCAGCGATTGCACTTCCAGGCCGGCGTCGTGGTCGGCGCGCCACCAGAGCGGAGTCATGGCCAGCCGCACCGGTTGGATGCGATCCCACGATTCGTCGTCGGGCGACTCGGTGGCCGCGTCGACCCGCCGGGCCGTCAATTGGCGGCGCTTCAGTACGGCCGCGTCGCGCGCCGGCGCGTCGGACAGCGAGAGCACGTACTGTACAAGGTCGATCACTTCCTGTTCCGCCAGTCCCTGGCTGGAGGGCATGGGGCTGCCGGGCATGCCGCCGCGGATGCGGCGGAAGACCGAGGCGAAATCAGGCGCGCCCTTGAAGATGCCCAGCGTCAGGTCACGAGGCCGCGTGGGCAGCCCCTCGGCATCGATCATCACTTGCTGACCGTCGCCCTTGCCGGTCGCGCCGTGGCAGGCGGCACACCCTTTGGCCAGGTACAGCTTCGCGCCGCGGGCGATGCTTTCGGCGTCGGGCGGCGGCGCGTCAGGCGCCGCGACCCTCTTCCCCGGCGTCGTGAGGCGCGCAATCGACTCGTCGATCTCTTTCGCGTCGGGTTCGTCGTCGTCGGCCACGGCCTGGGCCACGAACGATTCGCGCAGCCCGTCACGGTGGAGCTTCAGCACATGGGAGACGAGGAGCTTGCGATCTTCATCCTTCAGGTGGGCCCAGGAGAGCATGGCCGAGCCGGGCATGCCCCGTACCAGCACACCGTCGAGATCCTCCGGCGTCGGCGCGCCGTTCACCGTGCTCACCAGCCGGAAGCGGCCGGCGCGAAAATCACGCGGCTTGGGGAACAGGAACCGGGCCGCAAGTCCTTGGCCGTCACCCTTTTCACCGTGGCACGCGGCGCAGTGCTGCTGGTAAATCGCCACGCCACGCGCCTCGGCCGTCTGTCGCACTTTCGCGGCCGGTTTCTTGGCCTTGCCGGCTGACTTGGCCGGCACGGCACCTTGCTGCTTGCGAGGGGCCTGCGACACGGTTCGTGGCTTCGACTTGGGTGGGACGCAGCCGACGAGGTGGCAAGACAACGCGACGCAAGCCAGCAACTTCGCGGTGGCGCGTCGATCAGTGGTGGTCATGGGAGAATTCGCTTGTGGCAGGTTCGTTTTCAACCGCCCGCTTCAAGGGCACGAACGGTGCCAATGCCGCGAAAATCCGTCTCGCCCCTGGTGAATGGTCCCGAAGCCGTGAAGGCAATATGCTGAGCGTGCGAAATAGCGCGCCCGCGCGTGCTCAGTTGGCACAGTTTGCCGCGCGACGAACGGTTGGCCGCGGGTTGAGTCATGATTGGACCCGCGTCGATGCCGGCATCTTTCACGATTTCCACAGCAACTAGCCCGGATTATTCATGGTCCGGGGAGGAACTCGCGCACTGTGCTGTAGCAGAATTCGCAAGAATTCTGGCGTAACTCGCGTCCACGGCCTGACTTCTTGCGAAGCCAGCTACGGGACCATGAATAATCCGGGCTAGGTCATCGACCTGAAACGGGCGCTCAACGGCGAGATTCTTCCGAAGGGGTACTTGTCAACGTAGACGGAGCGCGCGGCAGGTTTCCTCGTAGCTTGCTTCCAGGTCAAGCGAAACCGCCAGATCCTGCATGATCCAGATCGGGAGCGTCGGGAGCGTTTGTCCGACCATCAGTGGATACGCCCAGGTTTCGAAGCGCGGTTTTCCGCCGACTCTACGTCCGCGGCAGGTGACGGCGTATACGGGCGGCGGCGAGGTAAAGGCCGGATCCGACCTGCCGATCAGGTTCAGCAAGTCGGTGTAGAGATTGAATTGCCGGGTCGTGACGAGATCGACGATTGAGACGCACACGCGCTGTTGCAGCAACGCGGCACACTTCGCAACGAAGGCCCGGCGATTCTCCAGGTGGTCCTTGTTGGCCGGGCTGACGATCTCCACGGCCGCGACCAACTGCCGCCCCCGGCTCTGATCGTACACCAGAACCTCGTACTCATACTGTTCCGTTAGATCGCTGTCGACGGCCAAAGTGGGTTCGGGCGGGGCCCAGGTCGCAATCGCCGCGCCGCCGGAGCCGCCGGCGGACATCGCGGCCGGCGCATCGTATTCATCATATTCGTAAGCGCAAACGTCGATCTCGAAATACGCGCCGAGGTGAACGCGTGGTTCCGCCCTGAAGTCGTCCGGCAAGACCTTGGAAAGTTGTTGCACCATCGCCATGGGCCATCCGCCGTGGAAACCTTCCCACGAGGCACGGGCCCAGATCGGGGGGCGAAAATGGTCACGTAACGGCATTGCGGCATCCTCTCATGCGCCATTCTAGCCCCTTGCCGCGCGACTCGGATAGAAGTGGAGTCGAGCTTGCGTCGTGCGGGGCGATCATCATCTCGCGGCCCAGTTGCCGGACGTGACCGTCTTGATGTAGTTCGCCCGCTCGTAGGCGCTGGGATTGGCGCAGCGTTTTTGGCTCAGGCTCCCTTTGATCTGCTCGACCGACGTGTAGTGCTTTTGGTCCAGCCACCATTCGAATTCCGCCAGCACGGTTCGCAGGTGGGCGGGACCATTGCGGATCAGGGCCGAGGCGAGCATGCCCACGTCGGCACCGGCCAGAACCAGCTTGATCAGGTCTTCGGCGAAGTGGATGCCGCTGGTGGCCGCCAGCGAGACGTCGAGTTGCCCGCGCAGAACGGCAATCCAGCGCAAGGGCACGCTGAGCTCGTTGCGCCCGCTGAGCACGAGGTTCGGCCCGACTTCAAGCGTGTCGAGATTGATGTCCGGCTGCAAGTAACGGTTGAAAAGCGTCAGGCCGTTGGCCCCCGCCTCGACCAGACGCCGCGCCATGTTGGGAATCGAAGTGAAATAAGGGCCGATCTTGACCGCCAGCGGGATCGTCACTTGTGCCCGCACCGCGACCACCAGGTCGATGTACTGCCGTTCGACGTCCGCCGCCGTCTGGTCGGAATGCGTGGGGACGAAGTAGATGTTCAACTCCAAGGCGTCGGCCCCGGCCTCCTGGATCAACCGCGCGAACCGCACCCAGCCGCCCGCCGCAGTCCCGTTGAGACTGCCGATCACCGGGATCGACAAGCTCCGCTTGGCCAGTTCGACGTGCCGCAGGTAGCTGTCGGGACCGGCGTTGTAATTGTACAGTTCGCTGAAACGCAGCAGGTTGCTGGCGGAGGCGTTGAAGTCAGGCTGCGGCGCGGAGGGGGGCAACCCCCCTCCCACGATTTGCTCTTCGAACAGCGAGGCCATCACGGCCGCCGCGGCGCCCGCCTCTTGCAGCCGCTCCAGGCTGTGCAAGTGGGCGCACAACGGGCTGGCGGCGATCACGAGGGGATTGCGAAGTTTGAGGCCCAGGTAATGGGTGCTCAGATCGACGCTCATGTTCTGGCCCTCCTTTGAGTCGAGTTGTCATTTCAACAGCGTCAGAAGCATGACCACGGGCGTTTCCGCTTTGACGGAGTGGGGCAGACCAGCGGGCATCCAGGTCCAAGCGCCGGGCCCGGCCGCGACGGCATCGGCGCCCAGTGTCAGCCGCGCGTTGCCGGAAAGCACATGCAGGATGGCGGGCTTCGACGACGTGTGCTCCGACAGTTCTTGCCCGGCACTGAAGCCGAACACCACGACCTTGACGCGCTCGTCGTCGAAAAGCGTGCGGCTCAGCGTGCCGTCAGCGGGGGGTTCGATCGTCTTGGCCAGATCGGCGATATGCGTGTAGGCTTCGCTCATTGTCCGGGCTCTCCGGGCTTGCGGCCCACCAACATCACGGCGCCCAGATGCTCGCGGTGCTTGCGGAACACGCGGCGCATGCCGAGCACGCGCCGCCGCGCATCGCCCTGCCGCAACAGGTTGCCGACGAAGCGCAGCGCGCCAAACAGCCCCTCGTCTTGAATCAGCCGTGACGGTTCGAGCAACCGCATCGGCAACTGTTCCTCGGCGACGATCTCGAACCCGGCCGCTTCCAGCAGTTGTCGCCACTTGGCGCAGGTCAGCGGCCGCGCGCCGACGCGAATCTCACCGGCCAGGTTGTGCTCGATCTGGTTTCGAGCGTCGGCGCTCAAGTCGTCGGGCGTGATGCACATTTCGTGAATGCCGTAACGGCCGCCGGGCCGCAGCAGGCGATGGGCCTCGGCGACGATGTGATGTTTCTTGTCGGCCGGCTGCATCGTGAGCATGGCCTCGCCATAGACGACCGTGGCCGAGCCGGTCGGCAGCCCCGTGGCCTCGGCTTCGCCCAGCACGCAGCGTTGGTTGGATCCCGCCAGATACCGCCGCACGATGGCCGCGGCGCCGGCGTCGCGCTCGACGGCGGTGTACGTCGCGGGTTGCCGGGCCAACGTCATGCGGGCCGTGGCGCCCATGCCGGGAGCAAACTCGACGACCTCATCCCCACTCCCGATGTCGAGCACTTCGAGCAAGCGCTCGGTCAAACGCCGCCCGCCGGGCCGCAAGACCCGCTTGCCCAGACTCGCCAGAACCCAATGGCCGGGCAACTTTTCAACGGGCCTTTCGCTGCCGGGTAGGGGCAACGTGGTGTGGGTGGTGCTCATAGTCACTGGCCTCCTCAACGATGATTCCGATTCGGAAATGGTCTCTGGATGGAATGCGTCTCTGGATGATTTCAAGGGCAAACGACGTGCCAACGGCGTTTGTCATGGTTCCGTCCCATTGATAGCGACGGCCCGATGGGTTTCGTCGGTCATGGTTGGGGCAATCCTTGCACCTTCCGTCGGCATGATCGTCGAGGGTCGTGAGGATGTCGGAAGTGCGGTGCTGTGCGAAAACGCTCGCCTGCGTCGACTCCGCACACCCGTAGCGCATCCGTCGGCCACGACCCAACGCCGGGGTTCCTATTACCATGCCGCAGATCGTCACTTCCGCCGCCAATAGTCGGGCAACCCCGGCTTCGTGTCGCGTAGAATTTCAAGAATGGCCTGCCGCTCGGCGGCGGCGAGCCGGGTGAAGTCGGGGCTCGCGTCGTGCCCGGTAAGCACGTCGTAGAGCCGGCGATCGAGGTAGATCCTCACCACGTCGGGCAAGGCGTCGAAGCACTCGGAATAGATCTCGTAGCTGCACGGGTACTTGAACAGCCGCCGATCGAGGTCGAAGTCGCGCAACGACCGGCCATGCCGGTCGCGCGGGCCACGGGCCGCGAACTCCTCGGCGAAGCCCGAGGTGCCCTCGATCTTGCCTTCCAGCGGCGCCTCGTCGACGAACAACAGGTAGCGCAGCAGCTTGTCGGCAGATCCCTGGATTCTCCGTTGTGTGCTCTGCGACAGGGCGTCGTCGGTTTTTCCCAGCGCCTGGCTCAGCCCCTTCTCGTATTCCAGCGCCAGCCGGGCATGGTAGTTGGCGGCGGTGATCAAATTGTGCGCCTTGGTCTGATGCTCCAGCACCATCAGGGCCACGATGTCGCTATGGCCCGTCAGGTAGGGCAACGTGTCGACCAGCGACGAGAGGTCGGTCACGTTGGCTCCGACCACCGTGTCCAGACGTTCGGGCCGCCGCCGGTCGGTGACGACCACGTTACCCATGTGGACCTGGGCGCCGTGCCGGCCGGACACGAACCAGCCGCCCCAGCGCTCTTTGAGCGGGCTTTCATGGCTGGTGGTGAACGTGCCCGCGTTGAAAACCGGCATGCCGCTCAGGTCCGGATACACGGAACGGACCAGGTGGCCGGGCACCTCCTGCGTCTTCGACGAGGCATGGCACTGCAGGCAATCGTGCGTTTGACGCGCGAACAGCGGCTTGTCGACCTTCCGCTGCCCGAGCGTGTAGAACACGGCGCCCTGCCGAGGGTCCGTCGTCGAAAGCTCGACCACGTCGCCGTGTTGCACGAAGCCCACGTAGGTCTCGTCATTGAAATAGACGGCGCGCGGCGCGCGGCGCGAGATCTTGGTCCGTTGGAAGCTCGTCTTCGAGAAAACCAAAACCTGGGACGAAACGGGAACGTGGAGTTGCTCGAGTACGGCGGGCAAGTACCCGCGCGCTTCGTCGTAATTCAACGTCACCTCCCCGCGTTCGAGCTTCGCGTTCAGGCGCGCCACGGGGTCGTCGAGCGGGAAAGTGAGGTAATGGATCGGGGCCGATTCAAACGGAAGCTCGGCACGAGCCCGCGCCGAGCCCAGGCTGGCGATCGCCAGGGTGAGCCATGCCGCGAATCGCCGCGGCGCGAACACCGGCGCGCGGGCGCGACCAGGGTCGGCCGGTGGACGCCGGTTGCTCGTTCGTTCGGTCCTGTACATGACACACCTCCAAGTTCCGTCCAGGTCTCACTCGATCTCCAGCTTGTAGCCCACCGCACTTGCTATGGCAGGTTGGAAACCTGCCCCACGAGCCAGGTCTCACTCGATTTCCAACTTGTAGCTCACCGCCCCGAGCACGTCGCCGACCTTGTGGCCTGGATGGCACATCAGGCACTTGGCGTTGACCACCGGCACGACGGTGGCCGCCCTCAGGAACCGCTTGCCGTTCTCCTCGGTCACCTCGTCGTAGTAATTGTCTCCCTTGAGGATGCTCTTGATGGCCGCCTGCTCGAAACCGCCTTTCGGCTTGTTGTCCTCGTTCAACGGTTTGCCCGTGCCGTCGATCAGCCGCGCGTCGTGCCACCCCTTTGAACGCATCACGCTGAACAGCTCGCGGGCCACTTCACCCGCGGAAGTCGAATTGCCGTCATCCACGTACGTGTCGTTGATGAACACAATCGCCGTTTTGTACAAATCGTCGAGCATGCGCACTTGCTTGCGCGTCCGCTCGAGGGCCAAGTCAGCGGCGTTCTCGGTCGCCTCGGCAGCGCTATGGCGGAACGAAAGCACCGACGCGGCGGCCAAGGCGCCAAGCACGGCCAGGCTGATCGAAACGCGGGAAACCATTCGTCGCATGGGAAAACTCCAGAAGAAAACGGGCGGGGGAAAAAACAGGTGGGAAAAACAAGCTTGTCAACGGACCATTGATTGTGGATAATGAACTCCAATGGTCCGGTTTCCGTTAGTGTATCCCGCACAAAGCGGATGTCAAGGTCTAAATATCCTATTTCGAGGTCCGCATGTTCTCGCAAACCGCCGAATACGCGCTGCGCGCGATCGTCTACCTGGCCGATCAGGGCGACAGCCCGCGTACCACGCGGCAGATCGCCGAGGTGACCCACGTTCCGCCGGGCTACCTGGCCAAGGTGATGCAGAGCCTGTCGCGTGCGGGGTTGGTCAGCTCGCAACGGGGACTGCACGGCGGGTTCGTGCTCGCCCGGCCGCCCCAAAAGCTCACCGTGCTCGACGTGATCCAGGCCGTCGACCCGTTGCGGCGGATCGAAACCTGCCCGTTGGGCCTGGAAGGACACCTCAGCCTTTGCCCGTTGCACCGGCGGCTTGATAGCGCAGTGGCCATGGTCGAAAAAGCGCTCCGCGAATCGACGATCGCCGAATTGCTCGCCGAGCCGGCCAAAGATAAAAACATCCCTCGCCCGCTTTGCTCCATGGCGTGTTCGTGATGTGCCCATCTGACACACTTCGGCGCGCCGCATGGCGCGCCGCACGCCATTGTGGCGTAGGCCCTATGCCTGCGCCGCGGGACGCAGGGTCTTTTCCAGCGCCAGCACCGCCTCGGCGGCTTCGATCAGCTTCTGGTTCTTGTCGGAAGCCAGCTCCTGCAAACGGCGAAAGGCGCCCCGTTCGTCCAGTCCCGCCACGACCTTCATCAGCACGCCCTTGGCTTGTTCGATCACGCGGCGGTCGGCCAGCGTCTGCCGCAGATCAGCCGCTTCTTGACGCAAAAGCTGCATCTCGGCAAAACGGCGCATGGCCAGGGCGATGGCCGGCTGCAAGGCGGCCTGGCCGATCGGCTTGACGAGGTAGGCCAGCACATGATCGGCCTCCGCGCGCTGGATCAACTCAGGGTCGTGATAGGCCGAGAGCAGGATGACCGGCACGGGCCGCTCGCGGCAAATGGCGCTGGCGGCCTCGATGCCGTCCATGTCGGGCATTTTGACGTCGGTAATCACCAGGTCGGGGCCGAGTGTGCGGCAGTGCTCGACCAACTCGCGGCCCGTTTCCGCCACGGAAATCACCTGGTGGCCCAGCTTGGGAAGGATGCGCTCGAACCAATCGCGCATGTCGGCTTCGTCGTCGGCGACGGCAATTCGCAAGGTTTCAGTCATGGCATCTCGCGTGGCAACGTGACCACGATTTCCGTTCCCGGCCCTGGGCCATCGCCCACTTCAATCGTCCCACCGTGGGACTGCACGATCCTACGAGCAATTGCCATGCCAAGCCCGGTGCCCTTCGTCTTGGTGGTATAGAAGGGCTCGAAGATCCTCTCCCGTTGTTCGGCGTTCAAGCCAGGCCCGTTGTCGCGGAACGAGACGGACACCGCCGGACGACCCTCCAGCAGCGCCGCCGTGGCGCGAACGACGATCTCGCCCGGATTGGGCACCACCGCCAGAGCGTTTTCAAAAATGTTGCGAAATACCTGGCCCACGGCGAAGTGGTCGATGTCACAAACCGGATCCACTCCATCGACGCACTGCCGCAGCTCGACGTTCTTCTCCTTTCGGGCGTGGGCCAGGTATGACCAGGTTTCGCGCCAAAGCTGGTCCAAACCGCACGGTTCGCGGTCGAGATTGATGGGCGCCGCGTAGGTGCGGACCTCCTCGAAGAGCCGCTGCAAATGCTGCTGGGCCTTTTCGATGCGAGCCACCATTTCAAGCGCCTGCGGGCGGTCTTCCACTTCCAGGGCCAGCATCTCCAGGCAGGCCTTGCTGCGCTGCAGGGCGTTGCGGCTTTCGTGCGTCAGGCCCGTGATCATCTGTCCGATCGCGGCCAGCCGCTCGGCGTGCAGGGCCTTTTGTCGCGCCTCATGCACCACGGTGACGTCGTGGCCCACGGCCAGTACGCCGGTCACGTTGCCGGCCGCGTCCTTGAGCGTCTTGTTCGACCACTCGATCAGTCGCCGCCGCCTGTCGCGCCTCACGATCGGCTGCGTGGCGCCGATGATCTCGGCGCCTGCCAAGGTCTCGCCAAACAGGCGGCGCGCGCGCTCGCGGTCGCGCTTGGGAAGAAACATGGTGAACCAGTCGCGGCCCAGAACCTCCGCCAGAGGAAAACCGGAGATCTGCTCCAGATACGGATTGAAGCGGACGATCCGCCCATCGGGATCGAGCACCAGCACGATCGCCTGGGCCTGGGCCAACAGACTTTCGACGAATTCCTTTTCCTTGCGCAGGGCTTCGGCCAGCCGCCGCGCTTCGACGATGCGCGACACGCTGGCGCGCAAGGCCTCGGGGTTGATCGGCTTCAGGATGTAATCCGCGGCGCCGTGGCGCAGGGCGGCGATCGCGCCTTCCAGGTCCGCGTAGCCGGTGGCCACGATCACGGCCGCGTCGGGGGCCAGCGCCTTGAGCCGCGGCAAGACTTGCTCGGCGTTTCCATCGGGCAGGCGGCGGTCAAGGATCACCAGGGCGATTTCGGACCAGTGGCGCCGGGCGAACACTTCGGCGACCGAGCCGGCCGTCTCGACGCGCCAATCGTCCAGTTCCAGGATGTCGCGGAGGTTGGCCCGTGTATCCTCGTCGTCTTCGATGACCAACACGCGCGTCGGGTGGTTCTGCATGGGGGGCAGGGGCGGGAAGGCGTTGGGCGTGAGGGGCGAGCGGGGGGCGTTAGCCCACTGTTTGTTGGGCGTTGGGCGTTAGGAGGCGAGCGGGGGGCGTTAGCCCCCTGTTTGCTGGGCGTTAGGCGGTAGGCGGCGAGCGGGGGGCGTTAGCCCCCTGTTTGTTAGGCGGTAGGCGGTAGGCGGCGAGCGGGGGGCGTTAGCCCCCTGTTTGTTAGGCGTTAGGCGTTAGGCGTTAGGCGTTAGGCGTTCGCGATTGACCAGAATCCTAACGCCTATCTCCTATTATCTCCTTTTTACTTTCTCCTTTCTCCTAACGCCCATCTCCCATCTCCTTCTGGCGCGTCAGGCTTTGCAAGATTCTCAGCAGCTTTTCGACGTCGAAAGGCTTATAGCAGGCCGCGTCGGCGCCCTCAGCCAGCATTTGCTGGACAAGCTGTTCCGTCTCGCCGCGCAGTCCGGTGATCAACACGGTGCGTGCCCGCGGGTTCGCCTCGCGAACCATGCGGAACACTTGCGCGCCGTCTCCCTCGGGCAGCTTCATGTCGATCAGCACGACCTGGAACGCGATCCGGTGCAATTGCTCTTGGGCCTGGGGCGCGTCATGGGCGATCGAGACCCGGTAGCCCCGCTCGCGGAAAAGATCCCAAAGCGTGTCGCACAGTTCGCGGTCGTCGTCGACCACCAACACCAGCGGTTGCTCGATCGCCTCATCGACCAGCTTCAAGAGTTGGGGAAAATCGAGCGGTTTCGCGAGGATCCGCCAGGCCCCCGCGGTCAGCGCCTCCTGGGCGGTTTGGCCGCTGGCATAGGCCGTCACGACAATCGCCACAGTCCCGGCCCGCAGCGCCTTGATCCGCCGGTACAGTTCGAGTCCGTCCATGCCGGGCATTTTCAGGTCCAACAGCGCCACATCGTAGCACGTTCGCTCGACCAGTTCCAAAGCGCTGCGACCGTCGTAGGCCACGTCGACCTGGTAACCCAGCTCGCTGAGGATATCGGACAGGTTGGCGCAGGTGTCGACTTCGTCGTCGACCACAAGGATGCGGGCAGGCGGGTCGGTCATGGTGCTCATGGGACGCATCCTTCATCCTTGTGGGCGGCGGGCAAGCGGATGGTGAAACGGCTCCCTTTTCCGAGCTCGCTGGCCACTTCCAGCTTGCCCCCGTGTTTATCCAGAATCGAACGGGTAATCGCAAGCCCCAGGCCGATGCCGCGGGCCTTGGTCGAATAGAGCGGCTCCATGATCCTCTCCAGATCTTCCCGCCGGACGCCCACCCCGGTATCGGCCACGACAATCTCGACGTCGGCGCCGGCCTGCCGCCCGGTAAGCGTCAGCGAACCGCCCCGCGGCATCGCGTCGCGCGCGTTGCGCACCAGGTTGCCAAACACGATCTTCAACTGCCGTGCGTCGCCCAGCACCGCGGGCGGCGAGGCGGGGAAATCGAACGACACGGCGACGGAATCCGGCAAGGCGTTCAATTCCAGCACCTCGCGCAGGCAAGGCTCGACCGGCACGGGCGACATTTCGGGAACCGGCAGGCGCGCGAAGTCGGACAGCGCCGTGATCACGTTGTCGGCCAACCGCACCTGCCGCTCGATCCGGTCGAGATGTTGGCGCGTTTTTTCAGGCGCCGGTTGTTTGGCGTTTTGCAAGTAGTAAACCGAGGTTTTCACGACGTTCAGCGGGTTGCGCAGCTCGTGGGCCACGCCGCCGGCCACCTGGCCGATCGCCGCCAGCCGGTCGCTGCGTTGTTGGCGCAGGCTGAACTCCGTCTGGTAAGCGTCTTCGATGATCGCCAGGTCGAGATCCAAGAGCATGTCGAGCGATACGCGGGTGGCGAACAATTCCTGGGCGCCGCCCCGCCAGCGCTGGTCCAAGGCCGCCAACAGCCCGCGCCGCAGACGTGACAAGGCGGCGTTGGTGAACACCTGGCTCAAGCCGATCTCGACGTGCCGCAGACCGACGCGCCAGCGGCCCGCGACGTACTCGCGATCGTACCGGCCCGCCACCAGGTCGCGTAGCCAGGCGCGGAGGGTTTCCTTGAGCCGGGCCACTTGGGCCGGCCCGCCGGTAATCACCTTGCGGGCATCGGGGTGCCGGTCGATTTCCGCGTAGAAGTCGTCAATCAACGGGGCGATGTCCGGCTCGACCAGCCCAGCGATTGCCCGCACTCGCTCGGCGTCCTCGGACGTCCAACCCACATAGGACTGTAATTCCTGGTACAGCTTGAAGATTTGGTTGTGCGGCATCGGGGCGATTCCGGCGTGCGGGACCAAAAAAACAACGAACCACCGATTCCATACCTCCATTATATGCCGCGCCACTCACAGGCAAGTCGCAGTGTCCTGCTTCAGACACAATTCCTGGGAAAGTGACTACTTGGACAACGCCACTTGGCAAAGTAGGCAAGATGACCGTGCCGCCAGCATCCCAAGTCGCCCCAGTGTGAAAAGTGGCGATGTCCGACTACTTGCTGAAGCCCACGCTTCGAGCCGCGACAAGCCAGGGCATCGACTGGCTGATGGCGGCCATCATGCGACGCAAAGCCTTTGCGGATAAGCAGATGCAAATAGGCCATTGGGAGCCAAGCCGCCTTGACCGCGGGGGCGGGCCGCTCCTATAATTCCGCCCCGGCCGCAAGGGCCAGCACTTCTTCTTAACGCTTTTCCACGTTTCGGTTTGTGACTCACGCGCCGCCAGGCGTTCGCGCTCGCGACGCGCGGTGAAGGACGACAATCCGCTGATACGTCTTCGTGCGAACAGATCGCTCGGCTTGGGCCGCGCGCGCCGGTGGGCGCGCGGAGGCGTTGTGGTGTTGCGCCTCGCGATGATGGGCGCGTTGGCTGGCGTCATGCTCATGACGTCCAGGGGCATGGCCCAGATCGAGTTGCCACCGTCGAAGCCCGGCGAGCGGATCGTGGTTCGTGCCGACGCCGCGCGCCACTGGAAAAAAGGGAGCTACGACGTCTGGCTCCTGGAAGGCCACGCCGAGATCAAGCAGGGGGGCAACGTCTGCCGTGGCGACGAGGCGGTGCTCTGGATCAAGCGCGGCGCCGCGCGTGATGACACGCCTTCCGAACAACCCGACCCACTCCTCGGGCGTCAGAAGTACCTATCTCAAAACCGCCTGGCAGGCGGGATGCCAGCACCACAAGGCGGCTTCGGGGCGAACCGCTGGGCAGGCGGGTCGCCTACACCACAAGGCGGTTTCGGGGCACCGCGCAGCGAGGAACCGCGCAGCGAGGAACCGCGCACTGAGATACCGCGGCACAAGGTCATCGCCTACCTCGAAGGCAACGTCGAATTCGACTGCGCGGGCCGAAGGCGCCCGGCGGCGCGCCCGCCGTCGACGGCGCGCGGCGCCGGTTGGCTCGGCCGGTTCTATTCGACCGTGCCCGTCTCGGTCGATGTGCCCCACGTCGTGTCCGGCGCTCCGCGCGACATGCCGGAGGTCTACGATCACGGCATGGCCCGCCGCGACCCGAAACCGCCGGCCGTTCAGCGGACGCAATTCACCCAACCCATCGGCGGCGGACCGGCCGTCGGGGCACCACCGCCGGGCTCGCGGCGATTGAGCTTTTTCGGACGCTACGCCGGGGGCTTCGAGGTGGATTCGTTCGGCGATCCCGGCGAGGAACGCGTGGTCGTCATCAGGGGCGGCGTGAATCTGATCATGGACGGCTTACCGCAAAACCGCCAGATCGACATCCTCGCCGACAAGTTGGTGCTCTGGACCCGCGGCATGGCCGATCCCCAACCCGGCGCCGATACGATCGAAGACGACAACATGCCGCTCGAAGTCTACATGGAGGGAAACGTCGTCTTTCGCGAAGACGACCGCGTGGTGTACGCCGACCGGATGTATTTCGACGTCAAGCAGGAGAACGGCACCGTGGTTTCGGCCGAAGTCCTGACGCCGGCCCCCGGCTACGGCGGCCTGTTGCGGCTGAAGGCGGCGCTGATCCGCATCCGCGGCGGAAGCGAGATGTACGCCCGCAGCGGCTTCGTCACCTCGAGCCGCCTTGCCCGCCCAGGCTATCGAGTGCAGTCGCGGGAGATCTTCGTCGAGGACGAACAGATCCCGGTTAACGATCCACGCACTGGCGCGCCCCTGATCGACCCGGAGAGCGGCGAGCAGGTGTTCGACCACGAGCAAACGGTGACCGCGAAACACAACGTCATGTTCATCGGTCCCGCGCCGGTGTTCTATTGGCCCCGATTCTCGACCAACCTCGACGACCCGTCGACCCTGCTGGTGGGCGCCTTCTTCCAGCAAGACCTCGTATTCGGCTTCTGGAGCGAGGCGGAAATCGACGCCTTCCAGTTGTTGGGCATCGACTCGCAGCCCAAGGGGACCGACTGGACGTTCACCATCAGCGATCTGACCAAGCGCGGCTACGGCGGCGGCACCTGGTTCAAGCTCGACCGCCAGGACATGTTCGGCATTCCAGGCAAGATCTACGGATTGCTCGACGTATGGGGTCTGCGCGACAAGGGCTTCGACAACCTCGGCGCGGGGCGCAGCGCGGTGCCGCCCGAGAACCCCTCGACCAGGCTCCGCGGCCGGGCCGTGGGGAATTTCCGCTGGAACCTGCCCAAGAACACCACGCTCACGGGCGAATTCGGCTTCATCAGCGACCGGAACTTCCTTGAGGAGTATTACGAGTACGAGTGGGACTTGATGAAGGACCAGAGCACCGACTTGCAGCTCAAGCAGCTCAACAACAACCGCGCGTGGAGCGTGAACACCGACGTCCGCGTCAACCCCTTCTTCACCGATACGAACTGGCTGCCGCGCGGCGACCACTTCATGCTGGGCCAATCGCTGTTGGGCGACCGCCTGACCTATTTCGAGCACTCCAGCGCCGGCTACGCTCAGAACCTGATCACCGACTTGCCCACCGATCCGCAAGACCTGGCCAACTTCGTGCTGCTGCCTTGGGAGCAGTTCGGGAACCACCAAGGAACCCGCTTCACGACCAAGCACGAGGTCGACGCGCCCTTCGACCTGGGGCCGTTCAAGTTCGTCCCCTACGTCGGCGGCGAATTGGACCACTGGGACCAGAACCTGGCCGGCAACTCGACCAATCGGGCCTGGGGCGAGGCCGGCATCCGCGGCAGCATTCCGTTCTGGAGCGCGAACCCGAACATCGAGAGCAATCTGTTCAACGTGCATGGCATCGCCCACAAAATGGTTTTTTCCGGCGACGCTTCCGTCGCCGACACGAACGTCCGCATGACGTCGCTGCCGCTTTACGACCCGTTGGACGACAACGCGCAGGAGCTTTTCCGCCGCCGCTTCGCCCAGTTCACCTACGGCGGCACCACACCGTTGCAATTCGACCCGCGTTTTTACGCCCTGCGGGCGGGCATTCAGAACTCGGTCACGTCGCCGGTGCCGGAAGTCACGGATCGCATGGCCGCGGCCCGCTTCGGTCTCTTGCAGCGCTGGCAGACGAAGCGCGGGCCGCCGGGCCAGCGGCGCATCATGGACTGGGTCGTGCTCGACATGAACGCCGTCTACTTCCCCAACGCGGCGCGCGACAACTTCGGCCAGTCGTTCGGCCTGGTGAACTATGATTTCCGCTGGTACGTGGGCGACCGGGTGGCCATCGTCTCCGACGCCGGCCTCGACTTCTTCGTCGGCGGCCAGCGGACCTTCACCATCGGCGCCACCCTACAGCGCTCGCCGCGGGTCAACTGGTTCCTCGGCTACAATACGCTGAACGGGCCTTTCACGTACGACGTGGTGACGCTGACTCACAGTTACCAGATGAGCCCCAAGTGGCTCTACAACGCCAGCACCAGCTTCGCCTTGCAACCAGGTGGCGCCGTCGGCGAATCGGTCGGCCTCAGCCGCGTCGGCGAGTCGTTCATCATGAATGTCTCGTTCTACGTCGATTCGACCAAGAACAACGTTGGCTTCAACTACATGCTCACGCCGCGGTTCCTGGGGCCCAAGATGATGCAGCGGATCAACGGCGCCGCCGGCATTCCCATGGCGGGCGCCAACGGATTGGAATAGGCGGTTGGTCATTGGTCATTGGTCGCTGTCCCGGTACAATGACGGCGGCTTCAAGTCCACCCGCCGGCATCACCGTGTCTGCCGTTCCGCAACCACCGCCCGAGTGCGCCGCCCTGGTCGAACAACTCGACGATGGCCTGCGGATCACGCTGGCGCACGCCGGCTGGCGCCCGGTTCGTTTCGCACTCGCCAGATCCAAAAAAGAAGGCCTCGCCGCAAACGCGGGGCGGCACGGCGGTTTCGGCGCAGCCGAAAATGCCCAAGAAAAAACTGGCAAAACCGTACCTGTACCGACAAGGAAATCCGTCTCGGCGGATTGCCCGGCTTTGGATGCGTTAAGACTTCTTCACCCGGTGGTAGCTGAACCGCACGCGCGATCATGTCTGTTGCCTTTCGCTCCGCGAAAGGGCGTTCTTTCGCGGAGCGAAAGGCGACGTTACAGGCAACCGACCGCCCCAGCCCGCTTCTACCTCGGTTGCAGTTCCGCGGCTCGCGAAGCGTAGCGTTCGGCCTGCTGTTGGTCGCCCATCGCCCGGTGCATTGAGGCGAGATTCGAGTAGACGACCGCCAGGGCCTGCTCCGACGCGATGTCTTGCTTGACGGCCTCCTCCATCAACTTGGCGGATTGGCTGGTCAACCGCACGGCCCGTTCGCGATCGCCCGTCTGCCAATACGACACGGCGGCGGCCGCGAGCGATTCTCCCTGCCGCCCGACGTCGGCCAACGCCGAATCGGGCACCGGTCGTTCAATGAGCGGCACCGCTTTTTCGTACCATTCGACGGCTTGGCCATGCTCGTGCCGGTGTTCGGCGTGGATCAGGCCGATGCGGAAATAAAGCCGGCCGAGAAGGTAGGCGTCGCCCGGCGCCTCGTCGCGCCCGACGCGTCCTTCGTCAAGATACGACACCGCCAACCGTCCATATTCGAGGGCCGAATCGAACTCGCGCCGCGTCTGGAAGGCTTGCAGCGCGTCGTACAAGGCCAAACCCAGTTCCCAGGCCAGGCGGCGGCGGTGCAGCGGGTCGAGAGTGGCCTCGATCCGACTCCGGCCGATCCGCAGGGCCTGCTCGGCCCAAGGCGCCGGGGCGATTTTCCCGCTCGCGCCGACCGACGCGCCCAAGGCCCGGCCGCAAAGCCGCAGGTTCCAGTCGGGGTCGAGCCCGTAGGGATCGATCGAATCCTTGGCGATCGCCTGGGCGTTGGCGAGCCACAGCCCGACCGCCTCCGGCTTGTTCTTCCAGCGGCCCCAGGCCGTGCCGTGGGCCGCGGCCAGATTGGCTTCCAGCAGCGCTTCCCGCGCCGCGCGGGCCACGGCCCTGCGTGGGTCGTTGGCCAGCGGCTCGGCCAAGCGGATCGCCTGCCGCGCGAGCTCGATACATCGCTGAAAATCTCGCGCGGGCCCGGCGGCCGACAATTCGGCCCAGCGCGACAAAGCGAGAGCTTTCACTTGGGGGAGTGGGCCGCAAAGGGCGATCGCCTGTTCGATTTCCGCCGCCGCCTCGTCAAAACGGCACGAGTCGGCCAGGATGCGGGCACGGGTCAGCTTATACTCGGGTTGCTTGGGTTCCAGCCGCAATGCCCGATCGACCGCCGCCAGCGCTTGCCGGCGCCGGCCCAGGTTCGTCAGCAGGCGTGCCCGCAACCAATGGGCCCGGCTCTGCTTGCCGTCAAGCTGAAGCGCCGTCTCAAGATCGGCCAAGGCGCGCGTGTCGTTCGTGGTCAGGCCGTTTTCGGCGCGGAGCACGAAGGACTCGGCGTCGATCTCGCCCAGCAGAATCTCGTGTACCAGTTGACCACTCAAAGCGTCGCCGAATTCGTGAGGTTTTCGAGCGTCCGGCTGCGAACTGGAACTCTCGCGAGTTCCACGACGAGGCGCGAGCCGCAGCGCCGCGCCGCGCTCGGGAAACGCGATGCCGATCGCCTTGCCGGCACCGTCGCAAAGGGTCACCGGCTCGACGGCCAGCCGTAATTGCTCGGCGACGGCGTCGGCCGGCAGGGCCTCTTCGAGTTGGACCACGATCGCCAACAGCTTCCCCTTGTGAAACTTGGCCTCGAGCCGCTTGAACGGCTCGCGCTCATAGACCTGGCGCAGGATGCCGGCTTCTTCGCCCGTCTCCGTCGGCTCACCCCATGCCTCATGGACTTCGGCGATCGTGGAAACGCCGGGCTGAACCCCGTCGAATTCGACGGGTTCAAGGCTTGGTCCTGGGTTGTCGCCGTCCGGCTCGTCGCCCATCGGTCCCAGCGCGGCCTGTTCGGCCTGTTGAGCCTGTTCGGCCTGTTGGGCCTGTTCGGCTGACGTCCCGGCGGTGGCGTCGTCCGGCTCGCGCCCGACGAGATGCGCCGGCCGCGGCAGGACGACTGCCCACGCGCCGACGATCATCGCCAGCAGCGGCGAACCGTGGCGACGCCGTTTGCAGGAATGGAGCGGGCCGGGACGTGGCGTACCCGTTCGCCAGGCGAGGCACTGCATGGCGTGTTCCTCCGTGAACGCAAGCTGGTGATAGGCGCCAGCGGCAATTATAGCCGGCCAGCGGCGTGCGCCCAGACGAAACACGGCGTGTGCCTGCTGCTTTAGGCTAACAGGATAATCCAGGCTAGGATTGCGTGTCCGGCCATGTGATTCGCCTATCTTACCGTCGTAGTCGCCTGGCCTGCATTGGCCAGAATTCGATGGATGTCTTCTTCGGAAGATAGATGGATGTCTTCTTCCGCCTCTTATGCGCCGCGAGTGGCACATTCTCGAACGAGATCCCAGGCAATCTGGACCGGCCACTCCGCGTCAGCTCCCCCCGCGTCGAGTTGAGCCAGTTTTGCCGGCGCTTCGCGCCGCGCGCGTTGCAGCGGGAGGTCAGCGAACGCAACACCGCGCACGGAAAGCAAGGCGTCATATGCGCTGAAGCGAAGTCCACGCCGCTGGGACTCATTGAGCGCCACGGCCGCGAGCTGGCGTTGAGCCTCTGGATTACCGGTCGCGGCATGCAACCCACCATAGGTACGCACCGCGCGCGCGCGCACCTCTTGGTCGGGATCCGAGACCATCAGTTGCCGGACTTTATCCGCCGCCGCCGATGCTTGGGTTCCGGTGCGTCCAATGGCCCAGAGCGCCGCGAGCCTGTGCCCGGGATCGGCGTGTTCAAGAAACGCCTGGGCAGGCCTCCAACCCGCCTCGATTGCGGCGGCGTCTGCACCGGCGTGCGTCCTAATGTACTCGCGGTCGGCGGCACGCGCCCCAAGATCCCACTCCATGAATCTGACAGCCGATTCGAGTGAGCGAAGCCAAAGTCTTGGCGCAGCGGGCGCTCGCGAATCGGCGGGCGCCCCGCAAAATCGTTGCATCAGCCGGCGATTCGTAGCCTCCGTGATCATTTCGTTGAGATCTGTGTTTTGCCAGGCCAAGCAAACGGTCCACCACGCGGTTCCACGCACTCGCGCGTCTGGGTCGTCGAGCGCCATTTGAAGGCACGTCTCGACCAATAGATTACGACTTGCGCAGTCGTCGAGCGGCAGATCTAGGATCGCGGCGACACGCAACTGCCATTCGGCGTTGGCGAGCTGCGTGACTGGGTCGATGCGCGCATGGGACGTCGTGGCGGGTGAGAGTGCGCGCAGCGCTGCGGCAAGCGCTTGGTTACTTTGGCGGTGCGCATCGCGAAGCTCAGTCAACTCGCGGATATCCGCGTTCATCCGCCGCACCGCAACGCCGACCGCCTCACCCTGAAAGTCACCGCTTGTCAGCATTACTATTGCCCGATGCTACTGAGATAGTTTATATATGCCTGCAAGATGGCAATCCGCGCATCGGCCTCCGCCGTCATCTCCTCGGCACCGTCCTCCAACGATTGGCCGAGCTCCTGCGGGAGCTCCTCAAGGCCGTCAATCTCTTCCTCGGCGGCTTGGATCTGTTGGCTTCGAAATGAGGCCGCCGCGACCAGTGTTGCCCCAGCCAACTCTGCAGCGTGCGCCTGAGCCCAAGCAAGAGCGGCTTGGAGGCCTGGACCCCACGGGTTGGGTGGATTTGGCGGGACTCCAATCACGCCGTTTGGCCCGACCGGAAAAACAACCGGAGGTCCACCCGCGCCAGGCGGCGGCCAAGCGCCACCCTGACCGGCGCCGCCCTGAGCACCGCCGCCCTGCGCACCACCCGCCTGCGCCGCAGCGGCCTGCGCCGCAGCGGCCTGACCAGCTTGTTGTGCAGCGAGCCATGCCAGCATCTCCTGCCGAAACTTTTCCTCTTGGCTACCGGGTAACGGTGGCTTCACGTCGAGGAGCCCGGTTGGGTCAACGCCGCCGGTTGCATCATTCCCCACGTACCGGCTCACGTTGGTGTCGCCGCCGCGGAAGCCGAGCGGATCCTCGCTGATCCACCGACCGACGGCCGGATCGTACCAACGGTGATCCGCGTAGTCCAGCCCCGTATTCGCGTCGGGATGGTAGCCGGCGTAGCCGGCCCAGTGGTGAATGGCGGTGTTGCTCTCGTACGTGACCAGGCCGCCCGAAGCGTAGACGATGTGGTCGACGACCAAGCTGCTGGCGTTGACGATGTCGCGGACGCCGCCCAGGTTGTCCGCCAGCGCGTACGTCGTCGTGCCGGCGCTACCCTGAATTGTCACCGCCTCCTCGCCCAGAACTTGCATCAGGGCATCGACGCCCCCGGACGATGGACCGTTGAGGAAGCGGTACGTCTCATTGCCGCCGCCGTTGAACTGCAAGACCGGCAACGCCGGCGCGTTCGGGTTCGCGGCCAGGTCGAGGGCGTACCACTCGGAGCTCGTGTAGGTGCCTCCGCCATTCGGGTCGAGCTGCATGCCGATCAGGTGATCGTACACGTCGTAAACGTAGTGGACGTGCTTCGTGAGCGCGCCGCTGTTGTTGTAATAATTGACGTCGGTCAGCCGATTGCGATAATCCCACGCGTACGTGGTCTCGTAGTCGTTGGCCTGGGCCGAGGAGATCCGCGTGCGCGTGAGGCGGTTCCCCTGATGGTCATACGTGTAGTTGAACGTGCCGTCGCTGGTGAGCTGGTTGTTGGTTCCGGTCGTGTAGCCCGTGTTCGTGCGGTTGCCGTTTTTGTCGAACGAATAGGCCTCGTTGGCCGGCTGGTTCGTGCCGGTATAGCTCGCGCCGGTCACCTGGTTGGTCGTGTCGTAGCTGTAAGTGGCCGTGCCATCAACGCTTGAGGTCATGCTCGTGACGCGGTTGGCGGCGTCGTAGGCCAGCGTATAGCCGTCGATGGCGTTGCCCAGGTGCGTGTAGTCGAGCGACGTGAGCCTGTTGCCCGCGTCGTAGGAATAGCCGCCCAGGGCGATGTCCGGGTGCGGGCTGGCGGTGGTGGGATCGAAACGAAGCAGTTGGGTGAATTGCGAGTCGAGGTTGTAGCTGTAGCCGATGCCCTTCGGCGCCACGCCGTTGCCACCAGTTTGATCCATCTGGGTCTCTTGCGTCAACTGCTGGAGCGCGTCGTAGGTGTAGGAATTGAGGAAATCGGCGACGCCCGCCACGGTGGCCGTGAGCTGCGTGCGGTTGTTCATCGCGTCGTATTGGCTGGCCAGCACGACGTGCGGGATGTTCGGCGTGCCGCTGTTGTCGACGCTCGTCACGCGCATCAGGTTGTCGTACGTAAACGCGTAGGAACTGCTTGGATCGCTGGCGGAGGTGACGGCGTTGTCCGCATTATAGGCAAAGGCGATCGTGCGGACAACGGTATTGCCGCTCATCCACAACTCGGCCGTCTCGCGGTGTCGCGTCTCAAACGTCGGACACCATCAACCGCAAAATCAATTGGACCTGTCCCCTTTATGCCCCCCCCTTGATTTGCCTATCTTTCCACCGTTGTCGTCTGCCCTGACTTCGCCACAAATGGATGGATGTCTTCTTCTCCTCTTCAACGCTCGAGCGCATCGCCTGGTTCTGCATGAGCCAGGGAGAGGAACGCTTGCCCTACGCGGACATCGACGAGAGCTTTCGCCAGCGGCCGGCCTACCAGGAAGGTTGCTTGACGGACGAACCGGACCTTTCCCGCTATGACGCCGTCGACGACCAGCCGGCGGCCGGAGACGACGAAACCGCCCTGGGCGAAAGCGAGGGATCATGTCGCTGTATGACCGCTTCGACTACATGACCAAGCGGCAGAACCTGATCTGGCTGGGGCCGACCGGCTGCGGAAAAACCGGCTTGGCCACCGGCTTCCTGCTGCAGGCCATCGACCGTGG